>Ga0268298_10002497_pt1 | contig 20078 bp, 20 predicted proteins | sample WWTPWeurt_MetaG_FD_194462 | JGI IMG/M metagenome (GOLD analysis project Ga0268298, IMG submission 194462) | Activated sludge microbial communities from WWTP in Nijmegen, Gelderland, Netherland - WWTP Weurt | ecosystem: Engineered > WWTP > Aerobic digester > Activated sludge | place...
CCCCCAATCCAGAGAAGGCCGAGGTTAGCGCCGCGAAAGAGCTTCAGGTCATCGAACCCGAGGTCGTGAAGGTACCAGGCGGTTGCTTCCAGATGGGCAGCCCGCCGACAGAAAAGGACCGCAACAGCGACGAGCCTCTGCATCAGGTCTGCGTCAAGGATTTCCGCCTTGGCCGTTATGAAGTAACCCAAAGGCAATGGCGGACGATCATGGGAACCAACCCTTCCAGGTTCAAGAACTGCGACGACTGCCCGGTGGAACAGGTACGTTGGACCGAGGTGCAGAGTTACCTGACACAACTCAGTGCCAAGACCGGGCATCGCTATCGGCTCGCCACCGAGGCCGAGTGGGAGTATGCCTGTCGCAGCGGCGGCAAAAGGGAAATCTACTGCGGAGGCTCCAGCCCGGATCGCCTGGCCTGGCATGAGGGCAACAGCGGCGGCAAGAGCCATCCGGTGGGAAAAACCGAACCCAATGGTCTGGGGCTCTACGACATGAGCGGCAATGTCTCCGAGTGGACCTGCTCGCTCTATGACAGCGGTGCAAAGGGGGCGGAACAAGAATGCGCCCCAGCCGCCAACCCGGGCGAACGATCCGTGCGAGGCGGCTCCTGGTTCAACAATCCATGGGGGCTCAGGTCCGCCAACCGCGGCAAAGGCGACCCGGCGGGACGCAGTGATGCCAGGGGTTTCCGGCTGGTGTTGGACTGATGAACAGCCAATCCTGCAGGAAAGTTGCCCGCCGTCGCGCGCTCACTATACTTGCCCAGAATAACAACCGGGATGATTCCCTCGCCGAAGGAGATGACACCGCTGAGCGCTTCCACACCCCCCGTCCTTGGACCAGGTGCCCGGATTGCCGGGGATCTGGATCTCTCCACCACGGCCTTGATCAAACTCCCTCCCAATCTCCGTGTGGAGGGCAATCTCTGCCTTGCCGGCGCGTCCATCGATCGTCTGCCCAAGGGATTGCGGGTCGAGGGAAACCTCGACCTCACCGATTCCGCCATCGCCCGCATCCCACCCGACATGTATGTCGGTAAGGATCTCCGTTTGGTGGGCACCAAGGTGGAGGAATTGCCAAAAGGGTTGAAGGTGGGCGGAACCCTCGACTTGCGCGCCACCCCCATCAGTATCCTCCCCAAGGGTCTCTGGGTGGGTGGAGATCTCGATCTTTCCAGCACCAGCATCAAGTCGATTCCGGACAAGATCCACATCGGTGGCAACCTCATCCTCACCGGCTCCGCCATCCTGGAACTGCCGAACCAACTGGATCTGGGCGGAGGGTTGGACATCTCGGCCACGCCCCTGAAGACCCTGCCCAAGACCTTGAAAATCAAGGGCTGGCTCAATTTGGTGGGCAGCTCGGTGGTGGAACTGCCACGGGGCCTCAGCGTGGGGGAATGGCTGGATCTGCGCGCCACCCATGTGCGTCGTCTGCCCCGGGGGCTGCAGGTGGGAGGGAATCTCTATCTGGCAGGGAGTCTGGTGACCGAATTACCGTCCGATATGCGCCTCGGCGGGACGGTCGATCATTAGCATCTGTCTTTCGCCAACTCAAAGATTCCGGTTGTCTGGGGGATACCTTTGGATTTCCCCTCAAACACCATATAGAAGTGAGTCATGAGGCCATGTCTCTATAGCTCCAAGTGACCCGTGCTATTCTGTACGGCATTCCCGGTACCTAATTGGTCGCCACAGATGGAAACAGTCACCGTCAATCAGTTTCGCGACAACTTGCGCGAACACGTCGAAAAAGTTCTCGCCAACCATGAACCACTCAAGGTCAGCCGCCGCAGTGGCGGAGCCTTCGTCGTGATCGGCGCCGAGGACTGGGAACGGGAACAGGAAACAGTCTACGTCCTGCAGAACCCCTCTCTCATGGCCCAGATCGCCCGTTCCATGGAGACCCACGCCCTCGGGAAGGGTCGTCGGCCCACATTGGAGGAGCTGGGTGAGATCGATCGTTTTTGAAGGCGATACCTGGGAAGCTTACGAGGCCTTGCGGACCCGGGATCAGTCGCTACACCGCAACCTCTGCCGAATCCTTAAAGAACTGCAACGAGGTGATCCCAGGATCGGCACCGGGAAACCCGAAGCCCTGCGGCATGGTCTCACGGGGCTCTGGTCGCGCCGCCTATCCCAACGGGATCGATTGATTTATCGCTTCGATGACTCAGCGATCTACGTCTTCGCCATTGGCGGACATTACGAGAACCCTTGATATCCCGGCTTTTACCTGCCATGCCGCGCCTGAGCCATGACCCCCATCCTGCCTTTCCCGCCTGATTTTTCCGGCGGCGGCATCGTCAATCTGATGGGTTCGATACTCATGGCCGGCGGGGCGAGTCCCAATCCGCCCTATCCCCCGGCCAGTATCCTGCCACCGGAACGTCTCGCCGCGGCCAGACATATCATCCTGATCCTGGTCGATGGTTTGGGCGCCGACTTCCTCACCCAACTGGTACCCGACAGCCGTATGGAGGCCTTGCGGATAGGCACCCTGACCTCGGTGTTTCCGCCGACTACAGCCACCGCCATCCCGGTCTTCTATACCGGCTATCCGCCCCAACAACACGGGCTCACAGGCTGGTTCACTTACGTTCGGGAACTCGGCAGTCTCATCGCCGTGCTTCCTTTTCGCCCCCGTTGCGGTGGCGGCAGTCTCGGCCAGTACGGAGTCAATCCGCTGCAACTGACCCGGGCCGCCCCCATCTTCCCCCGCCTGAAGCGGCGCCCCTTTGTTCTTTCACCGGAGAAAATCGCCCACTCGGATTTCAACCGCGCCTTTTGCCTGGGGGCTGAGATCCTGTCCTATCAGGGGCTGGAAGGCTTCTTCCGCAGCCTGCGTCTGCTGCTGAACAGGGTGCGCGAGCCGAGCTTCGTCTACGCCTATTGGCCGGATCTGGACTTGCTGGCCCATGCCAGCGGCATTTCCAGTCCAAAGACCCTGGAGTCCTTTCGCCTCCTGGATGCGGCCTTCGCCGACTTTCTCATCGACATCCACGGCTCAGGCACCGCCGTCATTCTCACCGCCGACCACGGCTTTCTCGATACGGGCCCGGAGCGGATGCTCCATCTCAACGATCACCCGGATCTTCGCGAACATCTGAGGCTTCCCCTCAGCGGCGAATCCAGGACTGTTTACTGTCATCTGCGCCCGGGGCATGAACAGGGATTTCTCGCCACTATCGAGGATAGACTGGCACCCTATCTGGTCGCCGTGCCCAGCCAGGAACTCTTGGAACAGGGGTGTTTCGGGTTGGGGACGCCGCATCCCGAATTGCCCGAGCGGATAGGCGACTATACCCTGCTTCTGCGGGAGAACTACACGTTCAAGGACTGGCTGCCCGGCGAGTCACCCTATGTCCACTTGGGCGTTCACGGCGGGACCTCCCGGGAGGAGATGCTGGTGCCCCTGATATTGGCCGAGGCTTAGGCGATTGCCGGAAAAAGAAATCGCCTTAGGTCGTCAGGGCCATGATCGCGGGTAAACGAACCCGCCGAGCAGGAGACAGCTCTGAGGCCGTCCCCTTGCTCGGCGTGGGCAGACAGATTCAGAAGTGTCTGCGGAAGATCGGGAAAGGATCTTACTTGCTGGGGGCCGCCGCCGGGGCCGCCGGGGCAACCGGAACTACCGGGGCCGCATAGGGATAGCCATAGGCACCGGCCCAAGGATAACCGCCGTAGCCATAGGGGCCACCCCAGCCATAGGGGCCATAGCCATAGTAATCATTGTAACGGTTCCGACCCCAACCACGGCCACCGCCGCTCATGCTCATGTTGAAGTCGCCCCAGCCATCACCCATCCAATCGTTCCAGTTGTTCCAACCACCCGGATAGCCGCCCCAAGGACCACCGCCCCACCAAGCGGAAGCGGAAGCGGAAGCGCCAACCAGCGCGGCGATCGCCACAATCTTGGACAGTTTCGTCATCGAAGCATCTCCTGAAACAGATATGGAATATTTGTTTTGCGTCGATCTGCATATTCGACAGTGTTTAGAATATTACCGTTTGCTGTATAAGTCAATACTTAATTTCCCCCCTAGGAAACGAGGATCTTTTAGTGGCTATCGCCTACCCCAAGCCGCCAACCGGGGTGGGATTTGAATTTTCCCCGGTCGGCTTCGAGAATACCCCCATCAAACCCATAACCGGACCAGGAAAGCGATGATTTTTCCCTCCCTGAAACAACGCCTGTGGTTGTCCAGCCTGATCTTGTGGCTTGGGCTGGTCGGCTGCGCCAAGAAGCCGGTGGATTTTGCGCTGCCGGATGTCGACGGTCGCATACATCGTCTGAGCGACTACCATGGAAAATGGGTGATCGTGAACTACTGGGCAACCTGGTGCCCGCCTTGTCTGGAAGAGCTGCCGGAACTGGAACTCTTCCATGCCGCTCACAAAGACAAGGACGCCGTGGTGCTAGGCATCAACATGGAAGAGATCGAGCCCAGGCAGTTACGCGCCTTCATCGAACGCTATGAGATCAGTTACCCGGTGCTGCGCAGCCCACTCCGCAGTCAGACAGAGTTGGGCGCCGTCCCCGGATTACCCACCAGTTTTCTGGTCTCACCCAAGGGAGAGGTCATGGCCAGAAAGATTGGAGAGATCACCGCCGACTGGCTCGAAAAAAGTATCAGATAGGTTGATGGAATCGTACCTCCGGCTGATAACGTACAGGAAACGTGGAAAGTCCTTTGCATTCCACTCATCATGACAACCACGCCCTGCTCGCCGAACATATCGACCCGAGAACCAGGGGGGCGCTTTGTCTGGACCCATACGCCATATTATAAGACTGACTTACAGCTACTCCAGTACCAGGATTTATTTATACAGAGCATCGCGATATTAGAAGTATAACAACCATAATTCACTTCCTCTACTTCGCTTAAATCTTGCGGCAGGCGCTACCATGATAGAGACGATATACGGACGCCTTCTTGCTCGAGCAGCGACACTATGTTAAGGTAAATCGGTTCTGTGGGGAGACCTTCACTCCTGTTGCCTCGAAAGTCTTATAACATCAGGAGCCTACAGCATGCGTCATTCTCTGCGTTTCATCATTCCCCTTGCCGTCAGCCTATTTCTGATCGCCTACGCCGTAGTACCATTAGTGGAGAACCTTACCCTCAAATGGTTCATCCGCGACCTGGATATTCGTTCTTCCCTGGTCGCCAACACCATCCAGGATAAGGTCTTGGAGCTGGCTGAGGGGCGTTCAAAAACCAAGCTTCTGGCTTATCTCAACCGGATTATCGAAGACGAACGTCTGTACGCTCTCGGCTTTTGTGATCGAACACAAAAACAGCTGATCTCCACCAAGACTTTCCCGGCAAAGATCACCTGTGATGCACTTGAAGACTATATGAAGCCGGAGACACACCTTTTAGTAAGCGACAGCGGTCCACTGCATATCACGGTTCGACAGGTCAAACCCAATGGCGCCTCTGTTGGAGAACTCATCGTCGTACATGACATGAGCTTCATTCAGCGGCGAAGCGAGGAGACCAAGAAGTATCTTTTCTATTTCTTTGTCGCGCTAGGAGTGATCGTGGCGCTGATCACGATGATAATCGCCGAAATCAGTTGGCGCGGATGGATTCGAGGCATGAGGACATTGTTGCGGGTTCAGGGATTGGATAAGTCGACCGAGAAACCGCCTTCACCCGAGCTGCGTCCAATCGCAAGAGACCTCGATACTCTGATCCGCGATCTTCGGGGTGACTTCGGAACCAGGGATGAAAGCCAAATCAGCTGGACCCCCGAGGCACTCAGAGACATCCTACACCGGGATCTGCGCGGTGAAGACGTTATCGTGGTATCCAATCGCGAGCCATACATCCATACCAAGCGCGGCGATACCATCGAAGTTCGACGCCCGGCGAGCGGCCTGGTTACAGCACTCGAGCCGGTGGCGCGCGCCTGTTCCGGAACCTGGATCGCCCACGGAAGTGGATCTGCGGATCGACTGGCGGTGGATGCCCATGACCGGGTAGCGGTCCCACCGGACAATCCCAGTTACCGGATTCGACGGGTATGGCTCTCCGCCGAGCAAGAGTCCGGCTATTACTATGGTTTCGCCAACGAGGGGTTATGGCCGCTTTGTCACATCGCCCATGTCAGGCCGGTATTTCGGACCAAAGACTGGAACCACTATAAGGAGGTCAATCAGAAGTTCGCCCAAGCGGTGATCGAGGAAGCCGGGACGCCGGATCCCATCGTGCTCGTCCAGGACTACCATTTTGCCTTGCTGCCAAGATTGATCCGCGAACGTCTGCCCGAAGCCACCGTCATCACCTTTTGGCATATCCCCTGGCCGAATCCGGAGACATTCTCCATCTGCCCCTGGCGCGCAGAGCTGCTTGACGGCCTATTGGGCAGCCGCATCCTGGGTTTTCACACCCAGTTTCACTGCAACAATTTCCTCGATACCGTGGACCGTATCCTGGAGGCACGAGTCGATCGGGAGATGTTCTCCGTAACCTATGGGGGCAAGACTACAGCCGTGCATCGCTACCCCATCTCCATCGAGTGGCCTCCCGCCGAGGCTCTGACTCGCAAACCAGTGGCCGATTGCCGCACCAACATCAGGGCACGCCACAACTTGCCTGCCGATGCAATGGTCGGTGTAGGGGTTGACCGCCTCGACTACACCAAGGGGATCGTCGAGCGATTCCTTGCTGTCGAGAGTCTGCTCGAACTCCAGCCCCAGTGGATAGGGAAGTTCAGCTTCGTGCAGATCGCCGCCCCTTCCAGATCGGTCATCGGCCAATACCAGGAATTTGAAGTGCATGTCCGTGGCTTGGCCAGCCGGATCAACAACAGATTCGCCAAGGACGATTATCTACCGATCATCTTGCTGGTGGAGCATCACGAACCGGAACAGGTGGCCGAGTATTACCGCGGTTGTGATTTATGCTATGTAAGCAGTCTGCACGATGGCATGAATCTCGTCGCCAAGGAGTTCGTCGCCTCCAGGGAAGATGAACAGGGGGTGCTCATCCTCAGCCAGTTCACCGGAGCGGCCAGAGAACTACCGGAGGCTCTCGTCGTCAATCCTTACGACATCGACCAGAGCGCCACCGCCCTGCATGCGGCCTTGATCATGCCACAGACAGAACAACGTGACCGCATGCGTCTCATGCGGGCGCTTATCCGTGAGTTCAATGTCTATCGTTGGGCCGGCCGCATGCTGTTGGATGCCGCGGGTATGCGCGTACGCGGCCGCTTGGCGGACCGCAAAACTTGATGGAATCTATCAGAGAATTCAGTATGCGGATGAAAGATGTCGCCAACCTTGGCCACGATGGGAACACCTGCATCGGTCCCCCATTGCCATACCATTGGGCGCTGTTTCTGGATATCGACGGCACCCTGCTGCCTATCGCTGAAACACCTCAGAGCGTTCGAGTGGACGCCGATCTCTTCAGTCTAATGCGCCAATTGTTCGAAGCATCGAACGGCGCCATGGCACTAATCAGCGGACGGACCATTGCCGAAATCGACCAGCTTTTTGCTCCTTTGCGTTTTCCAGTGGGAGGACAACACGGCCTCGAACGCCGTGATTCGGAGGGAAGTCGGCATCGACATCTCCTGCCCGAAACGGGGTTGAGCCTGATTCGTACCAGACTGGCCGCACTGCAACGCGAGTATCCCAATTTGATGGTGGAGGACAAGGGTCAAACACTAGCCATCCACTTCAGACAGGCCCAGGACTGCGCCAAGTTGGTCGAGCAAACCGCCTATGACTCCCTCAGCCATTTGGGAGACGGTTGGGCGGTTCAACCAGGTAAGATGGTGTTCGAGATCAAGCCAACAGGCAAGAACAAGGGCAACGCCATCGCCGAGTTTATGGCGGAGCCGCCGTTTCGAGGTCGAACACCGATCTTCATCGGCGACGACGCCACCGATGAGCATGGGTTCGCCGTGGTCAACGAACTCGGTGGGATATCCATCAAGGTAGGCGAGGGATCGACAATGGCCCGCTGGCGAATCAGCGGTGTCGAGGTAGTAAGGTCCTGGTTGGAACGCTGTTTGATGACAGATGCATTGGTCAACCCTGCGGAGACGCCCGATAATGAACACCCTTGATCTGGGCCTGATCGGCAATTGCACTATTGGTGCACTGGTGGATCCTTATGGCGAGATCCTCTGGGCCTGCCTGCCTCGCTTCGACGGCGATGCCGTGTTCTGTTCCTTGCTCAGAGAGCATGGGAGCGAGCAGGATTTCGGCTTCTTTGCCGTCGAGATGGAGCATTTCGTGCGGGCGGAACAGGAGTATCTGACCAATACCCCCATTCTGGTGACCCGTCTCTACAGTAGCGATGGGGCTAGCGTCGAGATTACGGATTTTGCTCCTCGATTTCGCCAATACGGACGTATGTTTTGCCCGATGACCCTGGTAAGACGGATTCAACGTCTGTCGGGAAGTCCACGTCTCCGGGTACGTCTGCGCCCCGCTTACGGCTATGGTTCCCACCGCCCCGAAGTGACCTGGGGCAGTCACCATATACGTTATGTGGCACCGGATCTCGTCTTGCGCCTTACCACGGATGCCTCCATCACCACACTCTTGGAAGAACGCTGGTTCCTGTTACATGACACCCAGACCTTTCTGCTCGGACCGGACGAAACCCTACAGGGTTCGGTAGCGGATGTCGTCCGACGTTTTCTGGAAGAAACCACGGATTACTGGCGGGAATGGGTACGCTACCTCGGCATTCCCTTTGAATGGCAAGAAGTGGTAATCCGGGCGGCGATCACCTTAAAACTGAATACCTTCGAGGATACCGGGGCCATTATCGCCGCCATGACCACCTCCATACCCGAAGCCGCCGCCAGCGGCCGCAACTGGGACTATCGCTACTGCTGGCTGAGGGACGGTTACTTTGTTGTGAACGCACTGAATCGTCTGGGAACAACCAGGACCATGGAGCGATATCTCGATTACATTATCAATATCGCTGCCGGCGCGCCCGATGGACGCCTACAGCCGGTATACCGTATCAGCGGCGCTACCGATCTTGAGGAACGCACCCTTGAATCCCTCCCTGGGTATCGCGGCATGGGACCGGTCCGAATCGGCAACCAAGCCTATCTGCAGGTTCAGCATGACGTCTATGGTTCGGCGATCCTCTCGGCCGCCCACGTCTTTTTCGATTGCCGTCTGTGGCGCTGTGGCGACGAGACACTCTTTCTTCGCTTGGAAATACTCGGCGAACAGGCGGTCAGGTTCCATGACCAGCCCGATGCCGGTATCTGGGAGTTACGAGGTACAGCCCGTGTTCACAGCTTTTCAAGCCTGATGTGCTGGGCCGCCTGCGATCGTCTTGCCCGTATCGCCGCCCACCTCGGCCTGGACCCCCGCATGAGATATTGGCGAACCAAAGCCGACCTCATCCACCGTACCATCTGCGAGCGGGCCTGGAACCCCAGACGCGGTGCCTTCACTGGTGCCTTCGAGAGCGACTCCTTGGATGCCAGTTTGCTGCTACTCAACGAGATCGGCTTTCTCCCGGCGGAAGATCCGAGATTTGTCGCCACGGTGGCAGCAATCGAGCGCGAACTCAAACACGGCGACTTCGTGTTCCGTTATATGGAACAGGACGATTTCGGCATACCCTCAAACGCTTTCCTCGTCTGCACCTTCTGGTACATCTATGCGCTGTCGGCACTGGGGCGAACCGAGGAGGCCCGGGACCTGTTCGAACAATTACTCACCTGCCGCAACAACCACGGTCTGCTCGCCGAACATATCGACCCGAGATCCAAGGAGCAATGGGGCAACTTTGTCCAAACCTATAGCATGGTTGGTTTGATCAACTCGGCCATTCGTCTGAGCAAAGGCTGGGACCAGGCCTTCTAATACCGAGTCCTGTTAAATCTTCCTGATTAGCGGATGAGAGGCTGGCATCCTCATCCGCTCTAGCCTGCGGAACCCGAAGCCGTCTTCGGTTCGCGGCCTCGATCGCCGCGCCATGAGATCGGTTCGCAAAAACCATGCGGTTGACCTCCAGAGACAGGGGACCATCACGGCTGGCCCCTCCCACTTCCCGCACTCCCGGGCAATAGCGTTTTGGACCGATCTTATGTTCTCCAGCGGAGAACAATTCTTCTATATATTGGGAATTGGTTGTCGAAATCAGAACAGAGACCGGCCAGTTTCAGGCCATGCCCGGAACAGCTTAGGCGATTGCCGGAAAAAGAAATCGCCTTGGCCTGAATAGAAGTTCCTCTTTGATCATTCTCTCATCGGCGTATTCAGTGCCCTCACCAGCGCCCAAGGGCTCGGAGGCCAGAAATCTATCCGGAAAAGGTATAACGATTACAGGCCGTTTTCGAGGAAACCAATCCAGGCCGGCCAGCCCGGAGGGAAGGAGGGCTTTCCCCCAAAAAAAAGGCCTGCTCACGCAGGCCTTTTTCGTCCAGACCGAAAGGTCCTTACTTGACTTGGATCTCGACGCGACGGTTCTGCGCCCGACCCTTATCGGTATCGTTGCTCGCGATCGGCTGAGACTCACCCATGCTCTTGGTGGTCATATGATCGGCAGCAATACCCTTCTTGCTCAGATAAGCCTTGACGGCATCCGCGCGGCGCTGACCGAGCTTCATGTTGTAAGCGTCCTTACCCTTGCTGTCGGTATGACCGATCACCAAGAGCTTCTCATCACCAGGCGTACCCTTGACCTCGGCCGCGTACTTGTCCAGGGCCTTCTTCATCGGTGGCTTGAGGATCGCCTTGTCGAAGTCGAATTGATCGACTTCCAGACTGGTGAAGACCTTATCGGCGACGATTTCGCAACCATCGGCATCAACGCGGGCACCAGGACGGGTTCCCGGGCACTTATCCTTGTCGTCGCAGACGCCGTCCTTGTCCTCGTCCTTACACTCGGTGGAAGGCTTCTCGGCCACCTTCTCCGCCACCTTGTCGCCGCAAGCGGCACTGTCCACATGCTGACCCTGGCTCACCCAACATTCACCATAGTTGGTCTTCCAATTCTGCTTGGAAGTATCCTCGACATAGCGCATGTCTTTGGAGCCAGCCCAAGCCTGGGGAGCAAGGGCCAAACCGGCCACCAGGGCAACAGGGGCGGCCATGCTCAGGATTTTTATCGGATCGAAAGTCTTTTTTACCATTGCTTTTCCTTGTCTTTGTCAAGTGAAAACGGGATGTGTCTTTAGATTAAGGGTTTACGCCTGTCCCGGGAAGAGCTTTCGGCGTAAACCCCTGCCTTCGATACTGTGCAATTCCGCGGCTCGTTGCAAAAACCAAACAAACACCCGTCGGTCTTTTTCTAATTCTACTATTTATTTGCAACAACTCAACTATATATCGCACTTTGGGCCATGAGGCAATCCTGCAACATGGGGATGGAAAGCAACGTTCACCGAAAAATCCCCATCAACTCGCATGACCGTGCCCGACGCCCTTTCGAGATCCCATTGTTTTCCAAGTATATTCAAATTTTCATCGGGCCCTTGATCGAACTCGGGTCCCCGACCGGGGGCCGGACGGGGATATCCATCTCCAGGAAAAGGAAAATCCCCGATACGGCAGTGAACATCCCCCGAGCACCCTCGGGTCGGCCCAGCTGGTCGCCTCGGCGTCTAGCGGTCAACCAGCCGGGAAGCTGCTCCCACCTCTCCAGCACCGAGTCCGAGGGGGCGGAGCTGGGCCGCTTCCAACCCAGGATCGGCTGGGCCAACACATCGATGAGGATGACCCAGAAGACAAAGGCGAAATCGACCCCCACAGGGCGTGCGAGCGTTCGGCCTGCAACGACCGACTGACCTTGTCCGGTCGCCATATACCTCAGACGAGATGTTACAATAAATGAATATTCTTAACCTTTGGTGTTTCCTTCGAGCAACTCCATGGTGATACTTCCTCATCCTGACCTGCGGATTTCAAGCCGGGAATGGGTGTCTGGCAGTAGCCACATGGTTGTCATCCCCTCCCCTTTTGGCCGGACTTCCACCGCCATCCTGTTGATACTCTGCGGCCTGGTGCTCGGGCTCAAGCTGCATGCCGATCCATCCCCAGCATACGATTCCGCCCATCCACTCCGCATCCTGCATGTGATGAGCTATCACTCGCCCTGGCGCTGGACCGATGGCCAATTGGCCGGGTTCAAGGAAGGCTTGGGCGACATCCCGGCGGAATATCTGGTCTTTCAACTGGATACCAAGCGTTTCAACGGTGCGGAGGAAAAGGCCAGCCGAGGGATGGAGGCCCGTTCGCTGGTAGAAGCCTGGAAGCCCGATCTGATCTACGCCACGGACGATGACGCCCAGGAGCTGGTCAGCCGTCACTACCTCAATACCGGTATCCGGATTGTCTTCAGTGGCGTTGGGAACGAACCGAAAACCTATGGCTTCGATCAGGCAAACAATGTCACCGGTGTACTGGAGCACGAACACTTCGTCGAATCGGTCCGCCTGTTGAAGGCTATCGTCCCTTCCCTGAAGCGCCTGGTGGTGGTGCTGGACGAGGCACCGATGTGGCGGCCCGTGGTCGAACGCCTACGCACGCGACTGCTGGAGCTGCCGGACGTCGAGGTCGTGGCTTGGGAATCCATTCGCACCTTCAGCGAATATCAGGCACGACTCCAGGCCTACCCGGAGATGGCGGACGGGATCGCCCTCATAGGTATCTTCAATTTCAAGGGAGCGGACGGCACGAATGTCCCCTATCAAGAGGTGCTGCGTTGGACGGCGGAACACTCCAGCCTCCCCGACCTGGGGTTCTGGATTGATCGCGTCTATTACGGCACCCTGGTCGCGGTGACCGTTTCCGAACGCGAACAGGGTCTGGAGGCGGGCAGGTTGGCCCGGGCCATGGTGCTGGACGGGAAGCCCGCGACCGAGCTACCGATAAAGGCCACCACCAAGGGACTGCCGGTCATCAGCCTGGCACGGGCCAAGCGTCTGGGATTGTCGGTCCGCAGCCGGGAATTATTGTCCTCCATGGTGATCAGGTACTTTGAATGGGAACCCAGGTGAGGCTCGGACTGCGGGGCAAGATCCTGTTGATCGCCACCCTGGTGGTCGTTTTCACCATCGCGACCACGGTGGTGACGGTGGGTGGCCTCTTTACCGAGGCCTATACCCGCGTCATGGCCTCCCGTGCCGATGCCATCGCCCAGGGTTTGGTCCTCCAGCTTGAGCGACTGCTGTCCCTGGGGATGGACCTCGAGGAGATCCTCGGTTTCGAGGAACAGTGTCGGGACAGCCTGAGCCAGGACGAAGACCTCGCCTATGCCTTCGTGGCCAAGGCGGATGGCCATGTCCTGTTCGACCCCTACCCCGCCAGGACAGCCTCTCTCATCGAGGTGGGCGGATTGGGGGCGGCCCTCGGGCTCGGTCACCCCACACTAATCAAGGTCTCCCAGAACGGCAAAGCGAGTTTCGCCGCCATCCGTCCGGTGCATAACCTGGAAACCCAGACGGCCGCCGCCGTGGTGGTGGGTTTTTCCCAGGAAGTCGTGAGCGGGCAACTGGATCGCCTTCTTTTATCCGGCAGTGGCATCGGCTTACTGGCCCTGGCCGCGGGACTCCTGATCCTCACGATGGCTGTCTCCCGTTTCGTCACCCAGCCGTTGGGTCAATTAGTGGCTGAAGTGGAAAGCCTGCGCCGTGACGAGGGCGGCTCCCCCAGGCGCATCCAGGTCAAGGGCGAGGCTGAAGTAGCCATCCTGGTGGCCGGATTCAATCGGTTGCTGGACCGTATCGACCGCCGTGAGGTGGAACTGATCCAGGCCAGGGAATCCGCCGAGGTGGCGAACAAGGCCAAAACCGAATTTCTCGCCAACATTTCCCACGAACTCCGCACCCCCATGCATGGCATCCTGGCCTTCGCCAAGCATGGGATGAAAAAGACCTACCAGCGTCCCGAACTGGAAGCCTTGCATTATCTGTTCAAGAACATCGACACCGCCGCCACCCGCATGCTTCCCCTGCTGACCAATCTGCTCGATCTCTCCCAGATCACCTCGGGAACCATGCAGCTCCAGTGGCAAACCCTGGATCTGTTGGAGCTGGTGCGTTCCGAATGGATGGCCGTGGAAGATCTCGCCAAGGAGAAGCGACTCCGCCTGGAGATCGACGGTAAAGGGCCCGTCATGGCGAAGGGAGATCCCAACCGGCTGCGCCAGGTGGTCCACAATCTGTTCACCAACGCCATCCGCTATTCGAACCCGGGCGGCCAGATCAACGTCGAATGCCAACGCCTGGATTCGGGCCTCCGCCTGGTCTTCGCGGACGAGGGTCCGGGGATTCCCGAGAATGAGCTGGAAACGATTTTCGACCGCTTCGTGCAGAGTAGCCGCACCAAAACCGGCGCCGGCGGGGTTGGACTCGGGCTCGCCATCTGTCGGGAGATTCTCAATGCCCATGGCGGGAGAATCCACGCCCAATCCAGGCAGCCGCTCGGTGCGGCTTTTATCGTGGAACTTCCCGATCATCCCACCACCGACCCTTGGGATCGGAAAACCGCAACCCAAGTAGTCAAAACCCGGAATACCCAATAGCCATGGCGAAGATTCTTGCCGTCGATGACGATCCACTGAACCTGGCGGTGGTCGAGATCGCCCTGGAAGACAGTCCTCATTCCCTGACTCTGTCCGAAAGCGGCGAAGACGCTTGGCTCCTCCTGAACCAGGCGAAACCACCTTATGATCTAATCGTTCTCGATAAGATGATGCCTGGTCTGGATGGACTCGGCCTCACCCAGCGCATCCGTCGTTCTCCCGAGCTGCGACGCATGCGGATCCTCCTGGTGTCCGCCGCCGCCTCGGATCAGGACCGGCGGGAGGGGCAGCTCGCCGGGGTGGATGAATATCTGATCAAGCCCTTCTCGCCCGACGAATTGGTGGAGTGGGTGGAACGGCTCCTGAGGGCTGCCGATCACAGCTAGGAGGCTCATTCCCCCATGGCTTGGCGATAGGCCGCCGCCACTTCCTCGGTGAAGCAGACGAAAATGATGCGTTCCAGTCCGCTCCCTGCCGCCAGATGGCGTTTGACCTCGCGCACCGCGATACCGGCCGCTTCGCCCAAGGGATAACCGTAAATCCCGCAACTGATGGCCGAGAAGGCCAGGCGGCGTAACCCATAGTCATCGGCCAGCCGCAAGCTGCTCCGATAGCAAGCGGCCAGCAACTCCGCCTCGCCCTGCCCTCCACCACGCCAGATCGGCCCAACCGCATGGATGACGTAGCTGGCCGGCAGACGATAACCCTTGGTGATTTTGGCTCCCCCGGTCGGGCAACCGCCCAGACCGCGACATTCGGCGAGCAACTCCGGCCCAGCGGCGCGATGAATGGCCCCATCGACCCCGCCACCGCCCAGCAAGGAGCTGTTAGCGGCATTGACGATGGCGTCCACTTCAAGTTTGGTGATATCGGTTTGCTGGATTTCGATACTGGGATTCAAACCTATCCTCCTCCTATGATCAGGATTACTCGGGCGTGCGCGTCCGCCCTCATCTGCCGCCAAGAGCAAGACCCAACAGACGTTCGCATAACATCATACCGTCTCCGAATACATTTCATGCTTCATACGGGTCAGGCTCGGGCGCCGACCCCGAATCCGCCACAGGGCGTGAAGACCGATCAGGCCTTGGCTTCGACGCTCCGTCGTTCCGGGCATCGACTGAAAATGGTCATTTTTGTTCTTATTATGAGAACAATTCTCCATAAAAAATGGATATTGTTCTTTCTAGAAGAACAGTAAACTGGCCCAAAGCACAGGTGCCCGGGAGTGCCGACAGGCGGGGACCTGTCGTGACGGCTCCCCTTCTCCCGCAGCCGACCTCTTCGTGCCGGATGGGCTTATCCGACTTCCTTCCGCTTCCCCCATACCCGTCGCAAGGCCATCAACTTGTCCGAGTTCGGAAGTCGCTCATCCGACAGGGCTTCGAGAAAATCGGACAGCCGTTTCGACTTGAGGATGGCGAACAGGATCAGCCCGGTGGTGGGTAACAATACCAGCAAAAAGTAGAGCAGCTTGAGCCCCAGTGGAGACTCGGCCTCGGCGATCAGGTTCATGCCGAGAAAACCCGTGGCCACGGTCGCGATCAACCCAAAGGTGGTCACCACCGTCAGCCGCACCACGGTATTCGCCTGCCGGCGCAGGGAATCGCTGTCGAGATAGGCGCTCATGTCCTCGATCTCCTCGCGCACCTCGGTATAGAGCCGATCGGTGCCGAGATGCTCGTTACAGAGGCGGAACAGATCCTTCACCTGGGCCTGATCGGAGATGTCGTGGAACCAGTAGCGGTGGGAAAAACGGAGGAAGATCTCGAACACCTGGCGGATCACCCGCTTGAACACCTTCACCGACTCGGCGTCCTGGATGTTAAGCCGGTTGAGCGCCGCCACCAGCCGATCGGAAAACATGAGCAGCGCCGCCTTGTGAAAGTGGGCAATGAGAAACATCAGAAAATGCTGGTGGCGAAACTGCCCCAGCACGCCGATCTCGGCCTCCCGGAACAGGTCTTTTCCAGCGGGACCCACCACCACCAGGGCATGGCCGCAGCAAAGAAAACGGGTGCTGGGTCCAGGCGCTTCCGGGTTCCAATAACGGTCATAGCAGTAGCGTTGTTCAAAGTCGTGCAGATGGGTCTCGGCATAAGGCAGGCTCGCCTCGGCGCCGGCCTCGGTCACCAAACCCAGACGCACGAAATCGGCCCGGGACAGACGACGGGGATCCTCCAGGGCGAGATAGCCCATGAGGGGCATGCGGTGATATTCCACCAGGCGATAGCGGATGGTCCCCGGACGATCGGAATCTTGCAGCACCAGAGGCGCGAGGACGAACTCCCAATGGGAGGCGATGCGGGGGGAACGAGTGCGGCAAACGAACTCCAGATAGCGTTCACGATCTTCATAGTCGGAGACGGCCAGGACCCCGGCGCCCTCCCCCAACCATTCGACCCGGTGCAGACAATGGCTCGGGGTGCCATCGGCCTGCCAATGAGGCGGATAGGCCCGACCGAACCGATAGAGGGTCTCTTCGGCCTGGAGCAGGCTGAGGTCATCGGCGCCGATCTCGACCAGCAGGATGGCGATGTCGATGTCATAGAAAAAGAACAGATCGATCCGCACCACCTGTAAGACCTTCGGTTCCTCCCCCGGGCGATACTGTAGGCGCACCGCCTTGATGTCGTGGCGCCGAAACACCCGGATCGGCGACTCGCCACGACCCGGCTGGTTCTGGGCCTCGCCGAAGAGAAACCGCTGCACCGGCGGCAGAAAGGTAACAAACTCGGCGTAGTGCCTATTCTCGAATTGGCCCGGATCACCGGCGATCTCTTCGGCGATCTCATGCCAGGGATTCTCGCCGGTCGAGGGCGTCAGGGCCTCCCAGTGTCGCTGGATCTGGGAACCTTCCCGGATGGGCATGAGCTGCAACGGCCAGACCAGGATCTGGCGGAAGTGCTTCACAAAGGATGGGGCTTCGGCTGACAGAGGCATCAGAATGTATCACTGTTAGGCAAGGAGAACCTGGACCACAGGACTACATTGTTGCATAAAGATGGATTCCAGCTCTTTTCCCATCTTGGCGCGACGGGGTTTGCAACCCCGTCGCTGAGGTTTTGTACAAAGCCATGCCAGCCGGCAGGTATAAAAGATCTCGGACGGGATGATATATCCCGTCCGACCAAAGAACCGAGAGGAAAAAATGAAAGAAAGAACAAGAGCTTTAGCAAAAGAAGGAAATAATGTCGGACAAGAGCGATACCTATTATATAAGCAAGCCTATGGCCGCATTAACCAATCAATAGAAAACGGTTATCATTTAGAAGCTATTGCCATAATAGAAAGCCTTGTGTCTGATAGATTAGAAAGCCGCCTGACTTTTATAAAAGGCGCAGATTTTAGTTTTAAAAATCTAGGTCCATTAATCAATGCTACTCGAAGCGATGAGACTGACGAAGAATTGAAATCGCTTATTGTAAACGACCTCAACGCATGGAGAGAAAGAAGAAATAGATCTCTTCACGAAATAGTTAAGAAAGCTGATGGGGATGCCAGCACATGGAAGGAACGAGCCGTGGAGATTGAACAAGTGGTAAAAGATGGATTAAACATCCTAAGAAAAATAGATAATAAATATAAAAAATTAAAAAGAGCTGGCGGCTAACAAGGCAAATGCACACGGTTCGTCAAAAGCGCCGCTGCGCTCCGTTTTTCGTCCGGTGATTTGAGACGTTAGGGCCGTAGGTGCGATTAGCGCAACGTAATCGCACCAATATTTAATCGGCTCCACCAACGACAATGTTGAGTAAAAGGCCAACATCGACATCCGCCGTTTCCGTCCAAACCAAATTCGCATAACGATGGGTTAACACCCATCCTACGCCTGCACGTAGTAAATCATAACGACAATTGATATAAGGATGGCTTCGTCAGAGATTTCGCCGCTACGCCCCCCTCGATCCCCCCTTATCAAGGGGGGAAGCAAACTGCTAGGTGGCAAGCATAGCGAGGACGCCCGGTGAACGATGCGGGCTAGTCTTCGGCCAGTCCGAAAGCCTCGTGCAGGGTCCGCACCCCGAGTTCCAGGTACTTCTCGTCCACGACCACGGAGATCTTGATCTCCGAAGTGGAGATCATGCGGATATTGATGGATTCCTTCGCCAGGGCGCCGAACATCTTGGTGGCAATACCGGCATGGGAACGCATTCCCACGCCGACGAGGGAGATCTTGACGATGGAGCTGTCGCTCAGCACATCCCGAGCGCCCAGTTTGGCGGCGGTGTCACGCAGCAACACCAGGGCCTTTTTGAAATCACCCCGATTGACGGTGAAGGTGAAGTCCGTGGTGCCGTCTTCACCTATGTTCTGGACGATCATGTCGACCTCAATATTGGCGTCCGAGATCGGGCCCAGGATCGCATGGGCGACGCCGGGCCGGTCGGGGACCCCAAGCACGGTCAGCTTGGCCTCGTCCCGATTGAACGCGATACCTGAGATGCGTGCCTCTTCCATATCTTCTTCCTCAAAAGTGATCAGGGTGCCCTCACCGGCTTCGAAGCTGGACAACACCCGCAAAGGAACCCGGTACTTGCCGGCGAATTCGACCGAGCGGATCTGCAACACCTTGGAGCCCAGACTGGCCATCTCCAGCATCTCCTCGAAGGTGATGCGCGACAGACGGCGGGCCTTGGGCTCGATGCGGGGATCCGTGGTGTAGACTCCATCGACATCGGTGAAGATCTGGCATTCGTCGGCCTTGAGCGCCGCCGCCATGGCCACCGCCGTGGTATCCGAGCCGCCGCGCCCAAGGGTGGTGATGTTGCCCTGTTCGTCTACCCCCTGGAATCCGGCGATCACCACCACCCGCCCGGCTTCCAGATCGGCGCGCACCCGGGCGGCGTCGATATCGCGGATACGGGCCTTGTTGTGGGCGCTGTCGGTGAGGATATGGACCTGGCCGCCGGTGTAGGAACGAGCCGGGCAGTTCAGGCTTTCCAGGGCGATGCTGAGGAGCGCGATGGTGACCTGCTCACCGGTGGACATGAGAACGTCGAGTTCCCGCGCGCTCGGGTTGTCGGTGATGGCCTTGGAGAGGTCGATGAGGCGGTTGGTCTCCCCGGCCATGGCCGAAACCACCACCACCAGATCGTTCCCCTGTCTACGAACCGCGCGCACCTTTTCGGCCACGGCCTTGATGCGCTCGACGCTACCGACCGAGGTACCGCCATATTTTTGAACTATGAGTGCCATGATTCAGATCAGCTTATGCAGTTGGGATTCGGTGCCGCCGCCCAGAAGGTCGCGGCGACAAAGGCGGCCATTAAACACGAAACGCCGCATCGAAGGAACCTCAAAGCCCCAAGGCTTGGCGCACCCAGGGTGCCACCAGCGACAGCCCACGGGCCAAGCCAGCGGGGTTGGTTCCCCCCGCCTGGGCCATATCCGCTCGCCCACCGCCTTTACCACCCACCTCCTGGGCCACCAGATTCACCACCTCCCCGGCCTTGACCCGATCCGTGAGGTCCTTGGTGACCCCCGCCACCAGATTGACCCGCTCACCGGCTACCGAGGCTAGGAGGATGACCGCCGAGCCAAGCTT
>Ga0268298_10002498_pt1 | contig 20073 bp, 10 predicted proteins | sample WWTPWeurt_MetaG_FD_194462 | JGI IMG/M metagenome (GOLD analysis project Ga0268298, IMG submission 194462) | Activated sludge microbial communities from WWTP in Nijmegen, Gelderland, Netherland - WWTP Weurt | ecosystem: Engineered > WWTP > Aerobic digester > Activated sludge | place...
GACAGGGTCACCAGGTGTGCGCGGATCGCCTCGGCGACCAGCCGCGCCAGGGTGGTCTTTCCGGTCCCAGGTGGGCCCCACAACAACAGCGACGGGATGTTCCGGCCGGCGGCGAGCTGGCCGAGGAGCTTGCCGGCGCCGAGCAGGTGCTCCTGGCCGGCGAACTCCGCCAGCGATCGCGGGCGCATGCGCTCGGCGAGGGGCTGTCCGACGCGGCGCGCCGCGGCGTTCTGGGCAAAGAGATCCACGGAGGTGATCGGGACCATCGCGGGTGCGCGGGCGGCCTGTCAATGTGGCGAGGTCGACGCACCCCTGGTGACGACAAACCCGGCCAGCCGATCCGCCATCCCCCCTCCCCCGATCTGTGATCTCCGCCGGTTAACCGCGGGCCGGGGTCGGCGATCCCGTGGCCCGGGCCTTGCTCTAGATCCGGGCATGACCGCGCTCGACCGCGTCTACCAATACCGGCTGCTGCTGGGGAAGGCTGCGTCGGGGGCGGGGCTCAGCTTCGACGAGATCGAGGCGCTGACCGCGCTCGAGGCGGCGTTCGCCGAGGACGCCCACCCGGCGGTCGACGGCCGGCGCTTCCGCCGCGAGGCCGTGCGGCTGCCGGCGGTGGTCCGCGGCGGCAAGCTGCACGACGCGATCACCGTCGACGACATCGGCCCGGGCGGCATGGTGTGCGGCGGCGCGCCGTACGCCGAGCTGGGCAGCGCGGTCGAGATCGTGATCGACGACGTCGAGCTGGGCCTGACCTACCGCTTCAAGGCCCGCGTGCAGTGGCGCCGCGAGGACGGCGACGACTACCTGCTCGGCTTCGCGTGGACCGGCACGCCGGTGCTGCTCCGCCACGGCAACTCGCTGGCCGCGGATCCGGCGCTGTCGAAGCTCGCGGCGTGACCTGCTAGCCTACGGCGCATCTCGATGCGCGCCGCTGCCCTGTGTGCGATCGCGGCCCTCGCCGCCGGCTGTTACACCAACGCGTTCTCGAACGCGGCCAAGGAGAAGGAGCTCCAGCGGCGCAGCCTGCAGAAGGCGCTGCCGGCCGGGCTCGAGGTGGTGCATCCGGTGCCGGGCGACGCGCGCACCGCGCGGGTGCGGGTGTGGGTCGACGAGGACTACCGCGCGGGGACGCTGCACTGGCGCCAGCAGATCGAGGAGCAGCTCGACGAGGCCAACCAGTTCCTGGTGCCGGCGGTCGGCATCCGCCTCGAGGCCAAGGCGATCGAGCCGTGGCCGGCGCGCTCGGCGGATCGCAAGCTGGGCGACGTGCTCACCGCGCTCGAGGCCCAAGATCCCGGCGACGACGTCGACTGGGTGATCGGCTACGCGTCGGCGCTGAGCCTGGTCGAGGGGACCTTCGAGGAGCTCGGTGTGGCCCGGCCGCTGGGCCGCCACCTCGTCGTGCGCGGCTACGCCGACGGCGCCGAGCGCAAGGCGTTCACGCAGCTGTTCCCCGACACCAGCGACGCCGAGCGCGAGCGCGTCCACCTGGCGCGGCGCCGCCACAAGCAGACCGTCGTGCTGCTGCACGAGCTCGCCCACACGCTGGGCGCGCCCCACGAGAACGATCCGACGTGGCTCCTGGCCGCGGTGTACAGCCCCGAGATGGCGACCTTGTCCGAGCCGAGCCGCGCGATCATGCAGCTGTCGCTCGAGACCTGGCTGGTGCCGCGGGCCAGCTTCGACGTGCGCACGCTCGCCGCGCGCCTGACCACCTACTTCGAGGGCAACCCGTGGGGCGGCTGGGACGACGACGCCAAGGGCGAGTTCCTGGCGGCGCTGCGGGTGCTGGTCGACGCCAGCGGCGGCGCGTCGGTCGGGCTGGCCGGCGCGGCGAACGAGCAGCTCCTCGCGGCGCGGCGGCTGGCCCAGGCCGGCAAGCTCGGCGAGGCGCTCGCCGAGCTCGACGCGATCGCCGCGGCGTACCCGGCCTCGGCCGACGTGCGGATGGCGATCTGCGAGCTGCGGGTGGCGCGCGACGGCGCCGGCGACGACGGCGCGCGCAAGGCGTGCCAGCGGGTCACCGACGTCGCGCCCGACGATCCGCGCCCGCCGCTGGTGCTGGCCGGCGCGCTGGCCGCGGCGGGCGACCTCGCCGGCGCGCGCGCGCAGCTGGCGGCGCTCGACGGCGTCGCCGGTGAGCGGGTCGCGGTGTGGATGCAGGCGGCCGAGGCGTACGTCGCGCTCGGCCTGGTGACCGACGCCGAGCGCGCCGCGCGCGCCGCCGAACAGCGCCAGCCGGGCGTCGGCGCCGACGTGCTGGCGTGGGCGCTGCGCACGCGCGGCCGCTACGGCCTGCCGCCGGGCGGCAACCCCGGGCGGGTCGCGCCGGCTGACGAGCCGGCCTACGTCGGCGCGGTGCGCGATCTGCTCGCGGCGATCTACGCCGACAAGTTCGCCGACGCGAAGCGGCTGGCGAAGGCCGCGAGCAAGCGCTGGCGCGGCGCCCCCGGCCTGCTCGCCGCGGAGTGCGACCTGGCGCTGCGCCAGCAGGCGGTGCCGACGGCGCGCAAGCTGTGCGATCAGGCGATCGCGGCGTGGAGCGGCGCGGCCTGGGCCCTGTACCTGCGCGGCGTGATGCTGGCGCAGAGCAACAAGCTGCCGGCCGGGATCGCGTCGTTGCGCGCGGCGATCGCCGCCGAGCCCGAGCTGGCGCAGGCCTACCGCGCGCTCGGCAAGGCGCTCGACCGCGCCGGCGACGCCGCGGCCAAGGCCCAGCTCGCCGCCGAGTACCAGGCGCGGTTCGGCGCCGCGTTGCCGTGACGCGCTCCCGGGGCGATGCCGGCGCGGGCGTGGGGCTATAATCGTCCTCCGCGTGGGCATCTTCCGCCAGCTGTTCTCGACCGACCTACGCGCCGCGCGCGCCGCCGAGGCCGCCGGCGATCCCGACACCGCCGCGACCCACTACGGCCTGGCTGGCGATCGCGCCGGCGCGGTGCGCATGCACCTGGCCCGGGCCGCGCGCGCCGCCGATCGCGCCGCCGAGCTGGCCGCGCTGCGCGACGCGGTCCACTGGGCCGGCGACGAGCCCGCGCTGGTCGCGCAGGCGTCGGCGGCGCTCGGGCGCGCGCTGTACGCCAAGACCAAGGCCGAGGGCATCGCCACCGCGCGCGATCGCGAGCGGGTCCGCGAGGCCGCCGCGCTGCTCGTGGCCGGCGGCGCGCACCGCGAGGCCGGCGACGCGCTGGCCGCGATCGGCGAGCTGGCCGGCGCCGCCCAGGCCTACTCCGACGCCGGCCTGATCGATCGCGTCGAGGACACCCTCGCCGCCGACGAGCGCCGCGCCACCGCCGAGCAGTCGGCCAAGGACGCCTTCGCCGACTACGAGCTGCACCGGCGACTGGGCCGCCGCGGCGACGCCCGCGCGGCGCTGGCCCGCTGCCTCGCCGCCGAGCCGTCCGACGATCGCCAGCGCGTGCTCGACGCGCTGACCGCCGATCTGATCAGCGGCGGCCGGGTCGAGCTGCGGCCGCGCGGCGGCGACGCGGTGATCGTCAGCGTCCGGCCGCTGGTGGCGCTGGGCCGCGACGCGGTGTGCGACTTGCCGCTGCGCGCCGGCGGCGTGTCGCGCCGCCACGCCGAGATCGCGGTCGGCGCCGACGGCTTCACGATCGGCGACGCCGGCTCGCGCAACGGCACGCTGATCGGCGGGCTGCCGGTGGCCGGCAAGGTGCCGCTGGCGGGCCGCGGCGTCGTCGAGCTCGGCGAGGACTGCCGGCTCGAGGTCGAGGTGCTCGCCGGGGTCGCGTACCTGCGGGTGGCCGGCGGCCTCGATCGCGGGCGCCGGCTGGTGATCGGCCGGCCCGATCAGCCGATCGATCTCGCGCCGGCCGGGCTGGCGTGCGACGTGGCGTTCACCGCGGGCGCGCCGTGGCTGGGCCGGCCGGCCGGGCCGTTCACGCTCGGCGACGATCGCATCGGCGCCGGCCGGGTCCAGCTGATCGTCGGCGACGTGCTGGCCTGGGACGGCGTCACCGTGGACGTGTCGGCGTGAGCCTGTGGTCGCGGTGGTTCGGCAAGAAGCCGGCGCCGGCGGCGCTGCCGCCGAGCGAGCCGGCGGTGCTGCGCGACGAGGACGACGCCTGGCTCGAGACCCTGACCACCGCGTGCGGTGACGGCCGCCGGCTCGACGAGCTGGCCGCGGTCGACACGCTGGCGCACCTCGACGCGCTGTGGCAGCGCGGCCACGAGCGGCTGGCCACCGAGTGGATGGAGAAGCTGATCGCGGTGCCCGACGCGCCGGCCGCGGCGATCACCGCGCTGCGCGCGCGGCTGGTCGATCGCCTCGAGGCGCGCCACGAGCTCGAGCGCGGCGTCGCCCACCTGCAGGCGCTGACCGCCAGCGACGCCCACGCGGTGCGCGCCCACTACCTCCTGGCCGAGCACTACCGCAAGCTCGGCGACGACGGCCAGGCGCTGCGCCACTACGAGGCGGTGCTGGCGCGCGACGTCGACTACCCCAACGTGCGGGCCCGGGTCGAGCGGCTGCGCGCCGCGCGCGGGCTCAGCGCGCCGTCGGCCGGCGAGACCATCGCCGGCGCCGACGTCGTCGGCGTGGGCGCCGGCGCGCGCTACCGGCTGGTGCGCGAGCTCGGCCGCGGCGCCACCGGCGTGGTCTACCTGGCGCGCGACGCCGAGCTCGATCGCGACGTCGCGGTGAAGCTCTTGCACCCGCACCTGGCCGCGGCCGGCCAGGCCGAGGCGGTCGAGCGGTTCTTCGGCGAGGCCCGGCTGATGGCGTCGCTGCGCCACCCCAACGTCGTCGCGGTGCTCGATCTCGAGGAGAAGTCGCGGCGGCTGGTGCTCGAGCTGGCGGCCGGCGGCACGCTGCGCGACCTGCTGCGCGAGCGCGGCGCGCGCACGCTGCGGCGCGGGATCGAGCGCCACGTGCAGATCCTGTCGGCGCTGGCCGCCGCGCATCGCCGCGGCGTGGTCCACCGCGATCTCAAGCCGGGCAACCTGATGTTCCGCCGCGATCCCGATCAGGCCGGCGTCGAGATCATGCTCGGCGACTTCGGCGTCGCCCACCTGCCCGACGCCCACGGCGCGACCGGCGCCGAGGCCAGCCGCGGCAAGCCGGCCGGCGAGGCGGTCGGCACGCTGGCGTACATGAGCCCGGACCAGCGGCGCGGCCTGCCGCCGGTGCCGGCCGACGACCTCTACGCCGCCGCGGTGGTGCTGTACGAGATGCTCACCGGGCGCCACCCGTGGTCGCGCGAGCAGCTGATGGCCGGCGCGCGCGCCGCCGACGACTTCCGGCTGCCGGCGGCGACGGTCGCCGGCGTCGATCCGGAGCTGGCGCGGGCGGTCGACGCCCACCTGGCCCAGCTCGGCGCCGTCGACGCCGCCGCCCGGCCGACCACCGCCGAGGCGGTCGCGGCGGCCAACGCGCTGCGGGCCCACGCGATCGCGATCGACGCGGCGTGACCGCGCGCGGCTACCGCGACGCGGCCGCGGCGGGGAGCGCGAGGGTGGTCGGCGGCCCCGCGAAGCGCTGGGCACCGAACAGCAGCGCCTCCTCGTGGTTGCGCACCCACGGCGTCGCGCCGTCGTTGAGCTCGACCACCTCGGTCAGCCGCCCCTCCTCGTACTGGTAGTGCTGGGTGATGCGGTAGCGATCGAACGGCGCGAACATCGACACGTCGGCGGTGAGCTCCATCGACGCCTCCCGGAACTCGGGGTCGCTGGCGCCGCGGCCGGCGCCCAGGGTCGAGGTCACCCGGTAGGCGACGCCGGTCGGCGCGGCCGCGAGGTCGATACGGAACAGGTAGACCTGCACCCGCGGCCCGGCCGAGCCGTCGTACGCCGGGTGGTAGCGCCGCAGCGTCTTGACCGAATCCCAATGGTCGGCGTAGCGGCGTTGCTCGACGGTGAACTCGTAGTCGAACGCCGGCGCCGGCTGCCAGGCGCCCGCGACGCGGCGCTCGGCGACGCCGCGGCCGACCCACACCAGCGTGGCCAGCGGGGCGGCCGGCGCGGTCGGTGCCAGGGTCATGCCGACCGGCGTCCCCGGGCGGGGCGGCCGACAGCCGGCGGCGGTGGCGAGGGTGAGCGTGGCGAGGGACGCGAGCATGACGCGGGTGAGGGGCTGCATGGCGTCACGATGCCGCCGCGACGCTGCCGCGACAATCCGTAGAGCCGACACGTCATTGATGCCACAATCGCATCAATGGACCTCAACCACCTCGCGGTCTTCGCCCGGGTCGCCGGCGCCGGCTCGTTCAGCGTCGCGGCCCGCGAGCTCGGCGTCGATCGCACCCGGGTCAGCCGGGTGATCGGCGCCCTCGAGCGCGACCTCGGCGCGCGGCTGTTCGTGCGCACCACCCGCTCGGTGCGGCCCACCGCCGAGGGCGAGGCGCTGGCCCGCCAGGTCGCCGCGCCGCTGGCCGAGCTCGAGCGCGCCGCCGGGGCGGTGCCGGCGGCGCACGCGATCCCCGCGGGCACGGTCCGCCTCACCACCACGCCCGAGCTGGCGCGCGCGCTGGTCGCGCCGCTCCTGCCCGGCTTCCGCGCGCGCTACCCGGCGGTGCGCGTCGCGCTCGAGCTGTCCGATCAGCTGGTGCCGTTCACCCGCGGCGTCGACCTGGCGCTGCGGCTCGGCCGCCCCGGCGCCGGCGGCCTGGTGGCGCGGCGGCTGCGCGCGCTGACCGCCGGGTTCTTCGCCAGCCCCGCCTACCTGGCCCGGCGCGGCACCCCGCGGAGCGCCGCCGAGTTCGCCGACCACGAGGTGATGTGGCCCGACGCGCGCGGCCACAAGAGCTTCGCGCCGACGTCGCGGCCGGGGCCGCCGTCGATCGCGTGCGCCGATTTCGGCACGCTCGCCGAGCTCGCCGCCGCCGGCGCCGGCATCGCGCTCCTGCCCACGTTCGTCGCCGCGCGGTCGCTGGCCCGCGGCGAGCTGGTGCGGGTCGTGCCCGAGTACGCGCTGGCCAGCGCGCCGCTGTACCTGGTGTCGGCGCCGATCGCGCAGCTGCCCGCGCGGGTCCGCGCGCTGCGCGACCTGCTGCTGGCGGAGCTCCCCGGGTGATCACGGCGGCAGCGCGATCACCTCGGTGCCGGCGTCGGCGCGCGCGGCCTCGGCCGCGGTGACCACGCCGATCGCCCGATCGCGCAGCGTCGGGTCGGCGGCCATGCGCACCGCCAGCGGCGCCACCACGACGTCCTCGATCAGCCGACGCAGCGGCCGCGCGCCGAGCGTCGGATCGACGCCCCTGGTCACCAGCTGCGCCCGCGCCGCCGGCGACGACCACAGGCTCAGGCCCCGCGCGACGACGCCCGGCCGCTGCCGCACCTTGGCCAGCTCGAGCTCGACGATGCGCTCGATCGCGGAGGCGCCCAGCCGGCGGAACGCGACGACGTGATCGAGCCGCGCGGTGAACTCCGGCCGGAAGTGCGCGCGGACCGCGCCGACGAAGTCGGGGCCGTCGTCGCCGCCGAAGCCGACGCCGCCCTTGGCGCCGACGCCGAGGTTCGACGTCATCACGATCACGCACATCCGCAGATCGATCAGCCGCCCCAGCGAGTCGGTCAGCCGGCCCTCGCCCAGCACCGCCAGCAGCAGATCGAACACCTCGGGGTGCGCCTTCTCCAGCTCGTCGAGCAGCACCACCGCCAGCGGCTGCCGACGGATCGCCTCGGCCAGCGAGCTGGCGCCGCCGCCGACCTCGAGCAGCCGCGCCGCCGCGCCCGGGGTCATGTACTCGGACAGATCGATCCGCACCAGCCGGCTCGCGTCGCCGAACAGGTAGCGCGCGATCTGCTTGGCCAGCTCGGTCTTGCCGACGCCGGTCGGCCCCGCGAACAACAGCGACGCCACCGGCCGCTCGGGGTCGTCGAGCCCGACCTTGAACCGCGCCAGCGCGCCGGCCACCACCGCGCACGCGTGGTCCTGCCCGACCACGCCGGCGGCCAGCGCCGCGGCGATCGTCGCCTGGCTGGTCGGCTGCTCGTCGGTGATCAGCTCGACCGGCAGCCCCGACCATCGCCCGAACGCGCGCGCCACGTCGCGCGGCGCGATCACGCTCGGCGGCGGCTGCGCGTCCTGGTTCCACCAGTCGAGGAAGGCCAGCGCCTTGCCGGGGAACCGCAGATCGCGGCGGAACGCGGCGCACAACGTCAACAGCCGCCGCAGCCCGGCCGGGTGCAGCTCGCGGGACGCGTCCTTGCGCCGCTGGTACGCGACCACCAGCGGCCCGACCTCGGCCGGGCTCGGCTCGTCGACGCGCACCACCGCCAGCGCGTCGACCAGCGCCGGGAACCGCCGGCGGCACTGCGCCAGCTCCGAGTCCGAGCACTCGACGATCAGCCGCAGCTCGCCGGCGACGATCGCCGGCAACCACAGCTCGGCGATGCTGGCGCCGTCGGCCTGCGGCGCGCACAGATCGACCAGCCGATCGGCGAACAGCCAGTCGCGGCCCGCGGCCAGCTCGCGGGCGATCGCCAGGCACCGCTCCTGCCACATCCCCAGGTAGGTCATGCCGGCGGTGATGTGGCCGGCCGCGGTGGCCCACAGCCGGCGGCGGGCGTCGGCGCGATCGCGCTCGCCGAGGTGCTTGGCCAGCCGGCGCACCAGCGCGGTCTTGCCGACGCCGGCCTCGCCGCACAGCACGATCGACCGCGCCGGCTCGGCGTCGGCGATCGCCGCCAGCCGCGGCGCCAGCGGCAGCTCGCCGACCGGCGCGGCGACCAGGCGCCGGCCCAGCTTGCCGGTCCAGTCCTCGGCCACCGCCGCCAGGGTCGGCGGCGGCGGCTCGGCGTCGGCGCCGCCGCCGGCGTCGTCGGCCTCGAACCGCGGCAGCGCCCACGGCTCGATCCACTCGCGCACCGCCGCGCGCACGTCGAGCACGTCCGACGGATCGCTGCCCAGGGTCGCCGCGAACACCGCCGAGCGGATCACGTCGGGCGCGTCGTCGAGCGACTCCAGCGCCAGCGACCAGCCGAAGCGCGGCACCAGCGCGCGCCACACCTCGCCCTCGGCGTACGCGCCGTACGCGATCCGCACCGGCACCGTGCGGCTGCCCACCACCCACACGCCGTCGGCCGCCGCCCGCGGCCGCACGTCGATCGCCACCCGCCGCAGCTCGAGGTCCTCGCGGAACCGGTAGCGCTCGAGGTCGCCGTCGGCGGCGGCCGCCACCAGCGCCGGCTCGAGCGCGGCCAGCACGTCGGCCAGCGTGTCGCCCCACGCCGCCGGCGCCGGTCGATCGAACAGCCGCTCGCGCCGCCGCATCAGCACGCCGACCAGCTTGCCGCCGTCGTGTTCGCTGACGAACACCCGGAACCCGGCGCGCCGGCTCATGGCTCGTGGCTCCAGCGGATGTGCCACAGCGCGCGCACCACCTCGGCCAGGCTGGCCGCGCGCAGCCGTGTCGCCAGGCCGATCACGAAGTCCTCGACGTCGGCGATGAACGCCTCGCCGGGGCGTTGCCCGGGGGCCGTGGCCAGCGTCCGCACCGCCGGCAAGAGCGCCTCGGGGTTGGCCGGCCCGGCGACGCCCGCGGCCTGCGCGGCCTCGAACGCCGCCAGCGCCTCGGCGTGCGCGCGCAACAGCGGCGCCAGCGGCTGATCGCCGGGCCGCACCTCGACGCGGTACACCTCGGGCTCGTCGGTCAGCGACTGGAAGAAGTGCGTGCCGTGCTCGGGCGCCAGCGCCGCGCGTGCGAACAGGTCGCGCACCACGAACGCGCGCTGCACGTGGCCCACCGCCGGCGCCTGGTACGGCTCGATGCGCCCGTCCTTGGTGCGCGCCATCGCCTGATCGGCGATCTCGCGCAGCGCCTCGAGCAAGCCCCAGCCCAGCGGCCGCGGCCCGCCGCCGACCACGCCGACCGGCGTCACCAGCACCGTCGCGACGTGGGCGTCGGGATCGGCCAGCTCGTCGACGTGGCCGAGCAACAGCGCGGCCCGCGCCAGCGCCGCCAGCGTCGCCGCCTGGCCGGCCGCCGCCTTCGGCGCGCGATCGCCGGAGCGCGGATCGTAGCGCCGGACCTCGCGGCGCTGCGACCACGCGCCGCTCTTCTCGACGTGGGCCTCGCGCGGCCACGCCTCGAGGTCGTGCTCCTCGTGGGCCTCGGGCGTCGTCGGCGCGCTCGGCCCGGGCCGCGGCCAGCGGCGCCCGACCAGCGTCGCGCGCAGCTCGGCCAGCTCGTCGGCGAACCGCTCGACGAAGTACCGCCCGCGCGCGCCGTCGGGCTGGGCCCGCAAGGTCGCCAGCGCCCGCCCGACCGGATCGCGCGCCATCACCGCGTCGATGCGATCGGCCATCGCCGCGGCGGTCGGCACCAGCGCCGCCGCCGACAGCTCGCGCGCCACGTCGAGCGGGAACCGCCCGCCCCACGCCGCGGCTTCGGGCACAAGCTCGAGCGCGACCGCGATCGCGCCGGCCTCCTCGCGCAGCCGCGCCACGGTCATCCGCGCCGGTGGCGCCTCGGTCAGCGCCTCGGTCAGCGCGCCGGCGACGTGCTCCTCGAGCCAGCGCTTCACCGTGCGCGCCCCGAACCGCGCGTCGAAGGCCTGCGCCACCGCCCGCGCGCGCACCGCGCGCCCGGCGTAGACGAAGACGTCGCGCTCGCGCAGGCCGCGGCGGCCGAGCAGCTTGGCCAGCTCCTTGTCGACCACCCGCGCCGCGACCTCGGCGGTCAGCGGCCGGAACCGCACGACGCGATCGATCCGGTTCCACAGCTCGGGCGGGAAGAACTCGCGCACCGCCTTGGCGATCTGCCCCAGCACCGCCTCGGTGGCGTCGCCGAACCCGATCGGCTGCTGCACCCGCGCGCCCAGGTTCGACGTCATCACGATCACCGCGTGGCGGAAGCTCGCGACCTCGCCGCTGGCGTCGGTCAGCCGCCCTTCGTCGAACAGCTGCAACAGCAGGCCGAGCACCGACGGGTGCGCCTTCTCGATCTCGTCGAGCAACACCACCGCGAACGGCTGCTCGCGGATCCGGCTGGTCAGCAGGCCCTCGGGCGCGAAGCGATCGCCGATCAGCCGCGCCACCGCGTCGGGGCCGGCCAGCTCGCTCATGTCGAGCCGCACCAGCCGCCGGCGCTCGCCGTACAGGTACTCGGCCAGCGCGGTCGCCAGCTCGGTCTTGCCGGTGCCGGTGGGGCCGGTGAACAGGTACACGCCCAGCGGTCGGCCGGGGTCGGTCAGCCCGGCGCGCACCTTGAGCACCACGTCGGTCGCCACCGCCACCGCCTCGTCCTGGCCGATCACCCGGGCCGCGAAGTGCGCGGTCACCGCCGCGGGGTCCAGCGGCGCGTCGAGCGTGATCAGGTGCTCGGGCAGCCCGGTGTCGCGCGCCGCCTGGGCCACCGCGGCCTCGGGCGTGAGCGGCCGTCGCGCGCCCGCCGGCAGCGGCGGCCCCGCCGCGGCGACCAGCTTGCGCAGCATGTCGATCGGCCCGCCCGGCGTCGCCGTCCACGGGTACAGGCCGGTGGCCAGCTCGTAGACGGTACGCGGCGTGAACGGGTGGACCTCGACCGGATGCTCGGCCTCGAGCCGCCGCATCTCGGCCAGCATCAAGGCCGCGGTCTCGGTGGCGTCGGTCGGCTCGACCGCGACCCGCGCGAACAGCTGCGCGAACGACGGCGCGTCGTCCTCGAGGCGAGCCAGCTGCTCGCGGGTCGCGGTCGCGACGATCGTCAGCTCGCCGCGCTGCACCGGCCCGCGGAAGAAGTCGGCGAACGAGCGCTCCGACTGCCGGGTCACGCCGAGCCGGCCGAACAGGTGCAGATCGTCGAACCACAGGAGGCCGCGGTGCGCGCGCGCGTCGGTCACCAGGTCGAGCAACCGATCTTCCCAGTCGCCGAAGTACTGCATGCCGGCGATCAGCCGCTTGCCCGACAACCGCCACACCCGATAGACCCGGTCGGCGTTGCGGTGCAGCGACCAGCCGTCGGCCTCGAGCCGATCGCCGACCCACCGCGCCAGCAGCGTCGCGCGTCCGGATCCCGGACGTCCGACCAGCACGGTCGAGCGCGGCCGCGGCCCGCCCAGCAGCCGGGCCAGCTGGGCCCGATACGCCGGCCGCGGGACGCCCATCGGCAGGCTGCCGTCGATCGCGCGCGCGGTCTGATCGACGCCGAGCTGTGCCAGGTGCTGCCGCACCGCCCGCGCCAGCCCGGCGCGCTGCTTGCCCTCGGCCGCGGCCTTGGCGCGATCGAGCAGCGTCCGCGGCGTCAGGTCGAACGACACCGTGATCAGGCGCTCCTTGGCCGCGCTCTTCTTGGCCTCCAGCGCGGTGGCGTCGTCGCTGGCCCAGGCCTGCCGCGCGAAGTGCGGCGCCAGCCGCTCGACCTCGTGGACGTCGTCGGCGTCGAACCACGCGCTCGGGTCGGCCGGGTGGTAGGCCAGCAGCCGCTGGCGCTCCTCGGTGAACCACCGCGGCTCGAGCACCAGCGGGAACCGCCCGCCGACCCGCCCGCGCTCGCGCAGGTTGAGATCGAGCGAGACGTGGTGCAGGCGCGTGCCCGGCGCGGTCTCGAGCAGCTCGTGCTGATCGGGCTCGAGCTTGCGCACCGCCTGGGCCAGCAGCTTGCCGAGCTGCTCGCGCAGCCGGACCTCGCTCTTGCCGCTCTGCGGCTCGATCAACCCGGCCGGCACCAGCGGCGTCCAGGTCAGCGTCCCCTCGACCTTGCGCTCGTAGACGGTGATCGCGTAGGTGCGCTTCACGGCCCCGCCTCCCCGGCGACGAGGTCGTCGTCTTCGTCATCGTCGTCAGCGAGCTCCGCGCGGTACGCCTCGTCGGGGCTGCGCCCCGCGTCCAGCTCGGCGGCCAGCACGATCAGCGCGATCTCCTCGGCGCGCTGCCACCGCTCGGCCCACGCGATCGGCGTCGCCACGCCGCGGATCACGACGGTGTCGGCGTCGGGGTACTCGCGCTCGACCTTGCCGCGCGGCGCCGCCGCCGGCGCCGCCAGCGCGCCGAGCTTGAGCCACGCCGCGTCGTCGAACTCGGTCGTGAACGCCAGGCAGCGGATGACCAGGTGGCACGGCGACACCTTGGCGATGTCGACGAAGCGATGGGCGCCGACCTCGAGCCCGAGCACCAGCGCCGCCCCCGGGCCGCGCACCCGCAGGAGCACGTTGCGCAGCCCGCCGTCGGGGCCGGCCTGCCCGGCCAGCCAGCCGCGCCCGCGCGCCGGCCCCCACACCCGCGCCAGCGGCCAGTCCGGCGCCGGCTCCTTCGCCGCGGTCGGGTGCGCCTCCACCGTCCAGCCGCGCGCCGTCGCCAGCTCGAGCATGCCGGTCACCCAGTGGCCGAGCGCCCGCGGGTGCTCGGGCGCCGACAGCGCCAGCGTGATCTCGTCGCGCGCCTCGCGCCGCGCCACCGCCAGCCAGAACATCGCGACCGCGAACGCCCGCTCGAGCGGCGCCGCCATCGCCACCGCGTCGTCGACGTCGTCGCCGGCCTGGGCCGCGGCGATCGCCAGCTCCTCGGCGGCCGCCAGGTCGTCGGCGGCCGCGGCCGCGGCGTCCCACGCGCGCTCGAGCCGCGCCAGCTCGATGGCCATCTGCTGGACCTGCGCGCTCGACAGCACCGCCTTGGTGCGCTTGCCGGCGCGCGCCCCGCCGGGCTGCGCCGCGCCGCGCGCGAGCTGCGCCTTGAGCCACGCCACCTGGGTCTTCACCTCGGTGGCGACGTCGCGGCGCATCCAGGTGTCGGCCACCCGGCGCGCCGCCGCCACTGCCAGCGCGCCGCGGGCGTTCTTGCGACCGCCGGCGCCGCCGCGCCGCCACGCGGTCACGATCACGCCGCCCTCCGGATCGCCGTGGCCCAGGTGCGCGCCGGCCGGCAGCTCGACCGCGACCGGCTCGTCGACGGTGCGCACCGCGAGCAGCGCGCCGTGGGCGTCCTTGCCCAGCCGCGCGACCAGCCGCGCCGCCGGGGCGATCACCGCCTGATCGAGGTGGCGGCGCAGCGCGCGCACCCCGTAGGCCGGCGCGTAGCCGCCCGCCGCCAGCGCCGCCGCCGCCGCCGGGCTGACGTCGAGCGTGATGCTGGCCTGCACCAGGCCGCGGCGCTCGGCGAGCTGCGCGATCGCCAGCTCGGCCACCGCCGCGATCTGCGCGGCGTCGAGGCGATGGAACGGGATGATCGCGTCGAGGCGGTTGAGCATCTCGGGGCGGAACGCCTCGGTCACGGCCGCGCGGTAGCGCGCCAGCTCGCGCGCGCGATCGTCGTCGGCGTCGGTCACCGCCAGGCCGATCGCCGCGGCCCGGCCGTGGGCGCCGAGGTTCGACGTCAAGATCACGATCGCGTTGTGGAAGTACGCGGTGCGGCCGCGGGCGTCGGTCAGCCGGCCCTCGCCGGCGACCTGCAGCAGCAGATCGTGCACCGCCGGGTGCGCCTTCTCGATCTCGTCGAGCAGCACCACCGCGAACGGCTGCTGGCGGATCCGCGCGGTGAGCAGGCCCTCGCCGGCGTCGCTGCCGCGGATCAACCGCTCGGCCGCCCACGGGTCGGCGTACTCGCTCATGTCGAAGCGCACCAGCCGGCCCTCGGAGCCGAACAGCAGGTGGGCCAGGCTCTTGGCCAGCTCGGTCTTGCCGACCCCGGTCGGCCCGACGAACAGGAACGTCGCCAGCGGCTTGTCGGCCGGCTGCAGCTGCGCCTTGACCGTGCACAGCGTCTCGGCGACCCGCGCCACCGCCGCCGCCTGGCCGATCATCCGCGTCCGCAGCCGCGCGATCAGCTCGGCGAGGACGAGCGCGCGATCGTCGCGCAGCAAGAACGCCGGCACGCCGGTGGTCGCGGCGAACGCGTCGTAGACCGCGTCGGGCCCGAGCTCGCGCGGTGCACCGTCGGCGCCGACCTCGCCGTCGGCGGCGGCGCGCAGATCGTCGAGCAGCGTCACCGCCTTGCCGGGGAACGCGCGGTACGGCAGGTAGCGACGCGCCAGCTCGACCGCGATCGGCAACGCCGCCTCGGCCACCTGCGGTCGGCCCGCGTCGGCGCGCCGCCAGTGCGCGGCGCGGCCGGCCACCACCGCGAGCGTCGCCGGCGCGTCCATCGCCGGCACGGTCAGCCGCGTCATCGCGCCGATCAGCGCCACCTCGCGGCGCTCGGCGCGCTCGAGCGCCGCCGGCGTGATCTCGGCGATCACCCGCACCCGCCCGTCGACGATGAACCGCCGCACGATCGCGGTGAGGCCCAGGCCGCCGTCCTCGACGCGCTCGCGGAACAGGCTGCCGAAGTCGTCGAAGCACAGCACCGCGTCGAGCCGCTCGGCGGCGGCGAACAGCTCGGCCACCCGCGCCTCGGCCTCGCCGAAGCCCGACGCGCCGGCCACCAGCTGCGCCACCGACGTCACCCACGCCGCTCGGTGCGGCTGGGCCCGCGCCCAGGCCAGCACGATCGCGGTCTTGCCGACGCCCTCGTCGCCGCACACCAGCACCGCCAGCCGCTCGCGCCCGCCGAGCAGCGCGGTCATCGACGCCAGCTCGCGATCGCGGCCGACCAGCGCCGCGCCGCCGCCGCGCACCCGCTCGGCCAGCGGCACGGCGTGGGCCTCGAGCCGCTCGCGCGCACGGCGCCGCTCCTCGGCCGCGATCCGGTCGGCGCCGGTCGCCTCGGCGTGCGCGAACCGCACCAGCACCTCGAGCGGCTCGATCGTGGCGGCCAGCGGCGGCAACAGCCGGCGCCAGGCGTCGCCGTCGAGGCCGCTGGCCGCGCACAGCCGCGCGACCTCGCGCCGCGCAACCGCGCCGACCTCCTCCTTGCGATCGACGAAGAACGCCGCGTCGAGCGCGGGCACCAGCGCGACCCGATCGCGGCCCTCGGGGCCGTACGGCAGGAGCACGCAGGTCACCTCGACGTCGCGCGGCGCGCGCGGCTTGGTCGGCGCGCCCGGCGCCAGCGGCACGGCGATCGCCACGACCTCGAGGCCGGCCGGCACGAAGTAGCGCGCGACCTGCGCCGCCGGCGCGGTCGCCAGGTGCTCGGCCAGGAACACCCGCAGCTCGTCGGCCGGTCCGTCGCCGTCGCCGAACGCGCACAGCGACGGCGCCACTACCGGCGCCCACGTGGTGGCGCCCGACGGCAGGTCGCGGGCCAGCGCCCACGTCGTGACGGTGCTGGTGCGCTCAGCCACGCGCGCCCGGCGGTTCCGTGATCATCGACACGCGATGCTACCAGGGTCGCGCGCCGCGCTCCCCGCGCGTCGCGTAGATTCACCGCGATGCGCCAGCTCCTGATCGCCCTGCTCGCGACCACCGCGGCGCTCACCGGCTGCGGATCGCGGTGCGCCGACGTGCGCGCCGCCCGCGCCACGCTCGCGGCCCGCCCCATCGCCGCGGCGCCCACACCCGACGTGCGCGTGACGGTGCCGCTGGCCCGCGCCAACGCGGTGATCGCCGCGGTGCTGGCCCGGACGCCGTGGACCGTGCCGCTGGGGCTGCCCGACCTTGGCCCGCTGCCGCCGATCGTGCCCGGCGGGCTGCGCGCGAGCCTCGCGCAGGTCGAGCTGCGGCCGGGGGCCCCCGGGCACGTCCAGCTCGCCGTCGCGCTCACCATCGCCGACGGCGACGCCACGATCACCACGCTGGCGCTCGAGGTCGCGCTCGCGCCGGAGGTCGAGCGCGCGCACGGCGACGTCGCGCTCGCGTTCGGGGTTCGCCCCGCCGACCTGCTGGCGGTCTCGCCGACGCTGGGGCCCGGCGCCGCCGCCGCGCTCGGCGCCGCGATCGAGCGCTGGTTGCCGCCGGCCGCGCGCGGCCGCGTGCCGCCGGTGTTGCGCGACGCCGCCGCCAGCCGCCTCGCGACCTACCTCACCGGCGCCGCGTACCGCGGGCTGCACGATCTGCTGCTGGTGCGGCTGGGCGAGGTGACCCGGCTGCGGCTGCGGCTCCCCGACGTGCCGGTCGCCGACGTCGCGATCCGCTCGCTGACCACGCCGGCGACGCTGGTGGTCGAGCTCCACACCGGCCTGCCGATCCGCGACGGCCTCGGCGCGCCGACGGGGCCGGCGTCGAGCGACGACGTCGGCGTCGCCGTCGCTGCCAGCACGGTCGCCGAGCTGGCCAACTGGGCGATCGCGTCGGGCCGGGCGCCGCGCTGGTACGATCGCAGCTTGACGCCGACGCCGAGCGGCGCGTTCCGACCGCAGTTCGACTACGTCGCCGCGGATCGCGGCCATCCGTGGAAGGTGCACGTGCTGCAGGAGCGCGCCGGCTGCTCGTACTTTCGCGTCGGCGTCCGGGTGGCGATCGCGCTCGAGGGCGATCAGCTCCGCGCCACCGCGCTCGACCGCGACCTCGAGCGCGCGATCGCGTCGCCGGTGATCAGCGCGGCGGCGTGGGTCAAGTACCTCGTGGTGGGCTCGCTCGATCGCACCCGCCGACGCGTCGCCCACGTCCAGCTCACGATCGCCGACCAGCCGCTCACCACGCGGCTGACCGAGCTCGCGCTGGACGATGGCGAGCTACGCGCGGCCATCGGCGTCGACCTCGACCTGGCGCCCGTCGCCGCCGCGCCAGACCCGCGCTGATCGACCGGGCCCGCTGCGACACCCCCTGCGGCGGTGGCGTCGCACGACCGCGATGACCGGTGAGCGCGCGGCGTTGCCGCACCCAGACCCGCGCGTCCGCGGGTACGTTCCAGAGCCTGATGCCGGTCCCCCGCAAGCCCGCGCTCCGTGGCGTCGCCCTCGCGACCCTGCTCTCGTTCGTCTCGCTGTCGTGCCGCCCGGCCACCGCGCCGCGTCCTCCAGGTGGCGGCGGCATGGGCGTGGTGACGCCGGGGCGGGCGCTGGCGCTCGACAGCAGCAAGCCCGGGTTGACGATGCGGCTGTCGGACGGCAAGGCCGGGGCGCCGGCGGCCGATCGCTCGACGTTGCCGCCGACCCAGGCGATCGATGACGCGGCGGCCAAGGCGATCCTCGATCGGGTGTCGCCGATCGGGGCCAAGCCCGACGACACGCAGGCGTTCGCGCTGCGCGATCGGTCGCAGCCGCCGCCGCGCACCGGCAAGACGATCAAGGGCACGTTCCCGGTGCCGAACCCGCAGGCGGGGCCGCCGCCGGCGACCAACGACGCCGGCAAGCCGCTGACGCTCCTGCGCTACGCGCCCGAGGGCGACGTGCCGCTGGCGCCGCAGCTGCAGCTGACGTTCTCGCAGGCGATGGTGGCGGTGACGTCGCAGGACGACGCGGCGAGCGTGGTGCCGGTCAAGCTGACGCCGACGCCGCCGGGCCGGTGGCGCTGGCTCGGCACCAAGACGATCATCTTCGATCCGACGGTGCGGTTCCCCCAGGCGACGACCTACACGGTCGAGATCGCCAAGGGCACCAAGAGCGCGACCGGCAACGCGCTGGCCGCCGGCAAGACGTTCACGTTCACGACGCCGACGCCGCGGGTCGAGACCAGCTGGCCCGGCGGCGGGCCGCAGCAGCTCGACGTGCCGATGTTCGTGCGCTTCGATCAGCAGATCGATCAAGCCGCGGTGCTGGCGACGATCAAGATCACCGCGGCCGGCAAGACCTACGCGGCGCGGCTGCTCACCGCCGACGAGATCGCGAAGCACGAGGCGCTCAAGAGCCTGGTCGACTCGACCAAGGCCGCCGAGCAGGACGGCCGGTGGCTGGCGTTCGCCGCGACCGAGGCGTTCCCCAAGGACACCCACGTCGAGGTGACGGTCGGCCCGGGCACGCCGTCGGCCGAGGGCCCCAACAAGACCACCGACCGCCAGAGCTTCGGCTTCGACACCTACCCGCCGCTCGAGATCGTGCGCGCCGAGTGCGGCTGGGGCGAGTGCCCGCCGGGCGCGCCGTTCCAGATCGAGTTCAACAACCCGCTCGACGTCGATCGCTTCGACGCGGCGCAGGTGGTGACGGCGCCGACGATCGAGCGCGCCGCGGTGACCGCCAACGGCAACTACGTGACGGTGCAGGGCCTGACCAAGGGCCAGACGTCCTACAAGACCGTCGTGTCGGGCGGCGTGCTCGATCAGTTCGGGCAGACGCTCGGCAAGGACGCGACGCTGACGTGGAAGACCGGCAAGGCGTACCCGAACTTCTACGGCCCGTCGGGGCTGGTCGTGCTCGACCCCGGCGCGCGGGCGCCGACGCTCGACGTGTTCACGACCAACTACGACGCGCTGAAGGTGCAGCTGTACCAGGTCGCGCCGAGCGACTACGGCGCGTACGGCGACTACCTCGAGAACCAGTGGCAGCGGAAGAAGCCGCGGCTGCCGGGCAAGAAGGTGGTCGACACGCTGGTGCGCGTGAAGGGCGCGGCCGACGACCTGACCGAGACCAAGGTCGAGCTGGCCGGCGCGCTGCACAACGGCCTGGGCCACGTGATCGCGGTGATCGAGCCGTCGCCGTGGAAGGAGCGCTACGAGCCGCCGCGGCTGATCGCGTGGGTGCAGTCGACGCGGCTGGGCGTCGACGCGGCGGTCGACGCCGGTGAGCTGCACGCGTGGGTGAGCAAGCTCGCCGACGGCGCGCCGGTCGCGGACGCGGCGCTGGCGATCGAGCCGTGGGGGCTCAAGGCGACCTCCGGTGACGACGGCACCGCGGTGCTCGCGCTGTCGGCGCAGCCCAAGCGCGGCTCCAGCATGCTGGTGGCCAAGAAGGGCGACGACGTCGCGTTCGTGCCCGACAACTACGGCTACTGGTCCGACGAGGCGCAGTGGCGCAAGCAGGAGCGCGGCGACGACCTCTTGTGGCACATCGCCGACGACCGGAAGATGTACCGGCCGGGCGAGGACGTCCACGTCAAGGGCTGGCTGCGGCTGCACCAGACCCGCGAGGGCGGCGACCTCGCCGGCATCGCCGGCCAGGTGTCGTCGGTGAGCTACAAGGTGATCGACCCGGTCGGCAATGAGCTCACGAAGGGCACGGTCAAGGTCAGCGCGCTCGGCGGCTTCGACCTCGCGTTCACGCTGCCCAAGACGCCGAACCTCGGCTACGCGTCGATCGAGCTCGAGGCCAACGGCCGCGTGAGCGGCTCGGCAGAACACGACTTCCGGATCCAGGAGTTCCGCCGGCCCGAGTACGAGGTCAGCGCCAAGGCCGACGACGCGATCAAGATGATCGGCGGCAGCGCCGACGTGACCGTGCAGGCCAG
>Ga0268298_10002499_pt1 | contig 20072 bp, 15 predicted proteins | sample WWTPWeurt_MetaG_FD_194462 | JGI IMG/M metagenome (GOLD analysis project Ga0268298, IMG submission 194462) | Activated sludge microbial communities from WWTP in Nijmegen, Gelderland, Netherland - WWTP Weurt | ecosystem: Engineered > WWTP > Aerobic digester > Activated sludge | place...
GAAGAAGGCCAGTTTCGACAACTGGCTGAAGGATCTCACCGAACTCAAGGTGGGCGACCCGGTGGTGCACGAGAACCACGGCATCGGCCGTTACCAGGGCCTGGTGAGCCTGGACCTGGGCGAAGGGGCGACGGAATTCCTGGAGCTGCACTACGCCAACGCCGCCAAGCTCTTCGTGCCGGTGTCGCAGCTGCACGTGATTTCCCGCTATTCCGGCGCCGATCCGGAAGCGGCGCCGGTCCACACCCTGGGCTCCGGCCAGTGGGAAAAGGCCAAGAAGAAGGCCGCCCTCCAGGCCCGCGATACCGCCGCCGAGCTGCTCGCCCTCTACGCCGCCCGCGCCGCCCGCCAGGGTCACGCCTTCGCCTTCAAGGAACACGACTACGAGGCCTTCGCCGACGGTTTCGGCTTCGAAGAGACCGCCGATCAGGCCAGCGCCATCGCCGCCGTCATCGAGGATATGCGTGCCGGGAAGCCCATGGACCGCCTGGTGTGCGGCGACGTGGGCTTCGGCAAGACCGAGGTGGCCCTGCGCGCTGCCTTCTGTGCCGTGGCCGGGGGCAAGCAGGTGGCCGTGCTGTGCCCCACTACCCTCCTCTGCGAGCAGCATTACCAGACCTTCGTTGACCGCTTTGCCGATTGGCCGGTGAAGATCGCCGAGCTCTCGCGTTTCAAGACGGCCAAGGAATCGGCCCAGGCCCTGAAGGAACTGGCCGAGGGCAAAATCGACGTCATCATCGGCACCCACAAGCTGATCGGCAAGGATGTGGAATTCGCCCGTCTCGGTCTCGTCATCATCGACGAGGAGCACCGTTTCGGCGTGCGGCAGAAGGAGGCGCTGAAGTCGCTCCGCGCCGAGGTGGATGTGCTGACGCTGACCGCCACGCCCATCCCGCGCACCCTCGCCATGAGCATGGAAGGCCTGCGCGACTTCTCGGTCATCGCCACGGCGCCCCAGAAGCGGCTGGCCATCAAGACCTTCGTCAGCAACTTCTCCGACGGCATCATCCGCGAAGCCGTGCTGCGGGAGCTCAAGCGCGGCGGCCAGGTGTATTTCCTGCACAACGAGGTCGATACCATCGACAACATGCGGGAAAAGCTGGAAAAGCTGGTGCCCGAGGCGCGCATCGTCGTCGGCCACGGCCAGATGAACGAGCGCGAGCTGGAACGGGTGATGCGCGACTTCACCCAGCAGCGGGCCAATCTGCTGCTCTGCACCACCATCATCGAAACCGGCATCGACAATCCCCACGCCAATACCATCCTCATCAACCGCTCCGAGAAGTTCGGCCTCGCCCAGCTCCACCAGTTGCGCGGCCGTGTCGGCCGCTCCCACCACCAGGCCTACGCCTATCTGCTGGTGCAGGACGCCAAGGCCATGACCAAGCAGGCCCGCCAGCGCCTGGAAGCGATCCAGATGATGGAGGAGCTGGGCTCCGGCTTCTTCCTTGCCATGCACGACCTGGAAATCCGCGGTGCCGGCGAGGTGCTGGGGGAAAACCAGTCCGGCGAGATGCAGGAAGTGGGCTTCAACCTCTTCACCGACATGCTCAACCGGGCCGTGGCGGCGCTGAAGCAGGGCAAGGAGCCTGATCTGACCCAGCCCCTGGGCATCGCCACCGAGATCAACCTGCACGTCCCCGCCCTGCTGCCCAACGCTTACTGCCCGGACGTGCATGAACGCCTGACCCTCTACAAGCGCCTGGCCAACTGCGAAAGTGCCGAGGACATCGACGCTCTGCAGGAAGAACTCATCGACCGCTTCGGCGAACTGCCTGCCCAGGGGCAATCCCTGCTCGCCAGCCACCGGGTGCGCCTGATGGCGCGGCCCCTGGGCGTGCAGAAGCTGGACGCCACGGCGGACCAGATGGTCGTGCAGTTCGGCCCCAACCCGCCCATCGAGCCCATCACCATCATCAAGCTCATCCAGAAGAACCGGAACTTCCGGCTGGCGGGGCAGGATCGGCTGGTTTATGTGCGGCATTGCCCGACACTAGGGGATAAGGTGGGGGCGGCGAAGGAGATGTTCAGGCTGCTGGCCTGATCGCCACGGCCGAGGCTCGCCGAGGCCCCGCCGGCCCGCCAGCAACAAGGCTGCGGGATTGTCGTATCATCGGCCACCCCTTCCCCTTTGCCCGACGATGCAGCTTGCCTTCTGCCTGTTCAAGTACTTCCCGTTCGGGGGCCTGCAACGGGATTTCCTGCGCATTGCCCTGGCCTGTCAGGCCCGGGGAAACGCCATCCGGGTCTATACCCTGGAGTGGCGCGGTGAGCAGCCTCCGGGCTTCGAGGTGGTCGTGGTGCCGGTACGGGCCTTCAGCAACATCGCCCGCTACGAGAAATTCGTCGCCTGGGTGGGGGCCGATCTGCGGCGGCGACCGGCGGACCGGGTGGTGGGCTTCAACAAGATGCCCGGCCTGGACGTCTATTACGCCGCCGATGCCTGCTACGCCGAAAAGGCCCGCACCCTGCGCAACCCGCTCTACCGCCTGGGGGCGCGCTATCGCCACTTCCACGCCTACGAGGAAGCCGTGTTCGCAGTCGCGGCGCGGACGCGCATCCTCATGATCGCCGCACCCCAGACCGCCATTTTTCAGCGCCACTACGGCACGCCAGGCGAGCGCTTCCACCTGCTGCCCCCCGGCATCGCGCGGGACCGCCGCGCCCCGCCGGATGCCGCGCAGCGCCGGGCGGAATGCCGGGCGGAACTGGGTGTTGCGGACGAAGAACGGCTCGTGCTCCAGATCGGCTCCGGCTTCAAGACCAAGGGCCTCGACCGCAGCCTTCTCGCCCTGGCTCATTTGCCTCCGGCGCTGCGCGGACGGACCCGCCTCTTCGCCATCGGCGACGACGCGCCAGCGCCTTTCCTGCGCCAGGCCAAGGCCCTGGGCATCGCCGACCGTGTCTCCATCCTGAAGGGCCGGGGTGACATTCCTCGGGTGCTGCTGGCCGGGGATCTCCTCATTCACCCCGCCTACCAGGAAAACACCGGCACCGTGCTCCTGGAGGCGGTCGTCGCCGGACTGCCGGTCTTGACCACCGGGGTGTGCGGCTACGCCCCCTACATCGTCGAGGCCGGCGCGGGCTGTGTCCTCCCGGAACCTTACGCCCAGGCCGATGCCGACGCCGCCCTCCTCAGCATGCTGGAAGACGGCGAGGCCCGCCGTGCCTGGGCCCGCAACGGCCTTCGCTTCGCCGAGACGGCGGACATCTATGGCAATGCCGAGCACGCCGCGGACCTGATCCTCGCATGAACACCCTCAGCCTGCTGCCCCCCTTCGATGCCCTGTGGGCCGGCAAGGATCCCTTCGTCGAGGTCGAAGGCCTGCGGGGACAGGTGTTTCGGGAGCTGGCCGGCCGCCGGACCTTGCAGACCACCTGCGCCGGCGTTTCGGTCTTCGTCAAGATTCACCGGGGCGTAGGCTGGGGAGAAATCCTCAAGAACTGGCTCTACGGCCGCCGCCCCATCCTGGGCGCCGGCGACGAGTGGCAGGCCTTGCAGCGTCTGCGCGCTCGGGGGTTTCCCACCATGGAACCCCTGGCCTACGGCGAGCGGGGCTGCAACCCGGCCCGGCGCCACTCCTTCATCGTCACCCGGGAACTCGCGCCGACCGAAAGTCTGGAAGACCATACCCGCCCCTGGCGCGAGACGCCACCTCCCCTGCGCTGGAAGCGGTCCCTGATTCGCCGCGTGGCGGAAATGGCGGCGGCCCTGCACGGCGCCGGCGTCAATCACCGCGATTTCTACCTCTGCCACTTCCTCCTCCATCTGGACCCGGCCCCCAGTCCGGACAGTCTGCGCCTCTCGCTCATCGACCTGCACCGCGCCCAGTGCCGCGACCAGGTGCCCCGCCGCTGGCGCGACAAGGATCTGGCCAGCCTTTATTTTTCCGCCCTCGACATCGGCCTCACCCGCGGCGACCGCTGCCGCTTCCTGCGCAGCTACTTCGGGCGTCCCCTGCGCGACATCCTCGCGGCGGAGGCCCCCTTGCTCAGGCACCTGGAGCGGGAGGGGGAGCGCCTGCGGGTGCGCTATCAGCGCAAGTTTGCCCCGGAGAACCGATGATCCTGGAAGCCTCTGTCTATCCCTCGTCAGTGTCCGCAATGCCCTGTGCCCCGGACCTCCGTGCCCCCCGGAGTACTTCATCCCGCGGGTGGCATCGCGACGCATCGAGATTGCCAGGATGATCCGCTGGTGGTCCGATCCCTCCCTGGCCGGAACTCCGGCAGGGGATGCGCTGCACTCTCTGGACACCGTATTCGCGCTCCACGGCGAGCAACTGACCTGGTCCCCCCTGAGCTACGTCCATCGCCTCAGCCTGGACGGACGGGTGTGCTACGTGAAGCGCTACGTCGGCGACCGCGCCGATCCGCGTCGCAGTTGGTTCGGCCTGCGCACCCTGATCGCTCCCCTGCGGGTCGAGCAGGAGTGGAAGAATCTGCAGGCCTTCGCCAGTTGGGGCCTGCCCACGCCCCGCCTGCTGGCCTATGGCCTCGAGCGCCGCAATGGCCGCTTCGTGCGCGGCGCCCTGGTGACGGAGGAAATCCCCCATACCCAGGATCTGGGCTCCCTGGCGCTCACGGGGGATGCAAGGCTGAAGGACCGGGCCTGGGTGGCCGAGGTTTCGCGCCAGTTGGCCGCCGCCACGCGCACCCTGCATCGGGCCGGGTTCGCCCACAACGACCTCAAGTGGCGCAATGTCCTGGTCGATCGCCAGGAGCCGCCCCGGCTCCATTTCATCGACTGTCCCAACGGCGCTTTCTGGCGCGGCCCCTTCCTGCGTCACCGCATCATCAAGGACCTCGCCTGCCTGGACAAGGTGGCCAGAGAGCATCTGAGCCGCGCCCAGCGCCTCCGCTTTTACCTGGATTACCGCCAGCATGAATGCCTGACGCCGGCGGACAAGGAACAGGTGCGCAAGGTGCTCGCCTACTTCGAGGGCCGCGAGTGAGCGCCGCCGCGCCTTTGACCCCGGCCGAACTGAGCGCCGCGGGGCGCGACCTTCCGGCGCAATTGGCCGTCGAGCTAGGCGACGGCGCATCCCTGACTGTGGGGCCGGTCCTGCGCCTTTTGCCAGGCAAGCGTCTGGCAGGTCCCGCGCTGCTGGGCGACGGGCAAGTGTTTGCCAAACTCTATTTCTCGTCCGGCGCGGCCCGCCACGGTGTACGGGAGAAGCGCGGCATCCAGGCCCTGCTGGCGGCCGGCCTTCCCAGCCCGGCCTTGATCCATGCCGAACCCTGGTCTTGCGGGGGCTACGCCGTCGTCACCGCCCACCTGCCCGACGCGCTTCCCCTGGACGAGGGCGCTTGCGATGCGGACCTGCTGGCTACCTTCGCCCTCTTCGGTCGCCTGCATCGGGCGGGACTCATCCACCGGGACGCCCACCTGGGCAATGTGCTGAAATCGGGCGGCCAGTTCTGGCTCATCGACGGTGACGGCATCGTGCCCGCCGGGGAGAACGAGCGCCTGGACAATCTGGCCCTGCTGGCGGCCCAGATGCCGGCCCGCTGGCCGGACCTCGCCGAGAGGGCCCTGGCCGCCTACGGAAGCCCCGTTGCAACGGACGATCTGGCGCGGCGTATCGCCCGGGCCGAGGCGCGGCGCCTGTCCGCCTTTCTCGCCAAGACGGTGAGGGAATGCAGCGAATTTTGCGTCAGCCGAAATTGGGAAGGCGTCACCGTGGTCCGTCGCGACAGGGCGGCGCGGTTGGCCGGATTGCTCGCTGATCCCGACGCCGCCCTGGCCGGCGGCATCATGCTCAAGGACGGCGGCACCTGTACCGTGGTGCGCATCGACCTCGAGGGCCTGCCGGTGGCGGTGAAGCGTTACAACCTGAAGAATACGCGCCACGCCCTGTCCCGCGCCTGGCGTCCCAGCCGCGCCTGGCAGAGCTGGATCGAGGCCCAGCGCCTGTCCTACTACGGCATCCCGACGCCCCGGCCCCTGGCGGTGGTGGAAAGGCGCTTCGGGCCGCTGCGGGGCCGCGCCTACCTGGTCACGGTGGCATCGGAAGGCAGGAGCCTCCTGGATGCCTGGTCGGCAGACGTTCTTCCCCCGGAGGATGAAAGGACCGCCCTCCTCGCCCTGCTCGCCGCGCTGCGTCGCTTCCGTATCGGCCACGGCGATCTGAAGGCCAGCAATTTTCTCATCGCCGACGGTCGCGTCGAACTCATCGACCTCGACGCCACCTGCCAGCACCGGTCGGAGTGGCGCTACCGCCGCGCCTGGCAGCGGGACCGGGCCCGCCTCCTGGCCAACTGGCCGGCCGGCTCGCCGCTCCATACCTGGCTGGACGACGCGCTGCCGCGGGAGTAGCCGGGATTGCCCCTGCGGGGAGTACTGGCTAGAGGGCAGCCGGCGCCGGCTCCGATTCGCTGAACTGCAGGGCGTGCAGCCGGGCGTATTGCCCCCCCAGGGCCAGCAGTTCGGCGTGGGTGCCACGCTCGACGATCTCCCCCTGCTCGAGTACCAGGATGAGATCGGCTCGCTCGATGGTCGACAGGCGATGGGCGATGACCAGCGTGGTCCGGTTGCGGGAAGCGCTTTCCAGGGCGGCCTGGATGTGGCGCTCGGATTCCGTATCGAGGGCCGAGGTCGCCTCGTCCAGGATCAGGATGGGGGCGTCCTTCAGAATCGCACGGGCGATGGCCAGTCGCTGGCGTTGGCCGCCCGAGAGCAGCACCCCGTTCTCGCCCACCAGGGTGTCGTAGCCTTGCGGGAGCCGCGCGACGAACTCGTCCGCGTAGGCAGCCCGCGCTGCTGCGACGATGCGCTCCCGTGGTGTGCCTGCGAGGTCCCCATAGGCGATGTTGGCCGCCACCGTATCGTTGAACAAGGTCACCTGCTGGGTCACCAGGGCGATATGCCGGCGCAGATTGCGCAAGCGGTACTCCTCGACGTCGACACCGTCGATCAGGATCTGGCCTGCGCCGTGGTGATAAAAACGGGGCACCAGGTTGGCAAGGGTTGATTTGCCGCTTCCGGAACGGCCGACCAGGGCGACCATCTGACCCGGCTCGACCACCACATCGATGCCGCGCAGGACTTCGACCTCGGTGCCGGGATAGCGGAAGCTGAGGCCGCGCACCTCCAGGCGTCCCGCCACCCGATCGCGTTCCACGGTCCCATGATCGACCTCGGGCGTCTGGTCGAGCTGCTCGAAAATGCTTTCGGCCCCGGCCAGGCCCTTCTGGATGGTGCCGCTGACTTCGGAAAGCTGGCGAATAGGCTTGGGGAGCATGCCCGCGGCGGTCAGATAGGCGACCAGATCACCGGCTGTCGAGTCGCCGCGCAGATAGAGCACCAGGAATAGAACCACCGCCATGGTGGAAAAAGTGACCAGTTGCAGGCTGGGGGTAAAAGTCGCCGAGGTCTTGACCATGCGCAACTGACGCGCGGTATTGTGGGCGCTGGCCACGCGGAATCGCTCCGATTCATAGGGTTCGCCGCCAAAACTGCGCACTACCCGGTAGCCCTGGATCATTTCCGATGCCACATGGGTCACATCGCCCATGGCCGCCTGAATTTTCTTGCTCTGCTTGCGGAACTTGCGGCTGGCATTGCTCACCATGAGGCCGATGATGGGCAGGGTCAGGACCATGACCAGGGTGAGCTTCCAGTTCAGCCAGATGAGGTACGAAAAGAGGAAAACGATGGTCAGCCCCTCCCGGATGATGACCTTGATGGCGTCCGTAGCCGCACCGGTGACCATGGTCACGTTGTAGGTAATGCGGGAGATGAGGTGTCCGGAATTGTGGTTGTCGAAATAGGCGTTGGGCAGGCACAGCAGGCTGTCGAACAGCGCCCTGCGCAGATCGTCGATCAGGCCGAGGGAAACCTTGGCGAGATAGTAGTTGCCCAGGAAGGAGCCCAGGCCCTGCCAGGCGCTGATGACGACCACCAGGAGCGGCACGGCGACCATCAACTCGGCCGAGCCAATGAGAGGGATGTTGCGTATCGTGGTCGCAGCGGGCAGCGTCAGTCCATCGACGAAGTACTTCATGATCCACGCCAACATCGGCTGCGACGAGGCGAAAATGAGATACCCGATGATGCTGACCCCAAAAGGGGCAAGAAACGGCTTGAGATAGGCGACGAGCCGCAGGTAAATTTTCAGGGAACTGGATTCAGTCGTGCTGGATGTCATGCCGGTATGAACTGGACAAAGAAGGCCTGTGTCGCTGCCCGCGCATTCTACGCCTTCCCCCGTCCATAGGCCGCGACAGGCGTACGGGACAACAAGGGAAAATCGCGTGCCTTGTGAGAGAATCCGGCGGTTTGAAACACAGCCCGCCGATTGGATTCCCTGCTTGCCCCGCTCGACCCGGTGATTGCCCTTACCTTCCCCTTCCTGCCCGTCGATGCCACCTGCTACGGTCGGCCGGGGGAGCAAAGCCGTCCGGCGCCCCCGCCGAAACACTCCCCGTCTGGCGTTCCGGAGGTCGGTTGATTTCCCTTTCCGCCCCTCAGTACGGAGATCTCGCCCGGGGATGCGAGATCATCGAGGCCGACGGGTTCGGCCCCAAGGTGCTCCTGCGCCCGGACGGGACCATGCTCAAGCTTTTTCGCCGCAAGCGCATGCTGTCTTCGGCCCTGTTGTTCCCCTACGCCCGCCGCTTTGCGGACAACTGCCGCCGCCTCGCCGAGCTGGGTATCCCCAGTCCTACCGTCCTGGCCCTGTATCGGGTTGGCCCCATCGAACGTGACGTCGTCCATTACAGCCCTCTCCCGGGGAACACGGTGAGGCAGTTGATCCGTGAAGGCCTCGCCCCGGGACAGGAGGACGCGTTGCGGAGCGACCTGGGGCAGTTCGTTGCCCGTTTGCACGGCAGCGGTATTCTGTTCCGCTCGCTGCACCTGGGAAACGTGGTCCTCACGCCCACGGCTTGCCTGGGACTGATCGACGTCGGTGACATGGGCATCCGGCGCGGCCCCCTCCCTGAGCGCGCCATCCTGCGCAATTTCGACCACCTGGGCCGCTACCCGGACGAGTGGGCCTGGCTGCTGAGCAATTCGCTCTTCGCGCAGCGATACCTGGAATGCTCCCGACTCACCCTGCGCGCGCGCGAGGCGGCCAGCGCGTATTTGACTGCCGTTTCCCCGAGCAAAGCGCGACGAGAACCCTGATGAAAGCCTTCGCAGCCGCCATCCTGCCCCGAACCGAGCGTTTGATCTCAGACTGGATCGGACCCTTGAGTGTTTTTCTCGTCTGTACCGCGCTGCTGTGGCTTCCGGAGCGGGGCCTGTTTCCGAAACTAGTCTACCCGGCGGTCCTGAGTGCAATCATCCTCGTGGCCTGCCACCCCAAGGCGATGCTCGACTGGGCTCGCCAGCCGGTCGGTACGGTCCTCGCCGTGTTCGCCGGCTATTTCGCCCTCACCCTGGCGTGGACGGACAGCGACGAGGCACCTCAGGCACTCATCATGCGTCAGACACAGATCGTGCTCTGGTGCGCACTCGTTTTCCTGCTCGCCCGCGCCAACTTCGAGCGCTTGCGCGGGGCGTTGACGCTGGCGGCAGGACTGGCCTCCCTTGCGGCTGTCTATGAGGTCGGCCGCTTCCTGCTGGTGGGTGCCAGTGCACGGCTGGCGAGCGAGGGAGCCCTGGGCAACCCCCTGCTCATTTCGCATATCTACGGCTTTTTCGGGGCGCTGTGGCTGGGCTGGCTTCTGACCGACTCTGCGGGAAGCTCCCGTCTGTCCAGGATCACCGCACTCGTCCCCATCCTGCTGTTGCTCGTCTTCACGGGCTCCCGCACGCCCCTGCTGGCGACCCTGGTCACGGGTCTCTGGCTGGCAGTGGCCATCGGCGGGCGGCGCGCGGCCCTGCTTCTGATCGGGTTCATTGTCGGCGGTGGAGCGATCGTCGTCCTTTTCCAGGATCTGGTGCTCGCCCGGGGCCTGTCCTACCGTCCGGAAATCTGGGCCAACGCCCTGACCCAGGGCCTGGAGAAACCGTGGTTCGGGCACGGGCTGGGGGCACCATTGACCATCCAGTTGCCAGATATCTCCTACGCTTTCCGTGACCCCCACAATATGACCCTTTCGGTGTTCTACCGCGGTGGTGTTGCGGGGGTCGGGCTGTGGGTCGCGCTCTACACCGTGGCTCTCGTCGGTGCCTTGCGGCACCGTCAGGACCGCTTCGTGGTCGTGGCTTCGGCTGCGGTGGTTTACGGACTGGTCGCTGGGATGACCGAAGGCGGCGCCCTGTTTCCCCGCCCCAAGGAGCACTGGTTCCTCATCTGGATTCCCCTGGCCATCCTGATCGCTGCCATTGACCGGAGCACGCGCCTTGTTCGGCTTCCTTGACTCCCTGCGGCGCCGTTTTGCACGGCACAAGAAGCCCCCCAAACTTTTGCGTGCCCAGGCGAAGTTCCGGGAACGCCATCCGCAATACGAATTCGGCCTCGGCAGCTACGGTATGCCGATCATTCACGATTGGGCCGAAGGCACGACTCTGCGCATCGGCGCCTTCACGTCCATTGCCGATCAGGTGCATATCTTTCTCGGCGGCCATCACCGTACCGACTGGGTATCCAGCTTTCCCTTTCCAGCATTCGTCGAAGAAGCGCGCTCGATCTCCGGCTACGGAGGCAGCCGCGGTGATGTCACCATCGGCAATGATGTCTGGCTGGCCACGGGCTGCGCGATTCTTTCCGGAGTCACCGTGGGCGACGGCGCAGTCGTGGCAGCCTATAGCGTGGTATCGCGCGATGTCGCCCCTTACGAGATCGTGGCCGGGAATCCGGCCCGCAACATCGGCTGGCGCTTCGACGCAGGCACCAGGGAGCGGTTGCTCCAGACACGCTGGTGGTCCTGGCCCGAGGCCGAACTGCGCCAGATCACCCCCTTGTTGTGCAGCGACCGAATCGGGGACTTTCTTGCCTATGCGGCCCAGCGCGATCAGCGGCGCTCCGGAGAAAACCAGTAACGCAGGAGACCCTTGAGGGTCCGCCGGTTCCAACGCCTCATGGGCAGGCGGGCCAGGAGGTCGGCAGCGAAAGCCTTATCGCGATTCGCAGCCTTGACGAACATGGAATTGACGAGCCTGTCGCATACCTTCCGGTACTCGGGGTGTTCGCGGTAATCCGCGTAAATGCGCAGGATCGCTTCGGTCATGAAACGGATGTTCCTGTAGCTGTTGGACGGGTGCTTGCGATAGCGGGCGAGTACCGCATTCAAGGCGTCCACGGCATATCCCGACCGCGCGATCTTGAGCTGGATATAGAGATCCTCCAGGCGAATACCTGGATCGAAACCGCCAACCGCCTCGAAGGCCTGGCGCCGGATGAGCAGAGTCGGCGCGGGAACGCAGGGTTTGCGCTCGAGAAAGATGTCGTCGAAGTTCAGCCTGCGGAAGGGAATATCCCGGCTCTGCTCGCGGTCGGGAAACAAAGTCCCGTCGCTGCGCATGAGTTCCATATTGCCGCCACAGATTCCGACTTCCGGGTGGACGGCCATGTAATCCATCTGAATGCGGAGGCGCTCGGGAAGCATGACATCGTCAGAACCGAAGGGCACGAGGAATTCCCCGCGCGCACGAGCGAAGGCTGCATTGAGGGTTGCGGTCAGCCCCCGGTTGTCCTGAACGAGAAAATCAAAGCCGTGTGCCGCCTGCAGGCGGCGGATACGTTCCGCACTGTCATCCGAGGAACCGTCGTCGATGACCAGGAGTTCGACCCGGGGGTAAGTCTGAGCAAGGATGCTGGTCAGACACTCCTCGATGTAGGGGCCGTGGTTGTAGCACGCGACCACTACCGTCACCAGGGGGAAGCTCATTCCTCTCTCCCCTGCACGGCCGAAGGCAGGTTTTCCTCCACCAGACGGCGGTAGCCTTGCTGGTAGGCCTCCAGGTCGAAGTGCCCGCGCAGGTAGGAATAGGCCTTGCGGCCCGCAGCCTGCCTGCCCGCAGCCGGCATTTCAAGATAGTGGCGCAGGCCCTCGCTCAACGCATCCACATTCCCCGCAGGCACCGCGATACCGCCAGCGCCCTCGACGATGGGCTTGAGCGCAGGAATGGCGGTGGCGACCACCGGTAATCCGGCGCACATGCCTTCGAGGAGTGCCCTGGGCAGTCCTTCGCTCAGAGATGGCATCACCCAGAGGTCGAAGGCTCTGGCATAACGAGCTGCCTGGCTTCGAAATCCGGGCAGGATCAATTTGTCCGCGATGCCGAGTTGTTCGGCCTCCTGCCTGAGTCCGTCCTCCTCCTTGCCGTCGCCGATGATCAACAGCCGCGCTGCGGGAAAGTCCCGATGGAGGCGCGCGAAGGCACGCAGCAGGAAGACATGGCCCTTGACGCGCACCAGGCGCCCAATCGAACCAATGACGAAATCGGCCCGGGCCAGCCCCAATTCGTCGCGCGCCACGTCGGGTGACAGAAAGGCCGCCTGCGTGGCGTCGATGTCCAGGGCGTTGTTGATGGGGCGGGTGTTCGCCGCCGTAAAGCCGCAATCGAGCCCGAGCAGATAGTCACTGACGGCCGAGGAGACGCCGACGAAGCGCCAACGGGGATCGATGAACCAGCGGGCCAGCCGCCGACGCCAGAATCCCTTGTACTCACCGATGCCGTGCGAAATGCCGATGCAAAGGGGAATACCCAGCCAGCGATTGCTTTGCATCACGAGACTGACCGGCTTGTAGCGATTGCAGATCACCGCATGAAACGCCCTTGACCGGCAATAATCCAGCAACTGGCGCCTGAGCCGAAGGCGCATTCCCTTGAGCGCGCTGTCGGGCAACTCGAAATAAACAACCTTGTCGGCAGCGCTTGGTGGATGGCGTGAATCCGGCGCCCCCTGAAAAAACAAGGAGGTCACCTCATAGCGATCCTTGGGGAAGCCTCGAATGATCTGCTCCACGAGATCGTTGGAATCGTGCGAACGATCATGGCACTCCGGCTGAATGATGAGGATGCGGATCCTGGGTGCGTCTGCCATCACTGCTCCATCAGGGGCAGCATCTGCCGGGCAAGACGGACCTTCCACGTATGATCGGCGAGAAAGCGCTGGTGTCCGCGTCTGGCAATGGCCTGCCGCTCTTCCTCGTGGCCGAGAAAGTATTCGACCTTCTCGGCCAGCTCCCTGCTCGAACGGTAGGTTGCGATTTCCTCCCCGGGACGGAACAGTGCGCAGATTTCGTCCGTATGTTCCGTCAGGAGGAAACATCCTGCCGCCACCGCTTCGAAGATACGCAGGTTGATGCCGGTCTCGGCACCGTAGAAGTCACTGCGGGTGATATTGAGAACGATTCTGGACTGGGTAAGCAGGCGGTGTAATTCCTCTCCCCAGACCGGACGGTCTTCGATACGTGCGCGCAGGGCCTCCGAAATGAGCGCATGGTTCCTCCGCCAGCGGTTGCCCCGCACGGTCAGCCGGTCACGAATGCCCTCAAGGAGCAATATCCGCCGCAAGTCGGCGGAGCCGACGAACAGGACGTCGATGGACACCCCCTGCCGGGCCACGCCGAGGGGCTGTGCGCCGAAGGGCACGATGTGGGCGTCGAGGCCACGGGTCTCCCGGAAAAGGCGCACCGCCACGGCGGAACAGGAAAGGATGCGGTGGTAGGCCGGCAATTCCTTCTCGATGAAATAAATGAACTCGCGCTTGCGCGCATAAAGGTTGCAGGAATCGGTATCGTAGAGAACGAGGTGGGCACCGGCCTGATCCGCCAGGACCCTCAGACGTGCGGGATCGAAAAATTTGTAGATGAATCCAACGACCAGAATGTGGGTTGGCCGCTCCTCGCGGATCAAGCTCTGCAAGTCTTCCTCGACCAGGCGAGGCGAACAATGGAACGCCTGCCCGCCCCTCGACCCCTTGATGAGCTTTGACCACGCCGAGCGAAGTCCGTGGAAAGCCCTGTGACGCCCTCGAAGACAGTCGAAGTGGATGCATGGCACGCCGAGGTCAACCAGGGTTTCGCACACTTCGCGGCCGAGGGGTATCCCGGCAATGCCGTCGAGGAGAAGGAGTTTTTCGACGGCACTCATGGCGGCGGCAGAGCAGAAACGATGTCGTTTTCGGAAATGAAAGGCCGCCAGATCGCCCCCCGCGGGCCGGGAAGCGTAAAGCGCGGGCAAACGACCTTCGCCGGCAGCCAGTCGGGACGCCAGTGAAAGCGCGCATTCCTCTTGCGGTAGATGGTGACTACCGGAACGCCCAGAAATGAGGCCAAATGCCCGTTCCCCGAGTCGTTTGCGATCACTGCTCCGGATTCGTAGAGGTAGGCGCCAAGTTCACCGATATCCTTGAAGCGAGGCATTTCAAACCGATTCCCGACGCGTGCACGCCACTCGTCGTACCTGGACGGTGCGACGACGATTTTCGGATCGTACCCAAGGCCGCACAGTCTCTGACACAGGCGAAGAAACGATTCAGGAGCCCATTCCTTCTTCTCCGGGCCGGCCGAATCAGGACTCACGACAATACGCCTGGGATACGCTCTCAGGACCAGCCCCGATGGCGGAGACAGAGGCACCGAGCGGCTCAGGTGCTCCAGACCCATCCGCCTCCGCATGTAGTCCAAGGTTATATCGACCACACTCTCGTCCCCCAGGGGGCGGTCCCGAATCGACCCTCCGCAATCGAGGAGTCCGCGCAGGGCAGCGAATCTGTCTTCGGGAAGTACCTGGCGCTTGGTCTCGGTGAGGTCGTAGCGCCAGTCGATGGGGGCCTTCTGGCACACCAGAAGCCATTGGCGCCGCATTTTATCGGTCACTTCGGGATTCATTGCGGTACGGACCTGGGCAGGCGGGCTCATGATGACCAGATCGAAGCCTTCCAACGCGTGGGGCAAGGAATCTGAATGCAGAGAGGGCCGCGTTTCGAGTTGTGGAACCCAGTGCCGCAACTGATGCCCGACATCGCCAAAATAGGTGACAGCAAAGCCGTTGCGGAGCAGATTCTCCGCCATCATGAGGTAGATCAGCCCGTCACCGAGAGAGTTGTAGGCAAGCAGCGCGATGCTTGCCTTTCCGCATCCGGCGCCCGGCAGACCCGCTCCGCCTCCCTCCAGGCAGGCGTATTCACCCGCAGCCGATGGGAGACTCAACACGACAATACCTCCCGTACCAGGGGCAAAGCGAAGAAACGCGTTCGCGCGGCGTGGTCTGAAAACTTTTCCTCCAGCGTGGGGCCATGGGTTCCCGCCACGGGCGCCGCGAAAAAACGAATCAACATTCCCGCAAGCGCGCGACTGTCCCCCAGGGGGAAAAGGCATGCGGGGTCGTCGACCACCTCGGGCGCGCCGCCGCAGGCCGTGGCCATTACCGGGACATCGGCGGCCATGGCCTCCAGCAGCACCATCCCGAAGGGCTCATGGTCGGAACTCAGCACAAACAGATCGAACGCCTTGAAGCAACGGCGGGCCTCCGGAATCTGGCCGAGAAAGCGGACCGACGGCGCGATGCCAAGGGCTTCTGCCTGCGCTTTGAGTTTCCCCTCCAATGGACCGCTGCCGGCAATGGCCAGCAGGGTTCCGGCGGGAAGTGCCGGCAGGGCGGCTGCGAAACCTGCAACGAGGGTCGCCTGATCCTTGTCCGGGTGCAGGCGCCCCACAGTGCCGATAACCGGGACCCCCTCGGGCAGGCCCAGTCGCAGCCGGGCCTCAGCCCTGGGAAGCAGCGCCCGGCGCGCTGCCTCGACATCCAGTCGATTGTGCAGGGTCTCGATGCGATCCTGCGGCCAGGCAGGCAGGCAGCGTCGAATGTCGTCGCGGACCGCATCCGACACGGCAAGCAACGCGAGACGCCGACGAAAGACATTGGCAAAACACCGCCGGGAGGCCCGCTTGTAGTCTCCAAATGCGTGGTGCACACCGATCACCGGGAGTCGCGTAGCCAGGCAGGCGACGTAGATCGGCTTGGCGCGGTGGGCAATGACCAAGGCAATGTCGCGACCGACAAGCAAACGGCGCAATGCACGGATCGCACCCAGCTTCAACCCGGCGACCTCCCTGGCCGAATACCCCAGGAACGCAACTTCGTCCGATTCCGCTCTGAGTACGACATCCTTGGACGGCGCACCGGTGAGGTATACCGTCAGAACCTTGTAGGGCGAACCGCGAAAGAGTGCGGCGTATTGCCGCGTCACGTCGGCAAAGGGGCCCGAATAGCCGTGGCAGAACTGGAGAATCCAGCGTCCGCTCATGACCACCGGTGGCCGGAAGTGCCTCCGGCATAAATACAGTGACCGCATGCTCCGTACGAAACCCTGATAACGCTCCACCGGCAGGGTCCGCGGCTCGGCAGCATCACGACTTCATCACCAGAACGTCCTCCATGATCAACACCCGCAGATCCGAGCCGAAGAACATGTTCAGCGCATCGGTGGGCGAGCAGATCATGGGTTCGCCGCGGCGGTTGAGGGAGGTGTTGAGGACCACGCCGTTGCCGGTGAGGCGTTCCAGTTCGACCATCAGGTCGTAGTAGCGCGGGTTGTATTCGCGCTTGAGCACCTGGGCGCGGGACGTGCCATCCTCGTGCACCACTTCCGGCACGCGGTTTTTCCATTCCTCGGCCACTTCGAAGGTGAAGGTCATGAAGGGCGCGGGATGGTCGCTGCCCAGCATTTGCGGTCCCACCCGATCGAGCATGCTGGGACAGAACGGACGCCAGCGCTCGCGGAACTTGATCTGCTCGTTGATGCGGTCAGCCACACCGGGAACGCTGGGACAGCCCACGATCGAACGCCCCCCCAGGGCCCGGGGACCGAATTCCATGCGGCCCTGGAACCAGGCTACCGGATCGCCGTCAGCCAGGAGTCGGGCGATGCGCCTGGGGACTTCCCGGTCGCCGTCGGCGATGCGCTCCCAACGGGGGGCCGACGGGTGGCGGACGCAGGCGGCAATGACATCCTCGTTGCTGAAGGCGGGTCCCAGGTAGACGTGCTCCATCGTCTCCACCGGAACGCCCCGCTGCACCGACACGTAGGCGGCGGCGCCGATGGCGGTCCCGGCATCACCGGAAGCCGGCTGGACGAAGAGTTCCTTCAACTCCGGCCGGGCAATGATTTTCTGGTTGAGCTTCACGTTGAGCGCGCCGCCCCCGGCGAAGGCCAGACGGCCCGTCTCGCGCAGAATGTCCCCCAGGTAGTGGTCCATCATCTTGAGCGACAGATCCTCGAAGAGCTTCTGCATGCTGGCCGCGTAATGGATGTAGGGATCGTCGGCGATGTCGCCATGCCGCATGGGGCCCAGCCAATCGATCAACTTGGGGGAAAAGTAATAGCCCTTGCCCTTTTCCTTGTAGCGCCGGAAGCCGATCACGTTGGCGTAATCGGTATTGACCACCAGTTCGCCGTTCTCGAAACTGGCCAGGCGTGAGAAGTCGTACTTGTCCGGATTGCCATAGGGCGCCATGCCCATGACCTTGTACTCACCGTCGAGCATCTCGAAACCAAGGTACTCGGTCAGGGCGCCGTAGAGCCCTCCCAGGGAGTCCGGATCGTAAAATTCCTTGATCTTGTGGATGCGGCCGTGCTCGCCGTAGCCAAAAAAGGTCGTCGCATACTCACCCTTGCCGTCTATACCCAGGATGGCGGTCTTTTCCCGGAAGCCGGAGCAGTGGTAAGCGCTGGCCGCGTGACTGAGGTGGTGTTCCACCGGGATGATTTCGGTCTGCTTGAGATCGAAACCCAGTTGTGTCAGGCACCACTCGATGCGCTTGCGATAGCGGGCATAGCGGCGGTTGCCGGCGAAGATCGCGTCCAGTGCGCGATCCGGCGCGTACCAGTAGCGGCGGGCATAGTGCCAGCGGGCCTTGTCCGAGAGCGGAATGGGCGCGTAAGGAATGGCCACCACGCCGACGTCCTTCGGCTTAAGGCCGGCGAATTCGAGGCAGAACTTGGCCGCTTCGTAGGGCATGCGGTTCTTGGCATGCTTGTCGCGGACGAAGCGCTCCTCTTCTGCCGCCGCGACCAGGCGACCATCGATGTAGAGGGCGGCTGACGGGTCGTGGGTCAGCGCACCGGAGAGTCCAAGAACCTTCAAGCTGGGAACCTCGGTTGGACGATCCCGATGGGGCGTCTGGGCAGCGGCCTGGCGCGAAGCGACGGCGCGACGGGCCGATGCCTGCAAGGAGGCGCAACAGAACAAACGGCCCCTCCGGATGCGCCAGCGGGCTGGGAGCAATGCCTTCCGACGGGCAAGCGATCCGGAGTGGCGCCGAGGTCGAAGGCACAGGATATTCCGGGGATCGACGAGTGGTCAGGCGAGGTTTCCAGGATCAATGCCAAAGTGGTTTCCTAACGAGGGGTTCGGGGAGCGCCGCCGGATTCCTGGCGGCGGCAGAGGCCGCAAGTATACTGTTTTCCCGCTCAGGCCGGCTGGCCGGACCCGCGCAGGGCAACGGCGTGGGCGGCCAGCAGGGCGCGCCAGTCCCCGTCGTCCCACAGGGCCTGATGCCGGGAGAGCTGGTCCAGGTCATGGGCAGCCGCCCGCCAGGGGAGCAAGGGACGGCGCAATTTCTCCAGATCGATGAGGGCGACTTCCGCCGCAGCACCCTGCCCCCGCACCATGATGTGTTTGTCGTAAAGGCAACTGTGCTGCAAACGGGCGCGATGCAGGGTGCCGATGACCGTCCCGACCTTCTGCGCTAGTGCGCGGCGATCTGTCGCGGCGTCGGTCTGAAGGGCATCGAGGGACACAAAGCCCTCCAGGGCCTCGGTCACCAGAATTCCCGCGTAACCCTCCGCAGTACGCCCGCTTCCCCGGAAAACAGGCTGAGGCACCCTTATGCCCAGGCCCGCCAGACGGACGATGTTGCGATACTCCCTCTCCGTTGTCGGCTCACCCCGGGGACTCGCCAGGGAGCGATGCAGGTGGTTGCATTGCTTTTTCACATAGTAGAGCCGCCCCGCCAGCGTCGCCCGCAGCATGCCGCTCCAGCCCCCGCGACGCCGATTGGGTTCCTCGACCCAGGCCCCCGGAACGGCCCACCACGCCTCGAAGGACTGCGGCAGGTCGGCGACCGGAGCGTCGATCGTGCTGGGCATGGCCTTTTCCTAGTAAATGCGGGGTTCGCCTTGCGGGCGGGTCTTGAAACGGCGGTGCACCCAGTAGTACTGGGCCGGCATGGTACGCACAGCGGCTTCGATCCAGGCGTTCATGCGCGCCGTGTCGGCGTCGGGATCCTCGCTGGGATAGTCGGCCCAGGCCTCCTCGAAACTGACTTCGTAGCCCTGACCTCCCGGGAGCAGACGGGTCAGACAGGGAACAATGGTAGCCCCGGCCAGACGTGCCAGGCGGGGCAACCCGCTCACCGTCGCCGCGGGAATGCCGAAGAACGGTGCGAACACGGCATCCCGGCGCCGCGCGTTCAGGTCGGGAAGATAGTAGAAAGGCCGGCCGGCTCGCATGGCCTTCACCGTGGCCCGCGTGCCGTCCTGCCGCGAAAGGAGCAACTGGTCCCCGAAGCGCCGGCGACCCCGGTAGAGAAGGCGGTCGAAGACGGGATTGCTCTGCGTCGCATACAGGCTGATGACGTCGAAACGTCGGCTCACCGCAATCCCGCCGGCGTCGAGTCCGAGAAAATGCGGCGCCAGGAGAATCACCGGCTTGCCGGCGTCGAGCAGTTCCCGCACCCGGTGCGCGTTGCTGGCGCGTACCAGGCGATCCAGACGTTCCGGACTGCCCCACCAGAAGAGACCCCGCTCGATCAAGCTGCGACCCAGGAGCTTGAAATGCTCGAGCACCAGAGCTTCGCGTGCCTCGGCACTCAATTCAGGGAAGCACAGCTCGATATTGGTTCTGGCCACGCGGCGGCGCTGCTTGCCAAAGCGATAGAGAATGCCACCCAGGGTCCTTCCCACCTGGGCAAGCACCCCCATAGGCAAGAAATGCAGCAGCCACAGGCATCCTGCCACGAGCCAGCTCAAGCCATTGCGCACCCTGCTCATTTCCTGTGGCCCGCTCCTGCCGCTCTGGTCGCTATGCTGCCCAGCGGAGCGCGGGTGGCTCCCTTGTCGAAAAGAAGCGGAGTTTACTACCGAAATCGAGCCGCGGCCCGACAGCAAGGCATGGGGGCAAGGCCTGCCGTGACATGCGCCCCTGGCGGCCTGGCCGGCTTCGGCGAT
>Ga0268298_10002500_pt1 | contig 20069 bp, 18 predicted proteins | sample WWTPWeurt_MetaG_FD_194462 | JGI IMG/M metagenome (GOLD analysis project Ga0268298, IMG submission 194462) | Activated sludge microbial communities from WWTP in Nijmegen, Gelderland, Netherland - WWTP Weurt | ecosystem: Engineered > WWTP > Aerobic digester > Activated sludge | place...
CGTTGTTACAGAACCTCGACCACGCCGAGGCCGCCCTGACCGCCCAGGCGCGCCTGAACCGCGAGCACTCGCAAGCGCTGATGAACGTGCGCATGGTGCCGTTCAACATGCTGGCCGACCGGCTCCATCGCGTGGTCCGGCAGACCGCCAAGGAACTCGGCAAGCGCGCCAACCTTGACATCCGCGGCGGCCAGACGGAGATCGATCGATCGGTGCTGGAAAAGATGACCGGCCCGCTCGAGCACCTGCTGCGCAACGCCATCGCCCACGGCCTGGAAGCGCCGGCCGGCCGGCGTGCCGCCGGCAAGCCGGAGATCGGCCAGATCACGCTACGCATCGCCCAGGAAGGCAACGAGATCGTCATCCAGCTCGCCGACGACGGCGCCGGTCTCGACATCGAACGCATCCGCGCCCGCGCCCTTGCCACCGGGCTGATCGGCGCGGACGAGCAGCCCGACGAAGCGCAACTGGCGCAACTGATCTTCAGGCCGGGCTTGTCCACGGCGGACCAGCTCAGCGCAGTTGCCGGCCGCGGCATCGGCATGGACGTGGTCAGGAGCGAAGCCGCCATTCTCGGCGGCCGGGTCCGGGTCGATTTCGAAGCCGGCCAGGGCACACGCTTCCAGATTCATCTGCCGCTGACCCTGGCGGTGATCCAGGCCGTGCTGGTGCGCGTCGGCAATCGGCGCTACGCCATCCCGTCGTCGATGGTGGCGCAGGCGAGCGAGCTCAAGCCCGACGCCATCGCCGCGATTCGCGCCGACGGCGGCACCGTCTGGCTGGGCGAGCGCTACCCATGGCAATACCTGCCGACGCTGCTCGGCGACAGTCGCGCCAGACCGGAACCGGCGCGCCGCCACTGGCTGTTGCTGGTGCGCGCCGGCGATCGGCCATTGGCGCTCGAAGTTGATGATCTCGCCGGCAACCAGGAACTGGTGGTGAAGAACATCGGTCCGCAGTTGTCACGGGTGGCCGGCGTGGCCGGCGCGACGGTGCTGGGCGACGGCGAGATCGTCCTCATCCTCAACCCCGCCGCCCTCGCCGCTCGACCACGGCTGACTTTGCCGGCCGCGGCGGAGCCGGCGGCGACCGGGACCGGGCCGACCCCGGCGGCAACCACCGTCGGCACGGTGATGGTGGTCGATGACTCGCTGACGGTGCGCAAGATCACCGGCCGCTTGCTGGGCCGCGCCGGCTACCAGGTTCTCACCGCCAAGGATGGTGTCGACGCGCTCGAACAGCTGCTCGACATCGTTCCCGATGTCATGCTGGTCGATATCGAGATGCCGCGCATGGACGGCTTCGACCTCACGCGCAACATCCGTGCCGACGAACGGCTCAGGCAGGTGCCGATCATCATGATCACCTCCCGCATCGGCGACAAGCACCGCGACTACGCCCGGGAAATCGGCGTCGACCATTACCTGGGCAAGCCGTACGACGAGGACGAACTGCTGAAGCTGATCGCCGGTTGTGTCGCCCGCGAACCCTGAGCGCGATCGCCCGCCACGGTAGCGAGATGAACACCGAGCCGAAATCTCCCCTGGCACCGCTGCCGCCGGAGTCGCTTTTTTCACCCTGCGATCCGGCCGCGCTCGATTTCACCACGACCGAGACGCTGGCCGATATCGATGTCGGCCAGCTGCATCCGCGCGCGGTGGATGCCATGAAGCTCGGCCTCGACATCCGTCACGACGGCTACAACCTGTTCGTGCTGGGCGATGCCGGCAGCGGCCGGCACGCCATCGTCGCGCAATTGCTGGCGGGCCAGCAGCAATCGGGCTCGCCGCCGGCTGACTGGTGCTATGTCAACAATTTCGCCGAGCCGTCGCGGTCGCGGCTGCTGCGCCTGCCGGCGGGACGCGGCGCCCGGCTGCGCGACGACATGCAGCGCCTGGTCGGCGAACTGGCGCCGGCCATCGCCGCCGCCTTCGAGAGCGACGACTACCGTTCGCGCATCGAATCGATGCAGGACGAGGCCAAACAGCGCGAGGACGAGGCCCTGCGCGGTCTCGGCCGCGAAGCGGCGCAGGTCGGCGTGGCCTTGCTGCGCACGCCGCAGGGCTTCGTCTTCGCGCCGATGAAGACCGGCGAGGAGACGCTGTCGCCGCAGGAGTTCGAGCAGCTGCCCGAGGCGCGCCAGCAGGAATTCCGCCAGCACATGGAGACGCTGCACGAGCGGCTGCACAAGCTGATGAACGAGTTTCCGCGCTGGCGGCGCGAGATGCAGGGGCGCATCAAGGAGCTCAGCCGCGAGACGCTGCGCCTCGCCGTGGGTCATCTCGTCGAGGAACTGCGCCCGGGCTACGCCGACCTACCGGAAGTCGGCGCCCATTTCGACGCGGTGATGCGCGACATCATCGAAAGCGGCGAATCGCTGCGCGAGCCAGGCCGCGGCGAAGAGGAAGGCGAAACCACCTACTTCGCCGGCAACATTTCGGTGCAGCGCTACCTGGTCAACCTGCTGGTCGGCAACGCGCCCGACGACGGCCGGCCGGTGGTACACGAGGATCATCCGACACTGCAGAACCTGGTCGGCCGCGTCGAGCACCTGGTGCACATGGGCACGCTGGTCAGCAACTTCATGCTGATCAAGGCCGGCGCGCTGCATCGCGCCAACGGCGGCTTCCTCGTGCTCGACGCCCTGAAGGTGCTGAGCCAGCCCTACGCCTGGGAAGGCCTCAAGCGAGCGCTGAAGTCGGGCGAGATTCGCATCGAATCCCTCTCCGAACTGATCGGCCTCACCAGCACCCTGCAACTGGAACCCGAGCCGGTGCCACTCGACGTCAAGCTGGTGCTGATCGGCGAGCGGCTGACCTACTATCTGCTCGCCGAACTCGATCCCGAGTTTCCCGAATTGTTCAAGATCAATGCCGACCTCGATAGCGAGGTCGAACGCAGTCCCGACAACACGCGCCACTACGCCCGGCTGATCGCCACCCTGGCGCGCCGGCTGGGCCCGCGCCATTTCACGGCTGGCGCGGTGGCGGCGATCGTCGAGCACGCCGCCCGTCTGGCGGCGGATGCGCAGCGACTGACCACCCGTACGCGGCCCCTGGGGGATCTCATGAGCGAGGCCGACCATTTCGCCGCGCTGGCGAACGCCGTACTAATCGACCGGCCGCATGTCGAAGCGGCACTGGCGGCGCGACGCCATCGCCACGAGCGGATTCGCCAGCGCTATCAGGAGGAAATCCTGCGTGGCCAGTTGCTGGTCAGCACCTCGGGCAGCCATGTCGGCCAGGTCAACGGTCTCGCCGTGGTCATGCTCGGCGAGGGCACGTTCGCTCATCCCGTGCGCATCACCGCCACCGTGCGCATGGGCGAGGGCGAAGTGGTCGACATCGAGCGCGAGGTGGAACTTGGCGGCCCGATCCATTCCAAGGGTGTGCTGATCCTCGCCTCGTTCCTGGCGGCGCGCTTCGGCTTCAACGCGCCGCTGTCGCTCAAGGCCAGCCTGGTGTTCGAACAATCCTATGGCGGCGTCGAGGGCGACAGCGCGTCGCTGGCGGAGCTGGCCGCGCTGATGTCGGCACTCTCGGGCCTGCCGATCCGCCAGTCGCTGGCGGTCACCGGCTCGGTCAATCAGTTCGGCGTGGTGCAACCGGTCGGCGGCATCAACGAGAAGATCGAGGGCTTCTTCGATATTTGCGCCGCGCGCGGCCTCACTGGCGACCAGGGCGTGCTGATACCGGCGCCGAACATCGCGCACCTGATGCTGCGCGACGACGTGGTCGACGCGGTGCGCGGCGGGCGCTTCAACATCTGGGCCGTCGGTGGCGTCGACCAGGCCCTGGAGCTCCTGACCGGCATTCCGGCCGGCGAGCCGAACGACAAGGGCGAAATCCCGGCGGACTCGGTCAACTTCCAGGTGGCCGTGCAGCTTGCCGAACTGGCGCGCCTGCGGCAAAGCTATTCACGGTCGCGCGGCCAGCCGCGACGCCGGCGCAAGGCGCCGGCCAAGACCGACCGGAAACCGCCCACGCCCGCCAACGGCGCCGGCGGTCACTGAACGCTTGGCCGGCCGACCGATTACAATGGGCGCATGGCCAGCGAACACGTCAGCAACCAAGTCAGCCTCACCCACCACTTCCTCATCGCCATGCCGGCGATGGCCGATCCGAATTTTTCCCGGACGCTCACCTACATCTGCGAGCACAACGCCGAAGGCGCGCTTGGCGTGATCGTCAATCGACCGATGGACATGAGCCTGGCGACCCTGTTCGACCGGGTGAATATCGCCCTCGATGCGGGCGAGACCGGTGGGCACTTCTCCCGGCAGCCCGTCTATTTCGGCGGACCGGTGCAGACCGATCGCGGCTTTGTGCTGCATCGGCCGTCGGGCGAATGGCAATCGACGCTGAGAGTCAGCGATGACGTGGCGCTAACCAGTTCGCGCGACATCCTGCAGAACATGAGCGAGAAGGGCGAGCCCCATGACGTGCTCATCACGCTCGGTTATTCCGGATGGTCGGCCGGCCAGCTCGAATGGGAACTGTCGCAGAACGCCTGGCTGACCGTCGCCGCCGAACCGGAGATCATCTTCGCCGTGGCGCCGGAAGAGCGTTTGCCCGCCGCGATGAAGCTGCTCGGCGTGGACTTCGCCAATCTCTCCGATGTGGCAGGGCATGCATAGAGCTGTGAACTACTGCGAACAAACACAAAACCCCGTAATATGACGTTGGTTTGGTAGATAGCATTCGTTTCGCACAAATCGACCGAAGACGTGGTTAAGTTAATTTCAAGGTTTACAGCTTGTGCAATAAATAGGGACTGGGGTAATAGTGAGCAGAGAATTCGCGTATACATTTGGTGCGCTTGACGGTATCTCCGTTGAGGGCTCAGTTGTCTCGGCCGATGGCTGGGTCGTAGGCCTCGAGGAAAATGTCGATGACATAGTATTGGAATATGACGGGCAACCAATACCTACGAAAAAAATTGGTTTTGAAGAAGCCTCCGCGGACGTGCAACATGCTTACCCCGGCTTGCGTTATACGGACCGATGCAGATTCAGACTACAGGGGAAGCTTCCAGAAACACCCATCAAGACAAATGAAGGTAAGTTAGTTGCAGTTATTCCACTAGTTGAAAGACAGAGAGGGATTCCTCTGGAGAGAATCGTCCCGATAAGGCTGACGGTTCCGCATCACGAACAATCTCTAATGGTGGGACTTGGCGACTTTGTCGAAACCTCATTTTCAATGCTTGCCTTGCTCCGCCTGGTCGGCGGTCTACATCGCAACGCTAGAATTCTTGAACCTGGTTGTGGGTTAGGCCGGATTGCTTTTGCGATCGCCCACTATCTAGACAGGAATGGATGCTATTACGGCTTCGATGTATCGCGTGATGCCATTCGTGTAGCACAATCTATTTTTCCCGAAGAAAGCAATATGTCGTTTCAACACGCTGACTTGTACAACAAGATGTACAACGAAGGTGGTGCAGTTCGCGCAAGGGACTTCTTGTTTCCTTTTGATGATGGCTACTTCGATACGGTTATTCTCACCTCTGTGTTCACGCACATGCTCCCAATCGATGTGCGGCATTTCCTAACGGAAATCTCAAGAGTCCTAGTTGCGGGGGGGATTTGCTTTTGTACTTTTTTTGCCTTCGACGAACTAGCTAAAGACAATTTAAGTACAGGCAAAGCCACACTTAATATTGTTCATCCATTTGCTGACGGCTGCTTCGTTCTCAACCGTTCCGTACCAGAAAATGCAGTGGCTTACGATATGCAGACGTTGCAGGCAATGATCGCCGAATCCGGACTACATATTGAAAAAGTATATTGGGGCCAATGGTCTGGTCATAACACGTTCCTCACCTATCAGGATGTTTTCTTACTGCGCAAGCTTTAGCCTATTTTCATCTCTAGTGCTTAGCGAGGAGATTCGTCAGATGTCAATCGTAAATAGACACCATGCGAAATGCGGTGCTTTAGTTCTGCTGTTAGGGTATAGCGCAATATCTACAACTCTGGCGCAATCCACTGCGCAAGGATGTAGTACATATAGCTATGCAACTGATTCACGAGTATTCAATTGGCGCTTCTACTTGAATGCCAATGCCGATCTCTCGATGGCAGGCTATCGGACTCCCGAGCAGGCTTGCAGTCACTGGGTTTCATCGGGCGTGAATGAAGGACGTCAAGCTCATGGTGGATTTCATACAGCCCAGTATCTAAAACGTTACACTGACTTAGCCCAAGCTTTAGGCCTTACAAATTTCTCAGCCGCCACTTGGCACTGGGTCACATATGGTGTTAATGAAGGGAGAAAAGGGTATCTCGACAACCATATTGCCAATGAAGTTAACATTGGCAATACAAGTGGGCAACTACACACAACCATTCAGCAAGACAATTACGGCGGCGGGAAAATATTTGTTTCGGCAAGCCTCCGAGCCGCGGGCGCCATTAGCAGCTTAATTGTTAATAACTTTGAGTACATCAATGCCTACGATCATGGTCGAGAAATGCAAATAGCACTCGTCGACAACACATATGGACAAGGCTATAACCCAACCGAGGCTGGAACCTGTCTTGATGATATTGGCTATTCTACGAAAAGCAGATATCTCAGCAGTTCCGCGTTTGGGTCAACAATGTCGTTCTCAAACACACCGGCTTTTTGGGAAACCCCTGGAGATACAGGACCGTGTGTGTCGGTTTACAACACCCCCGCACATAACAGTTCTGTGTACGCAACGGGTTATACATTCAACAAGACAGTTCAGATTGGCACACAGGTTGGCACAACTTTTTATCCTAATATCATTAGGTTCACAACAGCACTTGGCGTAAACGATCCCTACCTACAAGGCCCTTATATTACGTTGAGCGCGCCGGCCACCTATTTGGGAGCTGAGTTTGATCGTGCCTACGTCGTTAACCCAAAAGGGACAACTGCCACCCAGTCAATAACTCAAGGATCGGTCACTATTGCCACGCTAACGATACCACCGAACTCTATTAGCGAAATTAGTAATTACACCTGTTTCACATCCCCACAAGGATGCAACAGCGCTGGGCTTCCAATCGTGTTATCTAAAGGCGCTTGGTCTACGTCGGCAAACGCCATAGGAATATGCACCACTCCGCCAACTTCACCGGGGTATGGTGGTACGACATATTCAACCTCGGGTCCGGCAGGCGGAAGTCCGCAGCAACTTAACCCGACTTCGATCCTAAGTTCCAACCTCACGCTTTGGGCAGGCGGAATTAACTTTCGAACAACAACGATAAATTCATACGTAACAGTGGCTGCGAGGATATCTAATAGCTATGCCGCTGATCAGGTCAAGGCTGCTTTAGTTGCGCTTACAAACACGGGATTGTGCAGTTTCTGATTCAACTTTGAGATACCTCATTAATCTAGGTTGTTGTGAGGTTAGTGCTCGCCTTCGACTTCGGCATCCGGCGCATCGGCGTCGCGGTCGGCGAAATGATGCTGGGCGCGGCCCACCCCTTGACCACCATCGCGGCGGAAGCCAACGACGCCCGTTTCGCCGCCATCGGCAAGCTCATCGAGGAATGGCGGCCGGCGGCGCTGGTGGTCGGCCTGCCGCTCTCGCTCGACGGCGCGCCGGGCGACATGACCGAGCGTTGCCAGCGCTTCGCCCGCCAGCTCGAAGGCCGCTACCACCTGCCGGTGGCGCTGGTCGACGAACGCCTGACCTCGGTCGAAGCGGAAGCGCGCCTGCGCGATCGCGGCCTGGACTGGCGGCGGCGCAAGGCAACGCTCGACGCCGAGGCGGCGGCCATCGTTCTGCAAGCCTACCTGGACTCCCATCGCCATGAACACGGTCAAGCCCGCGGCTGAACTGCTCGGCCAACTGGCCGAGGCCATGCGCCCGGCGGTCACGCCTGATACTGTGCTGGTCGGCATCTACACCGGTGGCGTCTGGATCGCCGAGTGGCTGCGCGACGTGCTTGGCGTCAAGGCGGCGGTGGGCAGCATCGATGTTTCCTACCATCGCGACGACCATCACCTCGGCGGTGGACGCGGTGGCGGCAAGGCCTCGCAACTCCGTTTCGACGTGGAGGGCGCGCACGTGGTGATTGTGGACGATGTGCTGGCGACCGGCCGCACCATCCGCGCCGCCATGAACGAATTGTTCGACTATGGCCGGCCGGCGCGCATCGACCTCGCGGTGCTGGTGGACCGCGGCGGCCGCGAGTTGCCGATCGCGGCCCGCTGGATGGCCCAGACGGTCAGCCTGCCAGCCAGCCAGACGCTGGAGCTGACCCGGAACGACGATGGCGAACTGGCCTTCAGGGTGACCGAGAAATGAACTTGGTCACCTCCCGCCCCAGCCCGCAGCTGAACGCCAACGGCGAACTCATCCACCTGATCACGCTCGAAGGCCTGCCGCGCGAGATCATCACCGGCATCCTCGACCGCGCCGCGCCGTTCACCGAAATCGCCGAGCGCGAGGTGAAGAAAGTGCCGCTGCTGCGCGGCAAGAGCGTGTTCAATCTCTTCTTCGAGAACTCGACGCGCACCCGCACCACCTTCGAGATCGCCGCCAAGCGCCTGTCGGCCGACGTCATCAACCTCAACATCAACACCTCGAGCACCGCCAAGGGCGAGACGCTGCTCGACACGGTGGACAACCTCGCGGCCATGCAGGCCGACATGTTCGTGGTGCGCCATGCCTCCAGCGGCGCGCCCTACCTGATCGCCCAGCACCTGGCCAGCACCGGCCGCGAGCACATCCATGTCGTCAATGCTGGCGACGGTCGCCATGCGCATCCGACGCAGGGGCTGCTCGACATGTACACCATCCGCCACTACAAGCAGGACTTCACCGGACTTGCCGTCGCCGTGGTCGGCGACGTGCTTCATTCGCGCGTGGCCCGTTCGCAACTGCACGCGCTGGCGACGCTCGGCGTGCCCGACATTCGCGTCGTCGCGCCCAAGACCCTGCTGCCCAGCGGCGTCGAGCGCATGATCGGCTCGGGCCGTCTGCGCGTCTTTCACGACCTGCGCGAAGGACTCAAGGGCGTAGACGTCGTCATGACGCTGCGCCTGCAGAACGAACGCATGCTGGGCGCCCTGCTGCCCAGCCCACAGGAGTATTTCAAGTCCTACGGCCTGACCCCGGAGAAACTAGCGCTGGCCAAGCCCGACGCCATTGTCATGCACCCGGGGCCGATGAACCGCGGGGTCGAGATCGACTCGGCGGTCGCCGACGGCCGGCAGGCGGTGATCCTGCCGCAGGTCACCTTCGGCATCGCCGTGCGCATGGCGGTGATGGCCATGCTAGCGGGAGCCTGACCATGAGAATCCGCGTCAAGAACGGCCGCGTCGTCGATCCCGCCCGCTGCTTCGACAGTGCCGCCGACCTGTTCATCGCCGATGGCCGCATCGTCAGCCTTGGCGACACGCCACCGGCCGGTTTCGTTGCCGAGGGCACGATCGACGCGACCGGCTGCATCGTCTGCCCGGGCCTGGTCGACCTCTCGGCGCGATTGCGCGAACCGGGCCTCGAATACAAGGCGACCCTCGAATCGGAAATGGCCGCCGCCGCCGCTGGCGGCGTCACGACGCTCGCCTGTCCGCCCGACACCGACCCGCCGCTCGACGAGCCGGGGCTGGTCGAGATGTTGCGCCACCGCGCCCGGCTGCCCGAGTTCGCCAATGTCCATCCGGTCGGCGCCTTGACGGTCGCCCTGGCCGGCCAGCGGCTGACCGAAATGGCGGAACTGGCCGAAGCCGGCTGCATTGCCTTCGGCCAGGCCAATATCGCGGTGGTCGACACCCAGGTGCTGCTGCGCGCCATGCAGTACGCCGCCACCTTCGGCTTTTCGGTCTGGCTGCAAGCGCAGGATCCGTACCTTGCCAGGGGCGGTGTCGCCCACGATGGCGAGGTTGCCGCCCGGCTTGGTCTCACCGGCATGCCCGTCGTCGCCGAGACCATCGCGCTGGCGACACTGCTGCACCTTGCCCGCGAGACCGGCGTGAGGCTGCATCTGCAGAGGATTTCTTCCGCCGCCGGGCTGGAAATGATCCGCGCCGCGCGCGCCGCCGGCATCGCCGTCACTTGCGATGTCGCCGCTCATCAGCTCCACCTGTGCGAGAACGACATCGGCTGGTTCGATCCGCACTGCCGGCTCGACCCGCCGCTGCGCTCCAGCGTCGACCGCGACGCCTTGCGCGCCGGCCTCGCCGACGGCGGCATCGACGCGCTCTGCTCCGATCACACGCCGGTCGACGACGACGCCAAGCAGGCGCCGTTCGCCGAGGCCGAGCCCGGCGCCACCGGCCTCGAACTGCTGCTGCCGCTGACGCTGCGCTGGGCCGCCGAGATGAAGCTGCCGCTGGCGAAGGCATTGGCCCGCGTCACTTCCGATCCCGCCCGCGTCCTCGGCATCCCCGCCGGCTCGCTCGCGCCCGGCGCCGCCGCCGATATCTGCGTGTTCGATCCCGAGGCGACTTTCCGCGTCAGCCGGGAAACGCTCAGGAGCCAGGGCAAGAACACGCCCTTCCTTGGCCACGCGCTCAAGGGCCGCGTACGCTACACGCTGATCGACGGCCACCTCGCCCATCACGACGACATGGCCTGACCCAGTCGCAGGCGGCGCGCGTCAAGGTAGTTGTCGCCTCGGTCATGCAGCCAACGGTTGAATATGGTTACCTGGCAAATGCGTCTTTATGACGGAGTCGCGTTCGGGGTTGAGCGTCACGGCGCCGATCGGTGCCCAGTTTCGAGTGTTGCCGGACCAACGTGCGGGATTGCGTTCGCGGGCCCGAAGGTACAAGTCATGTCGTGCAGCGAGAATGGCATGATCGGTCCCGGCATGGCGTTGAGCCGGGCTGACGTAGCGAATGCCGCTGTGACGGTGGTTGAAGTTGTACCAGTGCACGAAATCGGCGGCCCAGATACGCGCTTGGTCGAGGTCGGCAAAGCCCCTGGTGGGGAACTCGGGCCGATACTTGGCGGTACGAAACAGCGACTCGGCATAGGCGTTGTCATCACTGACGCGCGGCCGGGAGTACGATGGCTTGACACCCAGCCAGTTGAGCATCGCCAGCACCGTCGTCGCCTTCAGCGTCGAGCCATTGTCGCCGTGCAGCACGGGCTTGGTGCCAAGGGCGGCGATGCCCTCGGCCAGCGCGGTACGGCGCACCAGATATGCGGCATGGTCGGCGTGATCGGCGTCATGCACCTCCCAACCCACGATCTTGCGGCTGTACAGGTCCAGGATCAGATACAGGTGGAACCATCGTCCCATCACCTGTGCGGGCAGATAGGTCATGTCCCAGCACCATACTTGGCGCGGTTCGGTGGCGATGTGCGTGGTGGGCGGCCGGACCACCTTGGGCACCTTGGCACGCCCGCGGTGAGCGGTTTGTCCGTGGGCCTTCAGCACGCGGCTGAAGGTGGATTCGCTGGCCAGATAGACACCTTCGTCGGCGAGCATGGGTACGATGCGCGCCGGTGGCACGGCGGCAAAGCGCGGCTCATTAGCCACGGCCAGCAGGTGCGCACGCTCCGCCTCGGAGAGGGCATGACTGGGCGTTGCTCGCACCGCCTGCGGCCGTCCATCACCGCTGACGAGGCCATCGGCGGCCTGCCAGCGCTGGAGGGTACGCAGATCGATGCCGGCAATCTCGCAGGCCGGCCTGAGCCGCGCGCCGGCGGCATGCGCACCATGGATATCTCGGGCCAACGCCTGGCGATCTTCGAGGCCGATCATTCGCCCTCTCCCTTGTTGAAGATCGCCGCGACTTTTTTTGACAGCACCAGCAGCGCGGCTGTCTCGGCCAGGGCCCGGTCCTTGCGCAGCAGCTCTCGTTCCAGCTCCTTGATGCGCTTCTTGTCTTGTCGCGTGGCCTGCGGGCTGGCCCGGGCCTCTTCCGGTTCCGCCAGCGCCGTGGTGGCATTGAGGCGCCACTTGTCCAACTCGGCGGGGTATACGCCATGCTCACGGCACCACGCGTTCTTGCCCGCTTCGCTCATTGCCGCCGTGGTAATCACCGCCTCAAGCCGGGCGCCCGCAGTCCAGGCCCGCCCGAGGGCGGGCCTGGACTGCGCGTCCTCCCGCCAGCGTTCCAATGTCTGCACTGACACTCCAATCTCTTTCGCCAATGCACCTGCATCGGCGCTCTCCGGCGGCAGCAATCGCCCCACCGTCCTGTTCCTGAATGCTTCCCCGTACCGTGCCATCGTCCATCCTTATCGCCCCCAGGTTCAAGATCATATCGGGGCGACAACTATTCTGACGCGGGGGGCAGGGCCACAAAACGTAACAATGTCATCGGCGTCGCAACGCTAGGATTTGGCGTTGCCCCACCCGCTCTCCATGGAGGACGCCATGAATGCCCAGGACATCAGCCGTTATCAGGACCTTTTCATCACCACCGCCACCGACATCGGCCTGAAGATTCTCGGTGCCATCGCCTTCTGGGTGATCGGCCGCTGGCTGATCAACCTCGCGGTGCGTCTGGTGCGCACTTCGCTGGAGCGCCAGAAAGTCGATCCGACCGTGCTGCGCTACCTCGGCTCGGTGATCACCGTCACGCTCAACATCCTGCTGGTGGTCGGTATCCTCGGCTACTTCGGCATCCAGACCACCACCTTCGCCGCCCTGATCGCCGCCGCCGGCGTCGCCATCGGCATGGCCTGGTCCGGGCTGCTGTCCAACTTCGCCGCCGGCGCCTTTCTGGTCGTGCTGCGGCCGATCAAGGTCGGCGATTTCGTCACCATCGCCGGCGTCACCGGCACGGTCACTGAAATGGGCCTGTTCACCACGACCATCAACACGCCGGACAACATCCAGACCGTCATCGGCAACGGCAAGATTTTCGGCGACACCATCCAGAACTACAGCCATAACCCGTTCCGCCGCGTCGACCTCAAGTGCCAGCTGGCGGGCGGCGCCGACCATCAGGCGGCCATGGCCCTGCTGCGGGAAAAAGTCGGCGCCATCGCCAACGTGCTGGCCGACCCGAAAGTCGACGTCGAGATTCTCGAATTCAATCTGGTCGGGCCGGTGCTGGCGGTGCGGCCCTACTGCCACAACGACCATTACTGGCAGGTCTATTTCGACACCAACCGGGTGATCAAGGAAGCGCTCGGCGCGGCCGGCTTCCCGACGCCGATGCCGGCGCAGAACGTCATCGTCACCCAGGCGGCTTGATCACTGGGCGAGGGCGGCCACGGCCGCCTTCGTCTCGACCCCGACGATGCGAACGCGCTTCTGGCGCGAGGTTGAGCCGGCTTCGAGTACCACCCGCGCCTTCGGCACGCCGAGGCGTTCGGCGAGGAAGGCGATCAGGCAGTCGTTGGCCTTGCCATCGACCGGCGGTGCGCCAAGCCTGACTTTCAGCGCGTCGCCATGCTGGCCGGCGACTTCGGTCTTCTTTGCGCCGGGCTGAACATGCAGCGTGAGGACAACGTCGTCACCCGCCGCGCGCAGCCAGGGCGGTGAATTCACCGGATCAGGAAGGGCAGCAGCGAGGCGCGTGCCGAACCGAGCACGATCAGCAGCGCCTGCAAGGCCAGCAGGGCGAACAGCGGCGACAGGTCGACCCCGCCGACCAGCGGGATCACGCGCCGGAACGGGCGCAGCAGCGGTTCGGCCAGCCGGTGAACGGCCGGCGCGATGGCGGCATGGGGATTCACCCACGAGAACACCGCCGAAATGATGATCAACGCCATGGCCAAGTAGACCCCAAGTCGGAGGGTTTCGACCAACCCGGCGATCAGCGCCACGCCCAGCGCGCCGATCGACGCACCGCCATGGAGGCCGGTGATGGCGAACAGTACGCCGATGTAGAGCGCTTGCGCCAGCCAGGCGAGCACGAGGCTGGCCATGTCGAGTCCGAACAGGCCGGGCACCATTTTTCGTGCCGGCAGCACTGCCCAGTCGGTGACCGCGGCGACGAAATTACCCAGCGGGCTCCGATACAGCGATGGTGCCCACTGCATGGCGAAGCGCGTCAGCAACGCCAGCGCCAACAGGTCGGCGATGCTGCCGACGATCAGCATGAACAGCGAGAGCAGCATGTCAATCCTTCCCCATCAGGTCGCCCAGCTCGCGGCCGCGCGCGGTGGCGGCCCGCACGCCGCGCGCGATGATGGCGCGCAGACCGGCCTCGTCGAACGACTGCAAGGCCGCCGCCGTCGTGCCGCCCTTCGACGTGACCCGCTCGCGCAGCAGCGACAGCGGCTCGGGACTGGCTTCCGCGAGGCGCGCGGCGCCGAGAAACGTTTCGACCGCCAGCAATCGCGCCACCTCGGGCGCGAAACCAAGCTCCGTGGCCGCGTCGGCCAGCGCTTCCATCAGATAAAAGACATAGCCCGGGCCGGAGCCCGAAACGGCCGTGACGGCATCCATTCGTGCTTCATCGTCGATCCAGACCGTGCGGCCGACTGCGCCCAGGATCTTCTCGGCCGTGACGCGGCCATCGGCATCGACGCCCGGCGCGGCGCACAATCCCGTCACACCGCTGCCGATCAAGGCCGGCGTGTTCGGCATGGTGCGCACCAGGTTCGCGTGACCGCCCAGCCAACGGCTCATGTCGGCGATGCGCACACCGGCGGCGATGCTGATCACCAGTTGCCCGGCGAGACGGCCGGCCAGCGGCGCGACGGCCTCGCGCATCTGTTGCGGCTTGACGGCCAGCACGATCGCTTCGCAATTGAGCGCCGCCGTGTCCACCGCCGGTGCACAGCGGACACCGAAGCTGTCGGTCAGCCGCTCGCGCGCCTCAGCGCCCGGTTCCACCACCTGGATGCCGGCGGCGGAGAACCCCTTCTTCTTGAGGCCGCCGATCAGGGCCACGGCCATGTTGCCGCCGCCGATGAACGTGATTTTCATGATTTGACTCTCTCGCCGAAAATAGCGGTGCCGACGCGCACGATGGTCGCGCCCTCCATGATCGCCGCTTCCATGTCGTGGGACATGCCCATCGACAACGTGTCCAGGCCGAGGCCGCCGGCGTTCCCGGCGTTGTCGGCGTTCAACTCGTCGCGCAGCTCGCGCAGCTGGGCGAACCGGCGTCTCGCCACGGCTGACTCTGGGTCGGTGGCCGGCGTCGGCTCGGGAATGGCCATCAGCCCGCGCAGCCGCAGGCCGGACAGCGCCGCCACCGCGCGACACAGCGCCCGTGCCTCGTCGCACATGACGCCGCTCTTGCTCGCTTCGCCCGAGACATTGACCTCGACGCAGACGTTGAGCGGCGGCAGGCCCGCTGGTCTCTGGGCCGACAGGCGCTCGGCGATCTTGAGGCGATCGACGCTGTGCACCCAGGCGAAGTTCTCGGCGACCGCCCGGGTCTTGTTGCCTTGCAGGGGGCCGATGAAATGCCATTCCAGGTCGAGCGACCGCAACGCGCCGATCTTGGCCAGCGCTTCCTGCACGTAGTTCTCGCCGAAGGCGCGCTGGCCGGCCGCGACAGCCTCGCGCAGCGCCGCCACCGGCCAGGTCTTGGACACCGCCAGCAGCGCGACGCCGCGCGGGTCGCGGCCAACCGCCGCACAAGCCCGGGAAATGCGGCCTATTACAGCTTGCATGTTGGCGGCGATTGATGTCATATATCGGCCTCAGTATACCCAAGCCGCCGTCAAGCCAACACCGCCCAGCCACGGAATCACCCGCTCATGGACATCACCGAACTGCTCGCCTTCAGCGTCAAGAACAAGGCTTCCGACCTGCATCTCTCCTCCGGGCTGCCGCCGATGATCCGGGTGCACGGCGACGTGCGCCGCATCAACCTGCCGCCGATGGAGCACAAGGACGTGCACGCCATGGTGTACGACATCATGAACGACAACCAGCGCAAGCATTACGAGGAAACGCTGGAGTGCGACTTTTCGTTCGAGGTGCCCAGTCTGGCACGCTTCCGCGTCAATGCCTACGTGCAGCACCGCGGCGCCGGTGCGGTGTTCCGCACCATTCCGTCGAAAGTGCTGACGCTCGAACAACTCAATGCGCCGAAGACCTTCAAGGACATCGCCAACCAGCCGCGCGGCATCGTGCTGGTGACCGGCCCGACCGGCTCCGGCAAGTCCACCACGCTGGCGGCGATGGTCGACGAAATCAACGAGAACGAGTACGCGCACATCCTCACCGTCGAGGACCCGATCGAATTCGTCCATGAATCGAAGAAGTGTCTGATCAACCAGCGCGAGGTCGGCCCTCATACCCTGTCCTTCTCCAATGCGCTGCGCTCGGCGTTGCGCGAGGACCCGGACGTGATCCTGGTCGGCGAAATGCGCGACCTGGAGACCATTCGCCTGGCGCTCACCGCCGCCGAAACCGGCCACCTGGTGTTTGGTACGCTGCACACCTCGTCGGCAGCCAAGACCATCGACCGGATCGTCGACGTGTTTCCGGCGGCGGAAAAGGAGATGGTGCGCTCGATGCTTTCCGAATCGCTGCGCGCGGTCATTTCGCAGACGCTGCTGAAGACCAAGGACGGCCAGGGCCGCGTCGCCGCCCATGAGATCATGATCGGCACGCCGGCCATCCGCAACCTGATCCGCGAGAACAAGGTCGCCCAGATGTACTCGGCGATCCAGACCGGCCAGGGCTTCGGCATGCAGACGCTCGACCAGAACCTGCAGGAGCTGGTGCGACGAAACATCGTGTCGCCGGCCGAGGCGCGCAACAAGGCCGCGAACAAGGACAACTTCCCCGGATAAGGCATCATGGAACGCGACGAAGGCCTCAAGTTCATGTACCAGCTTCTGACCATGATGGTGCAGAAGAAGGGTTCCGACCTGTTCATCACCGCCGGCTTTCCGCCCGCCATCAAGGTCGATGGCCGCGTCACGCCGGCGACCACGCAGACGCTGACGCCGCAGCACACCATGGAGCTGGCGCGCGCCATCATGAACGACCGGCAGGCCGCCGATTTCGAAGCGCACAAGGAATGCAACTTTGCCATCAATCCCACCGGCATCGGCCGCTTCCGCTGCAACGCCTTCGTTCAGCAGGCGCGCACCGGGCTGGTGCTGCGCACCATCAACACCAAGATTCCGACCTTCGACGAACTGAAGCTGTCGCCCGTGCTCAAGGACATCGCCATGACCAAGCGCGGCCTGGTGCTGTTCGTCGGCGGCACCGGCTCGGGCAAGTCCACGTCGCTGGCGGCGATGATCGGCTACCGCAACGAGAACAGCCACGGCCACATCATCACCGTCGAGGATCCGATCGAGTTCGTGCATGAGCACAGGAACTGCATCGTCACCCAGCGCGAGGTCGGCGTGGACACCGACGACTGGGAAACGGCGCTGAAGAACACGCTGCGCCAGGCGCCGGACGTCATCATGATCGGCGAGATTCGCGACCGCGAGACCATGGAGCACGCCATCGCCTTCGCCGAAACCGGCCACCTGTGCATGGGTTCACTACACGCCAACTCGACCAACCAGGCGCTCGACCGCATCATCAACTTCTTCCCCGAGGAAAAGCGCGACCAGCTGCTGATGGACCTGTCGCTCAACGTGCGCGGCTTCGTCTCGCAGCGGCTGATCCCCAAGCGCGACGGCAAGGGTCGCATCGCCGCGATGGAGATCATGCTCAACTCGCCGCTGATTTCCGACCTCATCTTCAAGGGCGATGTCGGCGAGATCAAGGAGATCATGAAGCGCTCGCGCGAGCTGGGCATGCAGACCTTCGACCAGTCGTTGTTCGACCTCTACGAGGGCGGCGAGATCAGCTACGAGGACGCGCTGCGCAATGCCGATTCGATCAACGACCTGCGCCTGCAAATCAAGCTGCACGGCAAGGAAGCCGCCGACCGCGACCTCACCGCGGGGATAAAACACCTCGACATCGTTTGATCAGCGGTTGCTGCCGCTCACCATCCGGAAGCCATACAAACGGCACTCGAGATTGCCGTTGAACAGCGGAATCTTGCGCATCGGCTTCAAGCCGATCAGCTTCGGCAGCCGCGTGTCGGCGGAGAGAAACCAGCAGTCCCAGCCGGCGAAATTGCGTTTCAGCGCCGTGCCGAGCTTCGGGTAGAAGGCGGCCAGTTCGTCCAATTCGCCGAGTCGCTCGCCATAGGGCGGGTTGGCGATCATGACTCCCGCCTGTGCCGGCGCCGCGCGCGCCAGGATGTCGGCGCATTCCATCGTCACCAGGTCGTCGAATCCTGCATGGGCGAGGTTCTGCCGGGCGCGGGCGACCGCGTCGGCGGAGACATCCGAACCCCAGATCGGCAACGTGTCCGCTACCTGGCGTGCCGCCACGGCTGACTTTTGTATCTCCCGCCAAAGCTCGGGCTTGAAGGTCATCAGGCGCTCGAAAGCGAACTGGCCCGGCTCGCGGTTGATACCCGGCGGATCGGCCAGGCTCATTTGGGCGGCTTCGAGCAGGAAAGTGCCAGAGCCGCACATCGGGTCGAGCAGCGGCACGCCGGGTTTCCAGCCGGCCAGGCGCAGGATGCCGGCGGCGAGGTTTTCCTTGAGCGGCGCCTCGACCTTGGCGATCTTGTGGCCGCGCTGCCAGAGCGGCTCACCCGAGGTGTCGAGGTAGAGCGTCGCGCGGTGGTCGGTCAGGAAGAGATGGATACGCACGTCGGGCGACTTGGTATTGACCGTCGGGCGCTGGCCGGTGGCATCGCGAAAGACGTCGCAAACCGCATCCTTGACGCGCAGGGTGGCGAATTCGAGGCTCTTCAACGGCGAACGCTGGGCAGTGACGTAGATGCGGATCGTGCGCTCAACGGCGAAGCGGCGCGGCCAGTCAATATTGCGCGCCAGCTTGTAGACATCATCCTCGCTGTGATAGTCAGCCGTGGCGAGACGCCACAGTACGCGCGTGGCGATGTGCGATTCGAGATTGACCCGATAGCAGCAGGCCAGATCGCCAGCGAACTCGACGCCGCCCGGCACCTGCTTGACGTCCGTGGCGCCCGCCGTCGTGACGTCCTCGACCAGCAGCGCTTCCAGCCCGCGCGGGCAGGGGGAAAAGTAGTGGTAGCGAATCAAAACGGCTTCACCACCGCGAGGATGCAGATGGCCAACAGCAGCAGCACGGGACCTTCATTGAAGAAGCGGTACCAGACGTGGGAACGCGCGTTGCGTCCGGCGGCGAAGTCGCGATAGAGCTTGCCGCAGTAGAAGTGGTAGGCAAGCAACACCGCGACCAGCGCCGTCTTGACATGCAGCCAGCCGCCCAACGCCAACATGTCGCCGAAGCCAAACCACAGCCAGAGGCCGAATATCACCGCGAGGATGCCGATGGGCGTGACGAACTTGTACAGTTTCCGCGCCATCATCAGCAGTCGATCTTGCTCGACGCCGCCCTCGGGCACCATGGCGAGGTTGACGAAAATGCGCGGCAGATAGAACAAGCCGGCGAACCAGGCGACGACGAAGAAGATGTGGAAGGCTTTCACCCAGAGCATGGATTTCCTTTGGCGGCGGCGATGCCGGCATCGACCGTCGGATAGCGGAAACGAAAGCGCAGCTCGCGCTTGAGCCGCTCGTTGTCGAGGCGGCGCGATTCGTTCATGAAGGAGAGCATGGCCGGCGACAGAAACTTCGGCGCTTCGCCACGACTGACTCTCGGCGGCCGGGTCAGATGAAACGCATCGGCCAGTTTGTCGAACCAGTCGCCCATGCGCAGGTCAGAGTCGTCGCTGGCGTTGTAGGCGCGATTGGCCCGCCCGCGCGCCAAGGCGGCCACGCAGGCGCGCGCGAGGTCTTCGGCGTGGATGTGGTTGGTCCAGGAATCCTCGGCTGCGTGCAGCACCGGCAAGCCTTTCCTGACACGATCGAGCGGCAGCCGGTCGGCGGCGTAGATGCCGGGCGCGCGCAGGATCGACACGCAACAGCGCGACGTGGCGCCGTAGCGTCGCCACTGACTTTCGGCGGCGACGCGGCGCCGCGCCCGCGCCGTGACCGGTCGCGCCGGCCGGGTTTCCGCGACCCGCGCGCCCGCACAGTCGCCATAAACGCCGCTGGTGCTGATGTAGACAAGCCGGCGTGGTAGACTGCCCCGGCGCAAGACCGCGATCAGATGCCGCGTGCGCGGGTCGTCATTGCCGTGATCGGGGGGCGGCGAGCTCTGGACCACGGCATGCGCCAGACCGGCAAGGCGACGCAGG
>Ga0268298_10002501_pt1 | contig 20065 bp, 19 predicted proteins | sample WWTPWeurt_MetaG_FD_194462 | JGI IMG/M metagenome (GOLD analysis project Ga0268298, IMG submission 194462) | Activated sludge microbial communities from WWTP in Nijmegen, Gelderland, Netherland - WWTP Weurt | ecosystem: Engineered > WWTP > Aerobic digester > Activated sludge | place...
TGGCGATCGCCGCCGCGCCGAACCTGACCGCCGAGAACATCGCCTTCAACGAGGTGGCGCGGCAGGCCATTCTCACCGACGCCGAGTACCAGGCGGGCCGGCGGCCCGTCACCGGCCTGCGGCTGGCGCGCATGCTCGGCCACATCACCTATCTCTCCGACGACCAGATGGCCGAGAAGTTCGGCCGCAAGCGGCGCGCCGACGCCGGCTGCTACGGTTTCGGCGTGGAGTTCGAGGTCGAGTCCTATCTGAATTACCAGGGCGACAAGTTCGCCGAATGGTTCGACGCCGACACCTACCTGCGCATGACCAAGGCGCTCGACTACTTCGACCCGGCCGGCGAATGCGGCGGCAACCTCCAGGCGGCGCTGGCCCGGGCGCGAGCCAGGTTCCTGGTCATCTCGTTTTCCACCGACTGGCGCTTCTCGCCCGCCCGCTCGCGCGAGATCGTCGACGCGCTGGTGCACAACGGCCAGGATGTCGCCTATGCCGAAATCAAGAGCGTGCACGGCCACGATTCCTTCCTGATGCAGGACGCGCACTACCACGCCATCGTGCGCGCCTACCTCGACGGCGTGTCGCCATGACCGACTTTGCGCTGACCCGCCCCGACTTCGACGTCATCGCCGGCTGGGTGCAGCCGGGCGAGCGCGTGCTCGACCTCGGCTGCGGCGATGGCTCGCTGCTCAAGCGGCTGATCGAGACGCGCGGCGTGCTCGGCTGGGGCGTCGAGATCGACGACGCCCGCGTGCTGGCGGCCATCCGGAACGGTATCAACGTCATCCAGGGCGACCTCGAAGGCGGCCTGAAGGATTTCGAGGATGGCGCTTTCCAGCATGTCATCCTGTCGCAGACCTTGCAGGCGATGCGCCACACCGAGGACATCGTGAACGAGATGCTGCGCGTCGGCCGCGAGGCGGTGGTCAGCTTCCCCAATTTCGGCTACTGGAAACACCGCCAGGCCATCCTCAACGGCCGCATGCCGGTTTCGGAAAGCCTGCCGCACCAGTGGTACAACTCGCCGAACCTGCGCTTCTTCACCATCGCCGATTTCGACGCCTTCTGCGCCGAACGCGGCATCGTGGTGCGCGAACGCAAGGTGTTCGACGAAGGCCGGGAAATCGCCGAGGAGCACAACTTCCTCGGCAGCACCGCCGTCTACCGGCTGGGCCGCCCCAGGGCGCCGAGGTAGCCCGGCGCGATCTGCTCAAGCGCGGCCGGCGCCAGCCCGAACGGCAGCTCGCAGCCATCGGCGCAGACATTGGGCACCGACATCGAGCGCAGGTTGTCGCGCGTCATCGGGCCGCCGACCAGTTCCAGCGCCAGCGCCTGCAACCACGAAAGCCCCGGCGACAAGCCGATCACCGGGCGGCGGCGGCCGCTGTATTCGCCCGCGCACGCCACCAGCCCGCGCAGCGCATAGACGGTCGGCCCGCACAGTTCGTAGGTCCGAGCTTCGCTTTCCGGCCGCAGCAGCGCCTCGACGAACGCGTCGGCGACGTTGCCGATCCACACGGGCTGGAACAGCGCGTCGGCGGCGGCCAGCGGCATGACCGGCGCGAACTTCATCAGACCGGCGAACATGCTCAGGAACGAGTCCCCGGCGCCGAAGATCACCGAGGGCCGGAAGATCGTCGCCGAAGGCAGCGCCGAGCGCACCGCCGCCTCGCCGGCGGCCTTGGAGCGCAGGTAGCCGGACGGCGCGGCGGCATCCGCTTTCAAGGCCGACATGTGCATGAAGCGGTCGATGCCCGCCTGGCGGGCCGCTTCGGCGACCCGGCGCGGCAACTCGACGTGGGCCCGGGCGAAACCCGGGCCGTACGGATCGCCGTTGCCGCCCTTGAGGATTCCCACCAGATTGACCACGGCGTCCTGGTCGGCGCATAGGCGGCGCAGGGTAGCCTCGTCATGGACATCGGCTTCGACCACTTCGACGGTCGGCAGCAGGGTCAGGGGCTTGGCCCGCTCGCGCCGGCGCGTCGGCACCACCACGCGCAACCCGCGCCCCGCCAGGCGGCGCACCAAATGCGAGCCGACGAAGCCGGAACCGCCGACCACCAGCACGCTGGCCATCATGGCAGCGTCGTTCCGTCCGTCTCGCCGCTGCCGCGCGCGCGCACGACGCCGAGCCGGGCCTTGAGCGACTGCGGCCGGTCCTCGAACAGCATGGCGTAATAGACGGCGTTGCTCATCACCTTCTTGACGTAGTCGCGGGTTTCGTTGAACGGGATGGTTTCGGCGTAGATGGCGCCTTCCAGCGGCCGGTCGGCGCGCCATTTGCGCGCCCGGCCCGGCCCGGCGTTATAGGCGGCCGAGGCCAGCACCGGCTGGTTGTCCAGCGACTCCAGCACCATCTTGAGGTAATGCGTGCCGAGCGTGACATTGGTGTCCATTTCCGCCACGCGCGACGGGTGGTAGTCGGCAAGGCCGATCTTGCGCGCCACCCAGCGCGCGGTGGCCGGCATCAGCTGCATCAGGCCCTTGGCACCGACCGACGAACGCGCGTCCATGACGAAGCGGCTTTCCTGACGCATCAGGCCGTATACCCAGCCGTCGTCGAGCGCCACCGCCCGCGCCTTGGCCGTCACCTGGTCGCGGAACGGCGCCAGGTAACGCAGTCCGTAGTCGTGCTCGACCAGCGTGCGGTCGGCCGTGTTGATGGCGCGGTCCCAGACGCCTTCGCCGCGCGCGACTTCCGCCGCCGCCAGCAGCTGGCGGTCGCCCATGCCGCGCAGGTTCCAGACCCACTCGCGCACGCCCTCGATGCGCAGGTCGGTCCGCAGCACCGCGAGCGCGCGGCGCAAGCCGGGATTGGCCCGGGCGGCGGCGAGCTCCTCGGCGCTGGGTGGACTGGCTCGCGGCGGCACGACGATGGCACGGCCGAGTTCCTCGTCGGCGAGGTTGCCGTAGAAATTCGGCTGGCCGCCGATCCTCTCGTAAAGCCGTGTCGCGTCTTCCAGCAAGCCTTGCGCCGCCAGCGCACGGCCGGCCCAGTAGGTCCATTCCGGCTGGCCGGCCAGTTTCGGCGGCATGTCGGCCACGGCCTGCGCCAGCCTCGGCCAATCCTGTGCGCGCAGCGCGGCGCGCGCGCGCCAGGCATGCTGCTCCTCGCTCAGCGCCGCGCCGGCGGCAAGCGCATACCCATCGAGCGCCTCGGGCAGGTGATTCAACGCCGCCTGCCAGGCGATCTGGCCCCAGGCATAGGCGCGCTCCGCCTTGTCGAAACGCGGCTCGATGGCGCGCCACTGCGACGCCGCCACCGCCGGATCACCGCGCGCGACGCGGGCGACGGCGAACAAGGCCAACTCGCGGCCCCACCGGCTGGCGGCGAAATTGCCCGGCAAGCGCGCCAGATAGCGCGCCGGATGGTTGATCACGGCCTCCAGCTTGCGCCCGTCGGGCGCCTCGCGCGCCGGCAGAAGGCGCGCCACGACCTGCGCGGCGCCCGGCTTTTTCATCTCCATCAGGCGCCGCATCCGCGCCCAGATATCGTCGCCGCCCAGCCGGCCGTCGGCGATCAGCCGCTGCATGAGCGGCTGGCAGGACTCGGGCAGATCGGCCACGGCGAACCACAGCGGCCGCGCCTCGTCGAGCGCGCCGGCGTCTTGCTGCCGTTCCAGCCTGGCCTGCAGAGCGAGGCAGGACAACTCCTGGTCGGGTTGGACGAGCTTGGCGTATTCCTCCTGGAACCTCGGCCAGTCCATGCGCTTGCCCAGCCAGCGCAGCCATTCGCCGCGCATCTTCTCGGCCAGGTAGGAACCGCCTTCCCGTTCCAGGAACGCGGCCACGCCCTCGTCGCTGTTTTCCTCGAGGCGCAGGCGCAATTGCCAGTGTTCGATCCACCCCGCAAACTCGCTGCCGTGCAGGAACTCGCCAAGCTTCGCCAGCCGGACGCGCTCACCGGCGCGGAAGGCGTCGCGCGCGGCGGCAAAACGCTCCTCGGCGGTGAGATCTTTGTCGGCGAGCGCCGCCGCCGCCCACGCCATCAGCAGCGCGGCGGCCAGTCGCTTCATCGTGTATTGTCGCCACTCCATCGTTTCAGCTTAGCACATGGGTCCAGCCGAGCCATCCGGCAATCACGCCAGCGATTCCGTCGCGTTTCGCCAGCGCCTGCGACGCGAGCGGATCGCCGCGCGCCTGGCGATGACCGAGGCGGCGTACGCGCGCGCGTCGGCGCTGGTCGAGGCATCGCTAAAGTCAGTGCTGGCGCCACGCCGCCCCCAGACCATCGGCTTCTGTTGGCCGGTCCGGCGCGAGTTCGACGCCAGACCGCTGGTGTCGGAACTGATCCTGCGCGGCTGGCGCGCCTGCCAGCCGGTGGTGGTGGCGCCGGCGGCGCCAATGCATTTCCTTGCCTGGACGCCGGATGCGCCGATGACCGCCGACCGCCACGGCATCCCGATTCCGGCCACCGCGCCCTGCGCGGCGCCGGACGTGCTGTTGCTGCCGCTGGTGGCGTTCGACGGCGAGGGCTATCGGATCGGCTACGGCGGCGGCTATTTCGATCGTACGCTGGCCGCGCTGCGGCCGCGGCCGCTGACGATCGGCGTCGGCTTCGAGGTCGGCCGCGTCGACAGCGTCCGCCCGCAAGCCCACGACATCCGCCTCGATCTGATCGTCACCGAGGCCGGGGCGTCGCGCGTTACACTCGACGGCGATCAACGGGAGGCAGGAACGTGATGCGTAAACTCGCAATCTGCGCGGCGCTGGCGATTGGCTTGCCGGCGCTGGCGCAACAGTCGAAAGTCAGCGGTGGCGACACGCCGCCGGCCAATCCACCCCAGACCCAAGCCGCGCCGGCCGACCAGGCAAGCGCCACACCGACGCCCGCCGCCAGTCGCGGCGCCACGGCACGCCAGGCGCTGAAGGCGCTGCGGGGCGGCGATCCGCCCACCAAGCCCAAGACCGCGCCGACTCCGGCCGACAAGACTCCGGCCAACAAGTAAGCCCGCCGGACGTCGCTTGGCTACTGGCCGAGGAACAGGCGGTAGGCGGGGTTTTTCGATTCGTCCCAGCAGCGATAACCCAGGTTCTTGAGGAAGGCGCGAAAAGCCTTCATTTCCCGCGCCGGCACCTGCATGCCGACCAGCACGCGGCCGTAGTCGGCGCCATGGTTGCGGTAGTGGAACAGCGAAATGTTCCAGCCCTTGCTCATCCTGTCGAGGAAATTCATCAGGGCGCCCGGCCGCTCGGGAAACTCGAATCGGTAAAGTAGCTCGTCGGCCAGGCCCGGCGCACGGCCGCCGACCATGTGGCGGATGTGCAGCTTGGCCATCTCGTCGTCGGTGAGGTCGAGCGCCGGTAAGCCGTGGCGACGCAACGAGTCGACCAGCTTGAGCGACTCGGCACGGTCCGCCACCTGCACGCCGGCGAAGACATGCGCTTCCTTCGCGTCCGAATAACGGTAGTTGAACTCGGTGATGGCGCGTTTGCCGATCAGGCCGCAGAACTTCTTGAAGCTACCCGGCTGCTCGGGAATGGTCACCGCCAGCACAGCCTCGCGCTGCTCACCGACCTCGGCACGCTCGGCGACGAAGCGCAGCCGGTCGAAATTCATGTTGGCGCCGGAAGCCACGGCGACCAGCGTCTTGTCGCGCACGCCGGTCGCCCTGGCCCAAGCCTTGGCGCCAGCGATGGCCAAGGCGCCGGCCGGCTCGAGGATGGAGCGCGTGTCCTCGAACACGTCCTTGATGGCGGCGCAGATCGCGTCGGTGTCGACCAGCACGACTTCGTCGACGTATTCCTGGCAGAGCCGGAAAGTCTCTGCGCCGACATACTTCACCGCCGCACCATCGGCGAACAGGCCGACGGTGTCGAGCCGCACGCGCTTGCCGGCGGCGAGCGAGCGGGCCATGGCGTCTGCGTCCGACGCCTCGACGCCGATGATCCGGGTCGAGGGCCGCAAGCGCTTGATGTAGGCCGCCACCCCGGCAATGAGGCCGCCGCCGCCGATGGCGCAGAACACCGCGTCGATCTGGCCGGGATGCTGGCGCAGGATTTCCATGGCGATGGTGCCCTGGCCGGCGATGACATCGGGGTCGTCGTAGGGATGGACGAAGGTCAGCCGCTCCTTCTTTTCCATCGCCAGGGCATGGGCATAGGCCTCGTCATACGAATCGCCGGCCAGGACGACCCGGACGGTGTCGCCGCCATGCTTCTTCACGGCGTCGATCTTGATCCGCGGCGTCGTCACCGGCATCACGATCGCCGCCGTGCAGCCGAGCCGGCGCGCCGCCAGCGCGACGCCCTGGGCATGGTTGCCGGCGCTGGCGGCGATCACGCCGCGCTTCTTCTGCGCCGGCGTCAGACGCGCCATCTTGTTGTAGGCACCGCGCAGCTTGAAAGAAAACACCGGCTGCATGTCCTCGCGCTTGAGCAACACGCGGTTGCCGGCGCGCGCCGACAGGTTGGGCGCGAAGTCGAGCGGCGACTCCACCGCCACGTCGTAGACGCGGGCGTTGAGAATCTTTTCCAGGTAATCCGGCCGCACGGGACTAGCCAGCGACATAGTGCGCCAGGGCGGCATTCAACGCGTCTACCCGGTCGCGCACGCCGTCGGCCAGTTCGCGGCAGCGCTCCAGCGCCACGCCGGAATCACCCGCCACCTGCTCGAGTTCACGCGCGATGGTTTCCCCCCGCGGACAGACGAATGTCGCGAACAGGCCCTTGAGCGTGTGGGCGCTTCGTTTCAGCGCCACCCGGTCGCCGGCGGCGAGCGCGGCATTCAGCTCGCCGAGGGTCCGCGGTGAATTGTCGATGAACATCCGCGCCAGCTCCTTCAGCAGATCGTGGTCGCCGCCCATCATGTCCAGCGCGGCTTCCTGATCGAATACCCGTTCCTCCATCGCTTGCTCCTTCGACTGTGGCGCCGCGGCCAGGCACGGCGACTCGCTCTGGTCGCTGAACACGCGGTTCAGCTCGTCCTGCAATGTCTTGCGCGATATCGGCTTGGCGACATAGCCATCCATGCCGGCGGCCAGGCAGCGCTCGCGATCCTCCTGCAAGGCGTTGGCGGTCATGGCGATGATCGGCAATCGTGCCCGGCCTTCCAGCACCTCCCGATCGCGGATGCGCTGGGTGGCGGTGATGCCGTCCATTTCCGGCATTTCCACATCCATCAACACCAGCGCGTAATCCTTGTTGCCCACGCACCGCACCGCCTCGACGCCGTTGCCGGCAAGATCGTACGACAATCCTAGCTTGGCCAGCATGGCGCCGGCCACTTTCTGGTTCACCAGATTATCGTCGACCAGCAGCGCCCGGCCGGCGATCCGGCTGATCAAGGCCGACTCGGCCACCGCCGCGGCCGGCGTGGCCGCCGCCGCCATGCCGGGCACGTCGGGCGCCGGCTTCAGCGGCAGCCGGAACCAGAAACAGGTGCCGGCGCCGGGAGCGCTCTCCACTTCGATATCGCCACCCATCGCCTCGATCAGCTCCTTGGAGATGACCAGACCCAGCCCGGTGCCGCCGTAGCGGCGGGTGATCGATTCGTCGCCCTGGCTGAACGGCTGGAACAGCCGGCGGCACGCCTGTTCATCCATGCCGATGCCGGAATCGCGCACGGCGAACTGGATATCGCCGCCGTCGGGCGCCGCCCGCAGGCTCACCGTGCCCTGCTCGGTGAACTTGACGGCATTCACCAGCAGGTTGATCAGCACCTGCCGCAGGCGGGTCGGGTCGCCCATCACGCGGCGCGGCAACACCGGCGACACGGTGGCAACGAATTCCAGGTTCTTGCCGGCGGCACGCTCGCCGACGATGGCCTTGACATCATCGATGGCGGCGGCGAAATCGAAGGAAATCTCCTCCAGCACCAGGCCACCCGCCTCGATCTTGGCCAGGTCGAGCACCGCGTTGATCAGCTCCATCAGATGCCGGCCCGAGCTGTTGATCAGGCTGACGTAATTGCGGTGCGATGGCGACAGCGGCTCGGCTTCCAGCAGGTCGGCGAAACCGATGATGGCGTTGAGCGGCGTGCGCAGTTCGTGGCTCATGCGCGACACGAACTCCGACTTGGCGCGGCTGGCCTGCTCCGCCTCGGCCCTGGCCGCCGCCATGTCGGCCAGGGCCGCTTCGAGACGGCGGTTGATCTGGCCGAGGCGAAAGACCAACAGCACCGAGATCACGCCGGCCAGCACGATCACCAGGCTGATCAAGGTCTTCTCGACCAGCTTGAGATGCCGCTGGCGGCTGCCGAGGTCGTCTTCCAGCTCGCGCAGGCGCTGGTTGCTGCTGAAATACAGACGGTTGGCGTTCTCGCCGATGCGCTCGACATGGGACGGCAGTTGCTTGAGAAAGCGCGTCAACTCCGGCTGAAGGCTCTGGAGGCACTTGAAGTCCTGGCGCGACTCGCAGTCGCCCCGGCGCAACACCAGATGCTTGAGCGTGTCGGCCAGTTCCGCCATGGTCGCCAGCTGCGGCCCGACTTCGATGGTTTCCATGACATACCCGCCGTCGCCGGCCGGCCGGTAAGTCGCGGTCACCCGCATGTCGTCGTGTCCCTCGAGATTGAGCGGCAGCACGCGTTCGACCGTGCCGCCCCGGACCAGGACATGCAGGTCGCGCTCGATTCCCACGACATGGCGGTCGATGGCTTGGCGCACCCGCGCCGCCTCGGCGTCGCTCGACGTTGCCGCCAGCCGGTAGAGGTCCGTCTCGATGTCCCGGATGCCGCGCACGATGTCGTCGCCGATGAACAGCCGCGCCTGCTCGTTGGCCCGATTCGCTCCCAGCTCGTCGCGCAAGGAATCGAACAGCATTTCGAGGCCGAGCACGGCAACGAGGCAGACGACGGCGAGGCCGAGCAGCCAGTAGGCCGTCGGCCGCAAGGCGTTGGCGGGAAAACGCTGCGGCAGTTTCGTCACGCGCGCCTACTTGGCGGCCAGCGCCTTGTTATCCAGGAAACCCCATTTCCGGAAAATGGCCTGGCCCTCTTCCCCCGCCGCGTAGGCCATGAAGCGCTTGCCCACTTCGGCGTGACGGCTACTCTTGAGCTGGATCAGCAGCAGCGCCTGCGGCTTGGCCAGCTTCGGATCGAGGTCGACCACCTCGACCCTGGGCGCGTTGTCGGGAAAGAAGGCCACCGCCCGCCAGTTCAGGCTGACGTCGGCTTCGCCCTTCTTCATGGCATTGACGATGCTGCGCGAATCGGGTGCCAGGAAAGCCGCCTGCTGAATCACCCTGGGATAGATGCCGATGCCGTCGAGAATCTGCTTGGCCTCCTGGCCGGCGCTGCCGGACTCGGCGTTGCCGATGATGACGACCAGATCCTTGCGCAGCAACTCGCGTGGGTCGGACTTGACCTGCTTGGGATTGCCCTTGGCCACCATGAGACTCATCTGGTTGTAGCCGACCGTCACGTGCTCGCCGAACAAGCCATCCTTGAGATGCTTTTCGCGGTAGCTCGGCTCGCCCGGCAGGTACCAGTCGCCGACGCCGGTCTTCTTGGCCGACTGGAACAAGTCCTCCGAGCCACCCTGGGCGATGGTGATCTTGACGTTCTCGCGCTGCTCGAAATTCTTGGCGATGTCGGTCATCGGCCGCACCATGGTGATGCCGCAGTAAAGCAGCAGTTCGGTCCGCGCCTGCGCCTGCGCGCGGCCGGCCAGCGTGGCGACGAGGCAACCGACCGCGAGACCGACGAGAATCTTGCGTCGCATCGACATTTTCCCTCCGGGAAGTTCCGCGATAATTGTTCATTTTACTCTCCGCCACCGTCCCCGATCCGCGTCATGGACTTCCTCGCCACGCCGCCCGCCGGCCTCGCCGGCCTTTTCCTGTCGAGTTTTCTGGCGGCGACACTGTTGCCCGGCGGATCGGAAATCGCGCTGTTCGCGCTGCTGAAACTGCACCCCGATCTAACCACGCCCGCGCTCGCGCTCGCCACCATCGGCAACACGCTCGGCGGCATGACCACCTACGCCATGGCGCGGCTTCTTCCGCAAGCGACTCTGCCGGGAAAGTCAGCCCTGGTGACACGCCACGGCGCGCCCATCCTGGTCCTGGCCTGGGCGCCGATCATCGGCGACGCCCTCTGCGCCGCCGCCGGCTGGCTGCGCCTGCCCTGGTGGCCTTGCATGCTGTGGATGGCCCTGGGCAAGGGCCTGCGCTACATTATGGTCGCGCTCGGCGCCGGGGTGGCGTAACGCGCCGCCAAGCGTCCGGTTCAGCCGGGGTCGGCGGCGGCAATGTCGGGAATGTCGAACGGAACGGTGAGCCAGAACGTCGAGCCCCGGCCCTCGACGCTTTCGACGCCGATCCGGCCGCCCATCAGCTCGACCAGCCGCCGCGAAATCGACAAGCCGAGGCCCGTGCCGCCGAACCGGCGCGTCGCCGAACCATCGACCTGGGTGAACGGTGAAAACAGGCTGGCCACCTTGTCGGCCGGAATGCCGACGCCGGTGTCGCGGATGTCGAAGCGCAACTCGGCGCGGGCGGCGTCCAGCCGCGTCGGCTTGACGATCAGCGAAACCTCCCCGGACTCGGTGAACTTGACGGCGTTGCCGACCAGGTTGATCAGGATCTGCCGCACACGGCCCGCATCGCCGAGCAGCAGCGCCGGCACGGCGGGGTCGCAGCGGCAGGAGAACGCCAGCTTCTTCTCGCGGGCGCGCAGCGACAGCACGGCCGCGACCTGGTCGACGGTTTCTCTCGGGTTGAACGCCTCGATCTTGAGATCGAGCTTGCCCGCCTCGATCTTCGACAGGTCGAGGATATCGTTGATGATGGTCAGCAATGCGTCGCCGCTGCTCTTGATGATGGTGGCGAACTCGCGTTGCTCGTCGTTCAGGTCGGTGGTCAGCAGCAGTTCGGCCATGCCAAGCACGCCGTTCATCGGCGTGCGGATCTCGTGGCTCATGTTGGCCAGGAACATGCTCTTGGCCCGGGAAGCTTGCTCGGCGGCGAGGCGCGCCTGCTCGAGTTCGGCCACCAGTCGGGACTTCTCGTGCGCCAGCCGCAGCGAAGCGTCCAGGGTGTCGTGCATGGTGCGCGCGCTTTTCATGACGGCAATGAGAAAAATCACCGCCATGCCGCCAAAGACCCAGTCGAGCAGCGATGTGGCGGGCCAGAGCGCGCCGATCGCCACCGGCACGACGACCGGCACGGCAAACAGGCCGAAGGCCGCGAACACCGGTGACAGCATGGGCACCGAGCCGGCTACCATGCCGGCGGCGACGAAACCGACGAACAGCCGTTCGTCGATGTTGACGCTCAGCATGAACAGCAAGGCGCCGCCACCCCAGACCATGCCGGCGGCGCCCACGCCGATGAGGTAACGCCGGAACCAGGGGGCCGTTCCGGCAGCGTCCGGCCGCGCGGCCCGATAGGCGCGGGCCAGCGCCAATCGAGCCAGGGCGACAACGGTGATGATCGTCCACCAGCCCAGCACGACCCCGGTCGGCAGGTCGGCGGCCAATACCCAGGCCATGAGGCTGGCATTGACGATGGTGGCGATCTGGCCCAGCAGCGCATTGCCGTACAACAGCGCCGTCTTGCTGGCCAGGATGACCTGCTCCACCTGAAGCCGCGATCCGTTTTCCATCGGGCGATTTTAGCGCGCGATGCCGGGGCACCGCCGGACATCGCCAATCTGGCGCGGCTTCAAGTTAACGGACAAGCTCGACCGGCATTACGGCTCGTAACGTCGCCCTACCTTGCGCCCGCCAGGGGCAGCAGCGTGTTCGCCCGCGCCAGCGCGACGATCACTTCCCGCGCCACGTTGCGCTGCGGTACCGGCAGCTTGAGGAATAACTCGAAGATTTCCCGCTCCTGGTAGCCGATACCCTCGTCCCAGGCCTTGCGGCGCTTGCGGACCGCCTGCGCCACCTCGTCGCCAAAGCGCAACGTCTGCGGTTCCACGCCCAGCCACTCGGCCAGCGTCAGCAGCTTGTTCTGCGTCGGCAGCGTTTCGCCCTGCAACCAGCGACGCACACCGTGCAAGGTCATCGGCCGCCCCCAGTAACGCTGGTTGAACTCCCGCTCCAGTACCGCCGGCCGCGGCTCATAACCGGCCCGGATCATCGCCTCGCGTAACCGTTGCGCAAACGCCAGATGTAACTTTTCCATGGCGCAACCTTAGCCGCCACGCCGGCACGGAAATGCATTCTGGTTGACGAGTTACGCTATATACGTAACAATCGGTTACGTTTTTAGAATAACAAAGAACAATCGGTTCCTGGGAGGGCCAAGGTGACGGCAGTTCGAAGACTATCCATTGTCATGGTACTGGCTGGATTTGGTGGCAATGCCGCCGCCGGCCCGCTCAACGATACCGGCATCGACTTCTGCCGGGATCACGCCATCCCTTTCGCCACCGATACAACGGTGACGTCCACCACCACCTGCACGGCGGCCCAAGGCGGCCAGGACGCCCGCTACGGTCGCGACGCCGCGGCGGCGAAAGGTGTGCTACCCAAGGTTGGAGGGGGCAGCAAAGGCTTCGACTTCACCAAGATCGCTAACAACGGCACGGTGCTGCCCGCCAGTGCCGCACTCGGCAGCGGACCCAACGACTGGGCCTGCACCTACGACAACAATACCGGCCTGATGTGGGAGGTAAAGGTGGATGACAGCACCCACCTACGCGACATGGACTGGACCTACACGTGGTACGACAGCGTGCACAACTACGGCGGCAACCCCGGCACCGCTAGCGGCGGCACCTGCCAGACCACAGGCCGCTGCGACACCGAAAAGTTCGTCGCCGATGTGAACGCCGCCAATCTCTGCGGCCACAACGACTGGCGCATGCCAACGTTTCAGGAGATCTACAACCTGGCCGACCGGGGAATTGCCGCCCCTGGGCCGATCATCGACGCCACCTACTTTCCGAACACCATCGCGTGGTATTTCTGGTCGGGTTCACCCGTTGCCAGCATTTCTGACGCCGCGTTGCTTGTGAGCTTCAGTTCCGGCAATGACGGCTGGGACACACGAGACTTAGACAGTCAGGTTCGCCTCGTGCGTGCCGGACAGTAAGGCGAAGCGATGAACAGGTATCGCATCACGAGCTTCACGCACCGTCCGATTGCAGCGCTTGCCGCCACACTGATGGTCTGCGGTTCGGCGCTCGCTCAGCAAAGCTGCCCGTCGGGCTATCCGCGCACCACGCCCGACAGTGATTTCGCCGACGCCGGCAACGGTACGGTTCGCCATATCCCGACCGGGCTGATCTGGAAGCGCTGCGCCGAAGGACAGACCTGGGATGGGACCACTTGCCAGGGCATTGCAGGCAGCTACGTCTGGCAACAGGCCTTTCAACAGGCCGATGCCGTCAACGCCGTAAGTTACGCCGGCCAGACCGACTGGCGGGTGCCCAACATCAATGAGCTGAAATCCATCGCCGAGATGGGCTGTTACAACCCCAGCATCAACCTGACCCAGTTCCCCGCCACACCCGCGTCGTATTTCTGGTCTGGCTCGCCCCTTGTCGGCTCGACGTACTACGCGTCGGTTGAGAACTTTGGCTACGGCCTTGACCAGTGGTACGGCCGCAACTACGCCCATCAGGTTCGTCTCGTGCGTGCCGGGCAGTATTTCTACAACTTCGATGCGGCGGCGGCGGCGCCCGCGATCACCAGCGGCACCTCGCCGGGTGGTACTGCGGGCACGCCCTACAACTTCACCGTCACGGCCTCCGGTTCGCCGACCTTCGGCGCGACCGGCTTGCCGCCGGGCCTGTCGATCGACCCGGCCACCGGCGCGATTACCGGCACGCCAACCGCGCCGGGCAGCTACAACGTCACCGTCACTGCCAGCAATGCCGGCGGAGCGGCAACGGCGAACTACAGCATCACGATTGCCGCCGCCGTGGCTGTTACGCCCACCGTGATTCCGACACTTTCCGAATGGGGCCTGATCCTCCTGTCGCTGCTGATGGCCGGCGCGGTGATGCTTGGTTTGCGGAGGGAGGAGTAAGACGTTCGAGTTGCACCGTGCAGCGCAAGCCGCAACAAACATGACCGACACTTTTTTGCCGAGGTTCAATCGTGAGCACTGAAATCACCGTAGACGCAAGCAGAGGCACCGCGCTCTGGGGCATCAACCTGTTTCGTTCCGACGCCTTGTCGCAATTGATGAACGATCTGTTGCACCGCGAGAGAATCGGTCTCCTGGACGAGCAATGCGACAAAGTCAAGCTGGCGCTTGGCGAAATCGTGAACATCGCCTCGTCGATCCCGGATGGGTCGTGGTTCCGGGGAACGATCTGGAAAGAGCTCCAGGATTTCGCCGACATCTACTCGCATTGGAATTCTCATTCCGGAAACGATCCCGATATCGTCCAGCGGCGACAAACGGAACTGCGAAAACTGCGCAACAAGCGAAATCGCATCGCTCGCCGTATCCGCAAGAATCAGCATGTGCTGCAGAACGACCTCGACCTACAGCTCGTCGACAATATGTACGCCGCCTTTGGCAAGCTAGCCCATTCGCTTCCGGAGGTGTTCGTGAACCTGACGAAAGCGGTTGAGCGATTCATGAACAGAAAGGGCGATTAAGCCCTCTAAGCCTTGCCCGCACACATCGAGTAATCCTCGATGCGACCTACAACTATCGGATCCGGTCAATCCAGTAGTCGGGTTCGCGGTGCTGGTGAGAAACAGCCAGGATCAGCACGATGTCGCCACGCAGCGCATAACGCAGGGTGTAGGGAAAACGGCTCAGGTGACACTTTCGGACGTCCGCGATATCCACGGGATGTAATAGCGGCATACGGGCAATGCGCATCGCAGCTTCCCGGACTTCATCATTAAGCTGCCTCCCCAATCCCGGTTGCTGCCGATCGAGCCAAGCACGCGCATCGTTCAGTTCATCGCGGGCGATAGTGCTGAACAAGACCCGCATTACTAGCCGCGCAGCGCGTCGTCCAACGAAACCGTTTCAAGCCGCCCTTCGTCGTAGACACGCAGGCGGCGCAAGGCCTCCTCACCCCAGACGCGCTCGATTTCGGGGTCCGGCTTGTCCAGGCTACGGAACAACGTCTCGGCGATTTCGAAACGTTCGGACGCCTTCAGCCTCATGGCCATGTCAATGATTTCCAGCGTTCCCATATCTTTTCTCCTTGACGTCATGAGCTTGGATACGCACACGATATCATGGCGCCACTTCCATTTCGGCACGCCAGATGAAAGTCACGCTCGTCCATCCCGCCGGTTTCAATTTCGTGCCCGGCCAGCCGGACTTCTCGGTGCTGGCCAACCGCATGGCGCCCATCGGCATCCTGCAACTGGCGTCGTGGCTGGAACAGCACGGCCACCCAACGGCGGTGCACGACTGTCTCGGTCCGCGGACTCCCGCCACCATCGAAGAGAACGCCGAGAGCGTTCTCGCCACCGATCCCGAGCTGGTCGGCTTTTCGGCGACCACGTCCGGTTTCATGGACGCGGTCGACATGGCGGCGATCATCAAGGCGCGCCGGCCCGGGGTGAAGATCGTCTTCGGGAATGTTCACGTGTCGTCGATCGGCGCGCCCATCCTCGACCACTTCCCGGAGATCGACTGGCTGGTGATCGGCGAAGGCGAGGGCGCGATGCTCGATCTCGCCAATGGCAGGGCGCCGCGCGACATCGCCAATCTGGCGTGGCGCGACAGCGATGGAAAGTCAGTCACGAACGAACGCCGCGACCGCATCCTGAATCTCGACGAGCTACCCTTCCCGGCCTGGGAAAAGCTGGCTGGCTTTCCGCGCGGCTACCATCTGCCGCTGTTCGCCTACGCGAAGCGTTACGGCGCCACCATGATCACCTCGCGCGGCTGCCCCTACATCTGCTCCTTCTGCGACCGCACGGTGTTCGAACGTCTCTACAAGGTCAATTCGGCGCGGTACGTGTATGACCACATGAAGCACCTGCGCGACAAGTTCGGCGTGTATCACATCAACTTTTACGACGACCTGTTTACCGCCCAGAAAAAGCGCGTCGACGAACTATGCGAGCTGCTGATCGACAAGCCGCTCGGCATACAGTTCAACTGCGCCATCCGCACCGGCCACACTTCGGACGAGATGCTGGCGAAGCTGAAGAAGGCCGGGGCGCTGATGGTGTCGATGGGCATCGAGTCCGCCGATGCCGAGATGATGAAGCGCCACAAGGCGGGTGTGACGCTCGATGCCGTCAAGAAGACCGTCGAGCAAATCCACGCGGCCGGGCTGCGCGCCAAGGGCCTGTTCATTTTCGGCATGCCCGGCGAAACGCCCGAAACCATCAGGACCACCAGCGACTTCATCCTTTCGCTCGATCTCGACGAGATGAACATGACCAAGTTCGCGCCGCTGCATGGCGCGCCGATCTGGGACGAATGCATTTCGAACACAACGGGCGACTTCGCCGAAGACTGGCGGCTAATGAACTGCCTGAACTTCGTCTACCAGCCGGCCGGTTTCGAGTCGCGCGAGCAGATGGACGCGCTCTACAACTGGCACGTGCGCCGCTTCTACGACAGCAAGGGTTATCGCCGCCGCTTCGCCAGGCGACTCTGGCAGCACCGCTGGAGCCTCTGGCACATCGTCAGGCACCTGCCGCAAACCATCGCCGCGGCGCGCTACTTCAGCAAGAACAAGGATGCCCTGCAACGGGCGAAGCAGGACTTCAGCCTGCATCCGCGACAACCGCTCGGGCTGCGTCCGGCGCTCTCGCCCGAATTGCAGGCCGACGCCATCGCCGCCATGTCGGCGGTCAAGGTATCGCGCCGCATCGGGTCGCACACCGTGAAGACAGCCATCGCGCCGGTATAATTTTCGGCATGTCAGGAGTATCGGCCGTCATCATCAACCCCGCTCCGCCCGGGCCGCGGACAACCGCGGCATGGCCTGGTCCACCCGGACTGGCCGGACTTGCCGTCGATGTGGCAATGGGGCGGCTGGGCCTGTTCGAGGCGACCGCCAACGCCGGCGCGGCCGGCCGCGCCGGCGAGGACGGCGGAATCCGGTTTTGGCTCGACGAACATCTGCTGTTCGGCATCCTCGACGTCGAGGAAAGCGATTTCAGGCGAGGCGGCCAGCCGCTGCGGCAAGCCGCCGAGGACGCCTATCACCGCGTCTTCGCGCTGATCGAGCGCGAACGCCGGCCGCATCTATGGCGGACCTGGAATTACCTGGCCGACATCAACCAGGCAACCGACGGCCTGGAGCGCTATCGCCAGTTCAACCAAGGCCGTCACGACGCCTTCGTCGCCGGCGGCCGCCTGACGCGCGGCGCGGTGCCGGCCGCCTGCGCGCTGGGCACTCGTTCCGGTCCGCTGACCATCGCCTTCCTGGCCGGCCCGAGCGAAGCCGTGCCGATCGAGAATCCTCGTCAGATCAGCGCTTACGACTACCCGGCGATCTACGGACCGCGCAGCCCGACTTTCTCGCGCGCCGTGCTCGCCCATCCGCCCGGGCGGGAACTGCTGCTGATCTCGGGCACCGCCAGCATCGTCGGCCACGAAACGCTGCACCTCGGCGACGCGGTCGGCCAGACGCGCGAAACCATCGCCAACATCGAAGCCCTGCTGGCATCGGCGGGCGGCAACTCGCTCACCGGACCTTACCGGCTGCCCGAGCTGCGGCTGCGCGTCTACGTGCGCCACGCCGCCGACCTGGCGCGCGTGCAAGCCGTCGTCGACTCGGCGGTCGGCGCCGCCGCCGTCGAATACATCGAGGCCGACATCTGCCGCGCCGACCTGCTGGTCGAGATCGAGGCGATCGCCTCTCACCTCATGGGACGTTCCTGATGAACACGCCGCTGCGCATCGCCGTCATGCTCGCCTGGTTACCGGTCGTCGCCGGCGCCGCCGAGGACAAGCCGCTGTGGGAAGTCGGCGTCGGCGTCGCCGCGCTCAGCTTTCCGGCCTATCGTGGCTCGGACCAGCAACACAGCTTTCTCATGCCGGTGCCTTACTTTGTCTACCACGGCGACTTCCTCAAGGCCGACCGCCACGGTATCCGCGGCAGCCTGTTCGATTCCGACCGCGTCGACCTGACGCTCAGCCTGGCCGCCTCGCCGCCGACCGACAGCGACAAGGTCGACATCCGCGATGGCATGCCCGACCTGAAACCCACGGCCGAGTTCGGCCCGGAAATCGATGTCACGCTGTGGCGCAGCGCCGACCGGACGCGCTTTCTCAAGCTGCGCGCGCCGTTGCGCGCCGCCTTCACGCTCGAAGCTTCGCCGCGCGCAATCGGCTGGATCTTCTCGCCCAACCTCAACGTCGACATCGCCGATCCACCGGCCCTGCCCGGCTGGAACCTGGGTTTCGTCGCCGGCCCGATCTGGGCGACGAGCAAACAGCACGACTACTTCTATGGCGTCGCGCCGCGTTACGCCACGTCGTTGCGCCCGGCTTACCAGGCCAGCGGCGGCTACAGCGGCAGCCAGTTCCTGGTGTCGCTGTCGAAGCGTTACGCGAAGACCTGGGTCGGCGCCTTCGCCCGCTACGACACCCTGTCGGGCGCGAGTTTCATCGACAGCCCGCTGGTGGCGCGCAAGCATTTCGCGGCCGCGGGCATCGCCATCTCATGGATTCTCGACGAATCGAAGATGCGCGTGCGCGTCGATGATTGATTCGCCGCGTCGCCAGCCCCGTCCATCATCCTCGCTCTGGCGGGCCTACGAGCGCGTCGCCATGATGTTCGGCCTGGGCATGCTGGCGCTGCTCTGCCTCGCCTGGCTGCCGTTCGCCATGCTCCTGCACCCGCTGCTGCCGGAACGCTGGGCCCGGCCGCTCGGCCGCCGGGTGATCATGGGCGCCTTCCGCATCTACCTGCATTTCCTCGAGCTGTTCTGCGCCTGCCGCTTCGAACTGGCCGAGCTCGATCGCCTGCGCGGCGATGGCGCGCTGGTGCTGGTCGCCAATCACCCGTCGCTGCTCGACGTGGTGATGATCGTCTCGCGCCTGCCCAATGCGGTCTGCGTCATGAAGGCGACGCTCATGGACAAGCTGCTGCTCGGCGCGGCGGCGCGCCTGGCGCGCTATATCCCCAACAACGCCTCGATCCGGCTGGTGCTCAATGCGCGCGACGAGTTGCGCAAGGATTCTCAGTTGCTGATCTTCCCGGAGGGCACGCGCACCACCGCGTTCCCCATCGGCCCGTGCACGCCCGGCGCCGGCCTGATCGCGCACTCCGCCAAGGTGCCCGTGCAAACGCTGCTCATCGACTTCGACGCGCCGCCCTACCTCGGCAAGGCCTGGCCGCTGTTCCGCCGGCCCAGCCTGCCGCTGCATTTCCGCGTGCGCCTGGGGCGCCGCTTCGAGGCGCCAAGCGACGCCAAGGTGTTCGCGCGACAACTCGAGGCCTACTTTTGCGCCGAGTTGGGCAGCGGCGAGCCCTGCACCGCCATGGCGCGGGAGGCCATGTCCTGAAGCCCTCGACCTCTCATCTGGTCCTCGTCCCCAGCTACAACCCGGGGCCGAGGGTGGACGCCACCGTGCGCGCCGCCCGCGCGCAATGGGCGCCGGTGTGGGTGGTGGTCGACGGCAGCACCGACGGTAGCACCGAGCGCCTGCAAGCGATGGCCGCCGGCGATGCTGGTCTGCGCGTCATCGTCCTGCCGGAGAACCGCGGCAAGGGCGCCGCCGTGCTCGCAGGCATCACGCGAGCTGCCGCCGAAGGCTACACGCACGCGCTGACCATGGATGCCGACGGCCAGCACCCGGCCGGGCTGATCCCGCGCTTCATGGCCGCCTCCCAAGCCAGACCGGATGCCATGGTGCTCGGCAAGCCGGTGTTCGACGCCGACGCGCCGCGCCTGCGCGTGAACGGCCGCAAGGTGTCGAACGGCTGGGCCAACCTGGAAACGCTGTGGGCCGGCATCGGCGACTCGCTCTATGGCTTCCGCGTCTATCCCATCGCGCCGCTGATGCGCGTGATGAACCGCCAGACCTTCATGCGCCGCTTCGATTTCGACCCCGAGGCCGTCGTGCGCCTGTGCTGGGCCGGCGTGCCGCCGATCAACCTCGACGCACCGGTGCGCTACTTCCGCGCCGACGAAGGCGGCGTCTCGCACTTCAACTACCTGCGCGACAACGCCCTGCTCACCTGGATGCACGCGCGCCTGTTGCTCGGCTTCCTGCTGCGGCTGCCGCTGCT
>Ga0268298_10002502_pt1 | contig 20058 bp, 20 predicted proteins | sample WWTPWeurt_MetaG_FD_194462 | JGI IMG/M metagenome (GOLD analysis project Ga0268298, IMG submission 194462) | Activated sludge microbial communities from WWTP in Nijmegen, Gelderland, Netherland - WWTP Weurt | ecosystem: Engineered > WWTP > Aerobic digester > Activated sludge | place...
GCCACCGCACTGCAGACAGCCTGGGTGATACAAGGCAGCGAAGCCGCCCGGCAGCTGGCTTTGGACACGCTGCCCCTGCCTCCCGCCGGCGATCCGTGCGACGCTGCCGACATCCTGCCGGCCGACACCCTGGCCATCCTCTACACCTCGGGAACGTCGGGTCCGTCGAAGGGCGTGGTCTGCCCCCACGCGCAGTTCTTCTGGTGGGGCATCTACAGCGCGAGCAAGCTGGGTATCACGCCGATGGACGTGCTCTATACCTGCCTGCCGATGTTCCACACCAACGCGTTGAACACCTTCTTTCAGGCCTTGGTCAGCGATGCCCGCATGGTGGCGGACACGCGCTTCTCGGCCAGTCGGTTCTTCCAGTCGCTGGTCGAAACGCAGGCCACCGTGACCTATCTTCTCGGCGCGATGGTGCCCATCCTGCTCTCCAAGCCGGAGACGCCAGCAGAGAAGCAGCACCGTGCACGTATCGCGCTGGGCCCGGGCGTGCCGGAGCAGCACCACCGCTCATTCCTGCAGCGTTGCGGCATCCATCTGCTCGACGGCTTCGGCGCGACCGAGACCAACTACGTACTGGGCCGGGGCATCGAAGAGCAACGCAATGGCTTCATGGGCCGCGTGGCCGAGGGCTTCCAGGCGCGCGTCGTCGACGCGAACGACGAAACGTTGCCCGACGGGCAGGTCGGCGAGTTGCTGCTGCGCGCCGACGAACCGTACGCGTTCGCCCAAGGCTACTTCGGCATGCCCGAGAAGACCGTCGAGACCTGGCGCAACCTGTGGTTCCACACCGGCGATCGCGTGGTGCGCGACGCCGACGGCTACTATCGCTTCGTCGACCGACTGAAGGACATGATCCGCCGCCGCGGCGAGAACATCTCCTCGAGCGAGGTCGAGGAAGCCCTGCTGACGCATGAAGCCGTGGCGACCGCGGCAGTCTATGCCGTGCAGTCCGAGCTGGCCGAAGAGGAAGTGATGGCCACGATCGTTCTGCGCGAGGGCGCAGCCGCCGGCTTCGAGGAGCTGATCAGGCACTGCGAGCGCCGCCTGCCCTACTTCGCCGTCCCCCGTTTCCTGCAGTTCGCCGACCGCATTCCGACCACGGAAAACGGCAAGATCCAGAAGTTCGAGTTGCGCGACCAGGGCATCGGCCCCAATACCTGGGATCGCGAGAAGGCCGGCTTCGAGCTCGACCGCCGCTGAGCGCGAGGCACCCATGTCCGACGCAGCAGCATTCCGCGAGATCTGCCTGCTGGCCGGGGTCGAAGTGCCCTATGCCCGGCGAGGCGGGATCCCGACGTCGGACTTGCTGGCTCAGGCCTTCCATGCCGTGCTCGCTCGCGCCGGCGTGCACCCGCGCGACGTGGACGGCCTGGGCGTCGCTTCGTTCACGCACGCGCCGGACCGCGCGATCGACCTGGCCTGGAAGCTGGCCCTCAGGCCGCGCTGGATCATGGACGACGGCAATGGCGGCGCCAGCGGATTGAATCTGCTGCAGCATGCGGCGCGCGCGGTGCAGTGCGGCGATGCGTCGGTCATCGTGCTGCTCGCCGGCGACCACTTCGGCGCGGACGACTTCACTAGGCTGGTGGAGAACTACAACCAGACCACGCGCGACCTGCTGCGCCCGCTGGGAGCGGCCAGCCCGAACTCGCTGTTCGCCATGCTCACGAGTCGGCACATGGAGAGCACCGGCATGACGCGCGAGGACTACGGCACGCTGGTCGTCACCCAGCGCGGCTGGGCCAGCCAGAACCCGCAGGCGGTCTATCGCAGCCCGCTGACACTCGAGCAGTACCTGGCCGCGCCCATCGTCTCCACGCCGCTGTGCCGGTTCGACTGCGTGCCGGTGGTCGATGGCGCCAACGCCATCGTCGTCACGCGTCGCGATCACCCCAGGGCACGGGCGGGCGGCGCGGTCGGCATCAAGGCCATGGCGTCACTGCACAACGTCGATCATCAGGAAGGCAACGGCCTGCGCACCGGGCTGGCCAGCGTTGCCGACGGGCTGTGGAACGCCGCGGGCATCGGGCCGAGCGACGTCGACGTGGCCAGCCTCTACGACGACTATCCGGTCATGGTGCTGGTGCAGCTGGCCGACCTCGGGTTCTTTCCGCAGGAGCTGGTGCGCCGCTACGTCCACGAGCACATCGCGACGCGCCGGCTCGCGTTGAACACCTCGGGCGGGCAGCTGTCGGCCGGGCAGGCTGGCACCGCCGGCAGCCTGCACGGCCTGGTGGAGGCCATGGCGCAGCTCCAGGGACATGCCGGCGCGCGTCAGGTCGACGAAGCCCGCCATGCTCTGGTCACGGGCTATGGCATGGTGGAGTACCGCCACGGCATGTGCGCGACCGCGCTCGTCCTGCATGGAGAGCCGCGGTGAGCTTCGCGGTCAATCAGTGCCAACGCTGCCTGCACGCGGTCTATCCCGCGCGCTACCTCTGTCCGAACTGCCAGGGTTCGGCCTGGCGTTCGATCCCGGTGCGCTACGGCAGGTTGCAGCAATGCACTCGCGTGCCAGGCTCGCGCGGCGACGACGCGTACCTGGGCACGTTGCAGACGGACGCAGGACCAATCGTGGTCGCCCGCCTCGCGGGGACGCGCCACACCACAGGTCAGCGCTATGCACTGCGTTTGGAGCGTGATGCGCTAGTCGCCGAACCGGATTCGCCCGATCCTTGATGCCAACAGGCGATGGCACAGACCTGTGACACGCGAGCCGGTGACGGGTCACGACGCTCGCTCCGGGCACCCCGCCCGCGACTTCCGGCGAGAGCGAAGTCGCTCACCCGCTCACCGAAGGCGGGTTGCGCGTTCGCGGTCTTGCCGAGCTTGCCCGAAAGGCAGAGACCGTCAGGCGGCACGGCGCCGCCGCGGCGCCGCGGCGCTCGCGGTTGGCGCCGGGCTCCGCTCGTGGCGGGTGCCGTGCAACGTCCGGGCCATTTGCAGGCGGAGCCGACCGAGCAAGTCTATGAGTTGGTCCCGTTCGCTTGATTTCAGACCCGCGAAGAGCTCGACGACCCAGGTCTCGTGAACGGAGGCCACCTGCTCGAACATCTTGCGGCCCTGTCGCGTGAGCTTCACGGTGTAGGAGCGCCGGTCCCCCGGCGACATAGCACGCGAAACGAAACCCTCGTTCTCCATATCGTCCGTCAACCCGGTGACATTGCCGCCCGTCACCATCAGGTACCGCGACAGGAGACGCATGCTCAACCCATCGGGGTAGCGATAGAGCTGCGCGAGATAGTCGAAGTGGGCCAGGGCCATGTCGAACTGGCTGCGCATGCGCCGGCGGATCTCCGCTTCGATCTCGGTGCTGGAGGACAGCAGCCGCAGCCAAAGGCGAAGGGACTGGTGGTCTGCCTTGGAGACACGGGCCTCCAGTCCCATGCTCTCGTGATCCAGGGAAAGTTCGCTCGCCGGCTTGAGTTCAGGCATCTCTTGTCATCGAAGCACGAGCCCAGGCGCATCGCACCTGGGCAGCCTAGGAATCACAACACAGCAGTGTCCAGCAGGCCCAGAGGCAAGGACCTCTTGGTGCCCGCCAACCACCACCCAAGTTCGAGCGTCGCCACAGGCGGGGCGACTGACAATCACTTTAGCTGTCAAGCAGTTTTTCTTCAACCTTGGGGAAGTGCCCGGCTCGTCGGTGACTGGTGGGGCGGGTGTTACGTTTTCATTATACGTAATAGGTTGACTGCTAAACTATCAGCGAAGAAAATCGACGACAGGAAGTCGTCCTGTCGACCGGCAGCCAGACCGTGTCGGCACTCTGCCCCGCAAATCCGCATCGGCGAGTTTGCGCGTCGCCCGATGAGGGCCGCTGCAATCCACGGGACTGCCTGCGGCGACCGGCGCCAAAGCGCCCCGAACGATCGCATCCTTCCATGACGACCCATCGCTTCCAGATCGCCCATCGTGTTCGCTTTTCGGAATGCGACACCGCCGGCATCATCTTCTACCCGCAGTACTTCGTGCTGTTCAACGATCTGCTCGAAACGTGGATCGACTCGCTGCTGCCCGGAGGCTACGCCGCGCTCATCGGCAAGCGGCGCTGTGGCACGCCGACCGTCCACCTCGAGGCGGAGTTCACGGCGATCAGCCGCCTGGGCGACGACGTCACGTTGTCGCTCGAGGTCAGCCGTGTGGGCACCCGGTCGATGACGCTGGCGCTGGCCTGCACCGACCCGGACGGCACGCCCCGCATGTCCGTGAAGCAGACGGTGGTGACCATTTCGCTGGAGACCTACCGCGCGATCCCCATTCCCCAGGACCTGCGCGCGGCACTGGACGCACCGGCCCGCTCCTTCGACCATTGAGCGCCGCGAGGACCAGTCGGCGGCATTCCGGCCATGTCAGCGAGCGAATCCTTCGTCGACGACTACCTTCCGGCGCTGCTGGCCCAGGCCGCTCAACTGATTTCCGCTGAGTTCCATGCGAAGGTTGAGGCCCATGGCCTCTCGGGACTCGAGTGGCGGATCCTGGCGACGTTGGCCGACAGCGGTCCGCTGACCGTCGGAAGCCTGGCCCAAAAGAGCGTGAGCAAACAGCCCACGGTGACTCGGCTGCTCGATCGAATGGAGCAGCAGGGGCACGTCGAACGCCTCGCCTATCGCAGCGACCGGCGGATCACACTGGTGCAGATGACGCCCAGCGGCAAGAGGATGATGTCGACGCTGATTCGCGCTGCCCGCGATCACGAGGCCGCCGTGCTCGCTCCACTGGGGCCGAACCGCTCGCAGACGCTCAAGGACGTTCTGCGGCGGCTGATTGCCTCTCGCCTCCCGCCGGACCCGGAGCCGACGAAGCAACTCGAGCACGGCGGCGGATGAGCGCCGCGATGAGAACGCTGAGCGCGATGCCGATCAGCGATGCGGAGCCCGTCGCAACCCAGGTCCATTGCCACCCGCCAGCCCGCTGGACCACCCACGCGGCCACGGGAGGCCCCAGGAACTGGCCGGAAGACGACCATTGCTGCATCCAGCCCAGGGTGGTCCCGAGCGTGTGCTCGTCGGGCGCCACCTTGAGCGCAAGCGAGATCAGGGTCGTGGGGATCAGGCCGCCGATCGCAGAGTAGGAGACGACCGCGGCAAAGCGCGACGCCGCCACCCAGTCGGGCTCGATGCCGGTCGCTCCCGTGCCCGCGAACGCGCCGGCGGCAAGCACCGCCATCGCCGTGAAGCCGGCGAGCAACAAGGCCGGAGGAGAAGCGCCCCGCTGTAGAAGCCGCCCGCCGGCAATCGTCCCGAACACGTTCGCCACTGCGACCGAAGCGGTCAGCATGCCCCGCATCGCGACGGGCACGCCCGCCTGCTCGTAGATGCGGGGAAGGAAGGCCACCACGGCGAGCCATTGACTGGCGTAGGCGGAGAAGGACAGCGCGACGAGCCAGGGGCCAGGATGCCGCAGTGTGCGGCGCAATCGTGCCCACCAGGACCTCGATCCCAGCGCCAGCGTTATGCCGCGCTCAGAAACAGGCAGGCGCGCGAGCGTCAGGACCGACGCCATGACGGCAGTCATGCCAGCGTTCGTCCACCACCAATTCCGCCACCCCCAAGTTTCGATCCACCAGGGTCCGACAAGCAGCGCGAGCGCAATCCCGAGCGGCATGTAGGAGCCCCACAGGCCCAACATCCGCTGCAGGCGCCCGGGCGGCGACAGGCGTTGCAGCAAAGCCGGTCCCGGAAGCACCGCCCACAGGAAGCCGAAGCTCTCGGCCGCGCGCGAGACCAGCAAGGAGGCTGCCGTCGACGCCGCTCCACCGGCGGCGCTCGCCAGCGCGACGACGAGCAGGCCGAACACCATGCTGCGCTGCAGGCCGACGCCGTCGACCCAGGTGCCCATGAAGACCGCCGTCACCATGCCCGCCAGTTGCACCAGCGACAGCAGGAAGCCCGCTTCGACGAGCGACAGGCCGAGCGTCTGCTGCAGCGTGCCGATCGCCGGCGGAAGCTTGCCCACGTGTAGCGCCGCGCACACGCCGGCGGCGAACACCAGATAGCACGCTCCGGCGCTTGAGCGCGGGGCGTCGGATCGCGCAGCAGCCATCGTGCCAACTGTCCCGGCGGCGCGCTCAGGCGCGCGGCGGCGGGAAAAGCTCGATCAGTCCGGCCGCCCCCATGCCGCCGGCGACGCACATCGTGACCACTGCCCACCTCGCGCGACGGCGGCGGCCTTCGATCAGGAGATGGCCGATCAGGCGCGCGCCGGTCATGCCGAAGGGATGGCCGATGGCGATGGCGCCGCCGTCGACGTTGAGCCGTTCCGACGGGATGCCCAGGCGTTCCCGGCAGTACACGGCCTGCGACGCGAAGGCCTCGTTGAGTTCCCAGAGGTCGATGTCGTCGACCGCAAGCCCGTGGCGCTGCAGCAGGCGCGGGACCGCGAGCACCGGGCCGATGCCCATCTCGTCGGGCTCGCAGCCGGCCACGGCGAAGCCGCGGAAGGCGCCCAACGCTTCCATGCTCAGCCGCTGCGCGACGGTCGCCTCCATCATCACGCAAGCCGACGCCCCGTCCGAAAGCTGCGAGGCATTGCCCGCCGTCACGAAGCGACCATTGCCGCGCACCGGCGCCAGGGCGGCCAGGCTCTCGTAGGTCGTGCCGGGCCGGTTGCAGTTGTCGCGATCGACGCGGACTTCGCGATGGCACACCTCGCCGGTCGCCTTGTCGGCGACGGCCATCACCGCAGAGACGGGCACGATCTCCGCGTCATAGCGGCCGGCCTGCTGGGCCTCGGCCGTCCTGCGCTGGCTCTCGACGGAGAACGCGTCCTGCCGCTCGCGGCTGACGCCGTAACGCGCCGCCACCGTGTCGGCGGTGTCGATCATCGTCGCGTACAGGTCCGGCTTGTGCTCGGCGAGCCAGGGGTCGATGCCGCTGTCCAGCCCCTCGTCGGCGCCGCGCCGAATCGTCGAGATGTTCTCGACGCCGCCGGCGATCATCGCCGGTGCGCCATCGGAGACGATGCGTCCGGCGGCGATTGCGACGGCCTGCAGGCCCGAGGCGCAGAAGCGGCTGACCGTGACGCCGGCGATCTGGACCGGCAGCCCGGCGCGCAGCACCGAGGCACGCGCGACGTTGCGACCCGTCGCGCGCTCCGGATATCCGCAGCCGAGCACGGCATCCTCGATGAGGGTGGGGTCGATGCCGGCGCGCGCGACGGCAGCGCCCACGGCGTGCGCGGCCAGCGTGGCCCCATGCGTGATGTTGAACTCGCCGCGGTGCGACTTGGTCATCGCGGTGCGGGCGGTGGAGACGAAGACGGCTTCGCGCATGGTCGGTGCGAGGGCTCAGTGCGAATGGGCGGCGCGCGAGCGTCTCATCGCCCGTCCGCAGGTCGGTTCAGCGCCGCGAAGCGCTCGCCGCGGCGCGCCAGGTCGACCAGCAGTTCGGAGGGGCGCCAGAAGCGGGCGTCGTCGGCGGCCCAGGCCTGCAAGCGCGCCAGCAGGGCCGGCAGTTCCCTTGACGGCGTGCTGCGCGCGCGCCACTGCCAGCCCGTAGCCCGGCACGATGACTACCGTCGCAGCGTTGCCGAGCACGAAGGCCGCATCGTCGGCACTGCCGCTCTTCACGCTGCGCTGCTGCTGTGCACCCGCGGCCGCCGTCGCCGCCTCGCGGCCGAAGCCGCCCAGGATCACGTTGAAGAACGAGCGGTTCATCGCCTTGCACATGATGTAGCTCAGGATCGCGCCCGAGGAGCCCACCAGCGACCCCGCGATGATCAGCATCGAGTTGTTCAGCGAGAAGCCGATGCCCGCGGCCTCCCAGCCCGAGTAGCTGTTGAGCATGGACACCACCACCGGGATGTCCGCGCCGCCGATCGGGATGATGATGGTCACGCCCACAACGAAGCTCAGCGCCAGCATCGCGAAGAACGCGGTCCAGTCCTCGGTGAGCGCGAACGCGACGCCCAGCGCGATGGTGGAGTGCCCAGCGCGGCGTTGGGCAGGTGCTGGCCCGAGAACACCACCGGGGTGCCCTGGAACAGGCGGAACTTGTACTTGCCCGACAGGTTGCCGAAGGCGATCACCGAGCCGCTGAAGGTGATCGCGCCGATCGCCGCCCCAAGGAACAGATCCAGCTTGTTGCCGAACGGGATCGGCGGCGCAACGCCGCCGGCGCCCTTCGATACGATGCCGAAGGCCCACGGTTTGACCACCGCCGCGACCGCGATGAACACCGCCGCCAGGCCGATCAACTTCTTAGCCGTCTCCGGCGTGACCGCCACGCGCTTCTCGCCGGCCAGGGTCTCCCCCGGAACCCCGATCAACATACGGACTCCTGATTCATGCGAACGACGGTTCAAAGCGCATGCATCATCTCGGGCACGGCCTGGAAGAGGTCGGCCTCGAGGCCGTAGTCGGCCACCGAGAAGATCGGCGCTTCTGGGTCCTTGTTGATCGCGACGATGACCTTGGAGTCCTTCATGCCGGCCAGATGCTGGATAGCGCCGCTGATGCCGCAGGCGATGTACAGCTGCGGCGCGACGATCTTGCCCGTCTGCCCGACCTGCCAGTCGTTGGGCGCATAGCCCGCGTCGACCGCCGCGCGGCTGGCGCCCAGCGCCGCGCCGAGCTTGTCGGCCAGTGGCGTGAGCACCTCGGTGAACTTGTCGCTCGAGCCCATCGCTCGGCCGCCCGAGACGATGATCTTGGCCGCCGTCAGCTCGGGACGGTCGAGCTTGACGATCTGCGCGCCGACGAAGGACGACAGCGCGCTGTCGGCCACGGGCGCAACCGTCTCGACGGCGGCGCTGCCGCCCGTCGCGGGCGCCGGGTCGAAGCCCGTCGTGCGCACCGTGATCACCTTGACCTTGTCGGCGCTCTTCACCGTGGCGATAGCGTTGCCCGCGTAGATCGGGCGCTCGAAGGTGTCGGGCGACACCACCTTGACGATGTCGCTGATCTGCGCGACGTCCAGGAGCGCAGCCACGCGCGGCGCGACGTTCTTGCCGTGCGCCGTCGCCGGGAAGAGGACGTGGCTGTAGCCGGCGGCGACGGACAGCACCTGCGCCGCGACGTTCTCGGCGAGTTGCTCGGCCAGGCTCGCGCCGTCGGCGTGCAGCACCTTGGCGACGCCCGCGATCTGCGCCGCCGCCTGCGCGGCGACGGCGGCGTTCTGGCCGGCCACCAGCACGTGCACGTCGCCGCCGCAGGCGGCGGCCGCCGTCACCGTGTTGAGCGTCGCGCCCTTGAGCGTGCCGTGGTCGTGTTCGGCAATGATGAGTGTTGGCATGGGTTTCTGCTGGGGTTGGTTGCTGAACGCTTCACAGTGCCGCGTAGTTCGGCCCGCCGCCGCCTTCGGGCGTGACCCAGACGATGTTCTGCGTCGGGTCCTTGATGTCGCAGGTCTTGCAGTGCAGACAGTTCTGCGCGTTGATCACCAGCCGCTCGTCGACGAACTCGTAGACCCCGGCCGGGCAGTAGCGGCTCTCGGGACCGGCGTACCTGGCGAGATTGACCGCCGTCGGCGCCGAAGCGTCATTGAGGGTCAAGTGCGGCGGCTGGTTCTCTTCGTGGTTGGTGTTGCTGATGAACACCGAACTGAGGCGGTCGAAGGTCAGCTTGCCGTCGGGCTTCGGATAGTCGATCTTCGGGCACTCGGCCACGGGCTTCAGATAGGTGTGGTCGGCCGCGGTGCGGTGCAGGGTCCACGGCGGCGACTTGATGCCCAGGCGGGGCAGCAGCCAGTATTCGATGCCGGTGCCGATGGTGCCGCCCCACAGGCCCCACTTGAACCACTGCTTCCAGTTGCGCGCCTGATGCAGTTCCCGGTACAGCCAGCTCTGCTCGAAGGCTTCGGGGTAGCTGGTCAGCTCGTCGCTGGCGCGCCCGGCGGCAAGGGCGTCGAACGCCGCTTCCGCGGCCAGCATGCCGCTCTTGATGGCAGCGTGGCTTCCCTTGATGCGCGGGCCATTCAGGTAGCCGGCATCGCAGCCCACCAGCGCGCCGCCGGGGAACACCGTCTTCGGCAGGCTCAGCAGGCCGCCGGCCGTGATGGCGCGCGCGCCGTAGCCGATGCGCTTGCCGCCTTCGATGTGCTTGCGGATGGCCGGGTGGGTCTTCCAGCGCTGCATCTCCTCGAACGGGCTGAGCCACGGGTTCCGGTAGTTGAGGCCGACGATGAAGCCCAGTGCCACCTTGTTGCCTTCCATGTGGTACAGGAAGCCACCGCCGTAGGTGTCGGCCTGCAGCGGCCAGCCGGCGGAGTGGATGACGAGGCCGGGCTGCGCCTGCGCGGGCGGCACCTCCCACATCTCCTTGATGCCGATGGCGTAGCTCTGCGGGTCGCGGCCCGCATCGAGGTTGAACGTGGCGATGAGCTGCTTGCCCAGGTGCCCGCGTGCGCCTTCGGCGCAGACGGTGTACTTGCCCAGCAGTTCCATGCCGAGCTGGAAGTTCTCGGTGGGCTCGCCGTCCTTGCCCACGCCCATGTTGCCGGTAGCCACGCCCTTAACGCGGCCCTGCCCGTCGTACAGCACCTCGGCCGCGGCGAAGCCGGGGAAAATCTCCACGCCCAGCGCCTCGGCCTGCTCGGCCAGCCACTTGGTGACCGAGCCCAGGCTGATGACGTAGTTGCCGTCGTTGTGGAAGTTGTCGGGCATCAGGAACGCCGGCGTGGCCGTGCTGCCGGTCTCCGACAGGAACAGTGCCTCGTCCTTGGTCACCGGCTGGTTCAGCGGCGCGCCTTTCTCTTTGCAATCCGGGATCAGCTCGGCCAGCGCCTTCGGGTCCATCACCGCGCCGGACAGGATGTGCGCGCCGGGCTCGGAGCCTTTCTCGAGCACGCACACCGACACGTCGCGGCCGCGCTCGGCGGCGAGTTGCTTGAGGCGGATCGCCGTCGCCAGGCCGGCCGGCCCCGCGCCCACGACGACGACGTCATACTCCATCGCCTCGCGTGTTCCACGATCGTCGGCTGCGATCTGCATCACCAAAGCCCCAGCGTTGTCGAAGTCAGATGACCTTCGCTTCGTTCTTGAGCTTGGCGACCAGCGTGGCGACGTCGGGCACCTTGACGCCGGCGCCGCGCATGGGCGGTTCGGCGACCTTCAGCGCCTTCAGCCGCGGCGCCACGTCGACGCCCAGGTCGGCCGGCTTGAGCGTCTCGAGCGGCTTCTTCTTGGCCTTCATGATGTTGGGCAGCGTCACGTAGCGCGGCTCGTTCAGGCGCAGGTCCGCCGTGACGACGGCCGGGAGCGCGAGCTTCACCGTCTCGAGGCCGCCGTCGATCTCGCGCGTGACCGTCGCATGGCCGTCGGCCACCTCGACCTTGCTGGCGAACGTCGCCTGGCCCAGGCCGGCCAGCGCTGCCAGCATCTGGCCGGTCTGGTTGCAGTCGTCGTCGATCGCCTGCTTGCCGAGGATGACGAGCTGCGGCTGCTCCTTGTCGACCAGCGCCTTGAGCAGCTTGGCCACCGCCAGCGGCTGCAGCTCATCGGCCGTCTCGACCAGGACGGCGCGGTCGGCGCCGATCGCCATCGCGGTGCGCAGCGTCTCCTGGCACTGCGCGACGCCGCACGTGACGGCGACGATTTCGGTGACGACGCCCCTTTCCTTCAAGCGCACGGCTTCCTCGACGGCGATCTCGTCGAAGGGGTTCATGCTCATCTTGACGTTGGCGAGATCCACCCCCGTGCCGTCGGATCTCACGCGCACCTTGACGTTGGAGTCGACGACGCGCTTGACCGCTACCAGTACCTTCATGCCGATGCTCTCCTTCAGTTCCCGAATGCCGCGATGCCGGTCTGGGCACGGCCCAGGATCAGCGCATGGATGTCGTGCGTGCCCTCGTAGGTATTGACCACCTCGAGGTTGACCAGATGGCGAGCGATGCCGAACTCGTCGCTGATGCCGTTGCCGCCGAGCATGTCGCGCGCCATGCGCGCGATCTCCAGCGACTTGCCGCACGAGTTGCGCTTCATGATCGACGTGATCTCGACCGCAGCCGTGCCCTCGTCCTTCATCCGTCCCAGCCGCAGGCAGCCCTGCAGCCCGAGCGCGATCTCGGTCTGCATGTCGGCCAGCTTCTTCTGGATCAGCTGGTTGGCCGCCAACGCGCGTCCGAACTGCTTGCGGTCCAGCACGTACTGGCGCGCGCGATGCCAGCAGTCCTCGGCCGCACCAAGCGCGCCCCACGCGATGCCGTAGCGCGCGCTGTTGAGGCAGGTGAACGGGCCCTTCAGGCCGCGCACCTCTGGAAAGGCGTTCTCCTCGGGGCAGAACACCCCGTCCATCACGATCTCGCCGGTGATGGAGGCGCGCAGGCCCACCTTGCCGTTGATCGCCGCCGCGGCGAAGCCCTTCCATCCCTTCTCGAGGATGAAGCCGCGGATCGCGCCCTCGTCGTCCTTGGCCCAGACCACGAACACGTCGGCAATCGGGCTGTTGGTGATCCACGTCTTGGCACCGGTGAGCTGGTACCCGCCGTCGATCTTGCGGGCGCGCGTGATCATGCTGCCCGGATCGGAGCCGTGGTTGGGCTCGGTCAGGCCGAAGCAGCCGATCCATTCGCCGGTGGCGAGCTTGGGCAGGAACTTCTGCTTCTGCGCCTCGGTGCCGAACTCGTTGATGGGGACCATCACGAGCGAGGACTGCACGCTCATCATCGAGCGGTAGCCGGAATCGACGCGCTCGACCTCGCGGGCGATCAGCCCGTAGCTCACGTAGTTCAGGCCCGTGCCGCCGTACTGCTCGGGGATGGTCGGGCCCAGCAGGCCGAGCTCGCCCATCTCGCGGAAGATGGTCGGGTCGGTGGTCTCGTGGCGGAAGGCCTCCAGCACGCGTGGAAGCAGCCTGTCCTGGCAGTACGCACGGGCGGCTGCCTGCACCGCGCGCTCGTCATCGCTCAGCTGCGAGTCGAGCAACAGCGGGTCTGCCCAGTTGAATGCGGTCTTGGAGCTTGACATGGAGGGCTTCCGGGAGCGGGTTGAGTTGAACGAAGGTGCGGGTGGTCAGTCGGGCACAACGGCCGTGACCTCGATCTCGACCTTTGCGCGGTCCTCGATCAGCGCGCCGACCTCGACGGCCGTCATCGCTGCGTTGAAGCTCCCGATGACTTCCCTGAACGTCTTGCCAATCTCCCGACTGGCCGCCAGATAGGCTTGCTTGTCGGTGAGGTACCAGGTCATGCGCACGATGTGCTCGGGCTTGGCCTCGGCCTCCTTGAGCACCTCGACGATGTTCTGCAAGGCCTGACGAACCTGCCCGACGAGGTTATCGGTGTGGAACACGCCTTGTGCATCCCAGCCGATCATTCCGGCCACGATGACCAGACGACCCTTGGCTGTGACGCCATTGGCATAGCCCTTGGGGCGCGGCCAGCCGGGAGGAAGCAGGACTTGCATGGGAATAGCTCCTGAGGTTCGAGGAAAGAGATAAGGAGGGGCCCGGCGGGCCCGTGTAGATCGAGGCGCGTCGGCTTCACGAGCCGCGTTCGAGCCATGACCGTGAAGGTGACCGGTTCGACCTTTTCATCGCGCGCTCAGGCGGGCTGCGCGCTGCGCTCGGCGTGCAACAACTCGCGGGCGATGATCAGCTGCTGCACTTCCGTCGCGCCTTCATAGATGCGCAGGGCCCGGATTTCGCGATAGAGACGCTCGACCGGCTGCTCGCTCACCACCCCCAGGCCGCCGAACATCTGCACCGCCGCGTCGATGACCTGCTGGGCGCTCTCGGTCGCGGTCATCTTGGCCATCGCGGCCTCGCGCGTGATGGCCTGCCCCCGGTCGCGCAGCCACGCCGCGCGGTACGTCAGCAGCGCCGCGCTGTCGACGGCGGTCGCCATCTGCGCGAGCTTGGCCTGCGTGAGCTGAAAGTCGGCGAGCACACCCTGGAACATTCGGCGCGTCGTGGCGCGCCGAACGGCTTCGTCCAGCGCCCGTCTCGCGAAACCCAGTGCCGCGGCGGCCACCGAGGTGCGAAACACGTCCAGCGTGCGCATCGCCACCTTGAAGCCTTCGCCGGCCGCGCCCAGGCGCTGGCTTGCCGGAACGCGACAGTTCGTGAAGCGGATCTGCGCCAGCGGGTGCGGCGCGATGACGTCGATGCGGCTCGCGACCTCGAAGCCCGGCGTGTCCGCGTCGACGATGAAGGCGCTGATGCCGCGCGCTCCCGGCGCTTCGCCGGTGCGTGCGAACACGACGTAGAAGTCGGCGATGCCGCCGTTGGAGATCCAGGTCTTCTCGCCGTCGATGATGAAGTGGTCGCCATCGGCGCGCGCCGAGCAGGCCATCGCCCCAACGTCGGAGCCGGCGCCCGGCTCCGACAGCGCGAACGCGGCGATGGCCTCACCGGCCGCGACGCGCGTGAGGTAGCGCTCGCGCTGCGCCGCCGCCCCGTGCAGCGAGATCGCACCCGAACCCAGCCCTTGCATTCCGAAGGCGAAGTCGGCCAGCCCCGAGTGGCGAGCAAGCGTCTCGCGGATCAGGCAGACGGCGCGCGTGTCGATCGCCTCGCTGGCGCCGCCATGCGCCTTGCCGGCCACCGCATGGCGCAGCCACCCATCCTTGCCCAGGGCGCGCACGAGTGCGCGGCACTCCTCATCGAGGTCGGAGCCGTGGTCCTGGTGGACGTGTTCGCTCGCCCACTGGTCCAGCGACCGCGCCAGTTCCGCATGGCGCGGCTCGAAGAAGGGCCAGTCCAGATAGGTGGTGTCGGCCATGTCAGTTCCCTTCGAACTTCGGCTTCTGCTTTGCTACGAAGGCGTGGTAGGCCCGCGAGAAGTCTTCGGTGAGCATGCAGATCGCCTGTGCTTGCGCCTCGGACTCGATCGCCTGCTCGATCGTCATCGACCACTCCTGATGCAGCATCGTCTTCGTGATGCCGTTGGCGAAGGTCGGCCCGGCGGCCAGTTCGGCGGCCAGGGCTTGCGACTCGGCGAGCAGCGACTCGGGCGCGACGAGCTTGTTGAAGAAGCCCCAGCGCTCGCCCTCCTCGCCGCCGAGCGCGCGGCCGGTGTAGAGGAGCTGGCTGGCGCGGCCCTGGCCGATGATGCGCGGCAGGATCGCGCAGGCGCCCATGTCGCAGCCGGCGAGGCCGACGCGGTTGAACAGAAACGCGGTCTTCGAGCGCGCCGTGCCGATGCGCAGATCGGCCGACATCGCGACGATGGCACCGGCACCGGCGCAGACGCCGTCCACCGCGGCGACGATGGGCTGCGGACAGGTACGCATGGTCTGGACCAGCGCACCGGTCATGCGCGTGAACTTCAACAGCTCGGGGGCCTTCAGCCGGATCAGCGGCCCGATGATCTCGTGCACGTCGCCGCCGGAGCAGAAGTTGTCGCCGGCACCGGCGACGACGATGGCCCTGATGTCGTCCGCCCACTTGAGCCGATGGAACAGGTCGCGCAGTTCGGCGTAGCTGTCGAAAGTCAGCGGGTTCTTGCGCTCCGGGCGGTTCAGCGTGATGGTGGCCACGCCGTCCTGCACCTGCCACAGAAAGTGCTGCGCCTGGTAGTCGGCCAACGGGCGGCTGTTGCCGGCCAGCAGGGAAGGATCGACGCGTTGCTCGTTGCTCATGCGAGGGTTCTCCGGTGGGTCAGTTGATGCTCTTGCGTCGGTACGTGCGTCTCCGGCTCGCGGTGCGCCATGTGCACACGAAGGACGCCCAAGTACTCGTACAGCGCTTCTTTGGCGGACGGCGGGACGCCTTTGAAAAGGTCGATCAGCCAACGCTCGTGTTCGGCCGCCATGGCGGCGAATTCGGTGCGCCCCTTCAGGGTGAGCCTGACGCGCGTGCAGCGTCGGTCCTCCGCATCGTCGAGGCGCTCGACCAAGCCCTCCTGGACAAGCTGATCGGCTAGGCCGGTGACGTTGCCGCCGGTCACCATGAGGTAGTGCGACAGCGCCGTCATGCGCAGTCCGTCGGGATGGCGGTCCAACTGCGCCAGGAAGTCAAAGCGTGGCAGCGTCGTGCCGAAGCGGCGCAAGTGCTGCCTGACTTGCGATTCGATCTGCAGGCAGCACGCCAGCAGGCGCAGCCAGATCTTGACGTCCTGGTGATCGCCGGCCTGGGCACGCGCCTCCAGCCCGATCTGGTCGTCGCCAAGGGCTTGGACGAGCCTGAAGGCCCGGTTCGCGTTGCCACTCATGCGCAAGGCTTCCGAGCTCACATGACCTCGCCGCCGGACACCGAAACCGCCTGTCCGGTGACAGCGCCGGCCCCCTCGCCGCACAGCCAGGCCACCGCATCGGCGACCTCCGCAGGCTGGACCAATCGCCCCTGTGGGTTCGACTTGACGAACTCCGCGAGCGCGGCGTCGGCGGTCCGGCCTGTCTTGGCGACCACCCGATCGATGCTCTCGCGCACGATGTCGGTGTCCGTGTAGCCGGGACAGACCGCATTCACCGTGATGCCCTTGGTGGCAACCTCCAGCGCGAGGGCGCGCGTCAAGCCGATCACTCCGTGCTTGGCCGCGCAGTAGGCCGAGACGTAGGCGTATCCGACCTGCCCCGCGGTGCTGGCCACGTTCACGATTCGGCCCCAGCCGGACGCCAACATGCCCGGCAGCACAGCCTGGGTGCAGACCATGGTGCCGGTCAGGTTCACGTCGAGCATGCGCTGCCACAGCGCGGCGCCCATCTTCACGAAGGGTGCGCTCTCGGCCTGCCCGGCGTTGTTGACCAGCACGTCCACGCGGCCGAAGCGCGCCTGCGCGTCTGCCAAGGCGGCCGACACCTGCGCAGCATCGGCGACATCGGCGGACACCGCATGCAGCCGCTCGGGTGCCCTCGCGGCAAGCGCCTGCACGACCTCGAGGCGGCGACCCAACACCGTGACGCGCAACCCTCGGTCGGCGAGCAACAGCGCCACGGCCGCGCCGATACCGCTGCCTCCTCCTGTCACCAGCGCATGACGGCGGTCGCCCTTCCTGTCCTGATCCATCAAAGACTCCTGCATCTCGGGCGCTGGCTTCAATGGCCGCTAGTTTAGTGATAAACGGTTTACCACTCAAGTTTCTTGACGCCACGGTCGACGCGGATCACGCATGACGAGGGCCGGATCGCTCTTGGGTCATAAGTCGCCGCGTCTCTTGGAGGAACCGGACAGAAGGCACAGCGGACGGATAGCGAAGCGCAAGAAAGTCGTCCTACGATCAAGGCGCATTCGACCCTCTTCGGGCGGGGCCCGTTCGAACGAGTTGCTCGTATTGCAACGACCGAGATCGTTCGAGGACGCATGCCCGCATGCGGACGGCCGCAACGCAGCGGCGGGCCATCTCAACTCGGACAGACCGTTGGCAAGGCATGCGGTGACCATCGCCGGTGCGTTTGCCGCTTTCGCTCTTGGAGTCACCATGGCCGTCACGGTCGAAGAAGTCCGCGCGCCACTGGCCGGCGTCGTCGATCCCATCACTGGCAAGGATCTCGTGTCGTCGAAGTCGGCGAAGAACATCCGCGTTGACAGCGGACACGTCAGCGTCGACGTCGAGCTCGGCTATCCGGCGAAGAGCCAGCTCGATCCGATCCGCCGTGCGGTCATCGACGCCATCCGCGCGCTTCCCGGCGTCGAGAACGCCAGCGCCAACGTCCAGCAGAAGATCCACTCGCACGCAGTGCCGCGCGGCGTCAAGCTCCTGCCCGGCGTGAAGAACGTCATCGCCGTGGCCTCCGGCAAGGGTGGGGTCGGCAAGAGCACCACCGCCGTCAACCTAGCGTTGGCGCTCGCCGCCGAAGGTGGACAGGTCGGGCTGCTCGACGCCGACATCTACGGCCCTTCGCAGCCGCAGATGCTCGGCATTTCGGGTCGGCCTGAAAGCGTCGACGGCAAGACGCTCGAGCCGATGGAAGGTCACGGCATCCAGGCGACCTCGATCGGCTTCCTGTCCGACACCGACACGCCGATGATCTGGCGTGGGCCTATGGCGACGCAGGCGCTCGAGCAGTTGCTGCACCAGACCAACTGGCGCGACCTCGACTACCTGGTGGTCGATCTGCCGCCGGGCACCGGCGACGTCCACCTGTCGCTGTCGCAGAGGATTCCCGTGACCGGAGCGGTGATCGTCACCACGCCGCAGGACATCTCCTTGCTCGATGCCCGCAAGGGCCTGAGGATGTTCGAGAAGGTCAGCATCCCGATCCTCGGCATCGTCGAGAACATGGCGATCCACAGGTGCTCGAACTGCGGCCACGCCGAGCACATCTTCGGCGCCGGCGGCGGCGCGCGGATGGCGAGCGAGTGCGGCGTCGAGTATCTAGGCGGCCTGCCCCTCGACATCCGCATCCGCGAGCAGACAGACGCCGGAAATCCGACCGTCGTCGCCGATCCGGACGGCGAGATCGCGGGGATCTACAAGCAGATCGCAAGGCGCGTCGCGGTGAAGATCGCAGAGCGCGCAAAGGACATGACGTCGAAGTTCCCTTCGATCGTCGTACAGAACACCTGATCCGGCTCGCCTCACTGCCGCGATCGTCGTGGGACGCCAGGCTGGCCGCGCGGGTGGCTCAGGCTGCGCCCGCCAGCGCGCATTCACTCGCCGGGCCGCGCGTATGGTCTGGCTTCTTCTGCCTGAGCGCGACACCGTTCTTCACCGCGATCACCTCGGCGAGGATCGATACAGCGATCTCGGCTGGCGTGCGGCTGCCGATGTCCAGCCCGATCGGACCGTGCAATCGCGCGACCTCGGCCTCCGTCAAGTCGAACAGAAGCAGGCGCTCCTTGCGCTTGGCGGTGTTGGCACGCGAGCCGAGCGCGCCGACGTAGAAGCACGGCGAGCTCAGTGCCTCGAGCAGCACGAGGTCGTCGAGCTTGGGGTCGTGGGTGACTGCGATCACTGCGCTGTGTGCGTCGAGTTCCAGTCGCAGCGCCGCGTCGTCCGGCATCTCCTTGGTGAAGGTCGTGCCGGGAACGTCCCATGTCAGGTGGTACTCCTCACGCGGGTCGCAGACGGTCACCTCGAAGTCGAGCGCGAGCGCCATTTCGGCGAGAGCGCGAGAGAGCTGCCCGGCGCCGATCACCAGCATTCGCCAGCGCGGCCCGAATACGTGGCGCATCGTGCCACCCGCCAGTTGGAACGGCTCGCCGCGGCGCGCCGGCTCCAGCGCTACGGCCCCGCTCGACAGTTCGACACGGCGGGCAACGAGCTCGTGCCGTCCCGTGCGCTCGAGCAGCAGGTCGATCCATGACACATCCAGCAAGGGCTCCTGCACCAGCCGCAGCGTACCGCCGCAGGGCAGGCCAAAGCGCGCGGCTTCGTCCTTGGTGATCCCATAGACGACCGTCGCGGGCTTTTCCACGCGCTCGCCCTTGCGCACTCGGTCGATCAGGTCGTCCTCGACGCAACCGCCTGACACCGAGCCGACTACGAGCCCGTCGTCGCGAAGGCACAGCAGTGCGCCGGGCGGACGCGGCGCCGAGCCCCAGGTCTCGGCAACGGTCACCAGCCATGCGCGACGCCCTTCGCGCACCCAGTCACGGGCCTGCCTCAGCACCTGAAGATCGAGACTGTCCATCACCTGCTCCTCTCGGGGCGCGCGGCCGTGCCGGCAGCGCGACGGCTACCGTCGATCGCAGCGACTGGCTCGTGCCGCCGCGGCCGACGATCAGCGCGTCGTCAGGAAGCCACGAGCGGCCACCATCGACGAAGTCTTGCCAAAGGCGCTGCAACCAGCAATCCCAATAGCGCAGGTCGCTGTCCGAATCCCGAAAGAGATTGTGATCGGGACGAGTGAACTGCGATGCACCGGCCGTCCATACCGAGATGCTCGATCCTTCGCCTGACGTGCCGCCCCTCGACGCCTGCCTACTGCAGCCTCGTTCACGCCGGCAATGGGCCGACGGTGACATGCGACGGATGAAACGGCGCTCCCGCGCGAGTGGCGGCCGACACTGGCCACCGCGGCCTCATGAACGGCGACGTCCGCCGTCAGTGCGGGCGAACCGTCTCGGACGGACTGCAGCCGAATTGCTCGCGGTACTGCGCAGCGAACCTGCCCATGTGCAGGAAGCCGTAGGCCAACGCGACGTCAGTCACGTTGATCGACCTGCCCTCGTGCTGTGCCGCGCGAAGCACCTCGTGCACGGCCTGAAGCCGGCAGCGGCGCGCATAGGCC
>Ga0268298_10002503_pt1 | contig 20052 bp, 18 predicted proteins | sample WWTPWeurt_MetaG_FD_194462 | JGI IMG/M metagenome (GOLD analysis project Ga0268298, IMG submission 194462) | Activated sludge microbial communities from WWTP in Nijmegen, Gelderland, Netherland - WWTP Weurt | ecosystem: Engineered > WWTP > Aerobic digester > Activated sludge | place...
CCAATCCCTGAATTTCAAATCGCAAATACGCCTGAAAAAAGCAAAACGGCCAACCCAAAGGTTGGCCGTTTCTTTTGTTACTGGTCGGGGCGGCGGGATTCGAACTCGCGACCCCTTGCACCCCATGCTGGTAATTAGCGTTCCCAGTAATTCCGTAGAGCTTTGCCGCTACTTAAATATTGCTTAATTATTAGCACGTTACAAAACTTGATCATCCATACAGTTCCGCTAGACTACAGAGAGAGCCAGAAGTTTTGTTGGGCACTTTGTTGGGCACTTTTTCGGAACCGTTATGGCCAAACTTACTGTCAAGCAACTCGAAAACCTAACCGCTGCAGACGTCGGAAAACGGCTCAGTGACGAGCATTCGCTATTCGGCGTGGTTAAGCAGCGGCAAGAAGGCATCGCCGTCCTATTTCGCTTTCGATACCGGACGGGCACCAAGTCTCAGGATTTTACTTGTGGAACTTGGCCAGGTCGATCGCTAAAGGAAATCCGCGAAGAACGCGACGCCGCTCGCTCGATGCTGGCGGCAGGGAGAGACCCTAACGAAGGCCGACGTCTACAGCGCATGGAGGCGATGGCAGCGGATGCAGAGGCACAGGCAGCTGCGCAGGCCCGACTGGCTGAAGCGGAATCACTGAAAGCGCGAATCACAGTCCAGGAACTGTTCGAACGATGGTCAACCGTTGAGCTCATCCGGCGCAAAGACAGCGGCAAAGAAGTGCGCCGCATGTTCGAAAAAGACGTTCTGCCACTGATAGGTGCTATAGCCGTCGAAGACATCCGCAAGGGCCATGTAACGCATGTCACCGATGCCTTGCTAGCCCGCGGGGTCAACCGCATGGCCAAGCAGATCTTCTCGTTGATGCGCCAAATGTTTCGATTCGCGGTCGACCGCGACATTCTTGACGGCGACCCCACCGCTGCAATCCGAAAAGCCAAGATCGGGGGGAGGGACACGGAACGAGACCGTGTATTGAGCGAGGACGAGATCCGGGATCTCAGGGATCAGCTCCCATCGGCATCGCTTCTTAAATCTACCGAGCTAGCAATATGGCTGATCCTGGCGACCTGCTGCCGCATCGGCGAGCTTCTTAAAGCCCAATGGCAACACATCAACTTCAAGACTGGCGAGTGGCTAATCCCTGCGGAGAACAGCAAGAACGGAAAACCACACAACGTGCAGCTATCGCCATTCGCCTTGGAAAAATTCAAGGAGCTTCACGCAATCAACGGAAAAACTCTGAGCGATGGGAAAGCGCAGCCCGCGATCTGGTGCTTTCCCAACAGAGCCATTACAGACCACGTATGCGTGAAATCCGTGACGAAACAGATTGGAGACCGGCAGCGCGGTGACGAAGCCCCCATGTCCCGCCGCTCCCCTTACACGAAGGCGCTATCGCTCCGCGGCGGACCTTGGGTTCCTCACGATCTACGGAGAACCGGCGCAACGATGATGACTGCACTCGGCGTGCTGCCGGAGGTTGCCGAGCGATGCCTTAATCACACTGAAGAAAACCGTGTGAGGCGGACCTACCAGCGCTACAGCTACGAAAAGGAAATGAGGCAAGCATGGGATCTGCTCGGTGAGCGATTGGCGCTTCTGGTCCGAAGAGACGACGGCAAGGTCGTTCTACTTCCGACGACAGCTAAACGAAGGAAAACTTCATGACCCAACGGACGACAACAATCTATCGCCGATCTTCGCGGCCTTGGTCCAACGCCTTTCCAGAAACAAAGGCAAATTCGATCGCCGTGAAATATGGGTTTCCGGACGAATTCGACCTTGCAGACAAGCTCAGCGAAGCGACATGGAGATATCTTGGCCGAAGCCGGCTCACTGGGCGAGAGGATGCGATCATTCATGACGAACTGACCAATGCACGCGATAGCAAATCAGTGACATCGATGCGGGTCGCAATTCTCATTCAATTGTGGAGGAACGCGAACCCAAGACTAGTACGCTCAGCGAGCGTTGGCAGTTCGATTGCAGCGACCTTACGGTCGATCCGAAATGCGAAGAAATCACCTGGCGCGATCCCAGACTTAGCCCGCCAGTCCTTCTTCCGCACGCTCGGAGCGATCTACGAGGACGGTACGGGAAAGAAACCTTGGATCCAAGGAACTTGGTTATCCCGGCCACGCGGAACCCCTTATCGATTCATCTGCGACGTTTGCAGCGAACTTCAATTGAATGTAACTGTGGCGTTCATGAAGGAAGTTCACTATCGCCACCAAAAGGTTTTTAAGTAGCTGACTTTATTAGCATTTAATTTCCTATTGCAGATGCGTACGTCTCGCTTTGAGAAATTTGCCATGTGGATCCACGCAACGCTGCGCGGACACACCTCTCACAGGAGAATTCACATGGCCCCCCAATCCACGCACCAGCGCATTATTCGTAGGAAAGAAGTCGAAACTCGAACTGGGCTCGCGCGCTCAACCATTTACCAGAGGATCAAGGAGGGCTCTTTTCCCCCTCCCATTTCTTTGGGTTCTAAAGCCGTAGGCTGGGTCGAATCAGAAATCGACGACTGGCTGAACCGGCAAATCGATTCGAGTCGTAAAGCCGATTGAAGGGGGATCGAAATGGACATCGACCTCTTTCTATCAAAGCTAGCTCGTGTTCGAAAAACCGGAGCGAACTCGTGGATTGCTTGCTGCCCGGCTCACGACGACGAATCCCCTTCCCTATCGATTCGCGAGACGGAAGACGGCCGAATCCTGATTCACTGCTTCGCCCAATGCAGCGTACATGAGGTGGTTGAGGCTGCAGGAATCAGACTTGCCGACCTGTTCCCAAGCCACCACAAACTGACGCACTGCCGCCCCGAACGACGACCATTCCCTGCCGCAGATATTCTTCGGGCAGTTGCCTTCGAGGCACTGATAGTCGCCTCAACCGGCGCCAGTATGCTTGCAGGGCATCCAATATCCACAACGGATCGTGACCGCCTCATTGTCGCTGTCAGCCGAATTCAAGCTGCCCTGACGGCCGGAGGACTCAACCATGGATAACAGCGTCAAACGAGGCGCATCATTTCTCGACGAAGTCGCGGAGAGACGAGCTGAAGTCAGCCTGATTCGCGCCAGTGACATACAGCCAGAGCCAACTGAATGGCTGTGGCCCGGGTGGCTTGCTGCGGGCAAGATGCACATCTTCGCTGGCGCTCCCGGAACCGGAAAGACAACGATCGCTTTAGCCTTGGCCTCCACGGTAACTACCGGGGGGCGTTGGCCCGATGGATCAGGTTGCGGCGTTGGAAATGTGGTCATCTGGAGCGGCGAGGATGATCCGGCTGATACGCTCGTCCCACGTCTTCTCCTCTCAAATGCGAACCTCTCCCGGGTTCACTTCATTTCCGGCATTCGAGAGGGAAGCGAACGACGATCTTTTGATCCATCTCGGGACATGGAACCGCTACGTCGGGCGCTCATAGAACTCGGCGGGGCACAGCTGCTGATCGTCGATCCGATCGTTTCAGCTATTGCCGGTGACAGCCACAAGAACGCCGAAGTACGCAGAGGACTGCAGCCGCTTTGTGATTTAGCGACCTCGATGCGCTGCGCTCTACTGGGAATAACGCACTTCTCGAAAGGAACTGTCGGCAGAGACCCTGTAGAACGCCTAACCGGAAGCCTCGCTTTTGGCGCACTGGCCCGCGTGGTACTGGTGGCCGCAAAGCATCAAGAGGAAGGCGAAGACGGGCGAGTCATCCGGCTATTCTGTCGAGCAAAATCGAATATTGGACCGGATGACGGCGGCTTCGAATATGAATTGCAGCACTCCGAACTCCAGGCGCATCCGGGCATATTCGCTTCCTCTGTGCTTTGGGGTGACGCGTTGGAAGGGGCCGCGCGTGAGCTCCTGGCAACGGCTGACGCCTCTGGCGACGACAACGAAGGCGGATCGCTAACCGATATTAAACGCTTCCTGGGCGACCTTCTATCCGATGGCCCCATGCGAGCAGGCGAGGTATTCAAAAACGCCGACCAAGCTGGATATTCAAAGCGAAGCATTCAGCGGGCTGCAAAAGCGATCAAGGTAGAACGGCATAAGGACGGAATGAAAGGCGGATGGTTTTGGCGACTCCCGCCAAAGACGTCGATTCCGCTCGAAGGCGACGTAGGTGCCAACAAAAGAACCTTGGCACCTTCGGCACCTTCAGGGGGATCTTCAATTATCGAGGTCGGAATATGACCCCGGCTATGATCATCAGAAATGCTGCGGCGGATGGGGTAACGATCTCCGTATCTGCCACAGGAACGATAAAAGCAACCGGCGAATGCGAAGAAGTTTGGCGTTGGCTTGAAACGATTCGGAATAACAAGGCGGAGCTGCTTCAAGTACTACGCAATGAGATGCCGAGATTAGAGCCGATGTCTGCTGAGGAGGAGCGAATAGTCAGCGCATGGCTGACTAAAATCGGCGAAAGGGACCCCGAGATATTCTCGGAAGTAATTCAGCGTTGCAAAAAATATCCCGACGCCAAACGCTACTTTTTACTCAATGCGTGGTCGGACGCCAGCAGCTGCCTCAAGCGTGGCTTGTAATAAAGCTCATAATCGATCGTTCCTTCACATGGAACAGCAGCTTCCCATTCCGGGTCCGCGCGCCCGAGTGCGATCGCTTGAACCACTCGCGCTAGCACCTCCTCCGCCGAGATCATCCCGTCACTAATTGAACGGGTGACAGCTGTAGGAAACGGGCTCTTAAAGCGATTTTCATATCGATTAATTGCATAGCCTAGTTCCCGAAGTGCGTCATTTTTCATTTCGTTACTTGCCTGTTTCGTCGAGCTCGTTTTGATTGGCTCGATGCAATTTTTTCCACGCCGACATCATTTCCTTTTGCTCTACTTCCGATGCTGCCTGCAGAACGAGGGATTCGTCCCACCATCCGAACCCCTTTTGCTCAGGTGCGGTACGGGCGAAATATGGAACCCATCCTTTTTCAGTCTTAACCACCTCGCAACGAACCACGCGGACTCCATCATTCACTAAACGCTGGGCGACATTCATCGGATCTCCACCCAAAGAGTGCCACCAGCCACTGTCGATGAAGAATACAGTTCTATCGACCACAAGAAAATTTAGCCGGGAGTATGGAACTTGAGACGCAGAGTCGACGCTTGCAACGATAGATACATAGAGGTCGTTCTCCCATTGATGCGTGTCATGCCCCCCTTTCGCACCGATGGATTTATTCGCCCGCTCGAAATCGTCAAGTTGAGCTTTCAGACCGGACGAATGCCTCCATTCCTCGAGATAGTCCCTAACCACATCAAGAACCTTACATATATCAGGAACCGACGCAGAACGAACGTAAGCACGAACCGTGGTTCCTGAGCATCCTGGTTGATCTGAATCCCAGTGTTCAAGATCAAGCCTAAAGTTCTGCCCCAAAATTTCTGCCAAGAATTGCTCTGTTGTTGAATAGGCACTCGCGCTGAACCCGATCGATATTCCATTTCCTCCAAGTAACGCTTTCAACTCCTCGAATGGGGGTTCGAACCCGAAGCTTTCACAGTCATTGTGAAGGCGAAGCACCTCCGGATACAGCGAAATTGGCTCTCCCCAGCCGGACAATTCGATTACGTCCTCACCTTCTGCGACGCAAAGCCATTCATCAGACATCTACTTCCGCTCCTGCACGCACGTGAACAATCTCGGATCCGAGGGAGCCGAGATCTCGGTACTCCTCTATAGGAAATCCAGATACCGCTAGACCGATACGCTCTAGGAGGCCCCCAAGGTCACGGGACTTGGCATACGCTTCACGAAGAAGAATGACAGGGTCAGCAGTTGGATCAAGGTCAAGCACATCCCAGAAAAGAGTTCGTGCAAAGAATCTGGACGGATCCCCTAGGCGACGACTGTCACAGCTAGTCAAAGATATCCCAGGTGCCTCATGGAAATAGACCGAATCTCGTTGCTCTGGTCGCGGATCCGATTCGTTGGCATTTGGATACTTATCGCGCACAGAATCGGCCATTGCGTCCTTTCCTTGAGCAATCCAGCAGGATGCTTCTTCCATCGTAGAAAAGCCGCGAATATCCTCGAGACGGTTGAAAAGGCCGTCGTAGTCCAGCTCGACCATTTCGCACAGAACGACATAACGCTTCCCGACCAAGCGATCGTTGAGAACTGCATGACCAACGCGCCGCGCTTCGGAACTGAATAATTCTTGCCCCTCGACGATGGGCTTCCGATCGATGTCGTGCCTACGATATCGATCGATCAACTCCTCGGGAAGAATGGCTGCCAGATACTCGGCATCCCGCTTTTTGAGCTGTAACCCAACGAAGTGAGCTTGGCTACTCGGAGTTTCAATGGATAGCCTTTCAAGTTCAGACTGAGCATTCTCAACACATTTCCGTAGCTTCGAGAAAAGAGCCCTCGTATCGTCATCATTGCATTCGAACGCGCGACGAACCAGCTCTGATTCTTCGCCTTCACAGATCCAGCGCAGAAATCCGACATCGAGATTTCGATTAATTGACGACTTTGGAACAATGGCCTCAGGCAGCACCGGCAAAGGCCCTTCACACGCGCCCCACGCAATTAGCAGACTACGCTTGCTGGCCCAGGATTTTGGTTGGGAAAACAGGGTGGCATGACTTAGATAGCCGGGCGGAATGGCGGCCCCATAGCGCTCAATGAGCCCAACGAAGCCATCTATCTCGTCCGGAGATCCGAATCGCCGTAGTACGTCTTCGCGAGCCCTGTCATTGGCAGCCTCGATTTCCTTTCTCGATGAACCAGACTCTTGATCGAGAAGTGCATTCAAGCGTTCAAACCATTGAGTAGAAATCTCACCACCCAGCTGCGCGGTCACATCTTCATAGAAACTCGTCTCTTGGGGGAACGGACCATAAAGTGCCTCAACTTGGTTCGCGATAAAACCTAGATAGGCGGATCGAAATCCTTCAGATATCGAATAGATATGCGCTATTTCGCTAGAGGAGAAGCACGACAGGAGACTTGCAAGAGCAACGACACTACTATTCGCATCGCTTCCCTCGGACCATTGGCAACACAACTCGAGATACCTGCGTTGCCATTGATCGAGTTCAGCCCCCTCTATCGATAAAGGAGCACCAAACAAATACTCTTCAGGAAGAGATAGCAAAACGCGACCAAAATCTCGGATGGCCTCAATTGCGGTGACCGTACCAATTACTTCTGAATGACCGCCATTGCTATCCCCTTGGTAGCAAACGTTCCAAGATGGCCCTGGCTCTGCACATAGAGTAATCGTCGCCGACCAAACCATGTCTCCACCGCTGATCACGGCAATATTCGTACGCTCAGTCACGAAATCTCACTCCTCAGGCCGCTGCCGCAAAATTCGCACTGAATTTCAGGTGACGTATAGAACTCCATTCAGGAGTCTGCTGCTTGGGCGGCGGCACCAGGATTTTTTCTGATCGCTGCCGTCGTTAACCTTAGAACATCCTGAGTCGAAAATTGATCGAATAGACGACCCGGCACATCGCACCCAATTACCTCCCCGTCCAGCCATACCACGCCAGGGCGAATATGATATTTGTACCATTCGGACTTACCAGGCCTGTAGTTCCTGGCGCTCTCCAGATCAAAGAATACGATCTCAGGGTAGTGGAATTCGCCATCGCCGAAAGAGGATTCATAGGTATCCTCATAAAGAACCAGGTGCAAGGCGGCAGCGCCATGCCCAACGCAGCGAAGCAGGTATTCGACAAGCTCCGGGTATTCCTCCCGGCGGATGGGTTTGGGGGGCTCGGGTGGCGGCGGGTTGAGGACCTCAACCGGAACTTCAGTAGGCGGGGATGGCAATGACGAGGGCAACTGTTCCTTGCTGATTGGATCCGCCCGGTAGTTGCGATAAATACGCTGGTGAACCGAATCCCAGCTTGAATGGTTCGGATTGATACATTCCCATTTTGGCTCCGGATCGTCCGGACGAATTCTGAAAATATAGTGTCGGTCGATGCAAGTGAAGTAGCAACCAGAATCCCAAGTGTCGTCGTAGTACTCGATTTCCCTCGCATCGACAGATGGCGCGACTTCGGTATCTTTGCCTGCATTCTCGATTGGCTCGAAACCCATGGCTATCTCCCTATCCAGCTTTTGAGCCGTGGTTGATAGTAGAGCAGATAGTCGATTGACCCTTCTGGCGGTACCATTTTCTCCCACTCCTCATCGGCCCGTGCGCTAGCCAGCGCAGCTTCGATCCGCGCACAGACACCTTCCCCGAGTACAGGCCATCAGCAATGCCTCGCGAAACCATCGAAGGAAAAGGACTCCTAAAGAAGGTTTCGTAGCGCCAGACGAGTTCCCTCAGCCTGTCCATGTTTACTCCATTAATAATTATTCACGGCCGCCAACCGCAACGAATCCCGCGTCGCTCAGATCGGATTCCCCATGCCACCGATATGCCACCAGCGGCCCATCCTTTGCGGCGCTATAGTCGAGCACAGCCGTTTTCCGATTCTGGATACACGGAGCTCCAGTCAGCCAATAGTGACCAAGGAAGGTCGGCACATTGCTGCCGACACCGAGAGAGACTCCGTCAGGCAATGGAATATCAGGAATCCCATCCCGATGCTGCTCGGGGACAATCGCCGCCTTACGATAGGTCAAAGCTTCCTCGTCCCACCAACGCACACGCACGTCGTAGCGCTCAATGCCGGCGTGATCGGTGAAGCTTGAGCCAACGGGCAAACCTAACTCCATGCCCTTGGTCACACCTTCCATGATCTTGTACGCCCCACTGCCTTTGCGCAGCGATTCATATAGGAACGGTTCAGACAACGAACCATCCGAATCGCTGTTCGCGACGAGTTGGTCGATATAGTCCTGGTTCCACCACGCATGGCACAGACGCAGACCGCCGAGGTCGAGAAAGGGAGGGAGCGTCTTGAACCAGTCGACCAGCTCCGTGTGCAGCGGAGACTGCCAGCCCACCTGGCGCAGGAACTCGACGTGCTGCCCCTCGTTCTTGGCGTTGTGCGGGCGCAGGTAGCCCTCTGCGCAAGGGGTCGCGTAGCCGATGGCATTCAGCTCATGGTTTCCCATGATCGTTCGACCACTACCAGCATCGATCATCCTGCGCACGATGGTGACGCATTCGACCTGCCCGGGCCCGCGATCTATCAGGTCCCCGAGAAACAAAGCGATACGCCCTTCAGGGTGGCGGTAAGCTCCATCCTTCAGGCGATACCCCAACTCGCCGAGAAGCGCGACCAGCTTGCCGTCCTGCCCATGCACATCGCCAATGATGTCGTATCCCATGGCCACCCCTACTGAGTTAGTTGCATTACACTACTAACTTTAGTACAGTTAGTTGCAAATAACAACTAACTTATCTATCTTGGTGTCTAGTATGACGAATAAATCGACCATCACGAAGTACCCGATGCCCTTTACCCGCATCGAGCTCGCCATTCTGTCCGTCGTAGAGGGACGTCTGGTAGTACTGCTCGGGAAGCGCGCGCAGGAACCTCATGCCGGCAAATGGGCCTTGCCCGGCGGCGTGCTGCGCATCGATCTTGATGCAGACCTGGAGGCAGCGGCACAGCGCGTTGCGAACGAGCGGCTAGGCGTCACACTGCCGTACTTGCGGCAACTGGCAGCGGTCGGCAGCGCTGGCCGCGACTCCCGCGCCCCTTGGGCCTTGAGCATTGCCTACCGGGCACTGATTCCCATCGACGCGATCGACCCGAAAGCCGGAAAGCGGTTCGACGAAATCCGCTGGGTAAGCGCGGATGAGGCCGCGGAGGATACGCAGCTCGCCTTCGACCACGCAGCGCTTATTCGGAGCGCGATCGAAGCCACACGCGACGACATTGACCGGCTGGAGCTTCCGTACGGTTTTCTCCCCGAGCGGTTCACGCTTGGTGAACTGCAATCCTGCTGCGAGGCGATCCTCGGACGACGGCTCGACAAATCGAGCTTCCGGCGCCGCATCGACGAAAGAGAACTGCTGAAAAGCATCCCGGGGGAGATGCGAACCGGGTCATTTCGGCCGGCTCAGCTATATCAGCCCAACAATTCCTAAAGCATATATTTCGCCGAAGTTTTCTCAGCACATGTCAAAATACGAGGCCTGTGCTCACATCACAAAAAGAAGATCGAATGCACCAAATATCAATCTCGGCGCTTGAGTCGCATCTTTGGGAATCCGCAAATATTTTGCGTGGGCCCGTCGACGCAGCCGACTTCAAGACCTACATTTTCCCCCTGCTCTTCTTCAAGCGCATCTGCGACGTCTGGGACGAGGAGTATCAAGAGATCGTTGATGAAACCGGCGATGCCGAATTGGCCTTGTTCCCTGAGTCGCACCGCTTCCAGATCCCGGATGACTGCCACTGGAACGACGTTCGTGCCGTGGCGACCAACGTCGGCAATGCCCTTCAGCGCGCCATGCGGGAAATCGAGAAGGCCAACCCGGACACATTGTATGGCGTCTTTGGCGATGCCCAGTGGACCAACAAGGACCGCCTTTCCGATGCCCTGCTCAAGGATTTGATCGAGCACTTCTCGCGCATCTCTTTCGGCAACCACAACATCACCTCCGACCTGCTCGGCGATGCCTACGAATACCTGATCAAGAAGTTCGCCGACGCCACCAACAAGAAGGCCGGCGAGTTTTACACCCCGCGCAGCGTAGTGCGGCTGATGATCGAGATGCTCGACCCCAAGGAGGGCGAGACCATCTACGATCCTGCCTGCGGCACTGGCGGCATGCTGCTTGCCGCCGTCCAACACGTAAAGGAGCGACATGGCGACGTGAAGCGCCTGTGGGGCAAGCTCTTCGGCCAGGAGAAAAACCTCACCACCTCGTCCATCGCCCGCATGAACCTGTTCCTGCACGGCATCGAGGATTTCCAGATCGTGCGTGGCGATACCCTGCGCAATCCGGCCTTCTTCGAGGTCGATCGCCTAGCCAATTTCGATTGCGTGATCGCCAATCCGCCCTTCTCGCTGGAAAAGTGGGGAGAGGAGCTGTGGATCAACGACCCCTTTGGCCGCAACTTTGCCGGCCTACCGCCATCGAGCAGCGGCGACTTCGCCTGGGTGCAACACATGGTCAAGTCGATGGCCGAGGGTGCTGGGCGCATGGCCGTCGTGCTGCCACAGGGTGCCCTCTTCCGCAAAGGCGCGGAAGGGAGCATTCGTCAGAAGCTGTTGGAGATGGATCTCGTCGAGGCCGTCATCGGTCTGGCGCCCAACCTGTTCTACGGCACCGGCCTAGCCGCCTGCATCCTGGTGCTGCGCAAGAAGAAATCAGCCCAGCGGCGCAAGAAGGTAATGATCGCTGACGCATCGCGCCTGTTCCGGCGTGGCCGTGCGCAGAACTATCTGGAGCCTGAGCATGCCATCGAGATTCAGGGCTGGTTTGAGAAATTCGAGGACGTTCAGGACGCCGTGCGCATCGTTGGTCTCGACGAAATAAAGGCCGAGGACTGGACGCTCAACATCTCCCGCTACGTGTTGCCGCCTCTCCAAGAGGACTTCCCGCCGCTACCCGAGGCCATTGCCGCCTTCAAGGATGCACTGACCCGATGCCGGGAAGCCGAGGATCGGCTGGCCAAGGTAATGGTTGAGGGGGGCTGGCTGCAATGAGCTTTCTTGTGGATGACACACAGCCTGACCGTCACGACAGAATCAGATTGTTTCTTGCAAATCGTGAAAACGTGATCGCTGTTCTACTGGCAGCTGCCGACTTCGAATGGACCGTCAGGCGAGCAATCTTAGCGTTAGGCACGTCGCCGAATGCGGATATTCGTAGCAAAGTTCTTAGCCGCTGCTCCGGATTGGAAAAGTACAAAGAAGCGTGGACACGAGAAGTTAAGCAGCAGCGAGGGAAATGCTTGAAAGAAGTCGTTTCGAACTGGGATGAATTCAAAGAGGCCTACAAGCTTCGCCATACCCTTGTTCACGGGGTGGCTGGAACAACTGGAAGGGACTACGCCGAGGTACGAATAAACCGAATTCTTGCAGCGTCAGCAGCAGTGTGTGCGTATAGCCTCGATCAAGGTATCGACTTGTACTCCCGCTTACCTGTTCGCCAACGGCCGAGAAAAAAATGACTACCCGAATCACCCAACAAGAACTCGAATCCTACCTGTGGGGCGCTGCCGTCCTGCTGCGCGGCCTCATCGATGCCGGCGACTACAAGCAGTTCATCTTCCCGCTGCTGTTCTTCAAGCGCATCTCGGATGTCTGGGACGAAGAATACCAAGCGGCGCTGGCCGACTCGGATGGCGACCTGTCCTATGCTGAATTCGCCGAGAACCACCGCTTCCAGATTCCACAGGGCGCTCACTGGAACGACGTGCGCCAGGTGCCGAAGAATGTCGGCATGGCCATCCAGTCGGCCCTCAGGCAACTGGAGTCGGCCAACCCCGATCTGCTCGCCGGCATCTTCGGCGATGCGCCGTGGACCAACCGCGAGCGCTTGCCCGACGAGACTCTCAAGAACCTGATCGAGCATTTCTCGACGCAAACGCTCTCCGTCGCCAACGTCCCCGAAGACGAGCTCGGTAACGCCTACGAATTCCTGATCAAAAAGTTCGCCGACGATTCCGGCCACACAGCCGCCGAGTTCTATACCAACCGCACCGTCGTGCACCTGATGACGCAACTGCTCGCGCCCCAGGCCGGCGAGTCTATCTACGACCCCACCTGCGGCACCGGCGGCATGCTCATTTCGGCGCTGGCCGAGGTCAAGCGTAGCGGCGGCGAATACCGCACGCTTAAGCTCTACGGTCAGGAACGCAACCTGATCACCTCCGGCATCGCCCGGATGAATCTCTTCCTGCATGGCGTCGAGGACTTCCAGATTATCCGGGGCGATACCCTGGCTGCCCCGCAGCATATCGAGGGCGACCGGCTGCGCCAGTTCGATGTAATCCTGGCCAACCCGCCGTATTCCATCAAGCAATGGGATCGCGAAGCCTGGAGCCAGGACAAGTGGGGGCGAAACTTCCTCGGGACGCCGCCGCAAGGCCGGGCCGACTACGCCTTCCAGCAGCACATTCTGGCCAGCCTCAGCAACAAGGGCCGCTGCGCCATCCTTTGGCCGCACGGCGTGCTATTCCGCAACGAGGAACAGATCATGCGCGCCAAGATGGTCGAGCAGGACTGGGTGGAAGCCGTGATCGGCCTCGGACCGAACCTGTTCTACAACTCGCCGATGGAGTCCTGCATCGTTGTCTGCAACCGACGCAAACCGGCAGCGCGCAAGGGCAAGGTGCTGTTCATCGATGCTGTCGATGAGGTCACCCGTGAGCGGGCACAGAGTTACCTCAGTCGTGATAATCAGAAACGCATCTTGCAAAATTTCATGGCCTTTGCCACCGAGGAGGGTTTTGCCGCGGTCGCAACGTGCCAGCAGATTGAAGCCAACGGTGCGAACCTGTCAATTCCGCTATATGTGAATCGAGCGACAGCGGCAACGAATGGCAACGGCACTAACGGCACCGTCAGCCTCCGCACCGCGTGGGGTAAATGGCATACCGACGGCCGCGCTTTCTGGCAGCAAATGGACGCGCTCGTGGAAACGCTTGACGGACTGGATATCGAGGGGGTTGAGCGTGGCCGATAACAACCTGCGAGCCGGCTGGAAGGTTTGGCGCTTTGACCAGATGGCCGAGAGCATTGGCGAAAGGGCCGATCCAACACCGGAGGATTCGGAGCTATACGTTGGACTTGAGCACATGGACACCGACTCGCTTCGGGTCCGACGCTGGGGCAGCAAGACCGACCTGATTGGTCAAAAACTCAAAATGCGAAATGGCGACATCTTGTTCGCTCGCAGGAATGCCTATCTAAAGCGCGTTGCAATAGCTCCTCATGATGGGCTTTTTTCTGCCCACGGGATGATCCTACGAGCCAAGCAAGGGGTAGTACTGCCCGAATTTCTTCCGTTATTCATGCAAAGTGATTTGTTCATGGACCGTGCCATCCAGATCTCTGTCGGCTCGATGTCGCCTACGATCAATTGGAAGGCGCTCGCAGTTCAGGAGTTTGCGTTGCCGCCGATGGAAGAGCAAAGACGGATTGCTGATGCGATGGAGGCGATAGACGAACAGACCGAGAGCTTGTTGTTGGTTCATGATCGAACTGCAGAGTTATTTCGATCACTGCTTGATTCGATGTGGCATGAGTGCCCCAAGCACAAGATTGGCTCGCTTGTATCTGAGGGTGTCTTGGAGCCACCTCAAGACGGGAATCACGGCGAAAAGCATCCGAAGGCATCAGACTATGTTACTAGTGGAATCCCGTTCGTCATGGCATCTGACCTGCACCATGGCGCGGTCGATTTCATTGGGTGCAAGAAGATTCCCGAAGAAATTGCCTTAAATCTGAGAATTGGATTTGCAAAGCGAGGTGATGTTCTTCTTAGTCACAAGGGCACCGTGGGATGTGTTGCATTGCTCGACGACATGCAGGCTGATTTTGCAATGCTTACTCCCCAAGTAACTTACTACCGAAGTCGTGACGAATCTAGGCTCCTTCGTAAGTGGCTCTATTTCGCATTTCAAACCCCGGAATTTCAAAGACTCTTGGAGCGATACGGCAAGCAGTCGACGAGATCATACGTCGGTATTACTACGCAAAGAGAGCTATCGGTTCCCTTTCCAGACCGTCTTTCTCAAGAGCAGTTTGTGCAGGAACTGGAGGAACTTGAAGGCGTGCTTTCTAGCGCTCTGGCACGCAAAGAGAAAACTTTGCAGCTGCGTCGGAGCCTCTTGCAAACGGCGCTGACTATTTGAGGAGCGACTTGTGTTTACCGAATCCAACACCGTCGAAGCCTACCTCTATGACCTACTCTCCGGTCCGGCGAGGTCCGTCCCCGCCAATGTCGTTCAGGAACCACAAGCCACCTACGGCCGCAGCCATAACGGCCTCGGCTGGCGCCGTCTCGCCAGCGCCGACTTTCCGCGTCAGCCACAAGAGGTGCTGGTTGAGTCCTGGGTGCGCGAGGCACTGATCCGCCTTAACCCGGAAATCGCTTCCCAGCCCGACCGAGCCGACGAGGTGCTCTACAAGCTGCGCGCAATCATGCTCTCGGTGCGTTCCGACGGCCTGATCCGCGCCAACGAGGAAATGATGGCGTGGATCAGGGGCGAGCGCTCGATGCCCTTCGGCCAGAACAATGAGCATGTGCCAGTGCGGCTGATCGACTTCGACAACCTCGATCAAAACCAGTACGTCGTCACCCAGCAATTCACCTTCCGCGCCGGCAGTGCCGAACGTCGCGCCGACCTGATGCTGGTGGTCAATGGCCTGCCGCTGGTGCTGATCGAGGCCAAGACGCCGACGCGGGCGGCGGTGAGCTGGGTCGATGGCGCCTTGCAGGTGCACGACGACTACGAGAAGTTCGTGCCCGAGCTGTTCGTCTGCAATGTGTTCTCGGTCGCCACCGAGGGCAAGGAATACCACTATGGTTCGCTCGGACTGCCGGTCAAGGATTGGGGGCCGTGGAATCTGGAGGACGACGGCGATGCGCAGAAACATCCGCTGAAAGGATTGAAGCTGGCCGCCGAGAGCATGCTGCGGCCGCATGTGGTGCTCGACATCCTCTCCAACTTTACCCTGTTCGCCACCGACAAGAAAAAGCGCCGCATCAAGATCATCTGCCGCTACCAGCAGTATGAGGCGGCCAACAAGATCGTCGAGCGCGTGCTGGCCGGCTACCCGAAGAAGGGTTTGATCTGGCATTTCCAGGGTTCCGGCAAGTCGCTGCTGATGGTGTTCGCGGCGCAGAAGCTGCGCCTGCATCCCCGATTGAAAAACCCGACCGTCTTGATCGTGGTCGACCGCATCGACCTCGATACCCAGATCACCGGCACGTTCACCGGGGCCGACATCCCCAACCTGGAAAAAGCCGACACCCGCGAGAAGCTGCAGCAACTGCTGGCGCAGGACGTGCGCAAGATCATCATCACGACGATCTTCAAGTTTGGCGAGGCCGATGGCGCGCTCAACGAGCGCAACAACATCATCGCCCTGGTCGATGAGGCGCACCGCACCCAAGAAGGCGACTTGGGCCGCAAGATGCGCGACGCCCTGCCAAACGCCTTTCTGTTTGGCCTGACCGGCACGCCGATCAATCGCTTCGACAAAAACACCTTCTACGCCTTCGGTGCCGATGAGGATGCCAAGGGCTACATGAGTCGCTACGGCTTCGAGGAGTCGATCCGCGACGGAGCCACGCTGAAGCTGCACTTCGAGCCACGCCTGCTGGAACTGCACATCGACAAGGCCGCCATCGACGCCGCATTCAAGGAGATGACCGGCGGGTTGTCCGATCTCGACAAGGACAACCTCGGCAAGACCGCCGCCAAGATGGCGGTACTGGTCAAGACACCCGAGCGCATCCGGCGCGTTTGCGAGGACATCGTCCAGCACTTCCAGAGCAAGGTCGAGCCGAACGGCTTCAAGGGACAGATCGTCACCTTTGACCGCGAATCTTGCCTGCTTTACAAGACCGAGCTGGACAAGCTGCTGCCGCCGGAGGCATCCGAGATCGTGATGACGGTCAATGCCAACGAGCCGCAGTACAAGGCGTTCAGCCGCAGTCGGGATGAGGAGGAGCGGCTGCTCGATCGCTTCCGTGACGCCAATGATCCGCTGAAGCTGATCATCGTCACGTCAAAACTGCTCACGGGATTCGATGCGCCGATTCTCCAAGCGATGTATCTCGATAAGCCGCTGCGCGACCATACGCTGCTGCAAGCCATCTGCCGGGTGAACCGAACGTACTCCGAGCAAAAGACTCACGGCCTGATCGTCGACTACCTTGGCATCTTCGACGATGTGGCCAAGGCGCTGGAGTTCGACGACAAGAGCGTCACGGCGGTGGTGTCCAACATTCAGGAATTGAAAGATCGGTTACCCGAGGCCATGCAGAGATGCCTGGTCTTCTTTGCCGGCGTCGACCGCACAGTTGAGGGCTACGAGGGACTGATCGCCGCACAGCAGTGTCTGCCCAACAACGACGTTCGCGACAACTTTGCCGAGGCTTTCAGCCTGCTCAACAAGCTGTGGGAAGCCATTTCGCCTGACCCCATCCTCGGTCAGTACGAGAAGGACTACAAGTGGCTGTCGCAGGTGTACCAGTCTGTGCAGCCGTCGAGCGGGCACGGCAAGCTGATCTGGCACTCCCTTGGTGCGAAAACCATCGAGCTGATCCACCAGAATGTGCATGTCGACGCCGTTCGCGACGACCTCGATACGCTGGTGCTGGATGCCGACCTGCTGGAGGCAGTGCTTTCCAATCCTGACCCAAAGAAGGCCAAGGAAATCGAGATCAAGGTCGCGCGACGGTTGCGCAAGCATCTCGGCAATCCGAAATTCAGGGCGTTGTCAGAGCGACTCGATGCCCTGCGGGATCGCTTCGAATCCGGCGTGCTCAACAGTGTCGAATTCCTGAAGCATCTACTCGAGCTGGCGAAAGAGGTTCTTCAAGCAGAGAAGGATGAACCGCCCGAAGAGGATGAGGATCGCGGTAAAGCGGCGCTAACCGACCTATTTAACGAGGTCAAAACCGCCGAGACACCGATCATGGTCGAGCGCGTGGTGGCCGATATCGACGAGATCGTGCGCCTGGTGCGCTTCCCCGGCTGGCAGGACACCCTGGCCGGCGAACGAGAGATCAAGAAGGCGCTGCGCAAAGCCCTGTTCAAATACAAGCTGCATGCCGACGAGGAATTATTCGAGAAGGCCTATAGCTACATCAAGCAGTACTACTAATGTATCGGCCCTGAATCACCTGCGAGACTAATCATGAGCTGGGACTCTTTAAGCTTCATTTCGCTAGCAGATCTATATGTCGCCTATCGAAAAGCCAAAGTCGACATGTTCTACGAGCGAGATCACTCGACGGCAATTGATTTCACGCTGTACGAAGGTGACTTAAACGAGAATTTGGCGAAGCTTCTGACGCGGCTAAATTCGGATAAGCCAGATTGGTGGGAAGACCAAGAATTTGTCGGAACCTATGGATATGTGCCGAAATCGTTATCTCATCCAACGCCAAAAAAACAACCAGATTTCATAGCCTCTGATTCAGAGCTGTCATGGGCAGAACAAATAGCCAATCGAAAGCCCGAAGCCAAATTTAGAATTGTGGGTAAGCACCCGATCGATTTCCATGTGGTGTCCGCACTGTGGCTCCAGAAAGCGGGATACCTATATGACAATGCCCTTGGCACCAGCGCATATGGCTCGAGACTGCGTCGAAAGAAATCAGAGAAGAAAGGCCCTCCTCATTCTCCAAGCACTACGTCTCTTGGCAGCTTCCGACCCTACACCTTTGGTTTTAGGGAGTGGCGACAAAACGGGATGCAAGCAATTAAAAGTGCATTACTGGATGATAAGAATGTCATCGCCGTTACCGCAGATCTGAGGAGCTTTTATCACGAAGCCAGTGCGGACTACCTGTTAAACGAGGAGTTTCTAACTCAATTCAGTATTCAGCTAACCCCTGATCAACGCACATTTACTGCTCAGCTTGTTCGGGCACTTCAAACTTGGGCTTCACACACGCCTGACCACAAAGCTAATCCACTTCGAGGACTCCCCGTCGGGCTGTCTGCGCCCCGAGTCATCGCGAATGTTCTTCTGGCAAAACTAGATCAGGAAATTCAGGAGAAGCTGAATCCACTCTATTACGGTCGATACGTTGATGACGTATTGCTCGTCATCGAAAACCAAGGGAAGCTGACTTCAACCCAAGCCGTATGGCAATTCATTTCTCGCCAAACAAATGACTTTATTCATTCCAAGAAGGACGAGGAAGGCGAGGCCTACTGGATTAGGAACGAATTCTCTGAAAACAGTGCTCTTCGCTTTGCCGGCAATAAGCTAAAAGTATTTTCGTTAAAAGGTAGTAGTGGATTAGCCTTACTTAACTCAATCAACAGAACCGCCGCGGTCAGGTCCAGCGATTGGCGGTTACTCCCAGATCTACCGCGTGACGACGACGAGCTCACCAATGACTTTGTAACTGCGGGGTTAGATGCCACAGAGGAGGTAGACAATCTCAGAAAATCAGATGGACTGAGTATCAGGCGCCTCTCATTTGCGCTCAGGCTTAGAAATCTAGAGTCCACACAACGCGATTTGCAGCCAGATCAGTGGCGTAGCCACCGGGAAACTTTTTACCGGCTGGCGAACGACTATATGGTGACGCCCCCCGGTATCTTTGATTTCGGATCGTATTTGCCTCGAATTCTTGGCCTTGCGGTTGCCTGCCACGACTGGGACGACGCTGTTAATTTTTTGGCGCGTCTGCATGAGTCGTTCCGAACAATTGAAACCGCCGCAATCGGTGTTGATAACACTATATTGGCCTACAGTGAAGAATCGCTTTTGGCGGCTTGCCTCGAGGCAATCGTAAAGGCTGTGGGTAGAACAAAGGTTGACGAGAATTGTCTTTCGAATGTCTTGGATCAACTGTATTCAAGCCTCCATGCAATTTTTTCGCTCCCGCTTTTGAATGCTCGCGACTGCGTATTACTCGGGAAGAGGATGTATTCGTCGGATTTAGCGAGAGAGGCTTTTAGAGAAGCATGGCTTGATGGCGACGAACTTAAACGCCCGACTCGCGACAAAAGCTGGGCAATTGAACTCCCGAAGGATGTCGCACATAAGTTGAGGCTGAATGACGCCCAACCATTTTTGCGCGCACTGAAGATTTCACAGAAAACAGAAATCCTACGTGCCATTGCTTTCCCTACACGGCCGTTCAATCCATCAGAGATAACGCTGTTGGATCAGAACTGTCTTTCTGACTGGGATCACCTTAGAAAGCTTGTGCGATCACTACACGGCAGTGAAATCGGTACTAACGGTGGCGAACGTCGCCAGTTGGATGGCAAGCGCGAGATCATCGAAGTCCCGATCGCTCAGAAGCGCAAGGAGCATCTGATTGCAGTTCCGTGTTTCAAAACATCTGACGACAGTTGGATTGCCTCTGTAGCAGGAACCCCAGATCCGGATCCAGATCGATACTTCCGCATTAACAGGTTAATAAACGACGTTTTGGAATCT
>Ga0268298_10002504_pt1 | contig 20049 bp, 12 predicted proteins | sample WWTPWeurt_MetaG_FD_194462 | JGI IMG/M metagenome (GOLD analysis project Ga0268298, IMG submission 194462) | Activated sludge microbial communities from WWTP in Nijmegen, Gelderland, Netherland - WWTP Weurt | ecosystem: Engineered > WWTP > Aerobic digester > Activated sludge | place...
TGGCGGATCAACGCATGGCCACGTTCGAGGAGTCGCTGACCACTGCCGACGGGCCACGCCTGTTCCTGGCCACCAAGGGGCCGCTGCACGACGCCGACGGGCGGCTGCTGGGCGTCTTCGGCATCTCGCGCGACATCACCGAGCGCAAGCGTGCCGAGCAGGCGGCAAGAGAGGCCGCCGAACTGGTCCAAGCGGTGGAAGACTCGGTGCTCGATCACATGGCGGTGCTCGACCCCCGGGGCGTGATCGTCGCCGTGAATGCGGCCTGGGCGGCATTCATGGCACAGGCATCGGGCGCTCGCAGGCCTCCGTCGGCCTGCGAAGGCATCGGCGCCAACTACCTGCAGGTGTGCCGGGCCGCCCAGGCCGACGGCATCGATGAGGCCGGAGCCGCGGCCGAGGGCATCGAGCTGGTGCTGCTGGGCCGGCTGCCGCTGTACGTGCAGGAGTACCCGTGTGCGGGTCCGGGGCGGATGCGCTGGTTCCGCATGAGCGTGACGCCGCTGCGAACCGCCGCCGGTGGGGCGGTGGTGGTCCACACCGACGTGACCGACCAGCGCCTGGCCCACGAGGCCCTGCGCAAGCTCTCGCTGGCGGTCGAGCAGAGCCCGATCGGCATCGTCATCAGCGATGTCCACGAGCGCATCGAGTACATCAACGATGCCTTCGTGCGCATCAGCGGCTACGCCCGCGAAGAGGCGCTGGGCCGCCTGCGCAGCGACCTGCAGCCCCTGCGGGAACCGTCCGGGCGCATCGACGAGATGCGCCTGGCCCTGCTGCGCGGCGATACCTGGTCGGGCGAGTTTCGTTGTGCACGACGCAGCGGCGAGGCCTATGACGAATCGGTGCATGCGGCGCCGATCCGCCAGCAGGACGGGCGCATCTCCCACTTCCTGCTGATTGGCGAGGACGTCACCGAGCGGCGCCAGATCGGTGCCGAACTCGATCTGCACCGCCACCAGCTGCAGCAGTTGGTGGAGCAGCGCACCGGCCAGCTGGAACAGGCCAATCGGGCGCTGGCCGAGAGCGAGCGCTTCATGCGTACGGTGGCCGACAACCAGCCGGTGCTGCTGGCCTACTGGGCCCCCGATCTGACCTGCCGCTTCGCCAACCGCGCCTATCGGGAGTGGTTCGGCCGCACCGAGCAGGAGATGGTCGGCATCTCGATGAGCGAGCTGCTCGAGCCGCGCCAGTTCGCCGAAGTCAGCGCACTGCTGGCGCCTTTGCTCGAGGCCGGAGTGCCACGTCAGTTCGTCAGACCCGTCGTCAACGCCCGAGGTGAGGAAGGTATCGGGCTGGCCAACTACATTCCGGACGTGGTGGGCGGGCAGGTTCGAGGATGCCTGGTGGTGATCCAGGACATCACCGAACTCAAGGCGGCGGAGGCACGCTTGCGCGAGTTGAACGCCGAGCTGGTGCTCTCGCGCGATCGGGCCGAGGAGGCCAGCCGCGCCAAGAGCGCGTTCCTGGCCAACATGAGCCACGAGATCCGCACGCCGATGAACGCGATCATCGGCCTGACGCATCTGCTGCGGCGCGACGCGCACGACAGCGAGGAGCGCATGCGGCTGGCCAAGGTGTTCGACGCCGCCGAGCACCTGATGCAGGTCATCAACGACATCCTCGATCTGTCGAAGATCGAGTCGGGCAAGCTCGACCTCGAGAGCATCGACTTCTCGCTGGAAGGCATGGTCCGGCGGGCGGTGGGGCTGGTGGCCGATCGGGCGCGCGCCAAGGGCCTGCCGATCAGCATCGACCTGGCCGGCGTGCCGGACTTGCTGCAGGGCGATCCGACCCGGCTGTCGCAGGCCTTGCTCAACCTGTTGAGCAATGCGGTGAAGTTCACCGAGAGCGGCCGTATCAGCGTTCGGGTCGAGGTGGCCGAGCGGGCGGCAGACGAGCTGACGCTGCGCTTTCTTGTCCATGACACCGGCGGCGGCATTGCGTCGGACAAGCTGTCCGGCCTGTTCGTGGCGTTTTCGCAGGCCGATGCCACGATGACCCGCCGCTTCGGCGGCACCGGCCTCGGGCTGGCCATCACGCAGCGCCTGGCTGCGTTGATGGGGGGCCAGGTCGGGGTGACCAGCGAAGAGGGCGTCGGCAGCGAGTTCTGGTTCACTGCCATGGTCAGGCAGGGCAGCCAGGTCGACAGCGAGGTGACCCCCAGCTTCGAGGAGGCGGCCGAGCAGTTGCGGCTGCAGCATGGCCAGGCCCGCATCCTGGTGGCCGAGGACAATCCCATCAACCTCGAAGTGGCGGTCGAATTGCTCGAGTCGGCCGGTTTGCAGATCGAGGTGGCCGCCGACGGCGCCGAGGCGGTGCGGCGGGTGCGGCAAGGCGGCATCGACCTGGTGCTGATGGATGTGCAGATGCCGGTGATGGACGGGCTGGAGGCCACCCGGCAGATCCGACGCCTGGCCGGCGGGGCCAGCCTGCCGATCCTGGCCATGACGGCGAATGCCTTTGGAGATGACCGGGCGGCCTGTCTGGACGCGGGCATGGACGGGCATGTGGCCAAGCCGGTGGAGCCGCCGCAGCTGTTTGCCGCCGTGCTGAAGTGGCTGCAGCGCAAGGAAGCGATGGTCGCCGGCGACCAATCGGCGTCGGATCTTCCTGGGCATGCCGCGCAGGCCGTGGAAGGGGCCGCTCGCATCGTCACCGGGCTGGACATGGCAACGGCCCTGCGCGACCTGGGCGGGCGGACCGAGGTCTACCGCAGCCTGCTCGAACGCTTTCTCAACCACTACGCCGACGTGGGCGTGCAGATGGATCGCCAGTGGGCAGCACGCGATCACGCTGCCTTGCGCGCCACGGCGCACTCGATTCGCGGCGCCGCGTCGGCCATCGGCGCCACCCGTCTTCCGGCATTGGCGCAGGCCCTGGAGCGCGCCACCGCGCAGGGGCCCGAGCATGACCGCGCGGCCGAGGCCGCGCTGGCGCTGATGCAGAACGAGATGCATGAATTGCTGGCCGGCATCCAGAACGAATTGGCCAACGATGCCCAGTCGATCGATGACCAGGCCGTCGAGCCGGCGGATGACGCCGCCCTGGATCGGCTGCAGGCCCTGCTGGAGACGGCCGACTATGAAGCGGTGACGGTCTATCGCGAGCTCGCGCCGGCCATTCGCCGCCGCTACGGGGCCGCCGTGGCAACGATCGACACCTGGATGGACCGGTTCGACTACGACCATGCGCTGGTGGCCCTGCAGGCCCTGCGGGTTGGCACCGCCGAGCCTGCGGAGCGGACACCGGGCGGGCTTCTAGAATCGCCGCGATCCAGTTCCTGATCAGCCCCGGTGGCTGGCGTGCCGATCCGACGCCGGGCCCCACTTCCTCGAAGGTGCCCCATTGACCGCCTCGCGTAGCCCGCGGCGCCGTGCGCCCCAGCTTGTCGATCGTCCCGGCGGCACCGTCACCCTCGAGCGCGTGGCACAGGCCGCGGGCGTCTCGCCCAGCACGGTGTCGCGCATCCTCAACGGCACCGCCGTGGTGAGCCAGGCCAAGAAGCTGGCGGTGGAGCAGGCCATTGCGCAACTGGGCTTCGTGCCCAATCCGGTGGCGCGCGGCCTGGCCGGCGGCCGCACCTCCAGCGTGGGCGTGCTCACCCAGTCGCTGGACAGCCCGTTCTACGGCGTGGCGCTGCGAGGCATCGAGGATGAGTTGGGCACCGCCGGCTACAGCGCGCTGTTCGTCAGCGGGCACTGGAACGAGCAGGAGGAGAGCCGCTGCATCGAGACCCTGCGCTCGCGCCTGGTCGACGGCATCATCGTGCTCACCGGGCGGCTTTCGGATGCAGACCTGTCCCGTTGCGCCGCGGCGCTGCCGGTGGTGGTCACCGGCCGCGACCTGACCGCGCCGCGGCTGTGCTCGCTCAGCTTCGACAACGTCGAAGGCGCGCGCATGGCGACCGAACACCTGCTGGGCCTTGGTCACCGGCGTATCGCGTTCATCACCGGCGACAGTGCCCATCCCGATGCCATCGACCGGCTCGAAGGCTATCGCCGCGCGTTGGCCGGGGCCGGCATCGAATTTGATCCCGCGCTGGTGGTGCCCGGCCTTTTCCACGAGGAAAGCGGCCTGCTGGCCATCGAGCGCCTGCTGGCCTCGGGCGTGGCGTTCACCGCAGTGTTCGCCGCCAACGACCAGATGGCGCTGGGCGCCTGCCTGGGCCTGTACCGGCGTGGCCTGAAGGTGCCCGATGACGTGTCGGTGGTGGGGTTCGACGACATCGCGCCGGCGCGCTACGCGCTGCCGCCGCTGACCAGCGTGCACCACCCGGCCTATGAGCTGGGGGTGCTGGCGGCGCGGGCCATGCTGCAGATGCTCGAGGGCCACTCGCCCGATGTCGCGCTGCCGCCGCCGCGGGTCATCCCCCGCGAATCGAGCGGGCCGCCCCGCCAGCGTTGACAAATCTCAATCGTCGGCGGAGGGCCGCCGCCTAGCATCCCCGCTCCTGATCCCGTGGTGGAGGAGCACGCATGCATGCAGCCCTGGAAGTGGAGGCGCCGGCCAAGTCGCGCACGCTTCGCCCAATGACCGGCAACGAGGCCATCGCCCGTGGCGCCTGGGAGGCCGGTGTCAAGGTGGCCGCGGCCTACCCGGGCACGCCGAGCACCGAGATCCTCGAATCGCTGGGCAGCTACCCGGCCGAGGATCTGCACGCGCAGTGGTCGCCGAACGAGAAGGTGGCGCTCGACGTGGCCGTGGGCGCCTCGTTCGCCGGCGTGCGCGCGTTCGCCGCCATGAAGCACGTGGGCCTGAACGTGGCCTCCGACACCTTCATGTCGCAGACCTACATCGGCGTCAACGGCGGCCTGGTGATCGCCGTGGCCGACGACCCCGGCATCCACAGCTCGCAGAACGAGCAGGACTCGCGGCTGTGGGGCCAGTTCGGCCATGCGCTGGTGCTCGAACCCAGCGATGCACAAGAGGCGCTGGAGTTCACCCGCCAGGCGTTCGAGCTGTCCGAGCGCTTCGACACGATTGCGCTGGTGCGCACCACCACGCGGCTGTCGCACACCCGCAGTTCGGTGCAGGTGGGCACGCGCACCGAGCATCCGCGCACCGGCTTCATCGAGAAGCCGCCCAAGAACGTGATGATCCCGGCGCATGCCCGCGGCCGCCACGGCGCCATCATCGAGCGCGAGGCGCAGATGCGCCGCTTCCTCGATGACTCGCCGCTGAACCGCTGGATCGAAGGCGATGCGCGCGTGGGCATCATCACCGCCGGCACCTGCTACCCCTATGTGCGCGAGGTGCTGCCCGAGGCCAGCGTGCTCAAGCTCGGCGCCTCGTGGCCGTTGCCCGAGGGGCTGATCGAGCGCTTCTGCGCCAGCGTCGAGCGGGTCTTCGTGGTCGAGGAGCTCGAGCCCTTCATCGAGCGCGAGCTGCGCGTGCGCGGCCTGGCTGTCGAAGGCAAGGCCTTCTTCCCCCGCACCGGCGAGCTCTCGCCCGAGGCCGTTCGCGCCGGCTTCGAGAAGGCCGGCGTGCTGGCGCCGCGTGCCGCGCTGGGTACCCCCTGGGCCCCCGAGGCGGTGGTGCGGCCGCCGGTGCTGTGCGCCGGTTGCCCGCACACCAGCACCTACATGGCGGTGCGCGCGATGGGCGCCCGCGTGGCCGGGGACATCGGCTGCTATACGCTGGCCGCGCTGGATCCGCTGCGCGGCATCGACACCTCGGTGGCCATGGGCTCGTCCATCGGCGTGGCGGTGGGGCTGGCCAAGGCCGGCGAGACCAAGCCGGTGATGGCCACCATCGGCGACTCCACCTTCCTGCATGCCGGCCTGCCGCCACTGATCGACGCCGTCTACAACGACGCCAACATCACCGTGATGCTGCTGGACAACCACATCACCGCGATGACCGGCGGGCAGGATCACCCGGGCACCGGCAAGACGCTGCGTGGCGAGCCGGCACCGCGCGTCGACTACGAGGCGCTGGTGCGCGCCATCGGCGTGAAGTGGGTGCGCAAGGTCGATTCGTACGACCTGGCCGCGATGACACAGACCATGCGCGAGGCCATCGCCTACCGCGGCGTGTCGGTGGTCATCTCCGATCGACCCTGCGTGATCGACCCGGTCAAGATCAAGGGCCCGGCGCTGGAGATCTCCACCCAGCTGTGCAACGCCTGCCAGTCGTGCATGAACCTGGGCTGCCCGGCCATGTCATGGGCCGACGAGACCTTCGAAGGCCGCCACAAGATCAAGATCGATGCGGCGCTGTGCATCGGCTGCTCGCTGTGCGCCCAGGTGTGCACGGTCGATTGCATCAACGTGCCGGGAGCCCCCGCATCATGAGCATTCCGCACGAGGCCGCCACCGGCGCGGCGCGAGAGCCGGTCAACGTGCTGATCGTCGGTGTCGGCGGCCAGGGCGTGATCCTGGTCTCCAAGGTGCTGGCCTTCCTGGCCCAGCAGCGCGGCTTCGAGGTCAAGCAAAGCGAAGTGCACGGCATGGCCAAGCGCGGTGGCAGCGTCTTCAGCCATGTGCGCTTCGGGCCCAAGGTGTGGTCGCCCACCATCGCCCGCGGCGAGGCCGACGTGCTGGTGGCGCTGGAGTGGGCCGAGGGCCTGCGCTGGCTGCCGTGGCTGAAGGCCGGCACCGGCCTGCTGGTGTGCGACACCAAGCGCATCGTGCCGCCGTTCGCCTGCCTGAACCGCCAGCCCGGCGCGCCGATGCGCTACTCGCGCGAGACGCCCACCGAGGTGCGCGAGCATGTGGCCGAGGGCTACGCGATCGACGCCACCCACATGGCCGAGCAACTGGGCAACGAGCGCACCGCCAACGTGGTGCTGCTGGGCGCGCTGTCGGTGGCGCTGGAGTTCTCCACCGCCGAGTGGGAGGCCGCGCTGGCCGAGTTCGTGCCGAAGAAGACGGTGCAGACCAATCTGCAGGCCTTCCGCGAGGGCCTGCAGTGGATCGAGCGCGCCCGCCGCGGCGAGATGGTGCCGCGCCAGGCCCAGGCGCCCACGCCCGGCGCCACGGCCGTGCTGCACCAGGTGCGGCTGGAGATCACGCCCGAGTGGTGCAAGAGCTGCGACATCTGCGTCAAGCTGTGCCCCGAGCGATGTCTTCGCCTGAACGACGAGCGCGTGGCCGAGCTCACCGATGCGGGCCGCTGCACCGGCTGCCGCCTGTGCGAATGGCTGTGCCCCGATTTCGCGATCCGCGTGCACCTCGACCCGATCGTCAACGCCTCCGACACCCCCACTGCCGCGCCCGCGGCCACCGCTGCATGAACGCCGTCGTCGCACCGGCCGTGGTCTCCACGGCCCAGCTGTCATCCGATCGACCCGCGGAGTCGTCCGCTACAGGTCGCATGCGCCTTCTGTCTGGCAACCATGCTGCAGCGCTGGCCGCGGTGGACGCCGGCTGCCGATTCTTTGCCGGCTACCCGATCACGCCCTCGTCCGAGGTGGCCGAGCGGCTGTCGCGCCTGCTGCCGCAGGTGGATGGCGTGTTCGTGCAGATGGAGGACGAGATCGCCTCGATGGCTGCAGTGATCGGTGCTTCGATGGGTGGCGTCAAGAGCATGACGGCCACCAGCGGCCCCGGCTTCTCGCTCAAGCAGGAGAACCTGGGCTACGCCTGCGCCGCCGAGATCCCCTGCGTGGTGATCGACGTGATGCGCGGCGGCCCCTCCACCGGCATGCCCACCCGCCCGGCCCAGGCCGACCTGATGCAGACCCGCTGGGGCAGCCATGGCGACTACCCGATCATCGTGCTGGCGCCGGCCTCGGTGCGCGAGATCTACGACGAGACGGTGCGTGCCTTCACCTTGTCCGAAACGTTGAGAACACCGGTGGTGGTGCTGTACGACCAGGCCATCGCCCAGCTCACCGAGACGGTGGAGCTGCCCGAGCCCGGCGCGGCACCCGCCGCCCCCGAGCGGCGCTGGGCCAGCGGCCCGCGCGAGGCCTTCCGGCCTTACGCGATCACCGACGACCAGGTGCCGCCGATGGCTCGACCGGGCGACGGCTACCGCACCCACACCACCGGGCTGACCCACTCCGAGACGGGCTTTCCCAGCCAGAAGCCCGACGTGGTCGAGCGCAATCAGCGCCGGTTGCTGACCAAGCTCGCCGCCCACCGCACCCTGCACGAGTCGGTCGAAACGTTGTCGTGCGACGACGCCGAAGTGCTGGTGGTGGCGCTGGGCATCACCGCACGCGCCGCCCGCCGCGCCGTCGGCCAGCTGCGTGCCCAGGGCGTGAAGGCCGGCCTGTTCCGCCCGATCACGTTGTGGCCGTTCCCGGAAGAGCGCCTGCGCGAGGCCGCCGCCCACGTCAAGGCGGTGCTGGTGCCCGAGATGAACGCCGGCCAGTTGCGCCTGGAGGTGGAGCGCGTGCTGCGTGGCCACGAGGTGGTGGGCCTGAACCGCTACGACGGCGAGGCGATCACGCCCGAGGCGATCGCTCAGCAAGCCGCCGGGCTCGTCGGCGTGACGCTGGCCGCGCCCGGTGCAGCGCCCAGTGCCCCGAGCAGTGCCGCGACCATGCCGCCCATGGTGGCCGCCGCGACGCCGTCGAAACCTGGCAGTTGCTGCGGTTGCGGTTGTGCGTCAACGTCCGACAACGGTGGATCGAAGGCCGGAGGCCAGTCATGATGCTCGACAAGGCGGCGGACTTCGACGTCCGCCAGACGCTGCGGCTGGAGATGATGCCGCACTTCCTGTGCCCGGGCTGCGGCCACGGCATCGCGCTGCGGGCGCTGATGTGGGCGCTCGACGAGATCGGCTACGACCGGGACAAGCTGGCGGTGGTCTCGGGCATCGGCTGCGCCGGGCGGCTCTCGGCCTACATCGACGCCAACACCTTCCACACCACGCACGGCCGGCCGCTGGCCTTTGCCACCGGGCTGGCGCTGGCCCGGCCCGATCTGCGTGTGGTGGTGATCGCCGGCGATGGCGACTGCCTGGCCATCGGCGGCAACCACCTGATCCATGCCTGCCGGCGCAACCTGAACATCACTTGCCTGATGCTCAACAACGAGGTCTACGGCATGACCGGCGGCCAGGTCTCGCCCACCACCTCCGAGCAGATGCTCACCACCACCACGCCGCTGGGCAATGCCGAGCCGGCCTTCGATGCCTGCGCGCTGGCCACCGGCGCCGGCGCCGGCTTCGTCGGCCGTGAGGTGACGCACCACGTGCCCAAGCTCAAGCAGCTGATCCGCCAGGGGCTCGAGCATCCGGGTTTCGCCTTCATCGAGGTGTTGTCGGATTGCACCGAGATCTTCGGCCGCAAGAACGAACTGGGTTCGTCGCCCGAGATGATCCTGCGCCAGAAGAGCGAGATCCGGCCCAGCGCCTACCGCGACACGGTGGATGCGCCGTTCCGCTCCACCGAGCTCGACACCGGCGTGCTGGCGGTCAACGATCGACCCGAGTACGGCACCGCCTACCGCGCCGCGGCCCAGGCGGCCAAGGCCGCCGCAGGAAAGGGCAAGGCCCGATGAAACACGCTTCGAACCCCGGCCGTCTCGAACTGCGCATCGCCGGCACTGGCGGGCAGGGCCTGATCCTGGCCGCCAAGATGCTGGCCCAGGCCCTGGCCGGTGCCGGCCGCCACGTCGCGCAATCGCAGACCTACGAGCCCACCTCGCGCGGCGGCTACTGCAACTCCGACCTGGTGGTCGGCGAGGCCGAGGTCGACTATCCGCTGGCCACCCACCTCGATGCGCTGGTGCTGCTTGACAAGCTGGCGATCGGCCCGTCGTGGCCCCTGCTCAAGCCCGGCGCGCTGGTCCTGGCCGACACCCGCCTGTGCCCCGAGCTGCCGCCCGGCGGCGCACGCGCACTTCACCTGCCGATGACGCGCACCGCCATCGAGCTGGGCAGCGAGCGCGTGGCCAACATCGTGGCCCTGGGCGCCCTGGCCGCCCTGACGCATGTGTGCGACCGCAACGTGCTCGAACGCACCGTGCGCACCGAAACTCCGCGCAGCTACGTCGACCTGAACATGGATGCGCTGGCGGCGGGTTACCGAATGGCCGAGCACTCGCACGCCATGGCCTGAACGGTTCATCGTCGCCCTCCGCGGGTCCGGGCACCAGCAGGAGGCCAGGGGCTGCTCGAAGGTCGTGCCAAAGCACGCGTTGCCATGGCGGCGCTTGGCCGGAGTCGGCACGTTGCGGTCCTTCGCGACAGGCGTTGGATCGCTCGAGCCCTGCTGTCCTCACGCTTCGGTGCGGGCCGAGGGCGCCGGGCAGCCGTCGGCCTCCATGTCCTCCGTCGTCGGCCTGGCGGCCTCCTCCTCCCCCTCTACTTCCGGCCGACGGCCACCCGACACCCTCGGCCTGTCACCGCCGCCTGCGTCCGACGAGGCGGGCGTCGGCGAGGTCCTCGGTGGTGCCAAGCGTCGGGGCGGCCGGGCCTGTTCCGCGGAAGTAGAGGAGGAGGCGCCCGCAGGGCGCCGGGGGACATGGAGCGGAACAGGTCCGGCCGCCCCGACGCTCCGCGCCGGTCGATGAAACGCGTATTTACAGCGTTATCGACAAACGTCTGCTTTGTGCCGGCACGCGACGGCCTGGCATGGTCGCTGTAGTCAGTCCCAAGTCCAGGACGGTACATGGGTGCCCGGTGGCATCGCGGGGCGCCGCCAGCCCACGGGCGTACGAGTCAATATTGCGGCATGTCGCAAGGCCCGCAGTTCGCCCCAGCCGGATGGCGAGGTCTCGAGGCGGGGCGATGGGTCGGGCTTGGGTGCCTTCAGTCCCTCTGGCACTCGCCCGAGTGATCGCAGCCACTGGGCCGTCTGCGCCAGCCCGATGCGCACATGCCAGCTGCCGCCCTCTTTGGCCTGGCGCAGTCGCGCGGCCTGCATCGCGAACGCCATCAGGAAGCCCGAGGCGTAGTCGAGGATCTGCACCGGCATCGGCCGCGGCTTGGCCTCGCCGGCCGCGAGCATCTCGGCATCGTTGAAGCCGGTGGCCGTCTGCACCAGCGAGTCGAAGCCGCGCCGATCGGCCCAGGGGCCGAGGTGGCCGTAGGCCGACAGTGACACGTAGACCAGGCCGGGCCGGATCTCTGCGGCGGCCTCGGGGCTGAAGCCCAGAGCGGCCAGGCCGCCGGGTCGATAACCCTGAATGAACGCGTCCGCCTCTTGCAGCAGCCCACGCAGGCCGGCACGGCCTTCGTCGGTGCGCAGATCGAGGTGGCAGGAGCGTTTGCCACGGCTGGTCTCGATGATGTGCTCGATGTTGGGCAGGTGCGGCGCGTTCACCAGCATCACGTCGGCGCCATAGGCGGCCAGCGTGCGGCCGCAGGTGGGGCCGGCCAGGATGCGTGTGAGTTCGATCACCCGCAGGCCATCCAGCGGTGGGGCCGCGCTGGCCAGCGGGGGCAGCGGCCGGGGCGGCGCGTCGCCGATCTTCTCCCACACCAGCAGCGGCAAGGTGGCCACGGCCTGGCCTTGAGGATGGGCATCCCATTGCTCGAAGCTGCGCAGCGCCGCGACCACCAGGCCGGCCTGGGCCGCGGCTTCTTCCAGCTCGAACGCACCGCGTTCCAGCGCGGCGGCCTCGGCGGCGGCACGTGGCGTGTCCGGGCCGGGTGGCAGCCCCAGCAGTCGCAGCGCGCCATCGCGGTGGTGTGCGAAGTTGGCATGCACGCGCACCCAGCCGTCGCGGCAGCGGTACAGACCCGAGAGCTTGTCCCACAGGTCGGGCACGCGCCCGTCGATCTCGAAGTGGCCGGTGCATTCGATGGCGGCGTCGAGCAGGTCGACGTGGGCCCCTTGCGCCAGGCCATTGCGCTGTCGGCCGATCTCGGTGGCGGCCAGTGCGGCGGCAGCGATGCTGGCCTGTGCCGCGGTGCCGACGGCGAACGAAGAAGGCAGCGCCGGCTCGCAGCCGGTGAGCAAAAGGCGCTCGAGCGCGGTGGCGGGCAGGCCGGCATCGAGCCAGAGGGCGTTGGTGATGTCAAGGGCTGAGCGTGGCATGGCGGCAGGACTCCTTGGAGGGCCATTCGCGCCGACGGTGGTTCCGGCGCGAGCGCCGAGCATGCCTTGGGCGGCGCCTCGGCGAGTGCGGTGAAGCGATTGTCCTTGCAGTGACAAGCGCGGCCGAATCGCGTGGCTACACTGGCCCGCAACCTGCCCTTGGCCGGCGCCTCGCCGGTCAAGGGTTCGACGGCCCGGCTGCGTGTTGCATGCCCCCTCGGAGCACCCTCGATGAGCTCGTCCTTCGGAATCGTCGGCTATGGCGCCTATGTGCCGCGTCTGCGCCTGGCGCGCGCGGCGGTGGTCGCGGCCAACCGCTGGTATGCGCCGGGCCTGGCCGGCAAGGCGCAGGGCACGCGCTCGATGGCCAACTGGGACGAAGACCCGATCACCATGGCCGTGGCGGCGGCGCGCGACGCGCTCGGCCCGACGGCCGATCGCAGCGCCATCCGCACGCTGATGCTGGCCTCGACGACGCTGCCGTTCGCCGTCCGCCTCAACGCCGGCGTGGTGGCCGCGGCGCTGACGCTGGAGGAATCGATCGAGGCCATCGACATCGCCGGCTCGCAGCGCGCCGCGCTGTCGGCGGTGATGGATGGCCTGGCCCGCGTCAAGTCGGGCGTTGGCGAGGTGCTGGTGCTGGCCGCCGATGCGCGCAAGACCCGCGCCGCCAGCACGCAGGAGCTCGACTATGGCGACGGCGCCGCCGCGCTGCGCCTGGGCTCGCAGGGTGTGATCGCCGAGATCGTCGGCCACGGCGCGGTGTCGGTGGATTTCGTCGACCACTTCCGCCAGTCGGGCGAGGACATCGACTACGCCTGGGAGGAGCGCTGGGTGCGCGACGAGGGCGTCGCCCGGTTGGTGCCGCAGGCCATCGGCGCGGCGCTGGCCCAGGCCGGGGTGGCGGCGGCGCAGATCGACCACTTCATCTTCCCCACCAGTTTCGCCAAGATGGAGTCGCAGCTGGCCAAGGCCTGCGGCATCCGCGAGTCGGCGGTGGTCGACGGCCTGGTCGACCGCATCGGCGAGACCGGCGTGCCGCATGCGCTGCTGCTGCTGCTGGCCGAGGTGCTGGCGCGGGCCGAGCCGGGGCAGCATGTGCTGGTCTCGCAGTTCGGCAGCGGGGCGCAGGCGCTGCTGCTGAGAGTGACGGACAAGGTACGCGACTTCCGGCCGCAGCGCGGCGTCGCCGGCTGGCTGGCGCGCGGGGTGGAGGAGCGCTCTTACACCAAGTTCCTGTCGTTCAAGCGCCAGCTGCGGCTGGAGCGCGGCATGCGCAGCGAGCAGGACCGCAAGACCGCGCTGTCCACCGCCTGGCGACACCACCGCGCGCTGCTGGGCCTGGTGGCCGGGCGCTGCCGCGAGACCGGCAGCGTGGTGTTCCCGCCCTCGCGCCTGTCGATCGATCCCGGCGCGCCGCGGCTCGACACGCAAGAGCCGCACCCGCTCGCCGACCGCGCGGCCCGGGTGCTCAGCTGGTCGGCCGAGTACCTCTCGTTCAACATGTCGCCGCCGCACCACTACGGCCAGATCGATTTCGAGGGCGGCGGCCGCATCCTGATGGACTTCACCGACCTCGACGTGGGCGAGGTGGATTCGGGCACCGCGATGGAGATGGTGTTCCGCATCAAGGATTTCGACGAGCTGCGCAGCTTCACCCGCTACTTCTGGAAGGCCACGCCGGCGCGTGGCGAGGCCGCCCCCCAACCGCAGGAGTGAGACCATGGCATCGGGCATCAAGGACAAGGTCGCCATCCTGGGCATGGGCTGCAGCCGCTTCGGCGAGCGCTGGGACGCCAGCCCCGAAGACCTGATGGTCGAGGCCTACACCGAGGCGCTGGCCGATGCCGGCATCGAGCCGGCGCAGATCGGCGCGGCCTGGTTCTCCACCCACATGGACGACGTCGGCACCGGCCGCGGCGGCACGCCGCTGGCCATCGCATTGCGGCTGCCCGACATCGGCGTCACGCGGGTCGAGAACTTCTGCGCCGGGGGTTCGGAGGCCATCCGCGCTGCGGTGTACGCGGTGGCCGCCGGCGCTTGCGACATCGCGCTGGCGGTGGGCGTCGAGAAGCTCAAGGACACCGGCTACGGCGGCCTGCCGGTGGCCAGCCCCGGCACGCTGCTGCCGCAGTGGTATCCCAACGCGGTGGCGCCGGCCAACTTCGCGCAGCTGGCCAGCGCCTACCGGCGCAAGCATGGCATCGATGCCGGGCTGCTCAAGCGGGCCATGGCGCATGTCTCGGTCAAGAGCCACGCCAATGGCGCCAAGAACCCCAAGGCCCACCTGCAAAAACCCATCACCGAGGCCCAGGTGCTGAAGGCGCCGATCGTGGCCGAGCCGCTGGGCCTGTTCGATTGCTGCGGCGTCTCCGACGGCGCGGCGGCGGTGATCGTCACCACGCCCGACATCGCCCGGGCGTTGGGCAAGCGCGACCTGGTCACCTTCAAGGCGCTGCAGGTGGTCACCTCCAACGGCTGGGAGTTCCAGGGCAGCAGCTGGGACGGCAGCTACGTGCACACCACCCGCATCGCCGCGCGGCGCGCCTATGCCGAGGCCGGCGTCGAGCGCCCGCGCGAGCAGATCCACCTCACCGAGGTGCACGACTGCTTCTCGATCACCGAGCTGGTGACGATGGAGGACCTGGGCCTGTCGGACGACGGCGGCGCGGTGCGCGACGTGCTCGACGGCGCCTTCGACGCCGAGGGCCGCAACCCGTGCCAGATCGACGGTGGCCTGAAGTGCTTCGGCCACCCGATCGGTGCCAGCGGCATCCGCATGCTCTACGAGCTGTACCTGCAGCTGCAGGGCCGGGCCGGCGCACGGCAACTCGGCGAGCCCACGCTGGGCCTGATCCACAACCTGGGCGGCCAGCCCTCGCAGAACGTGTGTGCGTTGGCCATCGTCGGCCACCAGGGCGCATGACCGGCGGCGGACGACTCCCCGCGCCTGACACACCACCCTTGCGCATCGCCATGAGCAACGATCCAGATCACCTCTCCGGGGCCGTCGCCACCGCCGCCCGCCTGCTGGCGGCCACCCGCGCCCAGCTCCAGCGAACCGGAGGCGCCCTGGCGCTGGCCTGCACCGCGGGCGGCCGGCTCAGCGCCGAGCTGCTGGACGACCAGCAGGTGGGCTGCTTCGAGATCGCCTGGGCCGCGGCCGATTTGATGGCCGCCGGGCTGGCGCTGCAGGCCACGCAGCAGGATGCCGACGAGGACGAACTCGAGCGCCGGCTGGCGCTGCTGTTCGCCACCGACGCCATCGCCGCCACCTGGCAGCGGCTGCAGATGCTGCAGATCGACCTGGGGCTGGACCTGGCCGGGCTGCAGGCGCTGATGGCTGATGCCGACTGGCCCGCGCTGGCGCGCGCGGCCGCCGGATCGCTGGCGTTGGCCGAGACCGGCCGTGCGGTGGCCGATGGCGACGGCGAGGTCGGCCGGGTCGAGCTGCACGAGTCGGCGCGCATGGCGCAGGACACCTTCCGCCGCTTCGCTGCCGAGGTGGTGGCGCCCCAGGCCGAGGCCATCCACCGCCACGACCTCACCGTGCCGGAGAGCCTGCTGCAGCCGCTGCGCGAGATGGGCGTGTTCGGCCTGGCCATCCCCGAGCGCTACGATGGCCTGGCGCCCAACGATCGGGACGACACGGTGACCATGATCGCGGTGACCGAGGCCTTGTCCGAGGCCTCGCTGGCCGCCGCCGGCAGCCTGATCACCCGCCCCGAGATCCTGGCCCGCGCGCTGCTGGCCGGCGGCACCGAGGCGCAGAAGCAGCATTGGCTGCCGCGGCTGGCCGCTGGCGAGCCGCTGTGCGCCATCGCCATCACCGAGCCCGACTACGGCTCGGACGTGGCCGCGCTGGCACTGCGCGGCACCCGCGTGCCCGGCGGCTGGCGGCTCGATGGGGCCAAGACCTGGTGCACCTTCGCCGGCAAGGCTGGCGTGCTGATGGTCGTCACCCGCACCGACCCCGACCGCAGCCAGGGCCACAAGGGCCTGAGCCTGCTACTGGTCGAGAAGCCCTCGCACGAGGGCCACGCCTTCGAGGCGGTGCAGCCCGCTTCTGGTGGGCAGCCCGGCGGCGGGCGCCTCACCGGCAAGGCCATTCCCACCATCGGCTACCGCGGCATGCACTCGTTCGACCTGTCGTTCGACCACTGGTTCGTGCCCGACAGCCACGTGATCGGCGGCGAGGCCGGGCTGGGCAAGGGCTTCTACTTCACGATGACCGGCATGGTCGGCGGCCGCATGCAGACCACGGCGCGCGCCACCGGCGTGATGCGCGCGGCGCTGCGCGCGGCACTGCGCTACGCCGCCGACCGGCAGGTCTTCGGCGCGCCGCTGGCCAGCTACCCGCTGACGCTGGCCAAGCTGGCCCGCATGGCCGCACGGCTGGCGGCCTGCCGCCACCTGGCCTATGCGGTGGCCGAGAGCCTGGATGCCGGCGGCGACCGCATGCAGGCCAGCCTGGCCAAGCTGATGGCCTGCCGCTCGGCCGAGATCGTCACCCGCGAGGCGCTGCAGATCCACGGCGGCATGGGCTATGCCGAGGAGACCAACGTCAGCCGTTATTTCGTCGATGCCCGCGTGCTGTCGATCTTCGAGGGCGCCGAGGAGACGCTGGCGCTGAAGGTGGTGGCGCGCGAACTGCTGGAGCGCTGGAGCGCCCCGGCGCGGAGCTGAGCGACCTCCCGCGGGCATTCCACCCGTGGTGCGGCCAGCCTGGCAGGGCGCACTCGGTCAGGGGGCCGTTGGCATCTCGGGCGTGCGCCCGTCAGCGTGAATCGGGTGCTGCGCGTTCGGCCAGCGCGCGCACCAGATCGGTCTGGGTGACGATGCCGACCAGGCGTTGCGCCTCGTCGACGATCGGGATGTGGTGGTGGCCGGTGCCCGAGAAGATCGGCAGCAGGTCGGCCAGGCTGCGGTCGATGCGGCTGACGCGCACTTTGCGCGTCATGATGCGCGACACCCGATCAGACCGGCCCGGCTGAAGCCTTCTGCCCAGGCCTTCGCCGAGCAGGGCCGGGTCGTCGGCCCCGGCGGCGCGCAGGAAATCCGACTGCGTGACGATGCCCACCAGATGGCGGCTGCGATCGACCACCGGCAATGCCTTGATGCGCTCACGCCGCAGCAGCGCCCAGGCCTGCGACTGCGGTGTGTCCAGCGACACGGTGAGCGGATCGGGCGTCATCACGTCGGCACAGCGGATGCCTTGCAGGCGGCGCGCCTGGGCGTGCAGTTGCGCATCCTCCAGCAGGTGCCGCAGGTCATCCCGCGGCAGGTCGACCAGCTGGTTGTAACGTGCCAATGCAGCGTCCACATCGGCTTCGTCGATGGCGGGTCGGGCCGGGGCAGCGGCGGCAGCAGACGGGGCGGCTGCCGCGGCATGCGGGTAGCGGCGACCGGTGAGCGGGTTGTACACCGCACCCGCCAAGATCAGCAGCAGCGAATTCACAGCCACCGGAAACAGGGCGAAGGACGGATCGACGATGCCGCCCAGCACCACCAGCACGGCCACGGCGCCGCCCGGCGGATGCAGGCAGCGCAGCGCGATCATCGCGCCCACGGCAAGCGCTGCCGCCGCCGGGGCCAGGAGCACGGCACCGGCCGGCCCGGCGCCCGGCAAGGCGGGCATGGCGACACCGAAGGAACTGGAGAGTCCGGACAGCACGGCGCCTGCCACCCAGGTGCAGACCACGCCCACCAGGGCAGAGACCGTGTTGCCGCCGACCACCGACCAGGGCTGGGCCAGCGGGCTGGCCGGCAGGCCGAAGACCAGCACCGCGCTGGCGCCCAGAGGCGGCATCAGCCACAGGCTGGCGCCGACGAGGCGCAGCGCGGCCCATGACAGTGCACCGGCCACCAGCAGGCCCAGCCCCACGCCCGCCACGATGCGCCAGCGTTCGCGGCGATCGATGGCCATCGGCGCAGGCCACAGCGCACGCAGCCGATCCGGCAGGCGGGCAGGGGCGGGTGGCGGTTGGGCGGACATGGCAGCAGCCGGCCAATATAGCCCCGTGGCCCGGGGCGGCTGGGCCGGGCCTGACTGGGCGCGGTGGCGCATCGTCGGTGAGGGCTGGCGCCTTTCCGGGCGGCGCGACAATCACTCGATGAGTCAATTCTGGGACGATCGATTTGCCGAGCCCGGCTTCAAGTACGGCACGCAGCCCAATGCCTTCCTGCGCGAGCAGGCGGGTGTGCTGGCCCCGTGCAGCCGGGTGCTGGTGCCGGGCGACGGCGAAGGGCGCAACGGCGTGTGGCTGGCGCAGCAGGGCCACCGGGTGTTGTCGGTGGACAGTTCAGCGGTGGGCCTGGCCAAGGCGGCGGCATTGGCAAGCGAGCGCGGCGTCCAGCTGCAGACGTTGCAGGCCGACCTGACGCAGTGGCAACCGCCGGCCGCCAGCGCCGATGCCGTGGCGCTGGTCTATGTGCACCTGCGTCCGCCGATGCGCACCCAGGTGCACCGGGCGCTGGCCGGTGCACTGGCCCCTGGCGGCTGGCTGTGGATCGAGGCCTTCCATCCGGATCAGTTGCCGCTGTCCAGCGGCGGGCCGAAGGAACTGCCGATGCTGGTGACGCTGCAGATGCTGCGCGACGACTTCGCCGGCCTGCTCGACGAAGTGCTGGGCGTCGAGACGCGGGTGTTGCTGGACGAGGGCCCGGGCCACCAGGGGTGGGCGGCGGTGACGCGGTGGGTGGGGCGTCGGCGCGACGGGTGAGAACCGGGTGCGACCCGACGCACCCGACAGTGACGGTGTACCGGACGAAAAAAGGCCCGCACGTGGCGGGCCCTTGAATCGGTGGTGGAGACGAGGTCCGCCGACTCCGAACTTCAGGCCGCATCAGCAAGGATCACACTCCCGACCTTCATAGAGGAGAAACTGGTCCGACTTGTATCGCACGCTATCGCTCAATATCAATCAATGGCACAATCGTTGATGGGTGGGTGTGTGGGTACGGGTTGATGGGTAGGAAATGCCACGCAAAGCAAGCGAGCTGAACGCTCTGGCCGTCTCAAGGTTGACGAAGCCCGGCCTCCACTTTGTAGGAGGAGTTCCGGGTCTCGCGCTACAGGTTTCGGACAGTGGATCGCGATCCTGGGTGCTGCGCGTGATGGTCGGCGGGCGCCGCCGCGACATGGGCCTTGGCAGCTACGCGCAGTCCGGAATGACGCTGGCCCGGGCGCGTGAGGCGGCACTGGCCGCGAGGGCGTCGATCAAGCGTGGCGTCGACCCGATCGAGGAGAGCCGAGCGGCCAGGAGCGCACTCATTTCAGAGCGGGCATCGGCGAAGACCTTCAAGCAATGCGCCATCGCGTACATCGCGGCGCACGAGTCGACCTGGCGCAACGCGAAGCACCGATGGCAGTGGAGCGCAACTCTCGAGCAGCTTGCCTACCCTGTGATCGGCTCGATGCTGGTGAGCGACGTGCAGAAGGAGCATGTGCTCGATGTGCTTCGGCCGATCTGGCACGAGCGCAATGAAACTGCCTCGCGCCTTCGCGGCCGGATCGAGCTGGTGTTGTCCTACGCGATGCAGGCCGGTTATCGGCCTGAAGGATTGAATCCGGCTCGATGGAAGGGCGGGCTCGACAAGCTGCTGGCCGCGCCGTCCAAGGTGGCGAAGATCGAGCACTACGCCGCTTTGCCCATCGGCGACATGGGCGACTTCATGGCTCGCCTTCGGACCGTAGAAGGAACTGGCGCGCGAGCACTGGAACTGGCGATCCTCACTGCCGCGAGGTCCGGTGAAGTGCGCGGCGCCACCTGGGCGGAGATCGACCTTGAGGGCGGCATGTGGGTGGTGCCTGGCTCCCGCATGAAGGCTGGCCGAGAGCATCGTGTTCCGTTGTCGACGGCTGCCGTGTCGTTGCTGAAGTCGCTGCCGCGCGTCGAGGGTCAGGATAAGGTATTCCCGGGCCGATCCGGTGGCGTGGTCTCTGACATGGCGCTTCTGGCGGTGCTCAGGCGCATGAAGGTGCCCGCCGTCGTGCACGGCTTTCGTAGTACCTTTCGAGATTGGGTAGCCGAGAGAACGGCATTCCCGGGTGACTTGGCCGAGATGGCGCTGGCCCACACGCTGACCAATGCCGTTGAGGCCGCCTATCG
>Ga0268298_10002505_pt1 | contig 20047 bp, 16 predicted proteins | sample WWTPWeurt_MetaG_FD_194462 | JGI IMG/M metagenome (GOLD analysis project Ga0268298, IMG submission 194462) | Activated sludge microbial communities from WWTP in Nijmegen, Gelderland, Netherland - WWTP Weurt | ecosystem: Engineered > WWTP > Aerobic digester > Activated sludge | place...
CTTCTTCCAGGTTATCCGACGCGCTGTTGAATTCGGAAAGCTTGGAGTTCAGTTCTTCTTTAAGGTCCGAAGAGATCTGGTTGGCGCGCTTGGCGATGACAACGATGGATTCGTAGATGTTTCCGGTCTCACGATCGTACTCGCGTAAGTTACGGGTGATCGTCGTCGATGCGTCTGCTTTGTAATTCATGGGCTCGAGGAAATTAGTTGCTGCTGGATGGATTGAGGGTACCGTTCATGCGGTCAAGGCGGCGACGGGTGGTACCGGCGATATCGTCGGCCTCTTTCTTGAATTTACTTTCGGGGTAGGCTGCGGTGAATTCTCCATAGAACCCCAGGGTTTCGCTATAACGTTCCGATTTTTTCTCGTCAATGCTGTTTTCGGCCAGCAAGAATTCGGATTTAACGATCAGAAAGAGGGCATTTTCCCGAAAGGAAGTTGACGGAAAATCGTTGAGCAGATTCCGGAAAGCCGTAACCGCGGCTTTGTAGTCCTCCATGTTGAAATAGAGACGAGCCTGTTCGAACGATTTGGTTTCCAGTTTTCCCCTTAACAGATCGATCAAACGATTGCATTCGGTGATCCGCTGGCTGGCAGGATACCGGTCCGCAAACAATTGGAGTTCATTGATCGCCTTGTAGGTATTGGTCTGGTCAAGGGAAAAATCGGGAGAATCCTGATAATAGCAGTAAGCATGCATGTAAGCGCATTCTTCTGCAAACTGCGATGTCGGAAATGTCTTGGAGAAGTTCTCGAAATCATACGCGGCCGACGTATAATCCCCAAGCCGGTAATTCGTGTACGCGTAATAATAGTAGGTACGTTCGGCTTTCTGCGTTCCGCGATAGACCGTAATCAACTCCTCGAGCAACGGCAGCGCCTTGAAGTAGTCGCCTTTGTTATAGAGCTTCACCGCATATTCCATCTTGGCATCCATATCGGACCCTTTCAGGACCCGGTTATATGGACTACAAGCGGCAAAAACGGCCGGAATCAGGAGAAAAAGAAGCTTCTTAAGGCGCATCGGGGCGCAAAGGTAAGAAATTATCCAAATCATTAAAAATCATGGATCTGGACAATTCCTGGCCTGTCTGGATGTCAATTGCGGATCAGTTTCCGGTACTCCATCCTGCCATCCGCCAGTTTTGCTTCCAGTAGGTAACAACCCGGGCTCACCTGCTCTCCCCAGTTGATCAGACCTTTTTCAAGATCCAGACCAGTCAGGTTGCTCATCAACTTACCCTGGAGGTCCAGGATGCGGATCTGAACAAGGCCTGCGGCCTGATCGAACAGGATGCGGAAGTTTCCGTTGCTGGGGTTGGGATAAACGGTGAGCGAAGCCGGAGCAGTAGCAGCGGGCAAACCGACGGTCAGTTGTCCGGTAATGCTGAACCGATCCAGTCCGCCTTCCAGCACATGCCCCGGAGCATCGTCTGCAATGTCGACGATCAACTGCATGGTGGAGGTCAACGGCAGCAGACCGGTAAGCGGAATCGCTTGGGGAACCCAGGTACCCTGGCCCGGTGAGGTGATGCTGACCTGTTCCAGGGCGATCGTCGTTGTTCCATTCGTCAGACGGAAGTTCATCAGGTCATTCGGCGTCCCTGTACCCGCGGTATTGACAAACCAACGATAGTATTCGATGGTAGGATTGGAATAGATGGTGGCATCAAAAACCGGTGAGGTCAGTTGCGTATTCCCGTTGTCGACATCGTGGTTGGAGAATGTGCCTCCAGCATTATCGGTGACGTAACAGTACTGCTGACAATCGCCCGATACATCCGTAGCCGGGTTGACTTCATCTCCCTGGTTATCGTATGTGCCAACCGGAATGCCCCGCTCCCACGCATTGGGAGAAGTGCCACTCACGGTCCAACCGAAGTCAAAGGTGAAGTCATCGTAGTAGCCGGGTACCAGTTCCGTCTGAAAGGCCCCGGAGCCTGCAACGAAGCCCGAACATTTGGTCACATACCCCCACAATCCGACCGTGACATCGTAATTTCCAGCTACCACACCGTTTAGGGAGAAAGTTCCGGCAGCATCTGTGGTGGTGTTGAACGTGAAGTCAGGATCCGACATCATCACCATGGCACCGGCTATGGGCTGACCCGTCAGACTATCCAATACCGTTCCGCTAATACTAATGGTCGGCACGGGCGCTAATTGTACATCGAGCGTCGTCAGCACACCATTGGAAAGGGTGACACCTGAAATTGTCTTGGTCTGATAGCCGGGTTTGCTGATCTCGACATCGTATGTACCACCGGTTACCGTCCCGGTCCGGTAATCGCCGAGAATATCGGAAACAGCTGTGAGGGTGGTGGTCAGCAATCGGACACTTGCCGCTTGTAAAGGGAACCCGGTAATGCTGTCAGTGACCTTTCCTTCCAGGTAGCAGGCTCTTACATAGGTCGGAGTCAGGACAAACAACCCATTGTCGATGTCGGACGCGACGACCGTACCCGACGGCAGGAACGGATAAACGCCCCAGCAGCCATTGAATCCATTCCCACTTCCTTGTGCGTAGGTATCATAGTGTCCTACTTCGACCGGATTCGCCGGACGGGAAACGTCGGTAATGACTACCCCCTCCTTATACCAGGAAGTCACGGCAAAATCGTTCAGGATATGCGTATTATGAATAACGGCACCGCTGCCGGGAGCGGTCTGAAAGCGTGCCAGCTCCGTGATATTGCTCAAATCGGAAATATCGTAGCAGCCGAGAAAGGACCCAGAATTCTCGTCCGTGGTAAACAAGGTCTTGTGATCGACCGAAAGCCAGGTATTGTGTGTGAATTCCGTCGGGGTAACCTGAGTAGCCAGGAGCACCGGGTTCGCCTTGTCGGTTACATCCACGACGGTGAAGAAGCCGGCGTAGATGTGTGACTGATACAAGGTGTCATTATCGGCATAGCCATCGTGTACATAGGCATCGCTGCCGCCACCGGGGTAAACATATTCCCCTGCGTAGGTCGGGTTGGCGGGATCGGACAAGTCGAAAAACAGGGTGTTTCCACTTCCGATATTGCTGCCGTAGAGATACAGGAATCCCTTGGTCGTATCGACGTGCAGGGCGTGGATCGTTTCCAATTGGTTGGCGATCGCCCCATCCCCGTTGTAGTCGTAATAATTGACGTTTGCGGGAAGCTGAGAAAGGTCGACGATGGTCAAGCCTCCGCCACCTTCCGTTGTTACATAAGCGAAATCGTGGTAAGTCTTGACCTCACGCCAAATGGAATTGGCGCCGGGAACAGTAAAACGAATAGCCGGATTGTCGGGATCGGTAACGTCGACGATCGAAAGGCCGAAATCTGTTCCGACCAGGGCATATTCGTTTCCATCATGGTCTACATAACCTCCGATGTTGGCCAATGCGGAGGAGCCGTAAGACAGATTCGCACGTAATTGGAGGTTTTGAGCGGAGAGGCTGGAAACTGACAGCAGCAGGATGCAGCCAAGGAAGGCGATGAGCTTTTTCATGGGTGGGGCTGCAAGGACAGCAGATTTTCAGGTAAATACAATGAAGTCCATGTCTTTTTAGCGTCAAATTTGTCCATGCAAGTCCTGCGGGATCGGAGATTGAAACCAACAAATCTGCCGCTGGAACGATGTATGGAGGCTACTGAAATAAGCTTTATATATCTGAATATCAATAATATATATAGCAAATGGTGAACTGTTTCTAATGCATGTGATCAGCTCCGCACCTACTTCTTCCACACTGACGTGTTGATGAAAAGCCTTAAAATTCTTTGAATTCGAGCAATTATGGTTACATTTGTAGAGAAGGCCTTCATCGGAAGGCCTCGACAAAAAGGAGAACATCGTGGATCTGTTTGAAAAAATTAAGAAGAATCGCGGTCCGATCGGTCAGCACGCGAAAGACTCGCATGGCTACTTCACCTTTCCAAAACTGGAAGGTGAAATCGGTTCGAAAATGGTATTCCGTGGAAAAGAGCGCCTTGTTTGGAGTTTGAATAATTATCTCGGCTTGGCCAACCATCCCGACGTTCGCAAGGCCGATGCAGCTGCCGCTGCAGAATACGGTTTTGCGTCGCCCATGGGTGCACGCATGATGTCGGGTAACACCAACTACCACGAACAGTTGGAGAACGAGCTTTCCGCCTTCATGCACAAGGAGGACACCATTCTGCTGAATTTCGGATACCAGGGAATGGTTTCCGCGATTGATTGCCTGGTTGACCGCCATGACGTAATCGTTTACGACAGCGAAAGCCATGCATGCATTATTGACGGTGTGCGTCTACACATGGGCAAACGCTTTGTTTTCCCGCATAATGATATTGCCAACTGCGAAAAACAACTCGAACGGGCGACCCGGATCGTTGAAGAGACCGGTGGTTCCATTCTCGTCATTACCGAAGGTGTATTCGGCATGCGCGGTGATCAGGGTAAATTGAAAGAAATCGTCGCCCTGAAGAAGAAATACAACTTCCGCCTGTTTGTGGATGACGCGCATGGATTCGGCACGATGGGTAAGACCGGTGCCGGTACGGGTGAAGAGCAAGGTGTTCAGGATGAGATCGATGTTTACTTCGGCACGTTTGCCAAGAGTATGGCCATGATCGGCGGGTTCATTTCATCCAAGGAAGATGTGGTGGAATACCTGCGCTACAATATGCGATCGCAGATTTTCGCCAAATCCATGCCTGCAGCCCTGGTAAAAGGCGCCTTAAAACGCCTGGAACTGCTCCGATCGAATCCCTCGCTGAAAAATGACCTGTGGAAGATCGTAAACGCACTTCAATCGGGTCTGAAAGAAGCAGGATTTGAGATCGGAAATACCGAAAGTCCGGTTACGCCTGTCTATATGAGCGGCTCGATTCCGGAAGCCACCAACATGATCTACGACCTGCGTGAGAATTCCGACATCTTCTGCTCGATGGTCGTCTATCCGGTCGTCCCGAAAGGCGTGATCATTCTCCGACTGATCCCAACGGCGGTACATACACTCGAGGATGTGAAATACACGATCGAAGCGTTCCGCAAAGCGTATGTCAAATTGAAAGCCGGCGAGTATATGTCGGATAAGATCGCCGCATTCTAATATTCACTACTTCCCTTCCACCTCCATTCTTAACCCCTAAACGATCATCAACATGAAAGAGTACGAAAAAATCAAGCAACTGGTCGCCGCAATTGAAGAGGATGTGATCAAGTTTTCCGAAAAGGGCAACGCGGCAGCCGGAACGCGTGTTCGCAAAGGCTTGCAGGACATCAAGCGTGCTTGCCAGGATATGCGTGACGCTATTCAGGATATTAAAAAGGGAGATACGCCGCAAGGCTGATCATTTTCCCGGACGGTACATCATCCTGAGATTCCTTCCTTGGGGAAGGAATCTCTTTTTTATTTCCGCGCAAAGGATGCAGTTTTTTGAAGGATACTTGGGCGGAATCAATTCTATTCGGATATTTGCAGCCCCAAATCCGGCGAGGTAGCTCAGGTGGTTAGAGCGCAGGATTCATAACCCTGAGGTGGAGGGTTCGATTCCCTCCCTCGCTACACCAACATCCCGTTCAACCGAACGGGATTTTATTTTTTGTGGAGGGTTCTCCGCCTTTTTCATGCCGCTTTTTTCCGGATTCAAGGAAGGTTCGGCGGACATGGATTCCCTCCCTCGCTACACCAACATCCCGTTCAACCGAACGGGATTTTATTTTTTGTGGAGGGTTCTCCGCCTTTTTCGTGTCGCTTTTTTCCGGATTCAAGGAAGGTTCGGCGGACAGGGATTCCCTCCCTCGCTACACCAACATCCCGTTCAACCGAACGGGATTTTATTTTTTGTGGAGGGTTCTCCGCCTTTTTCATGCCGCTTTTTTCCGGATTCAAGGAAGATTCGGCGGACATGGATTCCCTCCCTCGCTACACCAACATCCCGTTCAACCGAACGGGATGTTATTTTTTGTGGAGGGTTCTCCGCCTTTTTCGTGTCGCTTTTTTCCGGATTCAAGGAAGGTTCGGCGGACAGGGATTCCCTCCCTCGCTACACCAACATCCCGTTCAACCGAACGGGATTTTATTTTTTGTGGAGGGTTCTCCGCCTTTTTCATGCCGCTTTTTTCCGGATTCAAGGAAGATTCGGCGGACATGGATTCCCTCCCTCGCTACACCAACATCCCGTAAAAGGAACGGGATGTTTTTTGTGGAGGGTTCGCCCCCTTTCAATCAATGACCGTATAGCAACCGCAGTTCAATGCGTGCATTCATCAAACCCGGCCGGATCCCTTATGAACGTCCTTCTTCGTTAAGCAGGCTGGTATAGTGCTTCAGGCTTCGCAGTAACAAGGTCATTGCAATGGTGACATAGAGCACCACCAAAAAGTGATCACCGATCGAGAAGGTTCCCCAGCGGAACCAGCCGATCATCACTTCCACGAAGACGAATCCGATCACCGTGGCGAGCACCCCGGAATACTCGCGGCGCAGGACCGAACGAACGGAAAACGGGATGACACTTGGAACAAATCCCGAAAGTCGGGGAACGAAAGCCGGAAGTTTGCTGGCCCATTTCAGGTAAGCATCGCCAAACTTTCGTTCCAGAAAACGTTCTTCGGCGAACATGATTCGCTCGTAATAGAGCCAATACAGCAAACTAACGATGATGACAAACCAGATGTTCTTGGTAAATATCACAATGCCGATCCACATCAGGTAGTTGCCGAGGTAAAGCGGGTGACGCACGAGCGAGTAAATGCCGGTACTGTTCAGGCTTTCGGCTACTTGTCCGGCGGTATTTCTGCCGGAAGTTCCGCGCGGCGTGGTTCCGATGGTGTACGCGCGTACCAGGAATCCCAACAGACTGCAACCGGCAGCCAGCCAGTTCATCCAATGACTGAATGCCGGCGAGAGCTGTTCGTAGTCCGTAAACGCGATTGCCGGAATGGCCAGCAGAAACAAGACGACGGGCAATTGTCCCCTTCTGCGAAAGAGCCAGTTTCCATCCGATTCAAGCGAGTTGATGAGCGCCATATGGGCACGAAAATAGAATAAAGATCGGCTTTGAACGTTTTCATGATGCGAATCAGGTCGTTCGAACCGTATTTTTAGGTATCTTGCGCCCTCTCAAATCTGGCCCTATGGCCCCTGAACGTAGTCTAGTGATGTCGGAAATCAAGTCCCAGAAGAAGCAGAAATATACCCTCGAATTCGAGATCAAGTCTTCACCGAAGATCCTTTTCAATTACCTGAGTACCGCCAGCGGTCTTGAGGAATGGTTCGCCGACAAAGTGAATATTCGGGAAGGCGATTACATGTTTCAATGGGACGGTACGGAACAGCGTGCCCGCATCGTAGCGCGAAAAGAAAATCAGATGATCCGGTACAAGTGGATCACCGAGGATAAATCAAAGGACGAGACCTTTTTTCAGTTTGAGATCCAACAGGACGAGATCACCGGTGATGTAGCCTTGATCGTGACCGATTTCGCATCGGATGATGAAAAGGCGGGCAACATGATGCTGTGGGATTCTCAAATCCACGCCCTCATGCACCACATCGGTTCATGACAAGCATTGCCTGAAGAGGCGAAAAGTATCCTGTCCGAATTCCACCACTTCTCCGGTTCGCGCAAGCGGCAGTTGTCTGCTTAACTTGACAAACGATCCTTCAAGGCACCGATGTTCGAATTCATCGGGTCGGATTTCCACCAATTTCCGGTAGTTGTCCTTTTCGAAATGGTACTCCCAGGGTGTATCGTTGGTACACCACCAAACCTCCGCTTTCAGTAAACGATCCCGTGCGGTGATCAGCTTCTCCCGAAAGGGTTGCAGGCCCTCTCCCTGCAGGTGCAGCGTAAAACTCCATTCATTTCCCCAGCGACAAAGCGAACGCATCGCGAAGACTCCCTTCGCATCGAACCGCCTCGGGTAGTCCAGCAGGTGATACGGGAACTGCCGGTAGTTTTCCCCGCGAAAGATCTTGCCCCTGCTGGTATCGACACCTTCAACCGGTAGCGGCCAGCTCTTCAGTTCGTCCGACAAGGCATCTTTGAGGCGCGACAAGAGCTGATCCAATTCCTGAGCGATGCGAAACCGGGCCGGGAAGAACCGGGTATCGCAGAGTACGTGCAGGTCATCCTGGCTTAAGGTCATTTTCTTAACTTGCGCGGGCTTTTCAGCTTCAAAGATACGTGAAGAAGCTTACACTGCTGGTTCTCCGCTCCTTTGCCGGTCCGCTGGTCCTGACTTTCCTGATCGCGTTGTTCGTCCTGGAGATGCAGTTCCTGTGGAAGTACATCGACGACCTGGTCGGAAAAGGACTCGATACCTGGATCATCGTCCAGTTGATGGTATACGTGTCGGTTACCCTGGTACCGCTTGCGCTTCCACTGGCCATTTTGCTTTCGTCCATCATGACCTTCGGCAACCTGGCTGAACAATATGAACTAACCGCTTGTAAGGCCGCCGGCGTATCGCTCCAGCGTGTGATGCGACCGCTCATCGTGACCGCCGTTCTGATCTGTTGCGGAGCCTTTCTCTTCTCCAATTATGTCCTGCCGATAGCGAACCTGAAGATGAACGCGCTGCTGTATGACGTGCGTGAACAGAAGCCGGCATTGCTCATCAAAGAAGGCATCTTCTACAACGGGATCGACGGATACTCCATCAAAGTGGGCCGGAAGGATCCTGACGGCCAAACGTTGCACAACATGATGATCTATGACCATTCGTATAACCGGGGAAATACGAAGCTGGTCATAGCCGAACGGGGTACCATGAAGCTTTCGGAAGATGAGCGCTACCTCCTACTCACCCTGTACAAGGGCGCCAGCTACGAAGAGCGGGAAGATCCCAAGCATCCGAAGGCCCGGCCACTCATGCGTACGGAATTCGATGAAGAAAGAATCCGCTTTGACCTGAGTTCATTCAAACTCACCCGTACCAACGAGCAGTTGTTCAAGGACAATTACCAGATGCTCAATCTGAAGCAGTTGACCCGATCCGCCGACTCCATTTCAAAAAGTATTACCACGAAGGAAAAACAGTTTTCGAACCATATCGCCCCCATCATCAGTGCCGATTTCGCCCAGTTGGGGCGCAGTGCGCAACCCATACGTCCCGCGAAAGACCTGCTGAGAAGTCTTCCGGAAGAAAAGCGGGCCGCTATCGCCTCATCAGCGCTTTTTGGCGCCAGGAATGTGAAGAGCATGGCAGATGATTCGAAACAGGATCTTCAGATCAAGAACAAGTCGTTGCGTAAACACCGTATCGAGTGGCATCGGAAGTTCACCCTTTCTTTCGCTTGTCTGATCCTGTTCTTCATTGGCGCACCGTTGGGTGCCATCATCCGGAAAGGCGGACTGGGCATGCCGGTTGTAGTTTCCATTTTGTTCTTTGTCACGTATCACGTCATCTCGATTTCCGGGGAGAAATTCGCACGTGAAGGTGTCATTCCTCCCTGGCGGGGCATGTGGACATCCTCGCTGGTCCTGTTGCCGATCGGTATTTTCCTCACCTACAAAGCGACGACCGATTCCGCACTCTTTGACAAGGAGGCGTATATCCGGTTTTTCAAAAGGTTCGTTCCGCATAAAAAATCCGGTGTTTCGTGAAGATCCTGCAAATCTGCCACCGGGTCCCTTATCCGCCACTCGACGGAGGAAATATCGCCATGCAAAACATGGCCGAAGGACTGGCCGGTGCCGGCGCGGAAGTACATCAATTCGCGTTGAACACCAACAAGCACTATGTCGCTCCGGAGTCCCTGCCTGAGCGGTTCCGCAGCATCTTCCATTTCCAATCTTCTCCGATCCGGACCAATGTCACTGTTGCCGGAGCCGTCACCAATTTTTTCAGGCGGAATGAGTCCTACAACCTTGTTCGTTTTTTCGACAAGCAGGCAGCTCAAAAAATCGCGACGATTCTGAAAGAAGGCGCGTTCGATATCGTGCAGCTTGAAACACTTTTTGCTGCGCCCTACCTTCCGGTGATCCGCGAAAACAGTCAGGCACGTATCGTCCTGCGCGCGCACAACGTGGAGCACATCATCTGGAAACGGCTCCGGGATGCCGAGCATCGGAATCCGCTGAAGCGCTGGTATCTCGGCTTCCTTTCCCGCAGGTTGAAGCGTGAGGAACTGAGAATTTTCCGGGAAGTGGATGCCATCGTTCCGATCACCGATGTGGATGAAGGGATGATCCGACAGGTGGTACCGCACAAGCAACTCCTGACCGTGCCCCTGGGCGTCGATCTGAATGAATACCCGGTGCAGGATACTACCGGTGAACCGCTACGGTTGTTTCACCTGGGAAGCATGGACTGGCTTCCGAACCTCGAAGCGGTCAATTGGTTCCTGGGGAATTGCTGGCCACGCATTCATCAACAATTTCCGCAACTGGAACTATTTCTTGCCGGTCGCGGTTTTCCGGAATCCCTGCTCCTGAATGCTCCTGCCGGTGTTCAATGCTCCGGGACGGTAGAAGATGCACAAGGCTACATGCGCGATAAGCAGATCATGGTTGTTCCACTGTTATCAGGTTCCGGCATGCGTGTCAAGATCATTCAGGGGATGGCGCTGGGAAAAACGATTATCTCCACATCCATCGGTGCAGAAGGAATCGGCGTAAAAGACGGGGAACATCTGCTGATTGCCGATACGCCTTCGATGTTCCTGGAAAAGATCCGCTATTGCCTGGAACATCCGGAAAAATGCAGATCCATCGGAAAGGCGGCACGTCGCCTTGTGGAAGAGCGCTATAGTTGCGCTTCACTCGGAAAGCGGCTGATAGAATTCTATCAGGGATTGGCCTGATCCGTCAGGAATCGATCCGGATCGTATGCCCCATTTTGTCCCGCTTCGTCTGCAGATAAAGCCGATTGTGCTCGTTTGATTCGATCTGCAAGGGAACGACTTCTACGATTTCCAGACCGTAGCCGATCAGGCCGGCACGCTTTTTCGGATTATTCGTCATGAGTCGCATCTTGGTGACACCCAGGTCGCGAAGAATCTGCGCACCGACTCCATAGTCGCGCTCGTCGCTGTTAAAACCCAACTCCAGGTTCGCTTCGACCGTGTCACGGCCCTGCTCCTGCAATTTGTAGGCTTTGAGTTTGTTGAGGAGACCGATCCCACGACCTTCCTGGTTCATGTAGACGATCACCCCTTTGCCGTCCGCCTCGATCAGTTCCATCGCTTTGTGCAACTGCGGACCGCAATCACAGCGGCAAGACCCGAAAATGTCGCCGGTCATACAACTCGAATGAACACGCACGAGTACGGGCTCGTCCTTCGACCAGCTTCCTTTCCGCAGGGCCAGGTGCTCCTGTCCGTTGTTCAACTGACCGTAGGCGATAAGTTCAAAGTCACCGAATACCGTTGGAAGCTGAACATCCACCTGTCGCTCGATGAGCGTCTCGTGCCGCAGCCGGTACGCGATCAGATCTTCGATGGATACGATCGGCAATTCGAACTTTTCGGCTATCAGAAAGAGGTCGGGTAAGCGAGCCATCGACCCGTCGGCATTCATGATTTCAACGAGTACGCCGGCGGGATAGCAGCCAGCCAATCTGGCGAGATCGATGGTTGCTTCGGTATGTCCGGTTCGGCGTAAAACTCCACCATTCTTGGCACGCAGCGGGAAGATATGCCCGGGTCGCCCAAGGTCTTCCGGCCGGGTGGCCGGATCAATCAGTGCTTTGATCGTCTGAGCCCTGTCCGATGCCGAGATGCCGGTTGTAACCCCTTTTCCCAACAAATCGACTGAAACCGTGAACTGGGTTTCGTGTGAGGCCGTATTCTGCATGACCATCAGCGGAAGGTCAAGTTCATGGCATCGGTCTTCGGTCAACGCGGTACAGATCAAACCCCGGCCATGAGTGGCCATGAAATTGATGATATCGGGCGTGATGTGTTCTGCCGCAACAATGAAGTCCCCTTCATTTTCACGGTTTGCATCGTCCACGACGATGACCACTTTGCCCGCGCGCAGGGCATCCAACGCGGTTTCGATCGTATCTAATTGCATTCGTTTCATTTCGAGCTGACAAAGGTACGAATCAACCGTGGGCATATTGTGCTTTCAGGAGAGCATAGTATCGGGATTTCGGCGAATAAAACCCCCAAAAAACCACATTTCCGGTTCGGTCTTACTTACCTCAAGCCTGCCCCAGGGCCGATTCTTATTCAAAAGGGAACAACCTTGCATCGCAATAGTTCAATTCCAGCCTGCTGCTTACCGATGTAAGTGTACCGGGAATTCCAACATCCGGCACGGAAATCCGGGGTTACCTTGCTTCCATCACTTCATCATCTGAAGCGACAACAACTAACGCAACCCCGTAAGGTTGCCCACAAAAGCCGCACAGGCCCCGTAAGGCCGGCGGCTTTTGTTCATTTATGATCGCATCGGGGTACGGAGTCGATTTAGCATGATTCGTTCATGCGCACCGCTCATACCCGGCCCGCAATCCGAACCTTCACAACGGCAACATGCAAAGGGTCGCTTATTCCTTGGGGACTTGTTTGTTTTCCAGGCTTCTTTTAAGTCGTAAGCGGGTTAGCAGGTCGTTCATGTCGTTGAACTCTTGTCTGAAAAAAACACCGAATCCCTGCGTGTAGGGTGCTGAGTAATTGAGAATGTTATCGAGATTATTCCGGTTGAATCCTTTAAGACGGAAACGACCGTCCTGCGTCAATTTATACTCCGCATAAAAGTCGCCTACCAGGTTGCTGTTGTTCCCGGTGGTAGTCACAGCCTGATTACCCGTATAGCCTACGTTTCCCTCCACCAACAGCCGATCATTGAAGAGCGATTTTGAGAACATGAGCTGGATCTCCTCGTTACTATACGTATCCTTGGCGCGATAATTAAAACCGATGCTGACGTTCTTACTGAGTTGCGATAGCCAGTTGCTTACCTGATTGCTCAACAATTCACTGGCACTTGCGCCGGCTCCTGCCCCTGCATCCAGGCGCGCCACTCCCTGCGAGCCCCCGCTTTGCGGCACGAACTGATTCAGGACCATCAGACCGAACATTTGTCGGCTTACCTCCTGCTCTGAATTCAGAAATGTCTTCACCAGGCTTTGAGCGGTAGCATCCAATCCTCGGGGTTCGATCTCGTAATCGATCGTCGGGTTCATGAGACGATTGGTCATTCGCAGTTTGCAATCGACCGGTATCCTTCGTTTGTAGGTGGAGTCCTGGAGGAGGTTGTAGAGCGAGGAAGTGTAAACGGTATAAACAGCCGTCAGGTCGACGTTCGCTTCATACGGGTCGCCGGACCAGGTGATCCTGCCGCCACGATCGATGTTGAATCGCTTGTTGATCAGGTTCTGCAGGGTGAACAAGTACGTGCCCTTTTCGATCGTATAGGTCCCGTACATATTGAAATCGCCAACGGTATTGATATCCAATCGAAGATTCCCATTACCGTTTCCGGAGATCACGTCACCGATCTTTTGGTCGAAGATGATGTTTATCTCCGCATCCGGATTCATCTCGAGATTCATGTTCAACCGGATCCCCGACAAATCGATGGTGTTTGAATTTTCGGAGAAGTCGTCCCGTTTCTTTGGGTCGATGAAGGTGATAAAGTTGCTTTGCGTTACCTCCGTGCTGCTCGTCAGCGGGATGTTGAGGATGGTTCCTTTCGTCGGGGAAAGGGTGATGTCCATGTTCAGGTATTCGAGCGGGCCGGTGATCTTGACCAGGCCAGTGGCGTTGGCACGCCCATAGTAAAGTTCATTCTGACTCGGATCCGTGTTCAGCGCCTGGAAATTCCTTGGCCGTAACTGGATATCAAATCTGAAATTCCTGAAATAGTCATGCAGTATCTTGCCCTTGACAGCGGCTTCGTTGTTATTCACATCTACCAGGGTCATATGGTCGAGGTTGAACGCGTTCTCTTCGACTTTCACCTTGCTGGTAAAATTATATCGGGTATTGAGATAATTCACGACACATCCTGCTCGCTTGAAATCCAGTTCTCCCTCGAAGACAGGCCTTTTGAGCGTTCCGTGAAGGTTCAGCTCCGCGGACAATTTTCCGTTCACATCCGAAACCACATCATCCACATAACGTTCGATCGTTCGCAAGTAGAAATTTTCCAGTTTGATCCGGAAATCCAGATTGTCGGATTCCCGCGCGAGATAATAGTTGCCGCGGATATCCGCTACTTTGGCAGTACCCCGCTGGATACCGATGCTGGCCACGACGACCTTCTGTTCACTATTCAAACGGGTGACGACTGTCGCATTTCCCAATGAATCTCCGTTGACTGTCAGATCCGCGATTGTGAGGTCGGTTTCCAATTGCGGATGGCGCAGAAGGTCGACACCGATCACATCGCCATTCACCCGACCACCCAAAGCCGTTCCACCCAATACCGGATCCAGGTGATGGAGGTTGAAATTCTCCATACGCACGACAAGCTGGTGCAGGGAATCCTTCACGATAGCCCCTTCTATTCGCAGCGCTTCAAGTCCATTGGATACGTCCAAGGCGTGGAAGACAATGGCGGAAGAATCAAAGGCCACCTGATTTCCTTCATTCAACACCCAGTGCCGGCCTTCCAGGAAGAGCGATGAGGAGTCGATCTCCAGACTAAACTTTCGGGAGGAGGTGAAATCCAGATCCCCTGCAAGCATCATCCGGTTGGGAAAACTGTCTTGTTGGGATACGTTGAGGAGGTACTCGATCCTGTTATCATGGGCCGAGGCATGGAGATCAACTAAGGGAACTACCCGTCGGTCGGCTCCGAGAAAGAGCGAGTCGGCAGAAACATCCAGCCGCAGGTTGGCGACATCCGAGCTCATGACGGTTTGCAATCCATGAATGCCGACAGCCCCATAGGTAAGATCCGGCGAGCTCAGCTTGAGCAGTACCGTTTTATCCATGGTATTCATTTTCCCGCTCAAGCGTGTATTGGGATCAATCGTCCAGGAAGGTAAAAACGTCTCCGTCAGGAATGAGGTGTTTTTGACCCTGACTGTAAATGTAAAATCCTGAATACCCGGATCGGTCTTCATCGGCAGGATAACCGATGGCAGGTAGCGCGGCAACCATTGCTTGGCGGCATCGCCCAATTGCGCCAACTGGAATCTACCGGACATACGCGCGTCGAGGAAATCCGATTCCAGAAACAAATCCCGCTCTTCCTGGTCGAGCCAGGTCGAATTCAGAAAAATCCGGTTTACCCGATACAATTTCTGGTCTACCTGAAAGTTGGTGTTATCGATCCGCACTTCACCGGTAAGATTGTCGAGGTTGTTACCGGTCAACCTGCTGTTGATCGTCGTGGAGATATAATTGTCGCCGGAGACATTCACCAGATTCAACGGATCAAGGTGAGCCCGCTTGATGGCAGCCGTAAAATCAAAGATGGGAAGCTTGCCCTGGAAATTGATCTTTCCTTCAAAATCCAGATCCAGATTGGGGTCCTGCACATTGACTTTACCATTGAAGAGTTTCTTGGCGATCTCACCATTCACTTTGATGTTGGAATACGCATAGTTCTTGAAACCCAGGGATTGGATGTTCCCGATCAAACGTGCATCGACCGTTTCGAATCGTAATCCCTTGCCGTCAATATCAGCAGCAAGGGTGACCTGCCCCATATCACCGATACGCGCGATCTTGCCGATATCGAAGTGATTGCTGGACACATGCCCTTTATAGACATAGTCCTTGATACGGGAGTCGTATTTCAAGTTGATATCCGCGCTCAGGTAACCGACGTCCGAGTTCAAATTTCCATAGGCGACGAAGTCACTGAAGAATCCCGTGAACTTCCCTTTGAAATCAACCAGTCCCAGGTCTTCCAGGTTCTCCGGAACATCTATGGTCTGTTTGGTTTCGAAGGGTGGAATCGGAATCCATTCAATATCGCGAGCGCTCGTGCGAATCTGCTCGGCCAATACGTCGATGTAGGTTTCGTCGATTTCCGGCAGACCGGTCATGGAGATATTCCCTTTGAAGACCGATTCCTTGCCCCAGCCAAGACGGACGTTCCGGCCACGAAATTTGCTGACGGTCCCGCGGAAGTTCCCTTCCAGGGCCACTGCCTTATCGAGACCTTTCAGGTCGGTCGCGAAGTAGGCGATGTCGGTGAAAGAAACAGTGGAGGAAGTGAAATCGCCTCTCCATCGGACTTTTTCCAGGAACTCATCAAAGTCCGGGAAACTGTCGAATTGGAAAGTCAGATCCGCCCGGATGGAAGTCTGAGGTGTAACGATCTTCAGGCCCTTGCAACGCAATTCATCGGGCCCGACTTTGGCATCGGCGCTGAGTTCCTGCAGTGTGAATCCGCTGTGGTCGTGAAATCGCAACTTCTCGATCCTTGCGAAAACTGAATCTCCAACGAAATGGATGTCGTACAGATCTCCGTGAATACTGTCGATGTCGAGGTTGGAGAAATCCACTCCCTCGGGCTCCAGGGAATCCGATTCGACCCGGTGCCGGAAGTGCAGGTTGTCTAACTTCAACTGGTCGACCGAAAGTTTCCAGGGCTTTGAAGCAGTGGTATCATTCGATGAAAAATAGTCGAGCAAAAAGTACAGGTTATCATGTTCCTCACCCCGGTATTCCATCAGGTTGAAGTCGGTCCGGCTAAGCCGTAAAGTGCCGATTGACAACCGGCGGGCGGCGGTTGAAAGGTCTTTTATTCCTACACTGATCTCCTCGCTATAGAGGAGTGTATCGTGATGCAGATCTTCCACGTAAACGCCCTTCAAATTGACCGAAGTAACCAACCGGATGGAAACACGGTCAATGGATACGGTAGTGCCCAGTTCGCCCGAAAGCCAGGCGGCGGCACGGCGGGCAAGCCAGGATTGAAAACCATCGAATTGAAACGCACCGAAAAGCAGTCCGATCAGCAGAATAAGACTGCCGAAGATCCAAAGCGCTATGCGACCTGCTTTTTTGATATTTTTGAAATGCTAAACGGTCGTGCCGTGATGCAATTTTAATACCGTGTCGACACCTTCCCAACCCCAGTTCATACTAGGCATAGAATCGTCGTGTGACGAGACAAGTGCCGCGGTTATTCAGGGAAGAACCGTTCTGTCCAATGTGATCGCTAACCAGTTGCTGATTCACCGGAAGTACGGTGGCGTCGTTCCGGAACTGGCATCGCGGGCACATCAACAAAAGATTGTTCCGGTGGTCGAAGAGGCCCTGACCCTCGCAAATATAACTAAAAATCAACTTTCTGGGGTGGCATTTACCCGAGGTCCGGGTTTGATGGGGGCCTTATTGGTTGGAGTATCCTTTGCCAAATCTTTTGCCCTTGCTCTGGATATTCCGCTCCTGGAAGTTAATCATATGCAGGGACACGTCCTTGCGCACTTTCTGAAGAAGCCCGGAGAGCATAAGGCGGTTCCCTCCTTTCCGTTTCTCTGTCTGACAGTATCCGGCGGACATACCCAGATTGTCCGGGTGGATGATCCCCTGGAGATGCGCGTCATCGGAGAAACGCAAGACGATGCCGCCGGTGAAGCATTCGATAAGGCAGCCAAGTTGCTCGGATTGCCATATCCTGGAGGACCTTTGATCGACCAGCATGCTGCGAAGGGAGACCCGGACAGCTTCAAGTTTCCGCATCCCAGGATTCCCGGACTTGACTACAGTTTTTCCGGATTAAAGACCGCCTTTCTTTACTTCCTACGTGACCAGGAGAAGCACCACCCATCATTCAAACAGGAACGGTTGGACGATATCTGTGCCTCCCTGCAACAATCGATTGTTACGATACTGCTGGAAAAGCTGGTGTTGGCCAGCCGGGAAACCGGTATACGGGGTATTGCAATTGCCGGCGGCGTAAGTGCCAATTCTGGACTTAGGAAAGCACTCCAGTTCACGGGTGAACGCGAAGGTTGGCAGGTTTTCATACCGCCATTCGAATATTGTACTGACAATGCCGCGATGATCGCTTGTGGCGGCTCGTTTCTCTTCGAAGCAGGTCGTTTTACCGGACTTGAAACCGCTCCCCTTGCCCGAATGCCTTTCTGATCGTATGAACCAACCCTCCTCCCGCAGCTCATCGCTACCCATTTGGACTACCCTGGTATTCGCCGGCTGGTTGTTGTCCTTCTTGTTCTCCTGTCAACAACCGCGACAGGAAAGCGAGCAAACCGAAGCGGCAACGAACGATACCACTGCGCTGATGAACAATTTCCTAACGGGCTTGTGGAGCGTCGATTCGCAGAATTTCCTGAACAACGAAGGGTTCTATCTGCAGCCAGATGGTCGGTTATCGTTAGTCGCCAGTGAAGCGCAAGGCGAATGGAGACTGATGGGTCGTGATACGCTCTATCTGAAAGTCCATAATTGGTCACCGGATCCACTGGAGTATTTTTTCATCCTGGATTCGCTTGATCCGCAATTCATGATCCTGCGCGACACTACCGGGCAGACGGTGTATCGCAAAGTCCCGTATGGGACCAATGCGGAAGGCATCGTACTGAACGGCTTCATGGGCACACTCGATCGTCAGTTAAATGCGAAGGAATATCGCTTTGATCTTCCGTCTGCCAAGCGCATCAAGCTGGAGCTTAAATCAGCCTTCGCCGGTATCAGCTTTCGCGTTTTCGACGGGGAGCATGAACTGACTGCGGCACCCGTAAAAAGCTGGGACGCGATCCTGATCCGCAGCGGTCAGTACAGGGCGGTGGTGGCGATCGATGATCCCCGGCGGTTGTCCGAAGACCGAATCGAATTTGATCTGAAAGTTTTTGGTTATTAGCGACCGGCCATAAAAAAGCCCGCTCTTTCCAGAGCAGGCTATCCAACTGAAACCGTATGCTTTTACGCTTATTGTGACGGCAACAGTACCTTATCGATCACGTGTACGATCCCGTTTGATGCCGGAACGGATGCCAGCACATTCGCGCCGTCGATGGTCATTTTGCCATCAGCCCCTACGGTTACTTTACACGATCCACCTGCAAACATGCTTACCTGTTGGCCATCCCGGAACATTTCCTGTTTCATGTTTCCAACGATGACATGATGGTAAAGTATGTCCGTCAATTTCCCTTTATTCTCAGGTTTGAGGAGACCTTCCACCGTGCCGGCCGGCAAGGCTGCAAATGCATCATTGGTAGGTGCAAATACCGTGAACGGGCCATTGTTCGAGAGCGCGTCGACCAGTTCAGCGGCCTTTACCGCTTCGACCAATGTGGTATGGTCCTTTGACCCTACCGCCACTTTCACGACGTTAGGCTGGGAGACATCATCTTCTACTGTGGATTGGCCACCTTCCACGGGTGTGGACTCGGTTGACTGATTGGCGTTGGTTGCTCCTTCTTCCTGAGCGCCGGACTGGCATCCCGGTAGTGCCAAAACCAGGCTTAAGGAAAGGAGGCTCATCGGGATCAAATGTGTCAGTTTTTTCATGGGTGCGGGTTTGATTAACTTGCCAGTGAAATTACAACCGTCGTAAGCAGCGGGTGACTGATTGCCCTCAGGGCACGTACTGCTCTTTATCATTCCCTCGCCTACGAAAACACACCATTCCGATGATCCGCCTACGACCATTCGATCTGGGAGACGCCGATGCGATCGCCAGTCTGGCCAACAACCGGAAGATCGCCGATAACATGCGCGACATGTTTCCCCACCCGTATCACCGGGAAGATGCGGTTCGGTTCATTCAGCGCGTCAATCAGCAGTCGCCTTCTACCGTCTTCGCCATCGAGCTGGACGGTAAGCCGATCGGCTCGATCGGTTATTTTCCGGCATCCGACATCAACCGCATGAACGCAGAGGTCGGTTATTGGTTGGGTGAACCATTTTGGGGCAAGGGCATCATCACAGAAGCCATCGGCAAGCTGGTCGACCATGCCTTTACGCATTCGAATCTGAGTCGCCTCTTTGCCATTCCGTTTCCGCACAACCTGGCTTCCGCCAAAGCGCTGGCGCGAAACGGTTTCGAACTGGAGGCTAGGTTGAAGGGTACGCTCATCAAACATGACCGGGTGATGGATGAGCTGATCTATTCCATTCGTCGCGAGGAGTGGGCCAAACGATTTCCGGAAAAAGCAAAGGCCCGGACATGACCGGGCCTTTCGCTTTGAAGTAGCTAC
>Ga0268298_10002506_pt1 | contig 20038 bp, 18 predicted proteins | sample WWTPWeurt_MetaG_FD_194462 | JGI IMG/M metagenome (GOLD analysis project Ga0268298, IMG submission 194462) | Activated sludge microbial communities from WWTP in Nijmegen, Gelderland, Netherland - WWTP Weurt | ecosystem: Engineered > WWTP > Aerobic digester > Activated sludge | place...
GGGATTGAGGGGTAGCCAGAACTGGAGCCGCTGCAAGGCGTAGACCACCAGGAAACCCAGCAGGTTGAAGGCCAGCATGGCGAAGGCGTAGCGGGTCCAGGGCATGTCGTCGTCGGGCTTCACGCCGCACAGGCGATAGAGCCCGCGTTCCAGCGGCCTCAACCAGCGGATGAACGCGGGCGGGTCATCCCGGTAGATCCGGGCCATGTAGAGGCCCAGGGGCCAGGCCAGCCCGATCAGGGCGACCACATAGAGGGCGAGTTGGAAGTAGCCGTTGCCAGTCATGAGAAACGCTCCGGGAAGAACAGCACCGCCACCAGGTAGGCGAACACGCCTACCGCCATCACCAGGGCCAGGAGATAGAGCCCGTCCATCAGCGCCTCCTCAGCTTCTCGAACAGCGGAACCAGAAGTGCCGTCAGGGCAAAAATGCCCACCGCCACACCGATATAGAGCAGATCCATGATTGTCACCTTCGTTCGATTGAATTTAAGTATCTGAACTATAGAGAGAATCCGATCAAGATAGGATCAAGAACGACAGCACTGGTATTAAGAACACATCAAGATCGGGATCTGTTAGACAAAAGCATTCAATCTGATTAGCGGGTTACCTCAGCCAACTCGTCATTCCGGCATCCCGTTCGCCCAGAACTGTCAAATTGTCAGATACAAGCCGGCTCTTCCGGATAAAATTCAAGCTGGGACAACAGCCTATGTTGGATATGCCGACCTTGATCGCACACTTCACCGGAACCTTGAACCGACGCTTCCTGACCGGCACAGCCGCCGGCTTGGTGTCGAGTTCCCTGGTCTTCCTGGTGCTGTTCGTCAATCTCTATTCAGAAGAATTGCAGCAGGAAACCGCGACCATGATGTCCCAGGTCAACAGCCTGCTGCGTACCTCGTTGGAAAACGCCATGCTCAAGCGGGACCTCGAGGGTCTCCAATTCATCGTCGCCGGTCTGGGCAACCAACCTGGGATCCGAGCCGTCAGCATCACCAACCCCGAGGGTGAGGTTCGCTTCTCCAGCCTCGCCTCCAGGCTCGGCAGCCGGATGCCGCTACCGGCCCAAAGCCCTCTCGACCAACCCAGCGCCAGCTTCGTGACCGGCGACGAGGAGCGGGAGCTGATGCGCAGCATCCATCCGGTGCGCAATCGTGCGGCCTGTGGCGAGTGCCACGGCCCGGTGGAGCGGCGCCCTATCAACGGCATTCTCTATGTCGACTATGACGCCGCCCAGCTCCGCGCCAAGGCACGGACCACCACCATGCTGCTCATGGGTTCCGGCGCCCTGATCGTGCTGCTCAATCTGGCGGGAGGCTGGTGGTTCATCCGCCGCTATGTCCTGACGCCGGTCGCCGATCTGGCCGCCGCCAGTCGGGCGCTGGCGGCGGGGCAACTGGAGGTGCGGCTGCATTCCCAGGGTGCAGACGAACTCGCGGCCCTGGGCCGCACCTTCGACCAGATGGCCACCAGCCTGCAGGACAAGATCCGCGAACTCAGCGACAAAGAAACCTTCCTTCAGGCCCTGGTAGACGCTATTCCGGACGGGGTGCGCATCATCGGCCCCGACTACCGTCTGCTGCTGGTCAATCGCGCCTATCGGGAACAACTCGGCCTCTCAGCCGATGACAGGCTGCCCGGGCACTGTCATGACTCCAGCCATGGACGCTCCACCCCCTGCCCGCCCACCCTGGTAAGCTGCCCGCTGGTCGCCATCCGTCAGCAGGGCCGACCCATCAAGATCCTGGATCAACACCGGCGCCAAGACGGCTCCCAATTGGTGGTGGAGGTCTATGCGGCACCGCTGCGGACGCATCGCGGCGGACAGGAAGAAACCCTGGTGGTGGAATCCATCCGTGATCTCCAGGCCCAGATCAAATACTCACACGAGCACAAACTGGCGGAGCTGGGCAAGCTGGCGGCCGGGGTCGCCCACGAGATCCACAATCCCTTGGGGTCGGTGCGGCTGGCGCTGCACGCCTTGAGCGGTTCGCCAGGGTCGACGCCGCCCGCCGAGATGGGAGAACTGCTGCAACTGGTCAACCGCGAGGTGGATCAATGTCTGGCGGTGACCGAACGGCTGCTGCGCCTCAGTGCTCTTCCCGCCGGCGAGACGGAGATCGTCGATGTCAACCTGGCGGTGCAGGACACCCTGAGCCTGCTGCGTTGGGAGGCGGAACAGCGGCGGATTAAATTGGAAATCGACCTCCCCGAGCCACCACTCCGGGTGCTCGCCACGGATACGGATGTGCGGATGCTCACCTTGAATATCGCCCAGAACGCCTTTCACGCCATGCCGCGGGGCGGATCGCTCAGGGTCCAGGGAAGGCGGCAGGCGGGGAAAATCCTGCTCGCCTTCGAGGATGCAGGTATCGGCATCGCCGCGGAGGATCTGAAACGCATCTTCGATCCCTTCTTCAGCCGCCGGGCGGACGGCTCCCAGGGAACCGGCCTCGGGCTCGCCATCTGCCAGGCCATAGTCAACAACCATAAAGGCCGCATCGAGGTAACCAGTGTGCCCGGCGAGGGCAGCCGGTTCACCATCCATCTCGCCGATGCGGATCATTCCGGAGGCTTGGGATGACACGCAAGGTCCTCATCATCGAAGACGACGAACTGCTCAACCGGCTGGTGGTTCGTTGCGTATCCCAACTCGGACACGACGTCACCGGCACCCGCTCCTGGAAGGAGGCGGCGGCCTATCTGGAGCAGCATGAACCCCATCTGGTGATCATGGACGTACGTCTGCCGGACGGCGACAGCCTGACGCATCTCCGTCGCTTGGTGGAGCGCCAGCCGGTGATCGTGCTCACCGCCTACGGCTCGGTTCAGCACGCGGTCGAGGCGATGAAGGCCGGCGCCAGCGAATATCTGGTCAAGCCGGTGAGCCCGGAAGAGCTGAATCTGGTGGTACAGCGGGTACTGGAAACCGCCCAGTTGCGGGAGGATCACAGCTTCTGCAAACAACGGCTCACCGCCCGGGAAGGCTCGTGTTCCTTTCTTATCGGCGAGAGCCAGGTGCTCGGCGATGTGCGTCAACTGATCGAGGCCGTCGCCCCCACCAATGTCACCGTACTCATCCAGGGGGAGAGCGGCACCGGCAAGGAACTGGTGGCCCGCGCCATCCACGACGCCAGCGAACGCCGCCGCATGAATTTCGTCGCCGTCGATTGTTGCACCTTGCAGGAGAAGCTCTTCGAGTCCGAACTCTTCGGCCATGAGCGGGGCGCCTTCACCGGCGCGGATCGGCTAAAGAAGGGCCTGATCGAAGGCGCGGAAGGGGGCACCCTGTTTCTCGACGAGATCGGCGAGATCGAACCCTCGGTGCAGGCCAAACTCCTGCGCATCCTGGAAACCGGCAAGTTCCGCCGTCTCGGCGGCACCAAGGATCTGGACGCCAATGTGCGCGTGGTCGCCGCCACCAACCGCGATCTGGAATCCATGAGCCTGGGTTCGGGATTTCGGGCCGATCTCTATTTCCGCCTCAGTGCCTTCGTCATTACCACCCCGCCCTTGCGTGAGCGCCGGGAGGACATCACCCATCTGGCCATCCATTTCCTGCGCAATCACAATTTCTCCCGGCGCATCGACAAGACCTTCGGCGTCGATGCCATCCGCAAGCTGGTGGCCTACGACTGGCCGGGCAATGTCCGCGAACTCAAGAACGCCGTGGAGCGTGCCATCATCCTCTCCCGCGATCGCCCCCGCATCGGCATCGAGCACCTTGCCTTCCTGGGTCGCCGCCACTGCCCGGAGATCTCGACCCAGCTAAGCTTTGAACGGGACCCCACCCTGGAGGAACTGGAGGCCAGATATCTGGCGTTGCAGTTGAAAAAATTCTCCGGTCACCGCGGCAAGGTAGCCGAGGTGCTGGGGATCAGCGAACGCAATCTCTACCGTTTGATCAAGCGCTACGGATTGACCCAGCCGCAAGCGGCGCATTAACATCCGGTCCGCCCGACGGGACGGGCCCTGACCCGCCCGCGGGAATCATGGGACCACAAGGGTCCGGAAGCCTTGGAGAAATCATCATGCCGCTCAACTGTCGCTGGCTCGGACTGGAGCTGAAGAATCCCCTGGTCCCCTCGGCCTCCCCTCTCACCGCCAGTCTCGATAGTGCCAGAGAACTGGAAGATGCCGGCGCCGCCGCCATCGTCATGTACTCCCTGTTCGAAGAAACCATGCTCGCCGAGGAAGAGTCGGCGGCCATGGCGCCACGGCTGAGCGACACCGACTGGGGCGCGGAGAGCAGCGGCTTCGTCGTCCCAGGCGATGCCGAGCGTGCCCTGGATCGCTATCTGGAACTCCTGGCCGCGCTCAAACAGAGCCTGGAGATTCCGGTCATCGCCAGCCTCAACGGTGTCACCATGGGCGGTTGGATCCAGTGCAGCCAGGCCATGGCCGCCGCCGGAGCGGATGCCCTGGATCTCAACATCTACTACCCCGCCGCCGACATCCATGAACCCGAGCGTGCGGTAGAACAGCGCTATTTCGATATCCTCAAGGAGCTGCGGCGCCTGGTCCGCATCCCCATCAACATGAAGCTGCCGGCCATGTTCAGCTCTCCCGGCCATTTCATCAAACAACTGGAGTCCCTCGGTGCCGACGGCGTCTCTCTCTTCAACCGCTTTTATCAGGCCGACATCAATATCGACACACTCCGCCTCGTCCCCAGCCTGCATCCATCCAGCTCCGCCGAGGCGCTGCTTCCCATGCGCTGGATCGCCATCCTGCGCGGGCGCACCGGCCTGAGTCTGGCCGCCACCAGCGGGATCCATACCAGTCGGGATGTCATCAAGATGCTGCTCGCCGGGGCGGATGCGGTCCACCTCTGTAGCGTCCTCCTCACCCATGGCCCGGCACATCTCAGGGTCCTGCTCGACGGGCTGCAAAACTGGATGGAGGAGAAGGGGTTCACCTCGGTGGAGCAATTCAAGGGACGCCTGAGTCAGAGCCGGGTCCCCGATCCGGTCGGTTTCGAACGGGCCAATTACACCCACATCATCGAGAGCTATCGCTTCGATCCTCATCCGGAGGGTTGAATGTCCGCCTCCTGAAGGCTCTTGGGATGAGGCCGATCAGGCCCCTTCCAACGCGATCCCAGCCAAGCCCATCTCCGGCCTTCATTCGTCGACTAGGCCGCATTTTTCACCAGTCGTCTACCGCGGACGCCGCTTGGCTCGCTGTGCCGGTCAAGTCCGAGGAGGCGTCCACACCCCGCATGTCTTCCGGGCCTGGGCCTGTGTAGCCGATTTATCGTTCTCCATTCAAGAACAATACCGCTATTACATGGAGATTGTTCTCGAAAAAAGAACGAGAAATAGCGGTTTTCCGTCGATGCCCGGCAGACTGACTACGGAGAGTTTTCTCTTAACGCCTCAATAAAAAATCTACTCGGAAATGGTATCAGCTACGCCTTCGCCGCCAATTTCTCCATGCGCCCCGTCACAGCGGCCTCTCGGTGCCCTCGCCATGGCGCCCGGTGAGAAATGCGGGCTAGCGAACTCTCGATGGTTCGCCCTCATGCCCTCCGACGAGCCTCGCCCCGCTCGGCTATTGAATAACCAGGCAAAACAAGATATTCAGTGTGCAAGCCGTGACCAGTGGTTACCAACCTCTCGACATCAATCTCGCTGGATTTATGAAGAGAAAGCATGAATTGAAAACGACAACATGGATTCATCCCCCGGCATCCTCCAGGATCCGCCTGCTCCTGGTCCTGCCGCTGTTGTTCATGACCGGTATCGCCTTGGCGATGGGGCCGGAGCGCATGCCGTTCCCACACTGGCCCTTCGAGGAAAACGGCGGACGTTACCCGGAAGAAGTGGCCTTCGTCACCCGCACCTCGAACGGCCTCACCCTGATCACCACCAAGGGCGACACCCGGCATCGGTTCGCCGACGGACGCACCACCCTGGTCGAACGCCTGATCGGGGGCGCTGGCCGCTACCAGGGGGAAGATCCGGCCAGCGCCAAGATCACCCGGTTTCGCGATCCCACCCCGGGGCCGGGCCAACCCATCACCGCCTACACCAGCCTACGTGCCAGCGCCTGGCCCGGGATCGAGACCCGGTTGCGGCAGCGCGACGGCGCCATCGAACGCCTGTTCCGGCTCGCTCCCGGGATCGATGCCGGGGTCATCCGGGTGCAGATCCAGGGCGCCGAATCCTTGCAAACCGCCGCTGATGGTGGACTGATCATCCAGACCCAGTATCAACAACTCCAACTCTCGCCGCCCCTGGCCTGGCAGCCGGACGGCGAATTGGAGCGACGGATCGAGGTTGCCTATCGCGTCGAGGGCGACAGCTACGGCTTCAACCTCGGACTCCATGATCCCGGACTTCCGGTGGTGATCGACCCCCTGATCCGTTCGACCTATTCCGGCGGCACCGGCGGCGACCAGATCCGCGCCCTGGCCACCGACGCCAGCAGCGTCTATGTCGCTGGCATCACCTTTTCCGGTGACTTCCCGGTGACGGGCGGGGCCGCCCAGGGGTCCTTCGACAGCTTCACCGACGCCTTCGTCGCCCGCTACAACGCCGACCTCAGCCAGCTTCTCGCCGCCACCTACTTGGGTGGCAGTGGTTACGACGAGGCCCAGGCGATCAGCCTCGCCAGCGGTAATGTTTTTGTCGCCGGTCGCACCGGAAGCACCAATTTCCCGGGCACCGGCAGCGGCGCCCAAACCACCAACGGCGGCGATTTCGACGGCTTCGTCGCCCGCCTCTCGGCCGATCTCGGCACCCTGGTGCGCGCCAGCTATTTCGGCGGCAGCGGCCTCGACGCCTTTTTCGGCCTAGCGGTGACCGCGAGCGATGTCTACGCCACCGGCTTCAGCCAATCGCCCAGCCTGCCGGGGACCTCGGGGGCGGCTCAAACCAGCCGCTCCGGCAGCAGCGACGCCATCGCCGCCCGCTTCTCCCTGGATCTGACCACCTTGCTCCGGGCCACCTATCTCGGCGGCAGCCTGGACGAGACCAGCCGCGGTCGCCCCCTGGTGCTCAACAGCGCCCTCTATGTCCCGGGCACCACCAACTCCCACGACTTCCCCCAGACCAGCGGCGGCCTCCAGTCCAGCCTCGACAACAGCGACGCCAGCGACGCCGCCTTCGTCAGCCGCCTGGCGCTCGACCTCTCCAGCATCCAGCAATCGACCTACTACGCCACCACCTTCTCCCACGACCGCGGACTTTCCCTGGCCACGGCCGGGGGCGACATCTTCCTGCTCGGCGAGAGCGCCGGCGCCGATCTGCCCGGCACCTCCGGCGGCGCCCTGCCCCACAATAACCTGGTCGATCTCTTCCTCGCCCGTCTTTCGTCCAGCCTCGGCAGCGTGGTGAACGCCACCTACTTCGGTGGCTCGGATGACGAGACGGCTGGCGACCTGCTGGTCGACGGCAGCGGAATCATCATCACCGGCACCACCTCCTCCAGCGATCTGCCCGGCACCACCGGAGGGATTCAACCGACCAAGACCGGCCCTGCGGATGTCCTGCTGGCCCGCTTCGACCTCGGTCTCACCAACCTGCAACAATCCAGCTACCTCGGCGGCATCATCAACGAGGAGGGTCTCGCCCTCGGCCTGATCGGCTCCACCCTCTATGTCGCCGGACGCGAGGATTCCACTGGCTTCCCCGGCACGGGTCCGGGTAGCGGCGGCGCCCAGGAAAACTACGGCGGCAACGAAAACGACGACGGCTTCATCGCCGCCCTCAGCTCGGATCTCGCCCAGGCCCTCTCCGCCTCCATCAACGACGTCAGCCTGAAGGAAGGTAACTCAGGCAGCACCCCCTTCGTCTTTAGCGTGACCTTGAACTCGCCCCCGGCGGCCCAGGTCCAGGTCTCGATCACCAGCGCCAACATCAGCGCCCAGGCCGGTCAGGACTATGGCCCACCCAGCCCCAACCTCCTCAACTTCACCCCCCAGGGACCGCTCGCCCAGAATGTGACCGTCCTCGTATCCGGCGATACCATCCCGGAGGGAGACGAGCAGTTTCGCCTCAGCCTGAGTTCCAACGATGTCGCCATCGCCGACGGCATTGGCCTCGGCACCATCATCAACGACGACCTCCGCCCCGGGACGCCCCCCTTTACCGCCGTACCCGCCGCCGTGCCCGGCCTCTCTCCCCTGGGGCTACTGGCCCTGGGATTGCTGGTTGGGGGATTGGTGTCCAGGTTCATGCGCCGGGGTTAGGGGCCGGAGGAAAGAGCCGGACCAAGTGGACTACTGTGAAATTCTGACCGAGCACCGATATCACCACTTCCGACCTTTACCAAGACCAAGGATGGCCTCCAGGCTCGTTATGGGAGCGATTGCTGGTCGCGGAACGGCAGGCCCTGGCGGTCGGCGCCCTGGTTCCCATCGAGACCGAATTCGAATACCTCCAGGAAAGCGGCATCCACTTTCTCGTCCGCGTGGCGGGCAATCTGCAGCGCAAGAGCGAAGACAAACTCCGCCACTCGCCTCCACCGGCCCCAGGTGCCGTAACGGGCTACAATCCCTTCCTGCCCCCCGAACCAATTCTCACCCTGGGGGGGATCGGCCCAGATCATCTGGCCGTGCTGAACAAGTTCAATGTCATCAAGCATCACCTCCTCATCGTCACCCGGGAATTCGAGGAGCAGGAACGGCTGCTCGGTTTAGGAGACTGGCTGGCTTGGTGGCGTTGTATGGCGGAGTGCGAGTCGCTGGGTTTCTACAACGGGGGCGCGGCGGCCGGAGCCAGTCAGGGACATAAGCATCTGCAATGGGTGCCGCTACCCCTGGAAGCGGGTGCGGCCCTGTCGCTGCCGATCTCGCCCTTATTGGAAGACGTTGTCAGGGTGCATGAGCCTGGAAGGATCGCCGCCCTGCCCTTCCCGCATCTGGCGGTCGGCCTCAGCCCGGGTGTCTGGCGGGAACCCGAGGCGGCCGCCGAGGAGTCGCGGGATCTCTATCTCAGGTTGTTGCGGCAACTCGGTCTGCCGCCGACGCAAAAAGACAGACGGGTCTTCCAGTCCGCCCCCTACAATCTCCTGCTGACCAGAGCCTGGATGCTGCTGGTTCCCCGCGCCCGGGAAGCCGCCATGGGGATATCGGTCAACGCCCTCGGCTTCGCCGGTTCCCTGTTCGTCAAAAATCGAGAACAACTGGCGCGGCTGCGGCGGGAAGGCCCGCTGGCCTTGCTGCGAGGCGTCTGCCCCCCGGTCTGAGATTGGAACGCCCCTGGCTTGATCAAAGATAAGCCGGACAATGGGGTTATGGAGCATAATTCCCAGCCCGCATTTCTCACCCAGGAGGTAGCCAAGCTTCCCATGGACATCGACACCAGCATCGAGGCTTACCCCGGCCAGCTCGACACCCTGGCGAAAAGCCGGGCGGGTACCAAGCCTAGCTGTCGTCTCGGCGCCGTCATTGGCACCTTTCGCGGCCCCTTCCTGCTGCTGACACCGGCCTGTGTTTCGGTTGGCCTCGGTCTCGTGATAGGACAAGGCTCCCCTTTTTCCCTGGCCATCCTGGGACTGGTGATCCTCGGCGCCCTGAGTGCCCACATCGGCGTCAATGTATTGAATGAATACTCTGACTTCCGCTCCGGGCTGGATCATCGCACCATCCGTACCCCTTTCAGCGGCGGAAGCGGGAGTCTGCCCGCCTGCCCCCAGGCCGCTTCCCTGGCTAGGATGGTGGGCTATGGGGCGGTATTGCTCACCCTCGTCATCGGCCTCGTCCTCTTGGCTCTCTCCGGCCCCGGCCTCATCCCCATCGGACTCATCGGGGTGATCCTGGTGCTCGTTTATACCCCCTGGGTCACCCGTCATCCGCTGCTCTGTCTGATTGCCCCCGGGCTGGGTTTCGGTTCCTTGATGGTGCTCGGGACCCAGTATGCCCTGGCTGGTGCTTTTAGCCTCCAGGGACTGGCGGCCTCGCTGGTGCCCTTTTTCCTGGTCAACAACCTGTTGCTGCTGAACCAGTTCCCGGATGTGGAGGCGGATCGCTCGGTCGGTCGCGACCATGTCCTCATCCACTGGGGCAAGACGGTGGGTCGCTGGTTGCTGCTGAGTTTCTATGCGGCCGCTTATGGCGTGATTCTCATCGGCGTCCTCAGCGGACTCTTTCCCCTGGCCACCCTCATGGCCGGCGCCAGCCTGGTGTTGACCATCCCCACCCTGAGTCGCCTCTGGCAGAATCAGGAGGATCCTGAGCAGTTGCGCCCCGCCATGGGTCTGAATGTCGCCATCTCCCTCGTTACCCCGGTGCTTCTGGGAGTCGGGCTGGCCTTGACCTGAGACCTCTCAACAGGACCGCCACACCAGGGTCGCGCCGACCAGGATCAGCAGCAGACCCATGAGACGGATCACCTGGGTCGGGCTCAGGCGCAGATGGATCTGGTTGCCGGCATAGAGGCCGCACAGCATCACCGGCAGGCCCAGGAGCATGGCCTGGGGCAGATCCGCCTGGAACAGCAACCCGGACGCGGCGAAGAAGATCATCCGCGCTGCCCCTTCCAGTAAAAACAGGACCGAGAGAGTCGCGCGGAGCGCCCCCTTATCCTGGGTGCGATGGGAAAGATAGATCACAAAGGGTGGCCCGCCGATGGCGAAGAGTGCTCCGATGGCGCCTCCCAGCCCGCCGGCGGGGAGCGACCACCAGGCGGAGATCCGACGCTGGGCCTGTAGATGCAACAGGATCCGCCCGCCAAAGAGGATCACCAAGAGGCCGAGTCCGCACAGGGCGGCCTCTTGGGGTACCTGGATCAGCAGTTTGATCCCCAGGAAGCTACCCAGCGAGGCCGGGAGCAGCAGTCTCAGGATTTCCCACCAGAGGACCCGATCCTTGGCCCGCATCAGGCTGGTGGTGGTCAGGATCAAGGCCGCCAGGACATCGAAGGCGACGATCCAGGGCACTACCAGGGTGAGGGGAAGCCAGAAGGCCAACAGGGGCACCGCCACCAGGGCGGAACCGAAGCCGGTGACGGCGCGCAGCACATAGGCCGCCAACAGAACCGCCCCGCTGGCCAGAAGTTCAGCCGTATCCACGTAGCCGGCCTCGAGACCGGAGCGAATCGGCGAGGGCTCCACTCACAGACACAGGCCCTCGCCCCTCCTCCGTCCCCGCGACTTTCGCTTCAGATCAGAAAGATCCCTATCTCGATCAGCGCCGGCGCGGGATGCTGATCAGCATCTCTTCCTCCTTGACCTCCTTCTTCACCCCCCTCAGGTCGGCATCCATGGGCAGCAGAAAGCGCTGGGTGGCCACGCTGGAGGAGTATGTGTACTGGCGTTGAAAACCCCGCCCCTGGGCCAGGGATTGATCCGCCTTCTGCTGCTCGGAGCGATCGCTGCTGAGGACGAGCCAGTTGCCTTCGCTCCAGAACTTGATGGCGGACGGCTTCAGACCCCCATAGGTGCGGACATCGATGTAGTAATTCTCCACATCCATGCGCCTGGTAGCGCGGAAACCGCCCTGGAGATTCCAATCGGGTTCGCGGCTTGGGGCGTAGCGGGGGGCAAAATCCTGCCCCGAGCCATACCCAGGCCCATAATTCGGTGCATAGCCATAGGGCGGATAGGCCTGAGCGCACAGGCTCCCAGCGTTGAGAGCGAGGGACAGGGTCAACAAGAGAGTCATGGGTTTCATGGCGGCTTCCTCTAGGCCTCAAGGGATTGTCTGATACCTAAGAGTATAAAGGGTCCCGCCACCCACCCCGTACAACTGGTATCGTACCCAGCAACGGAACCAGCCAACCGATTCAGCATCCCATCCTTTTGATTATTGCGAATAGATGTATGAAGTCGACCTCAGCGCCATCGCCTCAAATCGTGGCCGCCGTTAATGTTGGCGCTCCAGAATAAGGCCATTGAGCCCGACGAAGGGGTTCCGGGCCGGGGTCGAGAATGGCTTTTTTGTTCTTATTCAGAGAACAATACGTCACCATAGAAACCAATTGTTCTCTAAAAGAGAACGCGAAACCGGACCAAAACGCTCGTGCCCGGAGGCGCTGACAGAAAGAGACCCCAGTCGTGATGGCTTCCCAGCTCTTGGAATCAAACCGCACCGGGCTCCCAAGCTGGAGCTGGACCACATTTCTCCATCAAGCGCCTGGGGGTATGGGTAAGGCTTGCCAATCAATCGCCTACCCCTTGTCGTCCACCCCCATCTGGTCCGGGGCCTGCCCCCGAAGCCCTTGCAAGCTTCGACCGGATGAGGACCGGTTGAGAAAGCCGCAGTCATAGCAGCCCTGTTCGGTCACCACCGCCTGGAGCCGAATATCCCAGGGGCGAGGGATCAGTTGATCGACCCTTTGACATTCATGGGCGATACCGAGCAGCCGGGGCGATCGCCAGGAGATCCTTTGCCGCAGATACGCCAAACTGCGGTCGTAATAACCGCCTCCCATGCCCAGACGCCGGCACTGGTGATCGAAGGCAACCAGGGGAAGCAAGATGAGATCCAATCCCCAGGGCGGCACTCGGGGAGCCGATGTCAACGCCGGTTCCGGGATGCGGTATTTGTTGGCTACCAGTGACTGGCCGGGACGATATTCCACGAACCACAGCCGACCGGGGCGCGTCCGGCGCAGCACGGGAAGGTAACAGCGGCGCCCGCGGTCCCAGAGGTCGCGGATCAGGGGAGCGAGATCGACCTCGCCGTCCATGCTGAGATACAAGGCCACCCGCTCGGCGCGTCGAAAGGCCGGTAAGGTACGGAGCCGTCGCGCCACGCGGAGGCTGTGATCGCGTTGCTGTTGGGGTGAAAGGCGGCGACGAAGGGCCCGAACGCGGCGCCGCAACGCGGAAAGGTCGGGGATCAAGGCCTGATGAGGAAAGGGAGACACCCCCCGCCTGTGCCGTCGATGCTCATCGTTCTTGAACCTTCAGGTTCAAGTGGGGACAACAGAGAGGCGACAGGCTTCCCGCTCATGGGAATGGCGGACATGCACACAAGCCCCTCAAAAATGCCCCCCGGGTATTCAATAGGCTCAAGAAAATACCCGAACAGCTAACGAACACCGCAGGGGGTGTCTCAAGGATTAGGCTACCGCGAAACGGCTCAGAGTTCCACCGGGTTTCCGCTTGACATGGCTACATCCAGCCGTTCTTGCAATTGGCGGACACGGCGGCTGAAGTCCCGGGAACTCAGATCCAGAATCTGTTCCTGCTTGAGCAATTCATGGGCGATATTGAGGGCGGCCATGACGGCGATGCGATCGGTGCCGATCACTTTGCCGCTGTCGCGGATCTCCCGCATCTTGTTGTCGACCAGGCGGGCCGAGGCGATCAGGGCCTCTTTTTCGTTTTCGGTACAGGCAATGCGGTATTCTTTCGCCAGGATGTGGACGACGATGGGTTCCAGGTCCTGTTTCACGATCCGGTTTCCATTGATTTGAGGCGGGTGAGCATCGACTCGACGCGGTTACGGGCGATCTCGTTCTTTTCGATCAGCGCGGCTCGCTCGTTGACCAGGTGTTCCTGCTGCGTCCGCAAAGTCCGGTTTTCCTCACGCAACCTGGCACAGAGGCGGATCATTTCCTCCACTTTCTGCTCCAGGCGATGAAGTTCGAGATCGGCGAGTCTGGTTTTGGGGTTTTCTTCCATCATCGGGAAATATAATCGGCGTGCAATCGGGGGTCAATCGGAAGGGGTATGCTATTATCCGAAATTTATTACACTTTTCCTCGTCTATGTCTACCACTGATGTCATCGCCTCTTACGCAGACTTGGCCGCGACCTTGACCGCGGCGGGCGCCCTCTCCGGACCGGCGGAGGTTCACGGCGTCATCTTCGGCTTGTTGTGTGCCGGTCGTCGCGAGATCGAACCGGCTTTTCTCTACGAATTGTTTGATCCAGAGACCGCCGCCGATCCCCAGGTGAGGCTCTGCCGTGAGGCACTCCAGACCTTGTCGAACCGGATCGCCCAGGAGTTGGAGGAAGAAGGCTACGGCGGCCGTCCCCTGCTGCCGCCCAATGAGGCGCCACTGGCCCAGCGTGCCCAGGCCATCGTCGACTGGTGCGAGGGTCTGCTGTACGGCCTCGCCCTGGCCGGGGCACGTCAGGATCAGATGTCCATCGAAGCCCTGGAAGCCTTGCGGGATCTGAGCGAGATCACCCACATGGACATGGATCGGGTGACGGACAGCGAAGCCGACGAGGGGGCCTATACCGAAGTGGTGGAATTCGCCTGGGTGGCCGCGCTCTTGATCTATCAGGATCTGGGCCTGCCCGGACGCAAAGGTTGATCGCCCATGGTTGCGCAAGAATACAAGCGTCGCCGACGCCAACTGATGCGGATCATGGGTTCCAAGAGCCTGGCCATCCTACCCGCCGCCTCTGTGTCGATCCGTAACCGTGATGTCCACTTCCCCTATCGGCAGGACAGTGACTTCCACTATCTGACCGGCTTTCCCGAGCCTGAGGCCATCGCCGTGCTGGTAACCGGGCGGCCCCAAGGCGAGTTCATCCTCTTTTGTCGCGGCCATGACGAGGAAAAGGAGCGCTGGGACGGCCCACGGGCCGGGCAGAACGGGGCGGTGAAGACCTATGGGGCCGACGAATCCTTCCCCATCGGTGAACTCGACGACATCCTGCCCGCTATCCTCGAACAAACCGACAGGGTCTATTACGCCATGGGCTGCAATGCCGAGCTGGATCACCGTCTGGCCGGCTGGGTCAACCGCCTCCGCGCCGCCGCCAGAACCGGCGTCCGCGGCCCCATCGAATTCGTCGCCCTCGACCATTACCTGCATGACATGCGGCTGTACAAGAGTCAGGCGGAACTCAAGCTGATGCGCAAGGCGGCGAGCATCTCGGCCCAGGCCCACCGCCAACTCATGCTCAACTGTCGTCCCGGGATGATGGAGTATGAGTTGGAGGCCGGCTTCGTCTATGAATGCGCCCGCCTCGGCGCCCGGGCCCAGGCCTATTCGCCCATCGTCGGCGGCGGTGCCAACGCCTGTGTACTGCACTACATCAGTAACGGCCACCGGCTCAAGAACGGCGATCTGGTCCTGATCGACGCCGGCTGCGAATATCAAAACTACGCCTCGGATATCACCCGCACCTTCCCGGTCAATGGGCGTTTCAGCCCGGAGCAGCGGGAACTCTATGCCCTGGTCCTGGCGGCCCAGGAGGCGGCGATTGCCCAGGTCAAGCCAGGGAATCATTGGCATCAACCCCACGAGGCGGCGGTGGCCACCCTGACCAAGGGGCTGGTGAAACTCGGGCTACTGGAGGGATCGGTAAGCAAATTGATCCAGGACGAGGCCTATAAACCCTTCTATATGCACAAAACCGGTCACTGGCTGGGGATGGATGTGCATGATGTTGGCGATTACAAGGTGGACGGCGAATGGCGCATGTTCGAGCCCGGCATGGTGACCACCATTGAGCCCGGGATCTACATCCCTCCCAACACCAAGACGGTTGACGAGAAATGGTGGGGCATCGGTATCCGCATCGAGGATGACGTGCTGGTGACCAAGACCGGCAACGAGGTGCTGACGGCCGAGGTGCCGAAACGTATCCATGAGATCGAAGCCCTGATGGCGCACTGAAGCTTATGGCAGCGGATTACGATCTTCTCATCTGCGGTGGGGGCATGGTGGGCGCCAGCCTGGCCCGCGCCCTCTCACCTCTGGGATGGCGGATCGCCCTCGTCGAGGCGGTGCCCCCGACGGATCCGACCTCACCCAGCTTCGACGACCGTGCCATCGCCCTGGCCTGGGGCAGCCGCCTCATCCTCGAAGCCCTGGAGGTATGGGACGCGCTCAGCCCCCGGGCCGAACCCATCCTCGATATCCATATCTCCGAACAGGGCTGTTTCGGCGCCGCCCGCCTGAGCCATCGCCACGGGGGAACCCCGGCCCTCGGCTATGTGACCACCGCCCGGGAGCTGGGGCGTTGTCTGGAGGAAGGCTTGGGGCAACGGCTGGATCTCTTCTGCCCGGCACGTCTGACCGACCTGGAGATAAGTCCGGATCGGGTCGAGGTCGGAATTCAACAGGAAGCCGGGGCCCATCGGTTCAGTACCCGCCTACTGGTGGCGGCGGATGGACGGGATTCCTGGGTGCGACGTCGTCTCGGCATCGCCGTCCAGGAGATCGACTATGCCCAGACCGCCATCGTCGCCAACCTGAGCCCGGCTTGGCCACATCAGGGCCGGGCCTTCGAGCGCTTTACGCCCACGGGTCCGTTAGCGATCCTACCCCTGCCGGAGCAGCATGGTGCCCTGATCTGGACCCAGCCCCGGGACCTGGCGCCCGACTTCATGGGCCTGGATGACGCCAGCTTCCTGGCCCGTCTGCAACAGGCCTTCGGTCAGCGGTTGGGAAGATTCCTGCGTATCGGTCGACGCTCGGCCTACCCCTTGCGGCAGGTCTTGGTCGAGGAACAGGCGCGTCCCCGTATCCTGCTGATCGGCAATGCGGCCCACACCCTGCATCCAGTGGCCGGCCAGGGTTTCAATCTGGGGCTGAGGGACGTCGCCGTCCTGGCCAGGGTGCTGCGCGAGGCCCGGCGACAGGGTGATGACCCGGGTGATCCCGCCGTGCTCCTGAGATACGAAACCAATCGCCGCCAGGATCAGGGGGATTTGGCCCGCCTCACCGACACCATGGTGCGGCTCTTCAGCCACCCCGCTTTGCCGGTGCGGCTGCTGCGCAACCTGGGCTTGTTCGGCTTCGATCTCTGCCCGCTGATCAAACCGCTCGTCACCCGTCGCTTCATGGGCCTGGATCGGCCCCTGCTCCCGGAGGTGGCCCCCGTCCGGGAGGGGAAACCGACATGACGGCTGGTTCCGATGTCGTCGTCGTGGGTGGCGGCATGGTCGGCGCCGCCCTCGGTTGCGCCCTGGCCCAGGAAGGTTTCGCGGTGGCCCTGGTGGAGGCCAGGGAGCCCCAAAGACTCTGGCCGGAAGGAGAGATCGCCAACCGCGTCTCGGCCATCTCCCGGGCCAGCGAGCGCATCCTGCGCCACCTTGGCGTCTGGGAGCGCATCGTCGAACTCGGGGTCAGCCCCTATCGGCACATGTTCGTCTGGGACGCCGCCGGTACAGGAAGCCTCCAGTTCGATGCCGCGGAGATCGGCGAGCCGGATCTCGGTCACATCATCGAGAATCGCGTCATCCAGTTGGCCCTCTGGGAACGACTGGAGTCGATGTCGAATGTAAAGCTCTTGTGTCCGGCGCAAGTAATCGGTCTGTCGCCGGGGAGACTCGAACTCGCCGATGGTACCGCCATCGAGGCCGCCCTGATCGTCGGCGCCGATGGGGCCCGCTCCAGGGTGCGGGAGCTGGCCGGCATCCAGGTACGCGGCTGGTCCTACGATCAGCAGGCCCTGGTCGCCAATGTGGGCACCCGGGAATCTCATCAGGAAACCGCCCGGCAGCGCTTTCTGCCGAGCGGCCCCCTCGCCTTGCTGCCCCTCGCCGATGGGCGCTGCTCCATCGTCTGGTCGACCAGCCCCGAGGAGGCCGAACGGCTGCTCAGGCTGGAGGCGGACGCCTTTTGCCGCGAGCTGACCCAGGCATCGGAACAGATTCTCGGCGAGGTGCTGGCCGTGGGTCCGCGGGCGCTCTTCCCGCTGGCTTTGCGGCATGCGGAGACTTATGTCCAGCCCGGGTTGGCGCTGGTGGGCGATGCCGCCCACAGTATTCATCCCCTGGCCGGCCAGGGGGTGAATCTCGGTCTGCTGGATGCCACCGCCCTGACGGATACCTTGATGCGGGCGCGCTCGCGGCGCCGCTCCATCGGCTCCCTCACCAGCCTGCGAGGCTATGAACTTGCGCGCAAGGGCGACAATCTGCTCATGCAGGCGGCCATGGAGGCCTTCCTGCGCCTCTTCTCCGCCCGACCGGCCCCGCTGCCCTGGTTGCGTAACTGGGGTCTGGATCTGACCGATACGACTCCAGTCCTCAAATACGCCCTGATGCGGCAGGCCATGGGTCTGGTCGGAGAATTGCCGCGCCTCGCCCGGGAGGCTGACCCGGATTCCCCGATCTGGAAATAGGCGCCGGGCCTGGGCGCTTTTACCCGGTTTTTGTTCTCTTATGGAGAACAATATTGCCGTAATTGTTCTCCATAGAAGAACTAAAATGGCCGTTTTCGGTCGATGCCCGGAGCCGTTTCAGGCGAATATAGCTCCCAGATAGGTCCGTGGTCTCAGCAACAGCTTTGGGAATCATCCCCGCGCCCGACACCCAACCAGATCGCTTGCCCCCAGATGGACCGGAAACCTCCCCAGCCATGAATCCCCGATCGAGCCATGGAGCGAACCAGCCCAGGGTCTGCCTCCTGGTGCTGAATTGGAACCGGGCGGAAGACAGCCTCGCCTGCCTGGATTCGCTCAGACCGGATCTGGCCAGTGGTCTGGCTGCCCTGGTGGTGTGCGACAACGGCTCGACGGACGACTCCATCCCACAACTGCTCGCCTGGGCGAGGGAACAAGGGCTTCAACCTCAAGGCGACGATTGGAATTTCGCCCTCATCGCCAACGGCGGCAATCTGGGCTATGCGGCGGGAAACAATGTCGGTCTGAGATTCGCCCTGGCGGATGGGCGCTTCGACTGGATCTGGGTACTCAACAACGATACCCAGGTCGCCCCCGGCGCCTTGAAATCCCTGTTGGCCAAGGGAGATGCCGATCCCAACCTGGGCGTCATCGGCAGCACCCTGGTGGATCATTACCAGCGGGACCTGGTGCAATACGCCGGCGGTTGCCGATACCAACCACTCACCAGCCTCATGCGACCTTGCTTGGCCGGTACTCCACTGTCACAGGTGCTGGCGACGGATGAGACCCGGGTCCGACTCGATTATGTGGGGGGGGCGGCCATGCTGCTGCGCACCTCGGCCTTGCGCCGGGTAGGGCTCTTTAACGAAGACTTCTTTCTCTACTACGAGGAACTGGATCTCTGTCGGCGACTCCGACAGGCCGGTTATGCCTTGGGCTGGTGCCGGGAAAGCCTGGTGTATCACCAGGGCGGCTCCAGCACCGGCGGACGCTCGACAGTCAAAGGCGAGGAATCTCAGCTGGCCGCCTATCACGAAAACCTGAGCACCCTCCTTTACACCAGGCGTCATCATCCCTGGCTGTTACCCCTGGTCGCCGGGCTGAGATTTGCTGGCAAATCCTTGGTGTACCGGCTCAAGGGTCGAAGATCCCTGTTCTCACCCTTGTGGCGTGCTTACCGGGATTTTCTGCTGGGGAGGAGCGCCCGTTCGCGAGATCCCCAGGCCGGGGAGCCAAGGGTGATGGCGCTTGGCCGATTGCCCTGATCGGTCTCAGTCTTTACCCTTCCGGGCTGCCGCCCCATCCCTTGCCCGCAGAAAGAACTGGGATGGTTCCAAGCGATAGGCCCGGTCGTATAGGTCCGCCGCCGCCGCGAATTTCCCGCCCTGCTCCAACGCCCGCCCCAACCAGTAGTGATACCACTGATCGTTGTTATCATGGCGCTGGAACCTACCGAAAAAATCGAGCGCCTGGGCGGCCTCGCCCTTGTTGACGAAGCATTCGATCACCTTGGTGATCTCCGACCTCAAGGCCCTTTCCCGCGCCGCCTCATCTGAGTGAGCCTTGACGCTCAGATAGTAGGCCGGACATACCAGGGCAATCCTGGCGAGATCCTTATCCGCCAACAGGGAGGCTTCCACCCGGATCAAGCCACGAAATACACCCCGATCATCATAGGTCATGATGCGATCGAACTCCGCCAGCGACGCCAAGGCCTGTTCGACGCCCAGGAAGGGAAGACTACGCTTCTGATCGGTCGGAAACCATGCCTGCTCCGATTGATAGCCGATCACCGTCCAGTCCAGATTTCTCGCTACCTCTTGCTCCATAAAACGGCGGATCCTGAAGACATGCCAGGGATTCTCAATGATACCGCTGACCAGAACCCGCTCCGGGCTCGTCAGTCCATCACTCACCGCGTCTATTCCAGCCTGAATATGATGATTGCTCGCCTGGACCCTGGTGTAGAAACGATAATCACCGTCGTACTGCAACCACCAAAGGCCGGATATCGTGATGGCAATCAGCCAGAGAGGAAGCCTGTACGC
>Ga0268298_10002507_pt1 | contig 20024 bp, 13 predicted proteins | sample WWTPWeurt_MetaG_FD_194462 | JGI IMG/M metagenome (GOLD analysis project Ga0268298, IMG submission 194462) | Activated sludge microbial communities from WWTP in Nijmegen, Gelderland, Netherland - WWTP Weurt | ecosystem: Engineered > WWTP > Aerobic digester > Activated sludge | place...
TATAAAGACAATAACAATTTATACAATCCAATAATCTGGGACTTAAATATGGCATTCGGCGGTTTTCCGTTTGTTGGAAGCGGAGCAACTGGTATGGGTAGTTTAACCGTTGCAAACATGCAGCAATTGTCTCCCTCTATTCATGCAAGCGATACCTATTGGCCATTAATAAATGCAATTCAAAATAATCCTACCTATAAACGTATGTACATTGCACACATGCGTACCATTGTAAATGAATTTTTTTCAAACAACAATTATCTAACCTTAGCACAACAGTTTCAAAGTATCGTAGATACTGCCTTAGTAAACGATACTAATAATTTTTACTCCTACACGCAATTTCAAAACGCACTCACCACTAATTATTTTGTGGGTAGTTACACAGTTCCCGGAATTTCAAACCTCATGAGTGCACGCACAACGTATTTGCAATCAACTTCCGAATTTTTGGCGACTACTCCAATTATTTCAGCTGTTGCAGCATCCAATCAAACTCCTAGTTTAAACAGCCAAGTAACTTTTACCGCAAATGTTGCGAATACGCTAAGCAATGCAGTATTCATTGGTATACAATCCGATTATACCCATAAATTTACACGGTATCAGATGTACGACGATGGTTTACACAACGACGGAATGGCTAATGACAATGTATACGGCTATGTTCATACCATGAATTCAGTGCAGATACACTATTACATTTATGCTGAAAATGCATCTGCCGGAATTTTTTCTCCGGAACGAGCAGAACATGAATATTATTCCTTGCAAATAGCTTTGCAAACGCCGGTAGCCGGACAAATCGCAATCAATGAATTTTTGGCTTATAATGTAAACGATACAATTGACAATCAAGGCAAACATTCTGATTGGATTGAATTGTATAATACTACGAACGATACACTTAATTTATTTGGTCTTTATTTATCGGATAGCTATTCAAATCCAACAAAATTTGCTTTCCCTATTAACTCATTGATTATGCCTCAATCATACATGATTATTTGGGCCGATGATAAGAATTACACAGCTACCTCACCTTTTCATTGTAATTTTAAATTGTCGTTAAACGGTGAACGGATTATTTTAAGTAATAGTTTATCAGTAGTGATAGATAGCGTTACCTATGGACCTCAAGCGGCCGACGTATCTATCGGTAGATGCCCCAATGGCACCGGTGCTTTTGTTGCTCAGAATACAACCACTTTTAATGCTTCAAATTGCCCAGCTGGAATTGAAAATTCATTTAAATACTCAACCGGAATTTACGCTTATCCGAATCCTGCAACAAACCAAATTACTGTTGTTATTCCTAAAATTGAAACGAACGAAAACCTTAGGTTGATGGATGCATTGGGGCAAACTTTGCTTCAATTTAAACCACTTAATAAATTTAACATTACAACTGAAGACTTAAATAATGGAGTGTATTATTTAAAATATGGTTCCGAAACACGGAAAGTGGTCATACTAAATTAAGTGTAAATTAACAATTCTATAACTTATATTTGTTGCCTTAGCTTAAAACCTAGTTTAACCAAATGCCACCGAATCCATTCATGAAAAAATTACTAGTTGGATTATTGCTTTTAAGTTTAAATTCTATTGCTCAAATTAGTGAACAATGGGCTAAAAGTTATTCCGCTTCGGGCGATTATTCTGCTAAATTTACCTGTGTTGCAAAAGATAATTTAGGTAATTTTTACGTTGGCGGTTATGTTGTTCAACCATCAAATAACCGCGATTACTTAGTCGCGAAATTAAATTCGTTAGGAGATACGTTGTGGACCAAAATTGTAAGCGGTTCCGATTTTTCCGGAGATGAAGTTACAGCGATTGCTGTTGATAAATTTTCGAATGTTTATGTTACCGGTTTCGCAAATGGAAATGGTACAGGAAACGACATTCTTACCATAAAGCTAACAACCAACGGAGATACTGTGTGGACTAAAATTTATAATCACACTAGTAACGAAGACGACAATGCATATTCCATCGCAGTAGATACAGCAGGGAATGTATTTGTTACCGGTGAAAGCGATAATAATGCTTCTTCAATAGATAATTATTATTACGTAACCATTAAGTATTCTTCAACAGGTGTACAACAATGGGTAAAAAGAGATGGAGTTTCTGGGAATAGCAAAGCTGTAAAAGTACTCACCGATCCGGCCGGAAATTCATACATTACAGGGCTCTATTATACTGGAGGTGATGATAACATAAAAACTGTAAAATACGATCCTTCAGGTGTTGTTGTATGGTCAAAAACTTATGATGGAGGTTCCGATGACCGAGCATTATCAATGGCTATTGATTCTTCATTTGCCGCTGTTTATGTTACTGGTAGAAGCGACAATGGAAATGACGATGACATGATTACGCTCAAATACAGCACTACTACAACTTCTAACAATCCGCTATGGGTGAAAGTATACAACAATGTAGATGATGATAGAGGAGTTGATATTGCTGTTGATGCAGCTGGAAATATATATGTAACCGGTGAAACAGATGCAGATGCTTCGATTAATCGAAACTGGAATTTTGTAACTATTAAATATGCTTCTAACTCTGTTCAACAATGGGCTAAAACCTATAACAGCAGCGGTACTCAAGCTGATATTCCTGTAGGTATTTGTGTTGATGCTAGTGGAAATGTATGTGTAACCGGTGAAAGCGACTTAGACTTGAATCCATTGATTGACAATTACCGTTTTACTACACTTAATTACAACAGCCTTGGTACCTTGCAATGGACTGCAACTTTTGCAGGAACAAGCAATTCTACAGGTGGAGCAGAAGCAATTATTTGTGATGCCTCCGGCAATTTTATTGTGATAGGAAGTACTGAAAATACCAATACCCAAAAAGATGCAATTGCAATTAAATACAATGCAGCCGGAAGCCCTCTTTGGAATAAAAGCTACCTGGGCTTGGGCGACAATTCAGATAATGCATATAAAATTGTGACCGATGCAGCCAACAATTCATATATTGTAGGATATGCTATTAGCGAAGAAACTGATAGAAATATGTGTTCCATTAAATTCAACACCAATGGCGATACTCAGTGGGTTAAAAAATACAACGGTACTTCTTCTATAAGCAACGAAGTTGCCAATGATTTAGTGATCGATGCTTCAGGAAATGTCTATGTTGCAGGGTTTACTAAAAACTCTGGACAAAGTAATGATGTTACTGTAATCAAATATAATTCAAACGGTGATTCAGTTTGGATTAATAAATACAATAATGCCTTGATTAATGGATCCGATAAAGCGAATTCTATTGCCCTCGACAATAGTGGAAATTGTTACGTTTGTGGATATAGCGAAACAAGCAACAACTTTGTAGTGAGCGATGATTTTTTACTAATAAAATACAACAGCAGCGGCGCACAACAATGGGCAGTGAAATACAATGGTACTGCTAACGGAGAAGACAGAGCCGAGCAACTCTTAATTGGAACTACCGGAATATATGTCAGTGGCAAATCCTGGAATGGTAACTACAACGATTATACTTTAGTGAAATATAATTTTAACGGAGTTCAACAATGGGTAAAGAGCAATACCCTGTTTTTTGGTGATAATAATCCTTCACAGTGTTATTTAGATAATTCTGAAAATATAATTATGGTTGGAAAAGGTACCACTATAGGAAATACCGATTACGACTATTTTACAGTAAAATACGATGCCGCCGGAAACTTACTTTGGAGTAAAATTGTAAATGGTGCTGCAAATGGAAACGATGAAGCAAAGGCCATCTGTGGAGATAGTGCCGGAAATTACTATGTTACAGGATTCAGTGATGTAGACCCAAATTCCGCTCAAATAAATTATGATTATTTTACCATTGCTTACAACAGTAATGGCGATACATTATGGACAAGAACCTATAATGGAAGTGGAAATGGCAACGATAAAGCAACTGCGATTGCTGCTGATGGTGCCGGAAATATTATTGTTACTGGCGAAAGTGAGAATGGTAGCTTAGGTAATTCCAACTTAAATATTGTTACTTTGAATTATTCCTCACTTGGATCATTATTACTTTATGCTAATTACAATGGTACAGGTAATGCAACGGATTCACCTAATGCTATTTCATTGAAAAACGGAAATGTGTTTATTTGCGGAGAAACTTATTCTGGTGCGATCTCTCAAAAAGACATACTTGTGCTAAAATACGATAACTTTAATGTAGGTATTAATAGTTCAGAGCCAACCCATGAAGCAACAATAAAGTTATATCCAATTCCGGTTTTGACAGATTTTCAAGTTGATTTGTCTGATGTTAAAAACCGTTCAAAAAAAATGACCTTCGTTTTGATTAATCCACTTGGTGAAGAAATTGCAAGTTGGTTCTTAAACAGTTCAGACGTTCAAAATTTATCGAGAGGGCAAATTAATTCAGGATTGTATTTTTATAAAATTATAGAACAGACAAAAGTACTGGCAACTGGTAAAATTGTTTTTAGGTAAGATTGTAATTGGATAAATTAGTGTTCTACTACATGTAACCTTAAGTATCAGAATTTACGTTTCAAAAAAAAATTAAGCATGAATAATTATAGCAGGTTCATAAATTTAAAATTTGTACTTCCTGTACTAGCAATTAGCCTATTATTTGCATCCTGCAAAAAGGAAGCTGGTCCCGGAGGTAGAGCTACAATTAAAGGCAGAGTTTACGCTGAATATTGGGATAAGTATTTTGTATCCAAACAAGATTCTAGCTATGCTCCCAATGTGGATGTATACATTATTTATGGGAACGAAGCAACTTTTGGCGATAATCAAAAAGCGGCTTATGATGGCACTTACGAATTTAAGTATTTACAAAAGGGAACCTATAAAATTTATGCTTACTCTCGCGATTCTAGCGGTGTAGCAACAGGTCAACTAAATACCTATGCTCCTAATATTGCGATTGTAAAAACAGTTGAAATAACAGAACGTAAACAGACTGTTGAAGTGGACGATATAAAAATTTTAAAATAATTTAGTACTAGCTATTCTTCCATGCACCCATCAACTATATCAAAGTTTAAAGGACTCATACAATTTTTATTTTTAGTAGTTTTATTTGTTCAGGATTCATTTGCACAGAGCAGTAAAAAAGTAAAAAATCTGCGTATTAAATCAACTACCGAATGGGTCACAGTTTATTCGGGTGATGAAAAATCTGAAGCCAGAAAGGACACCTATATTGCCTTTGATAAAAATGGAAATACACTCGAGAAAATTGAATATAATCGAGATGGTTCAATAAAAAACAAAGAAACATTTAAATACGATGCTGCCGGCAATGTGCTCGAGGAAACTGCATTTGAAAGTAAGGCTGAGAAAAATTCAAAAGAAGCGAACAATAAAAAAGTTACCTATAAGTATAATTCTAGCAACGATAAAACAGAAGAGAATGTTTATGATGGTGATGGAAAATTAATTCGTAAAACTGTATTTACGTATAATCGAAATGGAGACAAAAGTGCTGAGGTAATAATGGATGCTTCAGGAAAGATTATCAAAAAAATGATTTACACTTATGATGGTAAAGGTTTAAAATCGGAACGTAAAACCTACAATGGCGACAACCAACTCGAAAGTAGTAAAAAATACGATTATACTTTTTAAGTGGAAGAGCTAGACCAAATAATTCAGGCATTTCAACCTATTTCGTTAACCGAAATGGATAGCGTAAAATTAATGGATCGTACCGATACCAAATTTGTTTTTCATATACGCGATTTGAAAAAAATTTTGGACGATATCTCCGGACACTACCGAGCACTTGAAGTGGAAGGATCGCGCTGGAGTCCTTATGAAACATTGTATTTTGATACACCCAACCTTGAATTATATCTGCGCCATCACAATCAAAAACTAAACAGATTTAAAATTAGGTATAGAAAATACGTCAATTCAAAACTGCATTTTTTTGAGATTAAGTTCAAGAATAACAAAGGGCGAACAATTAAAAAACGCATTAAACAAACGCAAATTGAAACCGATATCAATGGAAATGCACTGCAGTTGCTGCAAACCATGACACCATTTAAGGAAGGTGAATTAAAGCCAGTTTTGTATGTAAATTGCTCCAGAGCTACTCTGGTAAATATTGAACATGAGGAAAGATTAACCTTGGATGTAAAACTGCAATTTGTAAAAAATTCAACGGAAATTAATTTTGAACCCCTGGTTATTGCAGAATTAAAACAAGCCAAGGTGAACATACAATCGCCTTTTTATAAATTAATGAAGCACTATCGCTTTCGCACCAGTTCAATGAGCAAGTATTGCTTTGGCGTTACCCAATTGTTTCCGGATATCAAAAAGAATAATTTTAAACCTAAAATTTTAACTCTAAACAAAATAATACATGCTACTACAACAAGTAATGAATGATACAGACGTAAAATCGGCGTTCGAATTTTTCGATAAACTCGGAATAAAGTTCTTTGTAAGAATGCTGATAGATGTGATTTCTGTAACCGTTTTAATTCGTTTTGTTTATTATCCAATTTATAAAAAGAAGGATTTTTTCTTTACCTTTTTTCTATTCAATGTGGTAATTTTTATCTTGACTTATTTGCTTAATAAGGTTGATTTATCAATGGGTGCGGCTTTCGGTTTATTTGCTGTTTTTTCATTGCTGCGCTATCGCACCGAAAATATTTCAGCAAAGGATATGACATACCTTTTTACCGTAATTGCAATGGGGCTTATCACTTCAGTAAATAAAGGAACCTATTTTGAAACCTGTTTAATAAATACAATTATTATTCTTTTCGCATTTTTTCTCGATGGTAATATGTTAGTTAAGAATGAAAAATCGCAAATTGTTTATTTCGAAAAAATTGATCTAATTCAACCACAAAAGGAAGCCGAACTTATTGCCGATTTAAAGCTTAGAACCGGTCTCAACGTGCATAAAGTAAGTATCAATGCTATCGATTTTTTAAAGGATACAGCCGAACTTACGGTGTATTATTACGATGTAAAATCTTAATGAGCCTTCAACAATTAAAACCATTTCGATTTTTTGTTGCGACCTTCTGTTGTTTTTTATACGCAGGATGCAATAATTTTGTACTAGCACAACAAAGTGATTTTGGAGCATGGGCAACGTTGAGTCTTGAAAAAAAATTGAAACGAAATTTCTCAGCTACACTATCCGAAGAGATTCGTTTTTTTCAAAATTTACAGCGGTTTAATTTGGCCTATACCAATGTAGGACTTAGTTATAAATTAAACAAGGCAATAAAATTTAGTGCTGTGTATCGTTTCATACAAAAATCGCGCGACGAAAACACCATAAGTTGGAGACATCGTATTTACGTCGATCTTCAAATTAAACAAAAGTATTATCCGATTACCATTGCATACCGAACTCGTTTACAAAGTCAAGTACGAGACTTTTATACCAGTGATGACGGTAAAATTCCGGAACGTTATTGGAGAAATAAGTTGGATTTGCGCTACGAAATTGGCTATGGTTTTTCACCCTATATAGCCGCTGAATTTCGCTACCAGTTTAAAAACGATCGAAACATAGAAGCAAATAATAAATTCAATAGAGGACGCTATTATTTGGGTGTTCAATATCAGTACACTGAAGCCAAAACCTTCGATTTATACTTTATGAATCAACGCGAATTCAACGTAAATAATCCGGAAAGAAATTACATTATCGGACTAGAATATGCTTATTCTTTTTAGCAATTATTTTTCAATCAACACCACTGCATAAGCACTTACACCTTCTTCTCGACCTACATAACCAAGCTTTTCAGTAGTGGTTGCTTTTATTGAGATAGCTTCTTCAGGTATTCCCATAACTGCTGCTAGTACCGATTTCATTTTTGGAATATGTGGATTTATTTTAGGAACTTGCAAGCAAATAGTTGAATCAATATTTCCTATTTCATATCCTTTTTCACGAATTAAGTCAACCACTTTTTTCAATAGAATTTTACTATCTATTCCTTTAAATTCAGATGCTGTATCAGGAAATTGAAAACCAATATCACGCAAATTAGCAGCTCCTAATAAGGCATCACAAATTACATGTATCAGCACATCTGCATCGGAATGACCATATGCTCCTTTGTGATGTTCTATTTTAATTCCTCCCAGCCAAAAATCCTGCTGCTCTCTTAATTGATGTACATCAAAGCCAAATCCAACTCTAGTTTTCACAGTTTATGTTTTGTATAAAATAAAAAGGTCATCCTGCGTTGCTGCTGAATGACCTGTGAATATTATTTCCTATTCTTAATTTGATTCTTCTAAAGGAACGTCTTTACTGGCGGCCTTTTTATCGAAGTTAAATAACAAAGTAAAACGCAAGGTATTTTGCAGTGGGTTATTTTGAACGGTTGGAATTAAGTAGGAAAAATCCAATCCAAAAGCACTGTATTTAACCCCAACTCCAAGTGTAAAGTACTTTCTGTTTCCTTTAGTTGCAGCTTCATTAAAATATCCTGCACGTATAGCCAATAAATTGTCATACCAATATTCTAATCCTCCTGCAAGTGTAACTTCTTTTAATTCTTCGCTTCCTCCACCCGGAGCGTCATTAAATGAACCCAACATTCCCGAAACAATTCCTCTATTGGGATCCTTCCCTTTTTCAATTTTTTTATTTCCGTCAGTATCATATAGAAAAGCACCGGTGCTATCGTAAGCGTACAAAGGAGCTGTAGGAGTAAGCAATTTACCTGCTTCAACAGTAAATGTTATTGTATTGTATTCGTCAGCCAAAATTTTTAATCCCGCTCCCAAACGCATGTTAATTGGAATAAAATCACGCTGAGCAGTTTCGGTATAGGAAATCTTGGCGCCAATATTCGAAATATTTAATCCCACATTTACCACACTTTTCTTATCACCCAACTCAATTTTATCATTGTTATAAAATACAGAAATATCTGCAGCAACCGATCGTCCTACTTTGGTTGTACCGCTTGTAGTTGTTTGCCCGTTGGTTAAATCCGAAGAAATATAACGAACCGCTAATCCGCCCGAAAAATTATCAGATAATTTACGTGCATAAGCTAAATCAAATGCCGATTCATGCGGTTTAAACGTACCGGTTTCTGTTCCGGTAATATCTGTAAAAGTGATATCTCCCAAAGAAAAATACTTTAAAGAAGCAGCTAGCGTTTGATCTTTACCAACTTTGTAGTATCCTGTTAAGTAGGCTAAATTGATGTCATTTACTAAATTTCTTAGCCAAGGAGTATAAGATAAACTCATCCCAAATTTTTTATCAATGAACGCCAGTTTTGCAGGATTCCAATGAATTGAATTTGCATCTGGAGAGGTTGCAACTCCTGCATCTCCCATTGCACCTGCTCTTGAATCTGGTCCAATCATTAAAAAAGGAACAGCCGTTGTTACGGTGTTCACCTGACCAGATAGTTGTGAGGTGGTTAATTTACTGCTTTGGGAAAAGGCTAGCTGACTAACTGTTACACCTACCATTACTGCTAATCCCTTGAGCTTATTTTGTACCATTTTTATAAACATAATTAAGAATGCAAATATATATTATTTTGAATTAGTTCAGGATCACCAATTTTTCAAACTTATCGGCTATACCTCCTGTTGAATCTATTGCTTTTAAGCGGTAAACATAAACACCCTTTCCAATTTTATCACCAAAATCATCTAAACCATCCCAATGAATCGACTCTGAAGTAAATCCTTCAGTGCGCACAAATTGCTCAATTGTTTTTATCAATTTCCCACTTACCGTAAAAATCTGAATCTGTACATTCATTCCATTATCTGCTTGATTGTGCTGAAAATAAAAATTTGTACTAGTTGTAAACGGATTAGGATAATTAAAAATTCGCTGCAATGCCAAACGAGCCGATTTTGATACAACAAACTCTGTTCGCGCAACCGAAGAATTATTATAGGTGTCCCATACCTTTAAACTTAAATCATGTTTACCTTCAGCTAAATTTGACAGTTGATAACGAATCGTTCCCTTTTGATAACTATCCAATTCAGCTTGATAATAGTCATTCAAAACATAGGTTTTATCGCTGCTTAAATCGAGCATACTAACTATATCATGTCCAATACCGTTACCCACCGTATTAATTCCATTATCGTCTTGAACCTTCGCATATAAAACCGGATTTTCGTTGGTTATTCCACCATTAATAAATTTGTCGTTATTGAGGTATAATTGAACCTGTGGACCTTCGTTGTCAGAGTTAATAGCGGAAGATACACCGCCTATTATAAAATTCTCATTATTGCCGCTAGCATCCGTTTCACCATTGTCGGCGTAATAGCTTAATCGACCTTTACCGAAATTTAATGCGATGTCTTTAGGAACCACAAAGGTGAAACTAAAGTCACCATTTATTACACTAACTTTACCCTTATACACTATGCTTTTTTGTAAACGAAAATTCTTTTTAGGACTATCACTATCATTGCCTTGTGTAGTAACTATTTTAGATTTATCAAAAACGGTAGGATAAATTAATCCGTTAAAGGAGCTCATTTTAGCACCGTTAATATCTTGGATGTAGCCGGTAATCGTAATTTTACTTAGCGCCTTTACAGTATCGGCGTTTACCGAAATGCTTTGTGTGTTTAAGGTGCTGGTTACAACTGATTCTTTAGGATAGGCCAATTTTAATGCAGGATCACCCAACAAGGTAAAATTTCGGTGATTGGTGCTTGCTGATGACACGCTCGAATTTTTCGTAACCTTCGCAATGTCTCCCAATCGTGGCATTCCACCTGCAATTGGTTTAAAAGCATTTTTGTAAAAGTTATAATTCAATACAAAATTTGGGTTCGAATACACCAGTCTGGTGGTAGTTAATAGTCCAATACCACCACCGTTAGGATTTAATAATACATCCTCTCCGGCTGAAGTTCGCGCTGGATCATCGTAACGACTAAACTCACAGGTTGCAGTTACAAACAAAGGCAACTTTTTCACATTCCCCCAATCGTTAATTGTGCTAATATCAATCACACGTTCATGTGCCCAGCCGGTTTCTCCACCATGTCCGGTATAATTCATAATCAAAGCACCATTATCAATGCGTTGATTGATTGCCGCTGTAACATCCGGATAACGCTGACCTCCAGCAGTAGACATTTGTTTAAAGGCATCAAAATAAATTTTATCAATATTGATGTTTCGGTAATTAGTATCAACAAATGTTGAAATGGTTTCGGCGTCCGATACGTGTGTATTGCCATCCTGATCATCGGCTACAAAACAAACTACATTTTTCCAATCGCCATTTATACTGGCATTTGATCCATCAATCACTAAGGGTGTTTTTGTTTCATAATTAATCACCTTATTTACCATTGCTTGTGCTTCTGAAACAGTTTTTGCAGGGAAACGCCCCACACCAATATCCATTAACTGAGCTAAACCATCACCTTCAGTATCATCCAATAAGCCATAAAAGTCATCCGTAACATACGATTTTGTAGGGTCGGTTGAATTATCAGATTGATAGGTAGGGATAAAGTTTGAATTGGTGGAAGTATTTCTTGTTTTATTATCATAAGATCCATCACCAAATAACAATAAGTATCTGGGTAATTCAGAGGCAGTGGTCGCTCTGTCATAAAACATTTTTGTGAAGTGTTTTAAAGCAGAAATGTCTTGTTTACCAGAAGAAAATTCATTGTAAATTTCTTGAGGGGTTACAACTACAGCTGATAAGGTATCGTGTATTTTGTGAAAATCGGCCAATCTTTGAGCTTCATTTAAAAACAAAGGATGACTAATAATAATCATATCAGCTCCAATAAAATTGTGTAAATTTTGGTTGGATATTCTCCCTACACTATGTGGAGTTAAGTATCCTGAATTTGTAAAAGCAATAAATTCTCTTAATTGATCTGTTGCTAATTTAAAATTACCGGTAGTTCCATTATAATTTACAACCTGCAATTTTACATTAGTTAGATCAGTAACATCCCAAATTTTATCAGTACTTGTTATATTGCTCACAAAAAATTCACCAATGTTTCCAATTCCATAGGATGAAGCATCCCGAAACAATAATTGGTTGCCTGTCATGGCTAAATATCTTCGTGCATTTAATTCAATATAATTTAACCAACCACTTGCAGAAATTGCTCCTGGTGACTTACTAAAATTAACATCAACAGTAAGGTTTGCTGAATTGGGTTGAAAGCTAATGCTACCATTCGCAGGTAATGCATAATCGCAATAGTAGCAAGAGGTGTTAACAGCAGGAGGAGTTAAATCAAGGGCTCCATTTTGGCAAGTAATTGAAAAAGTGGAACTCGGAGCTGATTGACCCATTACATCAGCTTTTAGATATACATTTTTAGTTAAATCAATATTTGGGAAATTAAAAGGGAATGAATAATTAGTAACGATTCCAAAATTTTCACCGTACCAATTTCTACCAGTTTTAATAAAGTTAACAGATTCCTGTTCATGAAAAGCATAATCGTCAAAACTAGTTATGGTATGTGTGGCAGGATTATTATCGGATAACTGAAGTTGAATTCGCTTGCCGTTATTAGCATTATAAGTTAAGAAATAGTAATTCGTGTCTGAGTAAAAATTTAACTCGTGGTGAAATTGATGATCGGCTGCTGAATAATTCCAACGGGTTGTTCCTTGACCATAAAACAAAATATAATCGGTGCTATCAAACTTAAAATCGGCTTCGCCTGCTAACTCAATGGCATTTTCCTGTAAATCATCATAACGAAATACTGAATTGTTATAACTGAGCATTTTTCCACCATTGCCATATAACTGTAAATGTTTTGGATTAATTGAATCAACCGGGATACCCAAACTTTTTAAAAAAGTATAGCTTAGTTTGTAAACACCATCGTTTGTTACTCCAATTTTAAACCAATCACCTTGAGCTAAAACTGAATTAGCGGCATAAGTAAATGAAAGTTTTTTTTGTGAGCCATTACTCACCGGTATTATATCAAGTTTAAAATGAACTACTTTATTAATTCTACCTGTACTTTCATTTTTTTGCAATGGAATTATTGAAATTACTGCTTTTGGTTGTTTGCGCTCATACTCTAAACTATACAAAGTACTTACTTGGGTGCCAATAACACTTGTTTTGGGTAGTAATTTTTGTTCTTCTTCTGACAGCGCCTCTGTTTTAATATCTGAAATTTGTACAGTAAATGAGTTAGTTGAAGAAGGCAAATCAATAGTTTCAATTAGCATTGGCAATAATTCACTACTATAACTTGCCCCATCAAAACTTAAAATTTGAATTTTATCTGAAGCGCCAACTTGTTCTGTTTTAGGAGCTCCCCACTTTAAATCATAGTTTTTAGTGAAATTGGCAAATGTTGTTAACGAAATTAAATAGGCAGTAATTGAGGTTAGATAAATCGGTTTCATTGGAATTTTTTGCTATTCAAAATTATTAAAATTAATTGAAGTCGGTATTTAAAAGTGCTTTGAAATAAAAAAAATACTATTTTTGCAAGAATGCTTTTTAAAAAAATGTTAATTCTTCACTGAATAACTAAATTAAGAAACATTTATTGTGCATGAATGTTCGATATTTTTTTGCGTTGATGATTTTTATTTTTATCCTTTAATAGCAAGTGTTTCATAAGCATATGAAAAGTAAAATTTGGACTAAATTAAGTTGGATAGCTAGTGTTTTATTCATGAGCTTCTCTTCCTTGCAAGCTCAGGATATAGCTTTTTCTCAGTTTTATGCTAACCCACTTTATTTAAATCCCGCCTTCGCAGGGACTGCTAAGTGCCCTCGATTTGTAATGCATTACCGTAATGAATGGCCGGCACTTTACAAAACATTTATTTCTGGAAGTGTTTCATATGATCAGCATGTAGCTCCAATTTCTGGTGGTATTGGACTTTTAGTTACACAAGATAATGCAGGTGATGGGTCTCTAAAAACAACGAATGCTAGTGGAATTTACTCGTACCAATTAAATATTAATCGTAAGCTTTCTTTAAAAGCCGGAATACAAGCTACCTATTTTCAGAAACGACTTGATTTTGACAAACTTCGATTTGGAGACCAAATTAACGACAGGAGTGGTTTCATTTATCCAACACAAGAACAGGCCGATCGGACCAGTAGGAGTGGTGTTGATTTTTCAGCAGGCGTTTTGGGATATAGTAAAAAATACTTTTTTGGTTTTGCTGCACACCACATCAATCAGCCTGACGAGTCTTTTGTAAAAGGACCTAGTCGATTACCAATGAAACTAACCGGTCACGTAGGAGCAGTAATTCCTTTGAATGAAGATGCCGATATGTCGGTTTCTCCGAATATATTGTATCAAAAGCAAGCGAACTTTCAACAACTCAATTTAGGTATTTACCTTAAGAAAAGTGTTTTTGTAATTGGATTCTGGTATCGAAATAAGGATGCATTTATAGCTTTAGCCGGAATTCAAACACGTTATTTTAAATTTGGTTACAGCTATGATGTTACCATCTCAAAACTGAATAACTCAACCGGTGGCTCGCATGAAATTTCACTGGCCTTTCAAACAGATTGTAAACCTAAAAAGAAAAAGTTTCGTACAATAAGTTGTCCCGTATTTTAGTTAGTATAAAAAAATTACTTTTGTCAAACCAATAAAATGAAAATGAAACAATTTAAAACTACCGCTATCCTATTTACTTCGGTTGCTGTATCTATTTTTCTTGCCTCATGCTCAAGCGAATCAAGTAGCACAACTGGCTGGGAATACAACGACCCTAAGAATGGCGGATTCGAAAAAATTGATTACGTTGAACAGGAAACAGGTCCGGGGTTGGTACTTATTGAAGGAGGTACCTTTACAATGGGCCGTGCTGAGCAGGATGTTACCTACGATTGGAACAACGTTCCAAGAAGAGTAACGGTTTCTTCATTTTACATGGATGAAACAGAAATAAAAAATATTGATTACCTTGAATATTTAAACTGGACACGAAATGTGTTTAGCCAAGATTATCCCGAAGTACTTAAGAAGGCTTTACCGGATACTTTAGTTTGGAGAGAAAAATTAGCTTTCAATGAACCTTATGTTGAGTATTATTTAAGACATCCTGCTTACCAAGATTATCCGGTTGTTGGAGTAAACTGGTTACAAGCCACAGATTATTGTTCTTGGAGAACAGATCGTGTTAATGAATTCATTATGGTACGTGAAGGTCTTTTAGAATTTGACCCTACCAACTGGTTAAACGATAATTACTTTAATACCGATGCATATTTAGCAGGTCAATACGAAGGACAAATTCGTGTTAACCTACCAGATCCCAACCCAAAAGGTACAGGTGAACGTAAGGTAAGAATGGAAGATGGTATACTATTGCCAAGATACCGACTCCCGACCGAAGCTGAATGGGAATTCTCTGCTTATGCTTTAATTGGAAATACTGAACTTGAACGAATTGATAGTCGTAAATTATATCCATGGAATGGGCATTATGTGCGTAACGACCAAGAAGAATATAAAGGTCAGATGATGGCAAATTTCAAACGTGGACGTGGTGATAACATGGGTACTTCTGGCGCTTTAAATGACAATGCCGATATTACAGCGCCGGTATATTCCTACTGGCCCAATGACTATGGTTTATTTAACATGGCAGGTAATGTGAGTGAATGGGTAATGGATGTATATCGCCCATTAACCAACGAAGATGAACAAGATTTTCGTGCCTTTCGTGGAAACGTTTTCAAAACAAAGGTTCTTGATCCATCTAGTGAAACAGGTGGAACACCGGATACCAAATTGGATTCTGTTGTGAAAGACGCAAACGGAAACATCAGTGGTTTGCCCGGCCAAATTAAATACCGTAACGTTGAATTGGATAAGGATAATTTAGCAGAAAGAAGAAATTACCGTCGTTCCGACAATATTAATTTCCTCGATGGAGATATTGAATCTCAATTAGCTAACTGGTCTGAACCACTTGATTCTTCAAGAGCAGAAAGCTTAGGTATGTATGAGTTCGCAGCAACTTCAATGATTAACGATAAAAGCCACGTATTTAAAGGAGGTTCTTGGAAAGACCGTGTGTATTGGATGAATCCGGGCACAAGAAGATTTTTGGACGAAAGACAATCAACAGCATTTATTGGATTCCGTTGTGCTATGACACGAGTTGGAAGCCCTATTGGTTTTTAATTTAGAGCTTTAGAATTGAACAAAAAAGCCACTTGATAAATCAGGTGGCTTTTTTGTTAGTTAAAAACATGTAGTTGAGAACCGTTGAAAAGGGTTTGATACCGAAGCATCGGATAACTTGAAGGTTGTTTCAAGACAGAGCCATCAATCAATAAAAACTCAGAACCACAACAGCTGTCCGTTGCAGTTGTTCCAGAAGCAGATACACTTAATATGCTACAGGCATTCTCGGGTTGATAGGGACAATGCCGATCATAAGCAGCAAATTCATCATTTGACTTTCGGTATACAATTATTCCTTTCGAACCACCTGTTACGTATACCCAGCCACCAACAGCATTTAAACTTACGAATTGAGGATTGGCTATTGAAATATAAAAATCGACATATACGTAAGGAATATATTGTTCAGCATTTTTCTTCTTTTTGCACGATAAGCATAACACCAAACTAAATGTTCCCAATAACAGGAATAGTCCCTTATTTTTCATTTCGTAAATTTCGAATTTATTTTTTAGAAATTAAATTGTTTCATTTGCAATGATTAATACTTGAACCAAACTAATGAAACTCAAAAAGTATCTTTTTATTATTCTTTTTATTCTTCCGGTTATATTAGTTGCACAAAGTACAGAGAACTCTAATCCGAAAAAATTAACAAAGAGCGAAAAGGCAAAAATTAAAAAGGAAGAAAAGGAACTAAAGGAAGCGCATAAAGCAGAAGAACGGGCAAAGAAACATTACCGTGAAATACAAACCAAGGAGGTGCGCAAAAGGATGAAAGAATCGAGACGAAAGGCACGTAAAAACAATGAACGAAAGGAAGAATTCTTTTTATTTCGACTATTTAGAAAGTAAATTTCAAAATTCGCCATTTGGCGTTTTTTTTAAGCTTAGGACACCCAATTCTACTATAAAATTCAAATATTAATCTATTGAAAATTAACCCCATGTTAATTTTTGTTAAGCTAAATTAGGATTTAAGATTTTTTTATTTATAAATTTACCAACTTTGGTAACAACCACTATTTAAATACAATTAAAACATTTTATTATGCTAAGGAAATTACAACTTACAATTAGTCTGTTATTAATTAGTTGCGCAGCCAGCTTGGCGCAAACAGGAGCCTTAAAAATTACCGTTAAGGATTCAAAAACCGGTGAAGCAATTCCTTTTGCTAGCGTGGTAGTAGAGGCAGGTGGCTCACAAGTGGGTGCCGGACAAACTGATTTTGACGGTATTGTAACCGTGAAACCATTACCCCTTGGTAAAGTAAACGTTAAGGCATCTTATGTTGGATATGCTCCAATGCAGGTTTCAAACGTTGTTGTTAATGATAATAAGACCGAGTATGTTACAGTTAACATGGCTTCATCAGTTCAAGAGATTAAGGAATTTACCATCACAGAGTATGTTGTTCCTTTAGTTGACCCTAACACTATACAAGGTAAAACAGTTACACGCGACCAGTATAAGAATATGGCTACACGAAATGTTAATTCGGTAGCTGCACAAACTGCAGGTGTGTATCAAGCAGATGAAGGTCGTGCTGTAAGTGTTCGTGGAGGTCGTTCAAATGTAGATAGAAACAATACTGATACACGAGGTGGGGCTAATGGAACACCTACTGAAAGTTCAACAAAAATTTTTATTGATGGTCAACGTGTAATTGGTTCTTCAAATTTACCAACTAACGAGGTAGAACAAATATCAGTATTGGTTAGTGGTCTGCCAGCACAATATGGTGATGCAACTTCAGGAGTTATTAATATTACAACACGTGGACCACAAAGCTCTTATCATGGAGGTATTGAAGTTACAAGTTCACAATTGACCGATGCTTTCGGTTATAACAACGCAGAATTTAACTTTTCTGGTCCTATACTTAGCAAATACGATTCAACAACAAAAGCTAAATCTGCGAAGCTAGGTTTCAGTATCGGAGGTCAGGTAAATACCGAAAAGGATGCTAACCCTTCTGCAATTGGTTCATGGAAAGTAAAAGATGATGTATTACGCGATTTGGAAGAGAACCCATTACGTGAAAGTCCAACTAGTGCAACAGCAACCATACAAAATGCTGACTATTTAACTATTAACGATTTGGAAAAAACAAAAGCACGTCAAAATGTTAGACAAAATACAGGTGTAATTAATGGGAAAATTTTATATAAACCTACAAAGAACTTTAATTTTGTTGTTGGTGGTACTTATGATTACAGAAAAACACATGATTACAATTTTGCGAATTCATTAATGAATTCTGATAAAAATGCAACTACAACAACTACCACATGGCGTGTATATGGAAGAATTACACAAAAATTCGGAAACAACGATAAAGAAAATAAAGATGATAAGTCTGCTTCCATTATTAAGAACGCCTATTATACTTTACAAGCTGGATATACTAGATATGGTCGCTTAGGAGAAGATGCCGAACATAAAGACAACTTTTTTAATTATGGGCACGTGGGTCGATTTGTTACTGATGTTGTTCGTGCAAATGACTTTAATGGAAATCATATTGGTTATAACTATCTGGTATCAGAGTTTGATGGAAGCAACTCTTCGAACCCTGTTGCTGCTAATTATACTGAACAATATAGAAGTTTAAAAGGGCTTGATGCAGATAATAGAAAAAGTTTGGCAACCATTCAAAATGGAGGAGGAGTATTAAACGGAATATTTACTCCGGATGTGTATTCGTTGTGGAGAAGTCCAGGTTATCAGATGGCAGGTAGATATAGTAAAACAGACAACCGACAATTTCAAATCAAAGCAGATTTTAGTGCAGATATTAAGAACCATTCGGTACAATTAGGTTTTGAATACGAGCAAAGAAATGAGAGTTTTTGGCAATTTTTGCCAACCGATATCTGGACATTAATGTACAATTTGGCTAACCAACATATCAGCCAGTTAGATACTTTAGTTGACTTAGGAGGTGGATTGCATCCAAATTTATATGTTGAAGAGGCACAAACTAATTTTGACAGAAAATTCCGTGAAAAGCTTGGGTTAAGTAGAAATAGCCTTGATTGGATTGACATCAACTCTTACAATCCTGACATGTATTCCATTGATTTATTTAGTGCAGATGAATTATTAAACGACGGTAATAATAAAATATCTTATTATGGCTTCGATTATAAAGGAAATAAATTAAAAAGTAAAACAAGTTTGAAAGACTTCTTTAGCAAATTTGATGACACTAATGGTAATGGTGTTAAAGATGGAGATGAAAATTATAATCGAGATATTAATGCATATACGCCTATCTATATGGCCGGTTATATACAAGACCATTTCGATTTTAGAGATTTAAAGTTTAATGTTGGTTTACGTGTTGACCGTTTCGATGCAAATCAACAAGTACTCGAAGATCCTTATGTGTTTTTTGAAACATACAAAGCTGGTGATGTAAAAGAAATTAAAGGTAAATCAGTAAATCATCCAGATAATATTGGTGAAGATTATGTAGTTTACGTTGATAATATTAAATCGCCAACTCGTATAGTTGGTTATCGAGATGGTGATGATTGGTATAATTCAGATGGATCTGAACAAGCTGACCCAACAGTATTTGAAGTTGCAGGAGGTGGTATTGTTCAACCTTATTTAGTAAATCCTGACCAAAGCGACCCTAACTCAATTAAAAGTGACAAGTTTGATCCTAGCAAAAGTTTCGTTGATTTCGAACCTCAAGTAACCTTAATGCCTCGTATTGCATTCTCTTTCCCAATTAGTGACGTTGCAAATTTCTTTGCTCATTATGATGTTCTTAGTCAACGTCCTCCGCAACGTTTCAGAATGGATCCCTTGGATTATTTCTTTATAGAAAC
>Ga0268298_10002508_pt1 | contig 20019 bp, 11 predicted proteins | sample WWTPWeurt_MetaG_FD_194462 | JGI IMG/M metagenome (GOLD analysis project Ga0268298, IMG submission 194462) | Activated sludge microbial communities from WWTP in Nijmegen, Gelderland, Netherland - WWTP Weurt | ecosystem: Engineered > WWTP > Aerobic digester > Activated sludge | place...
GGCCAGCGGGACGGGATCGCGCGGCTGGGCGCGCTGGGGCACGAGGTAGTCCTGCAGGCCGACGCGAACGCGCTTCAGGTCTGCGCGCAGTCGGGCGTAGTCGAAGTGGTAGCGGGCGCGTTCCTGCGGCGCGGTATTGGCGGCGTGCTCGGCGAGGCGGTCAGTCAGGTCGAGTACGCGTGTGAGTGCCGCGAGGTGCTCACGCTCCGGCGTGTCGTCGGCGGCATGGGCGGGACGCAGGGCCGAGAACGCGGCGGCGAATGCCAATGGCAGCACTGCCATCGAGCGAAGCCATGTGGATGTGCGTCGGCAGCTCTGTCCCATCTAGCCATTCCCTCTTGAAGCGAATGGCTAGATGCTGTGGCACGTTTTCGCTTTGTGCCGGAATGAATGCGGATCACTGCATGACCATGTTTTCACCGACCGGCACATAGATGGGAGCCAGTTGGTGATCGGCACATTCGAGCCTCTGCGCGATCTACACAGATCGGCCCGCCGCGACCCCGCCGGTTTTTTGTCTGGCAGGAGGAAGCCGGTGGCCCGCAGGAGCATCCAGATGTTCGAGTACCGCCAAGCCCTGATGCGGCTGCATCAGGGCAACTCCGAGCTCGAGATCGCGCGCTCGAAGCTGATGGGACGGGCCAAACTACGCGGCCGTGCGCTCTTTGAGCATTTTTTCGATGAGCGTCTCGACGAATTCGATGTCGACAAATGGAACCTGGGCGTAGATCAACCCCCTTTCACCTTCGAGTTTCGCTAACAGGTGACCTTTCCCCAGCAGACGTTCTGCGCCCTTTTCGCCAAGGGCGATTTCGGATGTTCCTTCCGAGTCGACACGAAGAATCAGGCGATTGCCCAAATTTGCACGTAGCTGCATCGGCATAACGTTGGCATCCGGCCGCTGGGCGGCGAAAATGAGATAGATGCCCGCAGCTCGAGCCTTCACACCGAGTCGCTGAACGATCGCCGACACGGCGTCCTTGTAGTCTTCCGTCAGCATCCATTCGGCGAATTCGTCGTGAATGAGCCAGATGACAGGCAGGCGTTCGTTTGCAGCGACCTTGGCATTGTAGGCGGCCAGATTGGATACGCGCGTTTCCTTAAAGCGAGCGTACCGGCGGTCCATTTCGGCTACGAGTTCTTCGAGCCGCTGAGTTGCCAAGATCTGATCATCAATGACACCGCCGTCGATATGTGGCAGCCTGTCGAAAGCGAAATAATCAACGCCTTGTTTGGGGTCGATCAGGACGATCTTCGCTTGTTCCGGTGTGTTGGTCGCAGCGATCCCCATGATGATGTTCTGCATCAGCACGGATTTACCGCTGCCGGTGCTGCCCGCGATCAACGTGTGTGGCGCATGGTCTTTCGCAGGTGAGAGGAATAGAGGAGCGCCCGAGTCTTCTTGCACCGCGATCATGAGCTCCTGATTACCCCACCCGCTTGAGGCCGGCGACCAGTCTGCCCAGAGGGACCGGATATCGACGGTCTGGCGTTTGGGTCGCTCCACTGCGATCATGACGGCACCGGGTTCTGGGCGGACCGAGATAACGTTCAGCCCATAGGTCGTCAAGAGCTCGGACCGCTTCTTCAAGACCTGCTCGACGGTCAGGTTGGCGTTGCCGGCGAACTTCAGTTGCGCAGAATTGGGCGTAAGAGCCGAATCGATCAATTTAGCCTGAAGCTGTAGCTGCTGCAGGGCGCTGCGCGTCGAAAAGGCTGTTTGCTTGAGCCATTCCCCTTCTTCAGGTGCGACAGGGACCAAGTGAAGCGCCGACGCGAGTAAATCGGCAATCTCCGAATAGGCCCAATGAGCTTGCGCTTGTGCCGGCGAAGAATCGACGGGCAACGGCGCGCTGTCATCGGGAACCGGCGTGGGGAACAGATTTTCGATGCTTGGTTCCGTCCGCATCTCCGCGGGCGTGTCCGGCGTCGGTTCTGGAACTGGGAGCGCGGGCCGGGACGCCGGTCGGCGGACAGGCGCGCGATAAGCGCTGCTGAGAAACGCGAAGCCAGAGCCCGGAGAACGCCAGGTTGGCTCAAAGTCCATATGGTAGAAGCCCATACCGCGCCGGACGTCGGCGGTGCTCTGGTCGTGCCAGTAGGCCATCAAGAGCTGCTTGAGCGCCTTGCGGCCGATGATTTCCTGATAGGCATAACGCGCATCGGCAACTTCGGTCGCGATCGTCGGATCGTCGACGTCGGACGAGGTCGGGACGAAGACGTGCGAGAGGCCTTTGAGGTGGACCTCGCAGCGGCCTTCGCGCATGGCGCGACGCCATGCGCCGAGATCGATGCCGCGGGCGGCCGGAATGCGGATACCATCAAGCATGAGGTCAGCCAGCCGAGCCAGCCAGGATTGGCGGTCGAGCCGCTCCGGATCGCCGAATATGGCATCTTCCAGGCGCTCGAGCGTATCGCGCAGCTGTTTTTGCGACTCTTTGCGCTTGGCGGCCAGGCTCTCGATCTCGACGTATTTCGCCTCGCTGACAGCGAGCGTGATCCGCAGGGTGCCGTCTTCGGCTACTTGGGGGCAGATCGCAAGCAGATCGGCGATCTGTTGTTCGCGCTGGCCAAGCCATGACGCGTAGTCATCAAGAAAGTACCAGCCGATCAGTTGATCAGTACCCAAGTCGTCTCGCAACATGCGGCGGCTCAGCACGATGCCCATCAGTTCGCTGGCACTCTGGCCGCATGTGGCCGCGCGCAGCACGATGTCACCCGATACATCATTGGCGTCGTCGATCAGGCGATCGGCCAGTGTCCGCACCTCGGCGTCGGTCAGCGGCAGCTGCAGCGCCTTGAGGCGGCTCATAATCATCGAGCGCAGAAGCGTCATGGGCGCGCGCGAGGAGATGATCAGGTTGCGACCCTGGGTCGATAGCGGTTTGTAGCGTATGACCCGGACTTGGTGGTTCATCAACTGACGCCGGTCGAGAAGCTCATCGAAATTGACGACCCAATTGCCCAGATCATGGGTCTCTTCGAAGATGCGTTTGGTCCGGCCGTCGGCGAAATCGAGCTGGCGGACGGGCAAGAGGCGTTTGGATGTCGATTCATCGCGGTCGCCTTTGAAAACGCTCGCGACCGCAGAGACATAGGCCCACCCCTCGGCGCTTTGTACCGGGCAGCATAGGAAGACCGCTGATTTAAGGTCGTCTCGGGCGGCCGGCCGGCGGCGCGACCAGCGTGATGGCAACAGCGTGCGAATGTCGGCTGGTTCGCTTTGTTCGAGATACCATTCAAGTTGTGCGTGACGCGATATGACATCTTGCGAAAAGACGATGTCGTATGGATGGCCGTCTTTGGGGTTGGGCGGCGGCGCCTGGTCAGCAATCACCGAAATCCGCAGGCGGGCCATGAAGTCTTGAGAGGCTTCACTCGCGCTATAGGCGTCTGCCGTAGTTTCGGAACTCAAGATCGAGCAATAGATGTTACGAAGCTTCTGGCTTTCGATGTGGCGTAGCAGAACTTGGCATCGAACGTCGTCCTCGTCGTCCTGCATGCCGCCGATCTTCGCCACGACCGCCTGAGGCAGCCGCGCGGAATCGCAATTGAACAGTACGACCGACATGTTGGACCGTTCGTGCGGTTGCAGGGCAAGATAGCGCTTGACGAGGTCATGGACGCAGGAGCCCCCCTCAGCTGGGCTTTCATTGGTGTCGTTCTCGCCTTTGGGGTCGGCGACGGGGGGTTCATGCAGGCTGTAGTCGGCGACCACGTCGCTTACCGTAAGGAATTGTGGGCCGTCATTCGTCCAGATCGGCACAATCTCAGGGTAAAGCGCGTGCTCGAAATCATGAGCGATATCCCGGAAGAACAGCTTGGGATCGCCCTCTGCCTCGATGCTGCCCAGAACCTGACCAACGAGATCGACGGCAAGTTTAGACTTTCGCCATATGGCGGCCAGACGCATCGGATGCCAGGGCGCAACGACGGCCGCCGGCCTGCCGCCGTCGACCGGCGCGACACCAATCATGAGCAGGGGCTTGAGCAGCTTGTCGCGATTGCGATCGCCCTTGGCGAGTGTGAGGACGGTTTCGAGCAGCGCGGCGTACGCTGTCGTCTGATTGAGGACGGACTCGGCGCCGCCTCCTTTCGTCGAGAAGTCGACGATGGCGAGCTTGTAGGCGCTTTCAAAGGTTGTAAAGGCCTCACCCAACGCCTTGGCATCCTGCGCGGAAACATAGGCCTGATCAACGCACTCTTTGAGATTCTTGCGCCAAAGTGCGTCGAGATTCCGGTCAGGTTTCGCCGCTGGCACGAATGAGCCGCGATCACGGTCGAACGCCGGCATGAACGTCTTTACGTTGGCCAAATCGATCGATTTATCAGCGGTGAATTCGCGCTGCGTGCGGCAGGCCGTGAAGGGATTTTTGGTCAATCGCTCCCAGTCGTCGACCAATTGGCTCGCGACGCATGAGGGGTTAAAGCGCCAGATCAGCTGCGTCGAATGCTTTTGAATGCTGTCCCCGTCGGTCGTTGTCTCCAATTCGACGACGAATTTGAGCTGCAGCGCCGGTTTGGCGGTTGACGTGTTGAGCTTGTTCTTGGCCTTGTCGCCCTTCTTCCAGTCGGAGACAAGCTTGCCGAATTCGAAAAGATCGCCGACATCCCAATCGATCATCCCACTGAACAGACGACGCAGGCCGGCGTAGCGGTGCGCGAAATAGAGACCGGCTTCATAGTTAAGAGATCGGAGGTCTCTCTTCGTCGCGGATTCGCATTTGATTTTCAGCTTGCGCTGATCGCCCGGTGGCATGCGGTTGTAAAGTGGCTCCATAACCGCGCAAATGCCGGCGATGAAATCGGTTGTTTCGATGGGGCGGCCATATACGAAGCGATCCCAAGCAGACTTCAGCTTCTTGTCGTCTTTGATTTCGCTGCGGTGGGCTTCATAAAAATCCGTGTCTTCATCGATTTTTTCCGACCGCTTGGACAAGAGCTTGAGATATTCCCGCTCTTCATCGTCAAGCTTGTCTTCTTCTAGCTCGCTGAAATATTCAAGTGTGTTCCTGCCAAGGTTGAATTTCTCGCGCTGCAGGCCATCGAAGATCGGCTTTATTTGTTCCCAATCTTGTTCTGCTAAAGCTTCGGCCTGGGCGTTCCAGCCGCTGGGCGCCCCGATAAAGGCTTCGATCGCGGGATGACAGGCATTCGGGATCTGGTGCGCAACCTTTTCGAACGCGTTGCGCAGATCTTCTTCGCTGAGCAGGAGCTGGCTTGAGGTCTGCTTGAGGAGCAACCCGGATCGCCTCTTGTGAGCGTTATTGAATTGATGCTTCCATGCCGATGCATGGCCGCGCTGGCGCTCTTTGAGGCTTCCGAAGCACGCAGGATCGTTGGGAAGGCGTAGTGCCGGCATTGCGGCACCCAGCGCGTCGATGATCGGGCGGCCTGCTTCGTTGTTTTCCCGGCGCGTGCGCAAGATGTAGGCCGCAAAGCGGTCGATCGAGACGATTCGAAGATCACGGAGCCCGATCAGGGCTTTTTCCCACCATTTTTGCTGTTCCTGGGCAATAGGCAGACCTTTCGAGGCCTCGCGAACCCAAAGGTCGATGCGCTCCAGTAGCTCAGGAGGGCCAAGTTTCGCAATTTCACGAATCGAGGCGTCTTCACCATGTTCGTGTTCGGCAAGTAGATAGGCGGCCTTCGGACAATCAGCGTTTCGATAGAAGGTGGCGCTTTCGGTCGTCAGAGTCTCCTCGGGCAGCCCCTGTCCGCCCACAAGCGAGATTGGCAGCTTGATTTCGATGCAGTCATTGAGAAACGAATCCGCAAGCACGGCGCGTGCGACGGCCGCAACCTGTTCGGCGCTGAGATTGAGCACGTAGCGCGCAGTCGACTGCACCGCGCCCGTGTCGGCCTGAAGTTCTTCGCGGAGATAGGCGGCGGCAACTGCGCCGACGAGCGAGGCGACGTTCATACTGCGGATCTCCGCAAGGGATTCTCGACATAGGCGCAGGCGTCGGAGAGCCGCCGCAGCATGCCGATGGTCTTGAGTCGATTTTCGAGCCGCGACGCATTGGCTTGAAACGCGCGCTTGTCGAAGTCTTCCGTAGTGATTGCGAGCTGGCCCTCCTGCTCCCCAAAGACGAGGCCGTAGCGGTCGTAGAGGCGACCAAGGAATTGGCCGTAGTCCATGCGTACCGGAACGTTGGCGAGGATAAGGGCCTTGAGGAGTTCGTCGGTTGGTGCGTAGCGCAGCCGATTGGTGCCGCGACGCGAGACCAGCCCTGCGCCTCGTCCGAGGCTGTTGTGGATGTTGGCCGCATGCTGACGATGGCGCCGCTGTGCTGTGTGACGCAGATTTTCGAGGAGAGCGTCAGGGTCGACTGGGCCGGTGTAGTCCTCATCGGGCCAGCGTACTTTTTCTCGCATGATTTCACGGCATGCCGCAAATCCCGACTGCTCTGCCGCCGCTGCAATCCATTCCGGCAAATTGCCGATGTTTCGCACATAGGTATCGACAGCCGAAAGCGACAGTTGGTTGTTCGCGATGTAATTGCCTGCCGAAAGCTCGCGAACCAGCGTTTTCCTGGGCGCGACAACCTCGCAAATGAAGTGCGGCTTGGGCTTGTCACAGACGTGGGCGGCGACCTGCAGCTGATAAAGGGTGATATGAAGTGCCCCAAGGATCGTCAGGTAGGGATAGGCGTCGAATCTCGGGAGCTGGAGCTCGAGAACGGCCAGCCAATCCTGGGCCAGCAACTCAAAGGCGGGGTGCTTGGCGTAAGGCAGGTAGCTGCCGCTTCGCGTATGCCGCTCCTCGGCGATTTCCGGTTGGAGGAGTTCGGTCAGGCGATCGCAGGGATCACGCCGCTCGAACAGATGTGCAAAATGTCGCGCGAGCTCGGGTGCGGCGCTTGATCGCGCGAGCATCTGATAAAGCAGATCGCCGTTGCGCGTGAAATTGATGTATTCGCGGTTACCCTCAGTGTTAAGGTCTTCATAAATCGCATGGCGCCCGAACGGAAATACGAAGCGCGAACTCCATCTCTTATTAATACTGCTTTCGATCGTCGCAGAGCGCAGCATTTCGATGACTTTGACGAGTTGTTCGAAGTTCTGAAATCTGCTCTTGAGGTAAGAAAAGTCGCGGTGGGCGACCATCTTGGCGTTGCTCTGCATCCACTTGAGCCATTTAGCCCATCCGGTTTCGTTATCGGGATAGAGATCGGCGAGCTCCAGCAGCTTGTCGTTGTTGAACAAGAGATTACGCAGATATGGCCGTTGGGCCGGCCGGAAGCTGAACGGAAATTGCGTCGCGTCAGCTGCGAATAGCTGTCCGGCTGCATGAGAAGCTTCCGCGACCGAGAGAAATTCAAGGAATAGGAGCCATGGGTCCTGCTCCCACAGCCGATGGCCCCAGATTTGTTCGTCGAGCCACAAGTCGTTGTCATCGTGATAGCTCGCCGGCGGCGAAGGAAGCTGGACGATTTCAGTCATTTGAGAGCTCTACAACTTGGTCGATGGCACTGCCGGTGGTATCCAGGGCAAGGAGCCGGAATATCATGCCATCTTCATCGTCCAGCGTATGACGGTCTATCGCCGCAGCCGAGAGAAGAGCGCTCTTGAATGCCAGCAGATCCTCATAACATTCGCGCGAGAAATTGCCAGGCAGCGCGCCTTCGCTCACGCGCATGAGGAATTCGTAGCGCGTGAGGTTGAGGGCCAGCGATCTCGTTTGTCCGTTGGGCAGCGTCACGATGAGATGCGGAAAGTCGCGGCACATGGATATCTCGACTCGCTCCACACGCCCGTGGGAGTTGACGGCGATTTTGTCTTCGAGCAGTTGGCTAATCTTGGCGCCGGAGTGCGACAGACTGGTCGCCAACAGCAACTCGCTCTTTGTCGTGGTAAGGAGTCCGGTGAAGATGCGGTTTAGCCCATTTACGAGCTTACTGACCGTTTGACGCGAAACACGCCTGCCGTCGTATAACGGTTGCGCGACATCGTGCAGATACTCACCTGCGCTGTAGAATACGGTTAAACGCCAAAGTTTCAGTTCGTCAGCATCGGCGTCTGGAATCCTGAAAAAAAGCCTGCGCCTTTGGTCAACGAGCATGTCTAGGAAGGGGTGCCGGTCACCGTTTTGCGCCTCTGGCATCTCGATATAGCTGCGTTGCTCGCCGCGATATCGTTCGGTTGCACCATAGAAGCTGTCGGCCTCGACCAAGTCATGGAAATATTGGCTGACGTTTTCGTCTTCCGAACCGAAAATCAGGATGTTGTCGATCCGGTTCGTGGTCTCAAAACCGATGCCAAACCGACTGAGATAGTCGAATATTTCCTGCGCATCGCGTTTCGCGCTCTTCAGATTGGCACCGAAGAGATTGGCGAAGAGACTCGCCTTGTGGGTTTCTCCAGCGGCGATGATCTTGGCCACGTCAGATGCAGACATGAGACCGTCCTTGGCTGCGGGATGGCCCAGGATAGCGTTGGCAAGCAGTAGAAGGACGCGCCGGATCGGCGTATGAAGCTCGTTGAAGTCCAGAAGTTGGAATAGCGCCACGAGCCGGGAACGCACGAGCGGGTCGCGCAAGAGCTCAAAATTGTGCCGGATCGGACATCTGGGGCCGAAGAATCCGTTTGGATGCGCGGCCGCATAGCAATTCTCCCAGCCCTCATGGCCAAGGAGTGCGTCGAGACAAAGTGTCAGTACGGTCGCACTGGATACGGCGCTGAGATTGAAAAAATGCAGGCGGTCGGTCGGCTCTGGATCTTCGTCGTTCATGAGCCGGGCTTCGAACAACGCCAAGGCTCGCTGTGAGGCACCGTGGCTGCCTAGCTTGCGCCAGTTTTCGACGAGCGGCCCGTCATTCGCGGCGACGAGGAATAGGTTGGACGAGGGCTCGAAAAGTGCCGAGCTAAGCTCTTGCAGAAGCTGAGCTTTTGAACCGTCCGGATCGTTCTTGCAGAACGGTGTCAGGTCTCGAATGAGATGGAGTGTGTAGGTGTGGCCACTGATAGCCACAGGCAGCTTGAAATAGGACGCGTTGCTGGCCCAAGCGTCGGGTGACCCTCCCAATGCCTCCCACACTTGGTAGCAGAGGTAGCTCTTGCCGTCGCCGGCTGTGCCGGTCAGTACGACTACGCCGCCGTGGCCTTCTTTGCGGTCACTGAAGGAAGCGAGTACGTCGCGGCTGAGCGGATGCTCGAAAGCGATGGACCGTACGTTGAGCTTCTTCGACCAGCGTCGAATCTCCTCGTCGTACATGTTCGCGTTGCGCGCCAGAGGACCATATTGCCTGAAGAAACTGATCCATTTTTCGGCGTCAACCGTCATTATCCCTTCTCCAGCAACAATTTAAGTAACTATCAAAGCTGCTGCTCAAAAGGTATTACGAGCAGCCGATTGACTGGGCCGCAGCCTTATGACGGCGACGTTGGTGCCGGCTTGGCGTCTGGAGATTCGGCCTGCACGGCTTGCGGTACGCCGTCAACATATGGCTTACCTGTGTTGGGGTCGATGTCAGCAGGCTCCACCGCATCCGGCTCATCGTCGAAAACAACGACCAACCGCGTATTGTGGTTATTCCTAAACTTCCTTGAGTTGCGTAGTTCGTTGAACGGGCTGACGGCAGAACGTCCGTAGACAAACGCAACTAACTTCTCATTACCGATTGGATAAGCAGTTTCATCATGCTTCTTCCCGTCGGGTTTGGGAACCTTTTGGCGGAAGCCTTGGAGTGCATCTACTATCGCATCCCCCCTGATCGATTTCAGCGCATCGACCTTGTCCGCCGTGGGGTTCTCCAGTGTCCACCTCGCCAGCGCGTTGAGCACGTCATGTACGGTGGGATCGGATAAAATGTAAGTAACAAATGAGCCGTCATCTGTCACCAAATCTGCAATGGCGCCAGCGTCTTTGGCTCTGCTTTGGTAAAGAAGCTTCCAGTACTTTCCGTCACACACATAGCACCGCACCTGGCGAGGAGCAAGAATACTGGGAGGACGCTGAGTTCCAATTCGACTCAGGCTGGAGGTTACTGCGTGCTGCAATTGCAGCGCGAAAACCGGCCGTAGGCGGCCGATACGGACAAAACTGCAACCTTCGCCACTAAATTTTCTTCGCTCAGCCGAATCCCACGTCCTTATGCTCTTTCTGTCCCAAGTGATTAAGATATCCTTTCCACCTGCTCTGGGACTAGGCATGACAACAACAGGTAACGCGTCTCGTATATTCGGAATCTCTCCCGGGATGAATTCTGTTACTTCGCCTTCACATAGTAGAATGTTTTCAACCATGCTTTCTGGTCGGGCGACATCGCATGCCGGCGAAATTACGACACAAGCTCTTGCGGGTAGCGGCGCATTCATCCACTGCGCATCGCAGAAAATGTCACCAAGATAGAAGTAGCCATCCCTCGGCCCCTTCTTTATCGACTCTTCGGCCAGCAACCTCTTGTTGGAGTGAAGCATATTCGCAGAGTAGAGGCGTGCCGCCGGTGATGTGATTCCAAATCTGGCGCGCGGCAGTTTTTGAACGTTCAGATCTTCGATCCCCTTATACATCTCCCAGATCGCATCAGAACCTTCGACTTCGTGGGCAATAAACTCCAATAGCAGTTCGACCATATAACCACCCACAGTGGTCTTTTCCACATCGACAGTATTGTGAAACAGTGCGAAATAGTCCGCCAAATCAAGAGCCCGAAGTTCTCGCATCACGCTTCTGTTTGCGGTCACAAATGCAGCCTGAAGATGGTTAATGCTCTCGCGAAGTTTTCCCGCCTGCGGCATTGAGCGAGTATTTGCAGCGAGCATCAGTGTTAAAGCTTCTGTGTCGCCGAATGCATCTTTCTTAATCGCTTCAAACTCCGACTGAAAAAGTTCGGCTTCGTCGCGGAACGGCTCTCGAAACTCGGGCAACGTGGACTCAAGCGAAGACATCAGGAATACGAATGGCTTACAGTTGTGGTGCGCGGCGCGCAACCTTGCAACAATCGCCACAGCATCTTTGTGGTCAACTGCTGCGTCGTTCTCCTTTAGCTTAAGATCGACAAAAAGAAGCTGGGGTTCATCTTCATTTTTTGGATTGTAATCAGCGCCGAATTCGAGGCATTTAACTCCCACATCCTTCAAAAGCTCGAAAAGGGGCTTCAGCAAATCCCGTTTAGAGTCGCGATAGTCCTCAAATTCTTTGAAGAGGGCGGCACGAGCGTCGTCGCTGAGCTTTGGATCCGCCGAATAGACCTTTCCAAAAGCGCCCTCCTCCATGAGGCCTGTGCGAACGGCGTTCTCATCACTACCAACGCCAATAGCATTTGATACTGCTTCGAGGTCCTCGTCTTCGGCGGAGTCGATGAACTCCTGAATATCTTGGTCTCTTAGACGCCAGGTAGGAGTTTTATCGTAAGCGTCATCGACAACGTGCGCGCAGGCAATCCCGCTGGCTCTGAAGATTTCACTAAGATTCATCTGCTCCCTCTTTCAGCTCCAGCTCAAATGTGTTGTATCGGTTTTCGTGAGGATTGCCGAGGTCGACTAAGTTGAGCGAACCGCCCATTGCCTCTGCGTTCTGTCGGGCAATATATAAACCAAGGCCACGGCGACGAGCCACGTTGCCCTTCTTTGTGGAAAAGAATGGCTCGAAGACGGATTCCGCGCGACTCTTGGGTATCCCGGGACCGTTGTCGAAATATCGGACACGTGGCGGATTGGACAAGATCTTGACAACAATCTTGGGATTAAAGCTCGGATGTTCCTTCTTGTGCAGATCTAGCCAGTAGACGGAATTAACTATTAAGTTCTCAATGATCTGAACAAAATGTCCTTCAATGATGAAGGCGACAGTTTCTAGGTCGGATCGAGAATCGACGGAGAAGCCAATGTCATGTCTGGCCGGGCCGAACTGAGCCACGTGCCCGTCGAAAACATAGCTTAAAATGGGGGCCAATCGTTGCTGGCTTCGTCTAAAACGAGCGCTGATTGCAAGTGGCTCTAGCGCCACCAAGCGCTTTTGAATTACTTTCACCTGGGACCCAAGGGTCTTGAGTGCTGCTGCGGCATCGTCTCCAATGTTGCGGCGGCTCAAATCCTTTAGCGTTGCTTGGGTGAGTTCGGTGGCGCGGGCTAGCTCATGGGCAATCATTTCCACAAGCAATCCAATACCTGCGAGCTGAGTGAGTCGCTCCTTTTCTTCCTCAATGGCACCGATACGCTCTACCGCGCGCCGATGGGCTTCTTTGATCTCAAGGAATGCATCCTTCACCTCTGCCAAGAGGCGAGCTTCACCCGTATAGTTTCGGCGAATTTCTTTTATCGACGTTGTTGCCCTTTGTTCGAGTGTTTCAACAACCGTCGATTCGCTAACTGGATCATACGCCAGCTCCGCGACCTTCTTTTGCGCTCGGATGGCCTCATTAAGATAGTCATGCCACCAAGCGGAGATTAGTTCGTGGAGTATCGATATCAAGGCCTCCTTTTCAGGAGATTCAATCAATCCCTGTCTATTGGTTTGGTCGATCAGCTTGGGATTCCGAAGGCGGCCGATAGTCACCCTACCGATGATTTGCTTAGTGTTGAGTTTGTATCCGCTTGCAGACAGGGCCTCCATGTCGAGATTTAGCCAGTCATCGCCTTCGCCTCCATACGGTAAGACGCGATAACCATCTCGGAAAAGACATATTCCCGTCCAGGCTTTTACAAGAGCACGAACCTCATTTCTGTCTCCAACGTCGGGAAGGCCTTTCAAGCGCTGGCGATTGAACCAATAGAGCTCGAACTTGAATCCACCCAATGATTTCAGCACTGTCCATGGCTGGCCATTTTCAGCCAAACCCGATAGGGACATGAGATCGGTTAGGTCAAATGTGAATACTCGCGGATCGCCAGAATACAACTTCGATTCAATCGTTGCCCTTAGTGAAGGCTTCCCGGTCTTCGGATCTTCGACGATGTACTCACCAATACACTGCGCATGTGCTTCTTTGAGTAGCTGGACAGCAACGTTTCTTGGTGAGCTTACCGACGCACCATTCATTGAGATGCGGATCCGAAATCTTCGCTTTTCGTCCCATGAAAACGGGTCCAACATTCGGGCAATTTCATCACGTGCAATTTGCTGCAATCGCGGAATTGACCAGCTGGACTTCAAGTCTGAAACCGTAATAACGGTACCTGACGCTCCAATCTCTTTAGGCTGCCCTCTCGTTGGACTTATTCGTACAGATGAGACTTCCGCGTCATCCGCTTCTTCGAATTTTCGCCAGTCAATATCCAGAACGCTGGTTTCCTCATCTTCTGCGGTGCCAGTTTCAATTCTGACTCGCCAACCCAGTCGCATTACGGAAAGCCTGCCTACGCCCTTCTCGCCAAGATAGGGTGGGCGCTCCACTCCGGCTTGAAGGGCGTCTCGCACTGCTTGTGCGCGGTGTGTCGTGCCAATCGTCAGATAGATATCGCGAAGGTCCGCCCTTGTCATTCCCGAGCCGGTGTCAGTGAATACTATTTTGTTCGTTGCTCTATAGGCGGCGCGTGCGTTTCGCGCGAGAGCTTTGCGAGTTCTTGCAGTATGGATTGCATGCAAGAATTCTTCTTTGAGTTCTTCCTCGGCTTCGGATTTCACCTTGGATTTAAAGGTATCTTTGAGTTCTTCTAGTGAGGCGTCCTCGTCATTCTCGACTAATGTCATACACGACGCGAAATCAGACTCCCTTATGACGATATCGAACCTTATGTCGACGCCAGTTTTTGACTTCGCGTCGATCGCATTCTTGATAAGTTCATATATAGCGACGCCATCCGAAGAAATAAGATCTGAACCCAGATGGAGAATGGTGCGGGCGGTGATGACAAAAGACATCGATCGACCTCAGAGTTGGCAGACTAGGCAGCCTTGGTCGTCGTCGTCCTCCGGAATCTCTGCAGAGTCAGCCTGGGCGAAGACCTCCATCAGAGTCACGTTCTCACGGCGTTGCGCCTTACGTTCGATGCGAATCACGTGCTCGCGCTTGATCTCCTCCATGCGTTCGGGCCGCTCCAACTCTGCCAGGCTTTCCCCCTGACTCCACGTGAAGAAGTTGCCGGTCTTCTCGTATGGCTTTTCGTACGCCTTGGCCTTTTCGTATAGATCCGGGTGCGTTTCCTTGAGACGGACCCACTCGATCTTCTGCTGGTAGAAGCAAAAGTAGCAGCCCGAGCGGGTACGGCCCCAGCGCGTATATGGCGGCATTCCCACGCCGGAGGTCCGCAGGATCTCCTCAATGTCGCGAAGCACCAGACCGTCCTCGCGAAACGGATAGACCGCCTTGATGTTCGGCTTGTGGCTGATGTAGCCGCTGCGGTCCTCTTCAGCGCGTAGCCCGACGTAGTTCACGACCTCGTCGTTGCCGCAGTATTGCTCGAAAGGCTTGAGCTTCAATGCCCGAGTGCACCAGCGCCGGTGATTGGACGGGATCATGCCGCCGTACATCTCGTACCAGTGGTCGAACCCGACATCTGCATTTAGATGCGTCACCTCCTTGCCGAGGTAGTTGGAGATGCGCTGCAGATACTCGTAAGTTTCGGGTAGCTCCTTGCGCGTGTCACTGAAGATGTATTCCATCTCCGGCACGCGGTCGCGCAGGTAAATAGCCAACGCCGCACTGTCCTTCCCGCCGGACAAGCTGAGGATGTGCCTAACCCGCTTCTCGCTTGCCATGCTTCTTCTCCTCGGTGAAATCCGTCGTTGCATGCGTCAACTGCAGGTCCTGCAGCGCCTGCGCCAGTGCCGCAGCGGCGGTCTGCGGGTCAGCACTGGCCTCCTGCGCGAGCAAGTCCATCACGCTGCGTGCTAGCCGGTTGGAATGCTCGGTCATGGTGACCAGCAGTGCGGTCTCCTGCCCGCTGGCGCTGGTAAGCGTCAGGCTCACAAAGCGCTCGGCCGCGCGCGGGGCGCCCTTGCGTTGCATCACCAGACGGAGCCAGCGTCGGTAGTGGCCGGAAATGTCCGTCACGGCCTGCGCAAATCGGTCGATGGTCTCGTCTGTCCAGGCGTCTAAAGGACGCTCGACGAGTAGACTGGCTACGGAGTCAAGCCACTTCTCATCCGTCAGCGTTAGATCCGTGCAACGCAGCATAAAGCTCCTTAGCCGGGCATCTGCCAATCCGGTGGCGGAATCCGAGCATTCTGCCTGCAACTGGTTTCGAATCTTGCCAAGCTGGCCGACCACCTCGAACGCCTGCCCCAACTCGGTGACGGCAGTATCCTGCAGCTTACGTTGACTCATGCCCAGGTCGGTCAGCGCCGCTGACAGCCACTCCACGAAAGGGCGTGCCCCCTTGCTCTGGGCGTGCACCTGCGGCAGTGTCGACGTCAAGAGTTGTATTGGGTCCTGCGCTTTGCGCAGGGCCGAGCGGATCAATGCGGCATCCTTGCTGACCCGCCCTGTCTGCTGGGTGAAATCCGACAACCGTGCGAACCAACGATACAGCGCGCGAGCCAGCTCCAGATAGGTGGAGTCGCCGCCCGGCGCCGCACCAAGCGATGCGAGCACGGTGCCGTAGTCACGCAGTAAATTGGGGCCTCCCCGCTCCTGTGGGAGTTCGCGTAGCGTGAACGTATGCGGATTCCGATGCATGCGCTGTAGATGCTCGCTCGTGAGTTCCAGCACCAGCGTGCCGCGCTCGAAGACGGCGCAGCGGCTGCGATGAATCATCAGATAGAGCGTGACCCAAACGCTGGCCGGGCCATTGCGCACACCCAGGGGCGGAGCAGCCAGCACCTGCAGTACTTGCTCGAACGTGGGAGCATCCTTGCTCGCCATGACGAGCGAGATCTCGGTCCAGAGTGCGCAGATGTCGACGCGAGCCCCTGTCCTGGGTTCGACCAGTTTCCAGTCGTTGCCGTCCGCCTGCCAGATGCCCGTGTCGCGCAACAGCGTGGCATGGATCAGCCGCTCGGGCGGGTACTCGTTGTCACGGAAGAGAGGGGCTGCGCCAGAGCCAGCCAGCAGAGCGTCAATCAGTCGCTGACGCGCGAGCACGATAGCGGAGGCCGGGCGATCCTTGTTGATCAGCTCGTTGATAATGCGCGGCGCACGGTGGAAGACCTTCTCGAACATCCAAGACGCCACTTGGCCGACGTTCATCGACTCACTATCCGGCACAGCCTCACCCTGGTGCCAGTACACCGGCCCTGGCCGGCCAGGGCTAGGCACCAATGCGGAGAACACGAGCGCATCGACATCCTCCTTGGCCTGGTGGAGCCGGCTGTCGACGTACTGGCTGGTCCAGGGATCCAGCCGCTTGGCGGCCACCTCACGCTGGACCGCCAGCCAGATCGCCAGCTCCGCGAGTGCCGCGCGCCCTTGGGCGGACAACGACAGGCAGCAGTGCAAGCTGAGCGGATCGTCCACGCTCCGCACACGGGCCAGTGCCTGTTGCTCGTCCTGCGAGCCTGCCGTCACCAGGATTAGGCGTAGCCAGCCGTCAGGTTGCCCGTTAGCGTCACTTCTGCAGGCGCCAGCAGGAGGCCAGGCGCCAACGGTTCCGACGTCTATGGCCAGGGTGCGGATCGTTCCCCTCCAGTAATAGTGCTTGTTGGCTACGACCAGTCGATTCCCTAGCGCGTGCGAGGCGCCACGCACGGTGAGCTCGCCGTCGCCGGCCTGCGCCGCATGGTCATAGAGTGCTGCGATGTTGATGGCATCCGACACAGCGAAACCGTATTCGGAACGGTTGTGTCGGCGGATCAACTGGCCCTGGTCCACAAGGCGGTCAAGCAGCGCCCGAGTCTCGGACACATCTAGACCGCCGATCGCGAACGCGACCAACTCCGGAGTGATACGCAGGGCAAGTGACGCCTGGACCAACTCCAGCACGGCGATGGTCTTGAGTGCCACGAGGGCATCCGCGTCCCTCGCCTGCCGCTCAATGCTAGTGAGTGCGAACGCCCAACGGCGCTCGGCGGCGAGGTCGCGAAAACGCAACCCATGGCCCGAGGCCAGATAGTCGAACACGTGAGCCAAGCGATACCAGGGGTAGCCCTCTGCGGGCGTAACCTGCGCGAAGTCCCGAAGCCCCGCCGGCTCGCTGCTGTTGAGGAACGCGTGGAACGAGCGCTCGCTCTGGCCGTAACGTTTAGAGACGATGGCCAGCGTAGCGAGTGTCAGCGGATGGAGGGGGTAGAGCTTCTCTGGGTGCTCGAACAAATCACGGTCAGCGGAGGTTGGCGCGCGCAAGATAGATTGCTCCAGCGCTGTGCCGAATAGATCTTGTGCGGTTTCCACGAGCTTGGCATCGCGGTACAGCGCCGGTTTGGTGCCCAAAGCATGGGCCGCAAAATGCACATAACGTTCGACGGGCTCGTCGAAGGGAATCTCCTCGAAGCGCGATGCGACCTTGTGCCACTCATCGCCCAGGGCGCGCCCTACGCCCGCTGCGTAGCTGGCAAAGTGCTGGTGTTGGAGCACCACCATCGCGAGTGAGTCGTCCCCCTGCCGGCATGCCTCCTCAGCCAGTTGCTGAAGCGCGATCAGGTCACCGGCTTCTGGATGCATCGCGGCGTGTTCGACGAACTTGCCCACCTCATCAATCAGGAGCAACATGCCGGAGAACCCCTGCGTGCGAGCGACGGATGCGAAATCGCGCATCAGTTCTCCGGCAACTGCGTTGATGGGGCGTCCCTTGTAGAAGCCCGGCTCACTCAGGTGACGCCTCAGCGCATTGACCTCCTTGCCTCGGGACCAGCAATCCAGGGCGCGATGGACTTCCGCTTCCAGCGCCAATCCGATCGACAGCCGTGCGCCCACGATCGCGAGCGCGAAACGCCTGGAGGCTTTGAATAGGTTGGCGACAGACGCGGAAGCGCCACGCAGCATCTCCCAGGCGCCAGGATGCGCGTCACGCCCGGTGAGCAATTGGGCAAGCACGATCCCCAACGCGGACTTACCGCTTCCGTAAGGGCCGACCACTTTCCACGCGCGCTGGCTCTGTCGCTCCGCAAGCGACGTGCCGATCTGCTTTAGGGCCTGTACGGCATTGGGTGTGGGTAGGTAGCTGGAGATGGACGTTTCGTCGTGGAGATCGCGGCTCAGCGAGATCGAGCGCGTGTGGTGCGCGTTCAGTTCCAGGCCGTCGATGATTCGATTAAGCATGGGAGTGAGCCTCCTCATGTGCCTCCAGCAGGTAGTTCGGATCGATGCGGTCGCGGTGGAGCACGACGCTTTGCGTGTCGGACGTGTCAACGAAACGCATGGCATCGCGCAAGGGACCTTGCGCCACGTTCTCCACGAAAGCGCGCAACTGGTATTCATCCAGGCGGAAGACCACCCCCGGGCTGTTCGCGCCCTTTAGCAGACGATGGAAATCCACAGATGAGGAGCCTTGGTCGGACGAGGCCACGAACTCCACCAACGCGATAGCAAACACCCGCAGGCTCAAACCGATAGGCGCACGGAGATCGGTATTGAAGACGATACGGCCATCTTCTTCCTTGGCGGCGCGCAGCAACGCGAGGTCCTGCAGTGGGCACCAGGAGGTATCGTCGCCGCTACGCTCGGCCTGATAGTAGCTTTGGAGAAAGATGGCGGCATGCAGCTCCAGTGTGCTAGTGGCGAGCGGCCTGGCGGAGCCTTCAGCGCGTTGTGTCAGTGCCGCGACTAGCCGCTGGCGGTCAAAGCGCACAAGTCGCCCCTCACCAAACACCTCCGACCAAGCCGCCAGTGCCGCACCGGTACACAGACGCCAATGCAGCAACCATAGCGACTCAAGAGACTCCAGATACTGATCCCACCCGTGCTCGGGGTCGAGCAGCTTGCGTCCGATAGGGCCAGGCTGGTGACCATGCCCCGCCACGGGCACAAGAACGCCCATGGCCTCACACCAGAACTGCAACGACTTCAGCATGTTGCGGCCGATGCCCAACGTATGCATCGCCCGCTCTTCATCCTTCAGAAGATCGGGATCCACCGAGACCGCCTGATAGACCTTTGGCAGCCAGCCGTATCGGCAGACGAATGACTCGTGTCCGGAAAAGCGATCGGCGATGGTCATGGTGTTTTTACCCTGGTTTTGGTGCGCTTTGCGCTGAGGGAAGCATCAGCCGCTTCGGTTGATGGCGTGCGCTCGATAATGATGGCCTTGGTAGTGGCGTCGAAATACAAATCCACTGAATCGCCCTCCTGGATGCCGGCATTGCGCAGCAACGCTTCGGTGAGAGCAATCCTCCCCATTTTCTGTACTTTTTTCGTACCGAAATGAATCTTCATGAAGTACCCGGCAGAGCGGAGGCTAGTCTTGGATCTGGGTGATATTAACCCAACGATGCCCTCCGCCGATACAGCGCATGAGCACTCTATATGATCTATAGATACTTCTTGAACGTCGCCGCCGCAATGCACATCGCCACCCCGAGCAGCACCGCGCTGGGCAACAGGATCAGCAGCGGGTTCACGCTGACCGGCAGTGCCAGGTAGGTCACCCACGGCAGCACGGCCAGCGGCATCAGACTGGCCCGGGCGCGGTGATAAATGAACCCCGACTCGCGTCCGGCGCCGAAACGGCGGATGTCCCGGCGCACCAATCCGTCCACCAGCCCGACGAAGGCGGCCATCAGGAACAGCGGCAGGGTCAGGCACAGCACCAGCAGCCGCACGAGGAAGACCAGCGTCGTGTAGGCCGCAGCGATCAGGTAGCGCTCCAGATGCACGTGGACCAGACCCAGGTAGTAGCGGAAATCCTTGGTCGGGCGATGGCTGCCGGCGCTGGCCTGCACCGAAGCGTCGCGCATCCAGTCCAGCAGACCGCTTTTCACGAACAGCCAGTCGTAGCCCTGCTCCACCAACCGGTGCGCGGTGCGCCCCGGTTCCTGCACCAGCGCGCTGCGCGTGAAATGCGTGGAGAGCTGATCCAGCTCGTAGTGCAGCATGCCCTGCGCGTGGCGCCAGCCCTGCTCGGGCCAGAAGAAATGCATGCCGACGCATTCGATCAGGATGCACGTAAGCGCTCCACGAACCCCATCCTTCCCCGGCTCGCTACGCTGTGATCAACTGCTCAGCGTTGAGATTCCAAGGCAGGAGGGCCTCGAAGTGTTCG
>Ga0268298_10002510_pt1 | contig 20013 bp, 16 predicted proteins | sample WWTPWeurt_MetaG_FD_194462 | JGI IMG/M metagenome (GOLD analysis project Ga0268298, IMG submission 194462) | Activated sludge microbial communities from WWTP in Nijmegen, Gelderland, Netherland - WWTP Weurt | ecosystem: Engineered > WWTP > Aerobic digester > Activated sludge | place...
GAAGGATATACATATTTAGTTGTTATCAAAATTAGAAAGAACAAAGTTTGAAAGCAAATCACAACTAAAGCTTTGTTGTTGTTGTGCTTGATTAGTTGTTATCAAAATTAGAAAGAACAAAGTTTGAAAGCAAATCACAACAATCGTACATAGGTCATCTTTGATTATTGTGTTGTTATCAAAATTAGAAAGAACAAAGTTTGAAAGCAAATCACAACAAGCAATCAGCACATAATTCACGGATGGAGGTTGTTATCAAAATTAGAAAGAACAAAGTTTGAAAGCAAATCACAACTATTGCAAACTTACCATAAGTTTTATTCAGTTGTTATCAAAATTAGAAAGAACAAAGTTTGAAAGCAAATCACAACAAAGCAGAAAGCCCACTGCATAAAAATAAAGTTGTTATCAAAATTAGAAAGAACAAAGTTTGAAAGCAAATCACAACATGAACGTTTTCACTTCCATGCCCTCCAATGTTGTTATCAAAATTAGAAAGAACAAAGTTTGAAAGCAAATCACAACACTCTGCTGTTGTAGGTGATTGTGTGGGCATAATAAATCTATATTTTTAGATAAAATTACTATAAATATAGTAATATAAACAAAATAATTATTTTTTCGCTTTTTCAAAAGCTCTATCTAATGCTTTTTTAAACATCTCTACATCCGAATTAGCCGATGGAAGTGTGTCAATCTGTTGTGCCATCCATTCAAGCATGTCCATAACTGAAGACTCTGGATAATACATTTTACCGTCTATTTCTTTATAGCCGTTTACAGTTAATATTTCGTAGGCTTTTGCCCTGAATTCTTGAAGTTCCATTTGAATTACAAAAGTAATGCTATATTTGCAATAGCGGACTGTTAACATTACTCTTGAGAGTGGATACTGTCGGCCACCAATTCAGGCATTAGCTCCACGGACCTAATGCCTATTTTATTTTAGATAGCCTATCTATCATTGTTTTACCAAGTACCTGCCTTCTATCAAAATAGAACCCTTGCCCCCTAATGTTTACATAAATATTCTCAATATTTTTTCTGTTTTTTATTGCTCCTTTTATTGCGTTTGCTGCTTTCAACCCACTAATATTTGATGTTATATTTAATAATATTCCGTAAGCCTGTTCGGATGCTTCATTTATTCTGTCTATAATTGTGTCAGTATTTTTCCCCGTTATCACTTTAGTTTCTGTTGTTATCAAAATTAGAAAGAACAAAGTTTGAAAGCAAATCACAACTTTAATTTTATTGTACTCGTATAAAATTTAATTACCTGGTTTTTCTATAAGCCCTTCCTTTTTTTTCTTAGGAACTTTTCTAATTGGATTTATATACTTGTTGCCGCCAGTTAATATTTTTTCGTTTTTAAGTTTTGTTTTTACGGCATCATCTAAAACCTTTTTTTGTTGTGGTGTCATATTTACTGTTAGAATTAATTGCAAGTTATTAATATAAGACGACTCAATACAGCCAATTTTTATTTTATTTATGGTTTAAATAAATTGATGTAATATACCTGACTTGCTTAGATTTCGGTAGGTTTTAAAAAATAATTATAAAAACTATCTTCCCATATAAACCATTAATATTTGTATATCGCTTGGGTTTACTCCACTTATTCTGCTTGCTTGACCCAGTGTTCTTGGTTTTATTTTTTTAAACTTTTGTAAGGCTTCGTTAGATAGGGCAATTACTTTATTATAATCAAATGTATCTGGTATTATCAATTCTTCCATTTGGCTCATTCTATCTACTAAATCTTTTTCTTTTTCTATATATCGCTGATATTTTACTTGTAGCTCTGCTTGTTCTATAATATCTTCTTTTTCATTGCTATATTTATTTTTTAATATTAAAGAAAAGTTTAATAGTTCATTTAAGTTTACTCCTGGTCTTAGTATAATTTTAGAAGCTTTTTGTTTTTCTTGCATTACAGCCGAGCCAATTTTTTCAAAATATTCATTTATTTCTGCTGGTTCTATATAAACATCATTCAAGCTGGCCTTAATTTCTTCTATTTTATTTTTTTTATAGCTCACTTTTTCCATTCTTTCTAAAGAGGCTAAACCAAGTTTAAATGCCATTTCTGTTAATCTTAAATCGGCATTATCTTGCCTTAAAAGTGTTCTATATTCTGCCCTACTGGTAAACATTCTGTAAGGTTCATTAGTTCCTTTACTTATTAAATCATCTATTAAAACACCAATATATGCATCGCTTCTTTTTAAAATTAAAGGTTCTAAATTATTTACTTTTTGGTGTGCGTTTATACCAGCCATTAAACCTTGGCAGGCAGCTTCTTCGTATCCTGTTGTACCATTTATTTGCCCTGCAAAGAATAAGTTATGTATTATTTTTGTTTCTAATGTATGGTTTAGTTGTGTTGGCGGATAATAGTCGTATTCTATAGCATAGCCTGGTCTAAAAATTTTACAATTTTCAAACCCTGGTACCATTTTAAGGGCTTTCACTTGTACATCTTCTGGCAATGAGGTTGAAAAGCCGTTTACATATATTTCTACAGTATTCCAACCTTCTGGTTCTACAAATAGTTGATGACGATCTCTTTCTGCAAAACGATTTATTTTATCTTCAATACTTGGGCAATATCTTGGGCCAACGCCTTCGATTCTACCTTGGTACATTGGGCTTCTATCAAATCCTGTTTTTAAAATTTCATGAACAGTACTATTTGTATAAGTTATATGACATGGTTTTTGTTGCTGCGGTTGTATTCTTTCTATTTCTAAAAAAGAAAATCCGGAAATTTTATCATCTCCATGTTGTACTTCCATTTTAGAGTAGTCTAAACTTCTACCATCAACTCTTGGAGGAGTTCCTGTTTTTAGCCTATCGCTTTCAAATCCAACTTCTACTAATTGTTCTGTAATGCCAGATGCTGATTTTTCTGAAATTCTTCCGCCACCTAATTGCTTTTCTCCAATATGAATAACTCCATTTAAAAAGGTACCACTTGTAATTATTACAGATTTTGCATAAATTTCATGTCCCAGATTTGTTACTACGCCATAAACAGTACCATTTTTTATGATTAAACTTTTAACCATATCCTGATAAAAATCAACATTGGGTGTTTGTTCTAACATTTCTCTCCAGGTTAAGGCAAAAACCATTCTATCGTTTTGGGTTCTTGGGCTCCACATTGCTGGCCCCTTGCTTCTGTTTAACATTCTAAACTGAATCATGCTTTTATCAGAAACAATACCACTATATCCTCCCATGGCATCTACCTCTCTTAATATTTGTCCCTTGGCTATACCACCCATTGCAGGGTTACAACTCATTTGTGCAAGGGTTTGCATATTCATGGTTATTAATAATACCTTGCTTCCCATATTTGCAGCAGCTGCTGCTGCCTCGCAACCTGCATGACCTGCACCTGCAACTATTACATCATAATTTAAAAACATTCGGCAAATATAATAACAGTATGTTTAGCATTACATAAAGTATATGGCTTAAAACCATAAGTATATTGGTTGGCGTACTTGTTTCACGTGGAGCATATTTTATTTTGTTTCACGTGAAACTACATTTGACTGTTAAACATGTTAAGGTAAAAAGTCTCCTTCTCTCTCATAAGGTCAATAGATTTTTTAGATTTGTCTTTATAACCACATAAATGTAATGCACCATGAAAAACAACCCTTCTAATTTCATTGTTAAAACTTGTATTAAATTCATAAGCATTTTCTTTTACCCTATCTATACTAATATAAGCTTCTGAAATAATAGGTTGTTTGGGTGAAGACAAACAAAAGGTAATAATATCGGTATAATAATGGTGATTTAAAAATTGCTGATTAATTTTTAATAAATACTCATCGCTACAAAAAATATAATTTATTGTTTCTAACTCTATCTTTTCTAACTCAAAAATGGTAGCAACAAATTGCTTCAGATTTGTTTTATTTTTATAAACCAGATTTCTATCTGCATTATTAAAATATACTTTACTTTTCATTAGTGTAAATATTTCTCAAACTTCGTATTTAAACTTTATAAAATTTATAAAAGAGAGGAAAATTTAATATAAATTAAGTTATAACATATATATACCTGTAAATAAAGTGTTTATGTGAAAATAATGAAAATTTAGGTATTTATTCAATGAATCTAAAATCTGGTTGGTTTTAAATAAAAAATTATTTATAAATAAAAATGCTTTGTTTCTTTGCGAATGATTTCGGAAAAAATAATAATTATAACTGCACCATCTGGTGCTGGTAAAACATCTATCACAAAATATTTATTAAATAAATATAGCAACCTTAGTTTTTCTATTTCTGCAGCAACAAGACTACCCAGAAAGGGAGAAGTTGATGGAAAAGATTATTACTTTATTTCTACCGAGGATTTTAAAAATAAAATTAAAAACAATGCTTTTGCCGAATGGGAGATGGTGTATGAGGGCAAATATTATGGTACCCTAAAATCTGAATTAGAAAATATTTGGAAGGCAAATAAAATACCCGTTTTAGATATTGATGTAAAAGGTGCCATTCATATACAACAGGCTTATTTAAACAAAACCCTTTCGTTATTTATACAACCACCAAGTATTGCTATATTAAAAGAAAGATTAGAAAGCAGAGGAACTGAGACAGAAGAAACGATACAAACCAGAATTAATAAAGCTGCTTATGAAATTTCTTTTTGTCATTCTTTTGATAAAATAATTGTAAATGATAATTTAGAAACTGCTTGTAAAGAAGCTGAAAAGATTATAGAAACTTTTTTATGTCAATCCTGAGCCTCCTTTTAATTCATCTTATCCTTTTTTGTCATCCTAAGCGTAGCGAAGGATCTGCTGAATAACAGCAACAAAGAACAGAGAGATTCCTCGTAAACTCGGATTGACAAAATGCATAGATTCCTCGCAGGCTCGGAATGACAAATCTTATTTTGTTTCACTTCGCTTACAGCATGTCATCGTTTTGCCTTTTTTGTCATCCTGTGCGTAGCGAAGGATCTCCAGTAGCACAATGGTTCAAACAGATGTTTCACTTACGTTCAACATGACAACAAAAACAGATAGATTCCTCCTAAACTCGGAATGACAATGCTTTTTTGTTTTATTTTCATTGACTACATTTCATACTGAGCCCCATTTTATTTCATCTTATCCTTTTTTTGTCATCCTGAGCGAAGCGAAGGATCTACTGAAAAGCAGCACCAAAGAACAAAGAGATTCCTCGCAAGCTCGGAATGACAAAGCATATTTAGTTTCATTTTATTTGTATTGACAGGCTTTTAAAGAATAATTCAATAAAAACTCAGTAGTAGATTAATTTTAACTTCGGTAATAAAGGGGATATTCCAAAGAATAAAAAAAAGGAGCTAAATATTAGCTCCCTTATATAAAATATTCTATAATTAATATACTTTAAACCTATAATCTTTTATAGTAGCTGCATTGCGTAAAGCTTGGGCACTTCTAAAAGCAGCATTACGCATTTGTCCTAAAATATTTTGTTTAATAGCTGCATCATCTTGTACTGGCGGTATAGTACCAATTGTAATAACTTTTACAGCAACCACACCTGCATTACTTGCCATTGGTGGTGTTACTTTACCAACCATATCTTTATTAAATGAAGAGCCAGTAACTTTTAAATCGTACCCCATGTTTGCAATTACAGGGTTAGAAAAATAAACACTATCTGATGATTGAATAGATGTACCAGATGAGCTTGCATACTCTTCTAAGGTTGAGCCCTTAAATTTAGACTCAATAATTAGTTTTGCTTTTTTCTCGTTTCGTACAAATGGTTCTACCATTGGCCTTGCAGATGCTACAGATTTTAAGCCTACTTTATTAACTCCTGTTAAAATAGATACTACAAAGTTTTCGCCAATTTCCATTGGTTCACTTACTGCATCTACTTTCTTTTCATATAACCATCTAACTAAATTTCTAACAGATGCCTGTTGAAAATTAGGAATTGTAAAATCGTTTTCTTTTACATCCTGAGCAATCATAACTGATTTATTTAGCTTTAATGCTTCTTCTTCAAACTGTTTTTTATTTTTAATTTTTGCAGCAAATTGTAATGCAGCAGAATTGGCTGCATTCATGGTTTCGTTGCTTGCTAAGATTGGTTTTGCTAAATATGCAACTTTAACTGCATCGCTAAAATTCTTTTGGCTTATCACCTCTATATAATGGTAGCCAGAGTATGCATCATTTTCTACTTTTACTATTTTTTTATCGCCAGCCTTACCATAAAATATTGTTTCTGCAAACTCTTTGCTTATACCTGAAAATTGTTGTAAAGCAAAATCGTATTCTCCTTTTGTTGCTTTACTTCCACCATCATCGCTATATTTTTGAACTAACTGATTAAAATCTGCTCCTGACTTTACTAAAGCTTCTACACTATCAATTCTTTTTTTAGCAATACTATCTTCTAAAACGGGGTTTCTTCTATCTTCTGTTTTAACTAAAATATGTCTAACTTTTACACTATCTGGTAAATTTCTTTTGCCTATCATTTTAGCAATTACCAAGTTTCCTCCATCTAAATATGGCCCAAACGTACTACCATCTGCTAACGCTTTTATACTATCAGCATTTGGCATCTTCATATCTTTTTTAGGTAAAAAGGCATTTAAATAAGGAATTTCTGTACCAATTCTTCCTAAATAAGCTTCTGCATTCTCTTCTTTTGCAAATTCTGGTTTTAAGCTTAATATATTATTTAATGTGTTTAAAGAATCTATAGCAGATGGGGCTGTACTAAATACTACATAAGAAAAACTTCTTCCTTCTTCTTTTTGTTCAAACCCTGCTGGGTGTTTTTTAATATAAGCTGCAATTTCATTATCTGAAATATCTTTAACTGTACTATCAGAAATACTAGTATATGGTACAAAAACATAATTAATTTTTGCTAAACCGCTGTTATCTGCCTTTGTTTTTTCTACTAACCATGTTGGCACATATACACTTTGTTGTAATATAGCATCGTACTTTGCTTTTAAAGCTTGTTGTTTAATTGGCTCTACATAGGTTTGAATAACGCCTTGCAAATTATCATTATTCTTAGAGTTTTTTAATTGAGCAAATGCCTGGCGTGCTTCTTCTGCTTTAAAGTTTCCATTATCATCTACAAATTGTTTTTCTCTTTTTAATGGAGAGTTTTCACCAAATAAAATTTCTCCAACTTCTTTACCAGTAACGGTTATACCTAATTTTTCACATTCTTGTTCTAACAAAATTCTTTCTACTTCCATATTCCATAATTGAGGTAAAATAGAGTTTCTATCTTGCCCACCTTGTGAATACATATTTAACTTCTGATCAAAATCACCTAACTCAATAGCAGTTCCATTAACCTTACCTATTGTTGATGTTGCTGTCATACCAGCTCCACCTCTTCCCACACCATCCATTAATATAAATGCAATAAGAGCTACTGCAATAAAGCCAAAAGTTAACCAAGCACCTTTTTCTCTGATATTTTGAATAATAGACATAATTAGTATATAAAATTTTAAGGAACGCAAAAATAGGGGAATATACTTATTGAACAAATTGTGGATAAACAATCAAAACCTTTATTTGGCTTGATTTATAAATTTTAAATAAAATAGCTTTTAGTTTAGATAAAAATTGAGAAGAAAATGCTTAAAATATTTATTAAGATAAGTTTGTTGGTAAATTGAATTTGGTGTGAATATTTAATAAAAAAAATTAAAAACACTGTTGAAAGAATTAGAATAAATACAAGAAAGTTTTAAGATTATAGGAAAACATGTTTTGTTTTAACTTTTTACTCTATCTTATTTAACAGTTAATAAATGGTTTATTTGAGATTGTGAATAATAGAATAATTTTTATTAAGTACTGTTTAAAAAATACAAAAAGGCTTAGCACTATTATATTTTACATTGTTAATATAAGGTTAGTAATAGTGTATAACCAATCTATTAGTTAACTTTGCTACTTGTTAATAAAAAACTTATCCCAATATTAACAGCTATAATAGTAATAGTTGTTTATATAAATATATACTATTAAATATTATTACAATGAATATTAACATAGCAAAAGAACAAGTTGCCGAAAAAGGATTTTTAGATATTGAAGTTTCGCCAACTTTAGATTTATTTGCAGAGATAGAAAAATTAAAAAAAGAAAAAAATATAGTTTTATTAGCACACTATTATCAAGAACCAGATATACAAGATGTAGCAGATTATATTGGCGATAGTTTAGGGCTTGCACAACAGGCAGCACAAACAAATGCAGATATTATTGTTTTTGCTGGTGTACATTTTATGGCAGAAACAGCAAAAATTTTAAGCCCAACTAAAAAAGTTTTATTACCCGATTTAAATGCAGGCTGTTCTTTAGCAGATAGTGCACCACCAAAATTATTTAAAAGTTTTAAAGACAAACACCCAGACCATATAGTAGTAACTTATGTAAATTGTAGTGCCGAAATAAAAGCTTTAAGTGATATAATTTGTACCTCGAGTAATGCAGAAAAAATTATAGAAAGTATTCCAAAAGAGCAGCCAATAATTTTTGCACCAGATAGAAATTTAGGTGCTTTTTTAAACAAAAAGACCGGCAGAAATATGGTTTTATGGAATGGGTCTTGCATAGTACACGAAATATTTAGCTTAGAAAAAATAACCAAACTTAAAATTCGTCATCCAAAAGCCAAATTTATAGCCCATCCAGAATGTGAAGAAGCAGTTTTAAATGTTGCTGATTTTATTGGTAGTACATCTCAATTATTAAGCTATACCGAAAAAAATGAAGCAACAGAATTTATTGTTGCAACAGAAGCTGGAATTTTATATCAAATGCAACAAAATAGCCCACAAAAAACATTTATACCAGCACCACCAAATAATGCTTGTGCTTGTAACGATTGTCCTTATATGAAGCTAAATACATTAGAAAAGTTGTATTTATGTATGCAATATGAAACCCCAGAAATAACTATTGATGAAAAATTAAGGTTACAAGCATTAAAATCTTTAGATAGAATGATGGAAATTAGTAAAGCAGCAGGTTTAATAAAATAATTAATTAAAAAGATTCTTTAATTATATTTTCTGGATTAATATTTAGTTTAATTAAAAAACCTTCTACAGCTTGCATCATTGGCGGTGGGCCACACAAATAAAACATATTATTTGAAGCTGTATATTTTTTTAAAATGGTTTCATTAATAAAACCATGTTCATAATTATCTAATTTTTCATCGGATAAAATATTGACAAAGTTTTCTTTTAATAAATTTTTAAAGAAAGGTTCTAAAATAATATCTGCCTTTGTTTTATTTGCAAACAATAAAATATTATTAGCAATTTTATTTTGTTGCTGTAAGTGTTTTAAAATACTCAAAAAAGGAGTAATACCAGCACCACCAGCAATAAAAACACCATTGCCTTTATAAGAAATATCGCCAAAAACATCACCAATAATTAATTCATCGCCTACACTTAAAAATAAAAGTTCGTTTGTAACACCATTATGTTGTGGGTATGTTTTTATAATAAATTCAACAAAATTATCTGTAGGTAAAGACGTAAAAGTAAAAGCTCTAATTTTATCTTTCCAATTTGGTTTATTTATAGAAACATCAACAGCCTGACCTGGGTTAAAATGTAAATTTTCAGGTTTTTCAACTATACGTTTCAGAACATCCTGTGTGAGGAGTTCTAAAGAAATAATTTTACAAATTTGTGCCATGTTTTGTTATTTTAAATTGTTTATTTTACTCATTACTCTATTCACAATAGCATTACAATAAATTAAATTAAATTCAAAAAGTTCGGCTTTACTGTAAACCTTTTCTACCTGCGACCTTAACATAGATTTTGCCCTATTTAGCCTCACTTTTACATTTGTTTCAGAAATATTTAAAATATCGGCAGTTTCGTTAATATTAAAACCATTTATTTCTCTTAAAGAAAAAACCATTCTATAATGTAGTGGTAAATTAGTTAATGCATTTTCTAGAATATGACTTAACTCTTTATTTTCATAATTTAATTTTTTAGTTTCCATATTAAAAATGGGTTTATCGTTTTCATTAATTTCTTTCATACTACTTTTTTTAAAATTTAATTTTCCTTTTTTATGAAAACAATTATGGAGCATAATTTTAATTAACCAAGACTTAAAGCTAGACTTGCCAGAAAACTGTTGTAAGTTTTTATAAGCATCTATAAAACTTTCTTGCATTAAATCTTGAGTATCTTCATGGGTATAATTATAACTTCTACCAATTTTATACAAATAAGGGTTATAACGCCTAACAATTATTTCGAATAAATGTTTATTGCCATTTAAGATGCTATCAATAATTTCAATATCTGATAATTTAATTAATTCTTCCATTTTAATAAATACTAAATAAGTAGAGTAATCATCTAACCAAAAAGTTACAAAAAAGAATTGAAAAAGGTAATTTTTTTTTATTTCATAAAAATAAAAAACAGCCATCACAAAACAGTACATTTGCAGCTATGAAAAATCCTGTAATTTGTATTGGTGCAGCATTGGTAGATGAGTTGTACAGTGCCACAAGACCCATGTTAATGTCAACCACCAACGATGCTTTTGTACATAGAAGTGCAGGAGGTGTAGCACGTAATATTGCCCATCAATTAGCATTATTAAATGTACCTGTACAGCTTATAAGTGTATTTGGAAATGATGGAGAGGGAGATTGGCTTAAAACAATTTGTAGCTATGTTAATATTAAATTAGATGCAGCCATAACCAATCAGGCATTAACAGGTAAATACACAGGTATTTTAAATTACGATCGTTCTCTTTTTACTGCATTATTAACCAACACATCATTAGATGCTATAACACCACAGCATTTACAACAGCACGAAAGTTTATTATCTACAGCATTTTGTATAGTTGCAGATGCCAATATTCATCCAGATACTGTGGCATGGTTAGCTTTTTTCTGTTTTAAAAAAAATATACCATTTATAATTGAACCTGTTTCGGTACCACCTGCACAAAAGTTTGCTAAAATGGAATTAAAAGGTATTCAAATGCTAACACCTAATGAAGATGAATTACCAGCTATGTGTAGTGGCGGCGGAACAACTTTTGAAGAAAATGCTATAGAACTTTTAAACAGAGGGGTAGAAAAAGTTTGGCTACATAGAGGAAAAAGAGGCTCTATGCTTTTTACAAAAGAAAATACTTATTCTTTAGAAGCACCACCTGTAGATGATGCAGATATAAAAGATGTAACAGGAGCAGGTGATGGCAGTTTAAGTGGTTGGCTAATGGGTAAATATTTAGGAAAAGATGATGAAGATTGTTTAAAAATATCGCACACATTAAGTGCCGAAATTTTACAAGTAAATGGTGCCATTGCAACACATCTTGACCAGGAAAAACTACTTTCTTTAGTAACCAAATATTATCAGCAAAGAAATTTTTTATAGCTATATAAAAGAAAAAAATAGATAAACATTTGGGTGCAAAAAATAATGTATATTTTTACCCAATGACCGAAAAAAAGCTATTTTTATTAGATGCATATGCATTAATTTTTAGAGCATACTATGCCTTAATTCGTAATCCACGTATTACAAGCAACGGAAAAAATACCAATGCCCAATTTGGTTTTACCAATACTTTAGTTGAATTAATAAATAAGCAAAAACCAACACATATTGCTGTTTGTTTTGATGTTGGTGGTTCGGTAATAAGAGAAACAGAATATGCCGACTATAAGGCAAACAGGCAAGAAACGCCAGAAGATTTATTGGCAGCCGTACCAGATATAAAAAAGATAATTGAAGGGTTTAATATACCTGTAATAGGCATAGAAGGATACGAAGCAGATGATGTAATTGGTACCTTGGCATGGGAGGCTCACGACGCAGGCTTCCAAGTTTTTATGGTTACGCCAGATAAAGATTATGGGCAATTGGTAAGAGATGGAATAAGTATTTATAAACCAGCCACACAAGGTAATGATGTTGAAATTTTAGGTCCAAAACAAGTATGTGAAAAATGGGATATAGAAAGAGTAGATCAGGTAATAGATATTTTAGGATTAATGGGAGATGCAGTAGATAATATTCCAGGAATTAAAGGTGTTGGAGAAAAAACTGCAGCAAAGCTTTTAAAAGAATATGACAATTTAGAAAACGTTTTAGCCAATGCTGAAAATATTAAAGGTGCATTAGGAGAAAAAGTAAAAGCAGGTAAAGCAGATGCTATTTTAAGTAAAAAATTAGCAACCATAATTACTAATGTGCCAGTTAGTTTTAATGAAGAAGAGTTTAAATTAAAAGAATGGAATAAAGAAGCATTAAATGAAATTTTTGCAGAATTAGAATTTAGAACTTTAGGAAAAAGATTATTAGGAGAAGATTTTACTATTGCTTCAAACAATATTCAAACAGATTTGTTTGGAAATATTGTAGAAAGCAAAACTCCTAAATCAGAAAAAAAACAGAAAGAAACAACTAAAGAACAAGAAGAGTTTAATTTAATTAATACAACAGTAGATGAAGAAAATAAAGCATTTAAAAATATAAACAATACAACACACAATTATATTTTGATAGATAGTGAGGAGAAAATAGATAACCTTATTAAACAACTACTACAACAAACCGAAATTTGTTTTGATACAGAAACAACCAATATTGATGCAAATAATGCAGAACTGGTGGGCATAAGTTTTTCATATAAACCACACGAAGCATTTTACATTCCATTATCTCAAAACTTTACACAAGCACAACAAATTCTTGAAAAATTTATACCGCTATTTAATAACACAAATATTGTTTGGATAGGACAAAATATTAAGTACGATTTATTAGTTTTAAAATGGTATAATATTCAAATACAAGGCAATGTGTTTGATACAATGTTGGCACATTATGTAGTAGAACCAGAGGGCAAAAGAAGCATGGATATTTTAAGTGAACAGTTTTTACAATATCAACCAATACCTATAGAAGATTTGATTGGCAAGAAGGGAAAAACGCAGGGCAATATGAGAGATATTGAAGTAGAAAAAATAAAAGAATATGCAGCAGAAGATGCAGATATTACCTTACAATTAAAACAAAAAATTGAACCATTATTAAAAGAAAAAGAAGTAGAAAAAGTTTTTTACGAAGTAGAAAATCCATTAGTTAAAGTGCTTACAGCAATGGAGTTTGAGGGAATAAAAATAGATGAAGCCTTTTTAAAAGAATATAGTAAAGAATTAAGTAAAGAAGCAAAAGCAGCAGAAGAGGCGGTATATAAAAAATCGGAAGTTAGATTTAATTTAGCATCACCCAAACAATTAGGAGAAGTTTTATTTGATAAATTAAAATTAGATAGCTCAGCAAAAAAAACAAAAACAGGTCAGTATCAAACCGGCGAAGATATTTTACAAAAACTATCGGCAAAAGGCCACTCTATTGCAGAAGATATTTTAGTGTATAGAGAATTAACTAAGCTTAAATCAACCTATGTAGATGCTTTACCAGAAATAATAAATTCAAAAACAGGAAGAGTGCATACTACTTATGGACAAGCAGTTGCTGTTACAGGCAGGTTGGCAAGCAATAACCCCAATCTTCAAAATATTCCTATAAGAACAGCAAAAGGAAGAGAAATAAGAAAAGCATTTATACCAAGAGATACCAATAGAGTTTTAATTAGTGCAGACTACTCTCAAATAGAATTAAGAATTGTTGCAGCCATAAGTAACGATGAAAATATGTGTGCAGCTTTTAGAGCAGGAAAAGATATACATACAGCAACCGCTGCAAAGGTTTATAATGTGGCAGAAAATGAAGTAACCAAAGAAATGCGTTACAAAGCAAAGAGTGTAAATTTTGGAATTATTTATGGACAAGGAGCTTTTGGCTTAGCAGATAATTTGGGTATTAGCAGAACAGAGGCAAAAGAAATAATTGACAATTATAAAAGAGAATTTCCGGGCATTCAAAAATATATGGACGATACAATAAATTTTGCAAGAGAAAATGGATTTGTACAAACCATTATGGGAAGAAAACGTTGGCTGAAAGATATAAACTCATCTAATTTTACTGTAAGAGGTTTTGCCGAAAGAAATGCTATTAACAGTCCAATACAAGGCACAGCAGCCGATATTATTAAAATGGCAATGATTAAAATACATACTGCTTTACAAAAAGAACAACTACAAAGTAAAATGATATTACAAGTACACGATGAATTGGTTTTTGATGTATTATCCTCTGAAATAGAACTAATAAAGCCATTAATATTAAACAACATGAAATCTGCAATGGTATTACCTAACCAAGTTCCTGTAGAAGCAGAATTGGGCATAGGAAATAATTGGTTAGAAGCCCATTAGTTATTTAAAACAATACCACTCATCATTATTTCTTTAATTAGCAGTACCATTTATTGTTTATCTAGTATATTGCCCAAATTCAAAAAAACAAAGCCTGGTAATTTTTAAAATCTAAATAAGCAGGCAACTTTTTATAGCACTTTTTATGAAACTTTCTTTTTCTCTTTTGTTAGTATTGGCTACAAAAACTCTAATGGCTCAAGCCCAAAATACACAAGAGCTAAATAATCAATCGGCCTCTAATAATTTACAAACAATTTACCATAAAACCGTTCAGTATAAACAAAATGTTTTTACAGGAATTGAGTATTTTAGAAATTATGGAAAAATAAATGGCCACGCTTTTTGGAATGAAAATGAATTTATAAACGGAAATGTGGGCTATGATGGAAACATCTATCCAAACCTGCCATTAAAGTTAGATTTAATGGTAGAAGAGTTGATTACACATGGGGTAAACCAAGGTGTGCAAATAAAAATAATTAGAGAAAAAATTGATTCTTTTACTATAGGATCAGTACGTTTTTTGCACTTAACACCCGATAAGAATAAAGTACCAGATGGGTTTTATGAAATATTACATAGTCAAAAATATACAGTGTTTTGTAAAAGAAATAAATTAATAAAAGAAGTTATAGTACAAAACGAACTGGAAAGAAATATAGAAGAAGAAGCCGTTTATTTTTTAAAAAATCAGGATAATATAATTGTAATAAAAAACAGACAAATACTATTTGATTTATTTAGAGATAAAAAAAATCAGGTATTAGATTATATGAGCAATTTGAATTTGAATTTTAGAAAACAAAAAGAAGCTTTTATTGTTGAATCAATAAAATATTACGAGCAAATAACCAACTAATAAGATGAAATTTTCTTTACGACTTTTAACCCTTTTGGCATTAATAATTTTATTTAGTTACGCAAAAGCACAAAACGAAAATAATATTACGTTAGATTTAAAACGAGCCAGCTTTGCCGAATTTGTACAGAACGTTGAAAAACAAACAAACTATTTTTTTTATTATAATAAAGTAGATACCGATAGTGTATTTATCACTATCTCTGTTCAAAATGCTACTATTGCCACTGTTTTAAATACTGTTTTTGAAAATACAGAATTATATTTTTCTATAGCAGATAATAAAAAAATATTTGTTTCAAGAAACGTTCAATTATTAACCAATTTAGGAACATTGTTTTTTAAAACAAACGAGCAAGTAAACAAAAAAGAAAAAACAATTACTGTAATAGAAGACTCTATAGAAGAAACCAATACCAATGATGTAGCCATACAAAATAAATTAATTGTTATAGGCAAACCAAATGCAGCAGTAAGTGGCAAAGTATTAATAACCGGCCAGGTAAAAAATGGAAAAAATAACGAACCAATTGTAGGTGCTGTTATTGCAGCAGGTAAAACAAATGTTGTAACGGATTATTTAGGAAAATTTACAATTAGCTTAAACAAGGGCAGAAATATGCTTACAGCATCTAGTATAGGAATGAGAGATGCCGTAAGACAACTCCTTGTTCAATCATCAGGCAATATTAATATTGAAATGCAAGAAAATATTACTGCCTTAAAAGGAGTGGTGGTTACTGCAACAAAAAGAAACACTGGAGTAAAAACACCCAAAATGGGGGTTGAAAAAATTACTATCAAACAATTAAAACAACAACCCGTTTTATTTGGAGAAGCAGATGTGCTAAGAGCGGTTTTAACACTACCTGGTGTAACATCTGTTGGCGAAGCAAGCACAGGATTTAATGTAAGAGGCGGATCGGTTGATCAAAATTTAATTTTATTTAATGATGCAACCATTTTCAATCCTTCTCATCTCTTCGGTTTCTTTTCTGCTTTTAACCCATCGGTTGTTAAAGGAGTTGAATTATACAAAGGAAGTATTCCAGAAAAATTTGGTGGTAGAATTTCATCTGTATTAGATGTATCTGTTCAAGAGGGAAATAAAAAGAAATTTGGTGGAGCAGGTGGCATTGGCCCTTTAACAAGCCATTTAATGTTTGAGGGTCCAATAAAAAAAGATAAAGGTTCTTTTATCATTGGCTTTAGAACAACCTACTCCGATTGGATATTAAAAAATTTAAAAGATGTAAGTTTTAAAAATAGCAAAGCCGCATTTAATGATTTAAGTATTCACTTATCTCAACAAATAAACACTAAAAACTTTTTGTACATAACAGGCTATACCAGTAAAGATAATTTTAGGTTAGATAAAGACACAAGTTATGCTTATAAAAACAACAATATAAATATAAAGTGGAAACACATTTTTAAAAATAACCTTATAAGCAATGTAACTGCTGGGTATGATAATTATAACTATGGTATAGAAAGTTCTTTAAAACCTCTTTCGGCATTTACATTAAAATTCAATATCAATCAATATTACTTAAAGGCAGATTTTACTAAATCTTATGGCAATGTGCATCGTATAAACTTTGGCTATAATGGTAATTTTATGAAATTAAACCCAGGAAGCTATGCACCAAGTGGAAAAGTGTCTTTAGTGAATGCAATAAATATTCAACAAGAAAAAGGAATAGAGAATGCAATTTATTTAGGAGATAAAATGGAACTATCCTCAAAGCTTGCAGTAGAAGCGGGTATTAGAGTATCTGCATTTACTGCTATTGGGTCTTCAAAAGTATATAAGTATTATAATGGTTTAGAAAGAGATGATGCAAACATTCAAGATACTATTTTCTATAAAAATGGCCAACCAATAAAAACCTACTGGGGCCCTGAGGTAAGACTTTCTACACGATATACCATTAACGAAACAAGTTCTATAAAAGCTGGCTTTAGTACGCAACGCCAATATATTCACATGTTATCTAACACAACTGCTATTTCACCAACAGATATTTGGAAGCTAAGCGATACTTATATAAAACCACAAATTGGCCAACAGGTTTCTTTGGGTTTTTATAAATCATTTCCAAAATCAGATGTTGAAGTATCGGTTGAAGTATATTATAAATGGCTACAAAATTTTCTTGATTATAAAAGCGGAGCATTGCTATTGTTAAACCAACATATTGAAACAGATGTATTAAACTCTAAAGGCAAAGCTTATGGTGTAGAGTTTATGATAAAGAAAAACTCAGGAAAATTAAATGGATGGTTAAGTTATACATACTCTAGAACAATGTTACAAACAGATGAGCCAACAACAAGTTATAAAGTAAATAAAGGCAGCTATTATCCTGCAAACTTTGATAAGCCACATAGCATAAATTTTGTGGGCAACTATAAGTTCTCTCATAGGTTTAATGTATCGTTAACAACCGTTTACAGTACAGGTAGGCCAATAACATTACCCATTGCAATTTATAATTATGGTGGTGGAGATAGAGTATATTATTCTGATAGAAACCAATACAGAATTCCGGATTTCTTTAGGGCAGATTTTTCTATGAACATAGAGGGAAATCATAAAATTAAAAAATTAGCCCACAGCTCATGGTCCTTAGGTATATACAATATTACTTCAAGAAAAAATCCATATTCTGTTTATTTCGCAACAGAAAACGGAAAAATAAAAGGATATCAATTATCCATTTTTGGTTCAGCAATTCCATTTATAACGTACAATTTTAAATTTTAAATAAAGGCTTTACATAATGAAAAGGCATATAATATATTTAGTAACTATAGTAGCAATAATAACTGGCTGTAGAGAAAATTATACACCACCAGAAGTAACTACAGACCATAAAATATTAGTAGTAGAAGGTTTTATAGATGTGAATAAAGACAGTAGTTATTTTAAATTATCACGTACTCAAAAATTAGGTTCTGTTTCATCTGTTAAACCAGAAGCAGGAGCTAATATTTCAATTCTTTCTTCCAACGGAACAGTGCTAACACAATTTAAAGAAAGAGCCAATGGCCAATATGTTGTATATGGTGCAACCCTATTGCCAACAGAGTTTTATAGATTAAAAATTACTACTTCTGGAGCAGTTGTTTATCAATCGGATTTAATTAAAGGAAAAATAACACCTGCAATAGATAGTGTAACTTGGAAAATTGATAACGATAAAAATGGTATTCAGTTTTATGTAAACTCTCACGATGCTGCTAATGAAACAAAATATTATAAATGGGATTGTGAAGAGGTTTGGGAATATAGGGCTTACTATGAATCGCAGTATAAATATTTGGGAGATACTATTATTGAACCAAGATTACCAGGAGAACAAATTTACAGATGTTGGAGAACGGTTTTGCCAACGCAAATTTTTATTAATACAACCGAAAAATTATCATCGGATGTAATAAGTAATGAAAAAATTTTATTTGTAGGCAAAGGATCTAATAGGTTTGATCAACGCTACAGCATTTTGGTAAAACAAAGAGCATTAACCAAAGAGGCTTTTGAGTATTGGCAACAATTAAAACAATCTAGCGAATTAGGAGGCTCTGTTTTTGATGTGCAACCAACACAACTTTTAGGCAATTTGCATTGCGTTACAAACCCCAATGAACCTATAATTGGATATGTGAGTGCAACCACAACTGCAGAAAAAAGAATTTATATTTTAAATACCAATGTTCCAACTTTTGTGCAACCATATCCTGCAACTTGCGAATTTGCTGTTGTTGCAAATAATAAAGACAGCATGAAAGTGTATTATACCAATAAAAGATATATACCCATTGCACCAGATATGCAAGGAGCTTATTTAGCAGGCTCTACACAATGTACAGATTGTAGAGTTTTAGGTGGCACAACAATTAAACCAGCATTTTGGTAAAAACATTAAAGCAGAAAAATTATATTTTAAGAAAGTTAATTATGCAAAAGCTTACATTTTCGGTATTACTATTTTTAGCGTTTAGTTTTAAACTATTTGCACAGGTTGATGATAGAAAAGATGTTTCATTAAAATTTAATGAGTACGTTTTAAATAATTTTCAAGAAAAAATATTTGTACATACTGATAGAAATTTTTATTTATCTGGCGATATAATTTGGTTTAAAATATACAATACATCTGCTTCTCAAAATACATTTACCACCATTAGTAAAATTGCCTATGTAGAGTTATTAAATACCGAAAACAAATCTTTACTTCAAGCAAAAATTGCTTTAACAGATGGCATGGGTAATGGACAATTTGTTTTACCATTATCGTTACCAACAGGCAATTATATTTTTAGAGCATATACCAATTGGATGAAAAATTATAGCGAAGAAATTATGTTTGAAAAAACCATATCGGTAATTAATGCTTTTGAAAAAAATACTATGGATACAGCAAAAAAAGCAATTAGTTACGATGTGCAATTTTTTCCTGAAGGGGGAAACCTGGTAAATAACATACAAAGTAAAATTGCATTTAAAGTTATAAACAGCAATGGCTTTGGGGTAATGACAAAAGGTAAAATAGTAAACCAAAACAACGAAACCATACAAGAGTTTAATACTAACCATTTAGGTATTGGATCGTTTTTATTTACACCAGTAAATACTAATACATATAAGGCTTTAGTGTTTACCCCTACCAACGATACTTTAAGTTATAACCTACCCAAAATTTTAAATGATGGTTATGTAATGCAAGTAACCAGAAATTCAACACATACAACCATTACTGTATT
>Ga0268298_10002512_pt1 | contig 19999 bp, 14 predicted proteins | sample WWTPWeurt_MetaG_FD_194462 | JGI IMG/M metagenome (GOLD analysis project Ga0268298, IMG submission 194462) | Activated sludge microbial communities from WWTP in Nijmegen, Gelderland, Netherland - WWTP Weurt | ecosystem: Engineered > WWTP > Aerobic digester > Activated sludge | place...
CTGGGCTTGGTGGTGCGGTAGAGATAAGCCGCATCCAGCACGGCCAGTGCCACGGCCTCCGCATGGTCGGCGCCCAACGATTCGACGCCAGCCACCTTCACCAGCAGGTGCTTGACGCCCTGCGCCTTCAACAGCGCCAACCCGGCAGCCGTGGCCGCCTTGATCGCCTTCGGCGTCGACGCACCGGCAGCGCTCACGGCGACCCGAGGCGCCTTGACGCCCCCCACGCGGTGCAGATAGAGCGACTTGCCGGCCTTCAGCGCCAGATCCCCTGCATCGACGGCCTCTCCGACAGCCTTGGACAGCACAGAGCCCAGCGACCCAGGCAGCGCATCGCCGGCCAGGAGAATCAGCAGCGCATCGGCGGATTGGTTGCATAGCCCGTCGGCATCGGTGACAAGGGTCTTGAAGTCCATAATCGGTCCGGTTTCAATGATCCAAAGATGTTATTCGATTCGACTGTCCGCAAAGAGCTGGCCCGAAGTTTCGGGGCCACGCTCGTGGTGATCCTGACCATCGTGATCACGACCATGTTGATCACCACGCTGCGGCTGGCGGCCGGGGGCAAGATCGCCTCCGAGGACCTGGTGCTGATGCTGGGCTATGCCGCGCTCAAGCACCTTCCCACGATGTTGTCGTTGTCGCTGTTCATTGCCGTGGTGGTCAGTCTCGGTCGCATGTACCGCGACAGCGAGATGGCCATCTGGTTTTCCAGCGGCGTCGGTCTGCGCCGGTTCATACGCCCCGTGTTGCGCATGGCCTGGCCCGTTCTGGTGGTCGTCGGGGTGCTGGTGCTGTTCGTCTGGCCATGGGGCAATCGCAGCAGCGCCGAACTGCGACAGCGCTACGAGCAGCGCTCGGATCTCTCACGGGTGGCGCCGGGCGTCTTCCAGACCTCGCGCGACGGCAGCCGGGTGTTCTTCATCGATAGGGCCAGCCGCGAGGGCATCGATGCGCACAACGTGTTCATCCTGTCGAGGCAGAAGCAGACCGAGTCGGTCACCTCGGCACGCAGCGGGCGCATGGAGTCCGCCGGCGATGACCGGGTGCTGGTGCTCGAGCACGGCCAGCGCAACGAAACCGACGCGGCCACCGGCAATCGCAGCCTGGCCAGCTTCGACACCTACAGCGTGATCGTCGACGAACAGGTGGTGAGGGATGCACAGGCCATGCCCCCCAGTGCGTTGCCCACGCTGACGCTGCTGAAGGAACCGACCGCCCGCCACCAGGGCGAGTTGGCCTGGCGCTTCGGCTTGCTGCTGGCGGCGGCCAATCTGATGCTGCTGGGCGTGGGGCTGGCCGCCACCAATCCGCGCAGAGCCAGCAACTGGAACCTGCTGTTCGCCTTGCTGGGATTCTTCGCCTACTTCAACTTCATCAATCTCAGCCAGGCGTGGGTCGGCGGCGGCAGGTTCACGCTCGGTCCGGTGATGCTCGCCCTGCATGGCGGCGCGTTTGCAATGGCCATGGTGCTGATCTGGTGGCGCGATCACGGAACGGTCTTGCGCAGGCCCTGGCAACTGGCGGGGGCCCGATGAGATCGATGCGGACGGTTCGCCGACTGCTCTACCGGGACATCGTGTGGTCGGTCGCGTTCGTGGCCGTGGCGTTCCTGTCCCTGTTCTTCTTCATCGACTTCGTCGAGGAACTCGAAGCGATCGGCCGTGACGGGTACACGCTGTGGCACGCGGTGGCCCGCTCGCTGCTCGAACTGCCCGGACACTTCTACGAGTTGTTTCCGATCGCGGTGCTGATCGGGACGATCTATGCCATGGCCCGGCTGGCGCAGTCGTCCGAGTTCACGATCCTGCGCACAGCCGGTCTGGGGCCAGGACGCGCACTTTGGATGCTGGCGATTCCGGGCCTGTGGTTCGCGGTACTGACGTTCGTGGTCGGCGACTTCGTCACGCCACTCACCGAGCGCGAAGCCGTGCTGATCAAGGCGGGCGCCAAGGGCCTGTCGCTGGGTGGCAGCGGGGCCTGGCTGAAGGAGCGTCGCCGTGCCGGCCAGGATGACGAGCGCAGCGTGTCGGTGAACGTGGCGGCCACCGCGCCGGGCGGCGAATTGCGCGGCGTGCGCATCTTCGAGTTCGATCGCGATGGACGCCTGCGAACCCGCATCCAGGCCGATGCCGCCACGGTCAGGTCGGACGGCACCTGGCTGCTGCATCGCGCCGAACGCACCGAGTGGCCCACCCCAGAGGCCTCCCGCGACGAGGCAGGCCTGATCCACACCTCACAGGCATCCCTGCGGTGGGCCAGCACCCTCGACGCCAGCGTGGTGTCGGCCGCTTTGCTGCCCCTGCAGACCATGTCCACTCTCGAGCTGTGGCGCTACAGCGGCCACCTGACGGATCAGGACCAGGCGGCACAGCGTCACGAGATCCAGTTCTGGAAGAAGGCGCTGTACCCGTTCGCCTGCGTGGTGATGGTCGCCCTCGCCCTGCCGTTCGCCTACCTGCACGCGCGGGCCGGCGGCGTCAGCTTCAAGGTCTTCGGCGGCATCATGCTGGGCATCAGCTTCGTGCTGCTCAACAACGTCTCAGGATACCTTGGCGTACTCAAGCAATGGACGCCCTGGATGGTGGCCGCGGCCCCCAGTGCGTTGTATCTCCTGCTGTCGATGGCCGCGTTTGCCTGGCTGGTGCGATACCGATGACCCATTCGATCCATGGCCTCCTGCTCTTCGCGCATGGGGCGCGCGACCCGGCCTGGGCCGGCCCGTTCGAGGCCGTGGCCAAGGCCTGTGCCGCGCAGCGTCCGCAGGTACCGGTGGCATTGGCGTTCCTGGAGTTCATGCAGCCGGGCCTGGTCGAGGCTGGTGCAGGCCTGGCCAAGGCCGGATGCACGGTCGTGGATGTGGTACCGCTCTTCCTGGGCGCCGGCGGACATGTGCGCAAGGACATTCCGTGGCTGCTGGCCAGCCTTCATGAGCAGTATCCGGACGTCCGCTGGCGGCTGGCCCGCACCATTGGCGAGTCGCCGCGGGTGATCGAGGCCATGGCGGCGGCGGCCCTGCTGGCCGAACCGGCACATCCGGACGAGGGTGCCGCATGAACCTGCACCAGTTCAGATTCGTCCAGGAGGCCGTCAGGCGCGATCTCAACCTGACCGAAACCGCCAAGGCGCTGCACACCTCGCAGCCCGGCATCAGCAAGGCCATCCTCGAACTGGAGGAAGAACTCGGGGTGGATATCTTCGTGCGACACGGCAAACGCATCCGCCGTGTCACCGAACCTGGCCTGCAGGTGCTCAGGTCGGTGGAGATCATCATGCGCGAGGTGGCCAATCTGCGGCGCATCGGCGACGAGTTCTCGAAGCAGGACGCTGGCACGCTCTCGATCGCCACCACCCACGCGCAGGCGCGGTACTTCATGCCGCAGGCGGTGGCGCAGCTTCGCAAGCGTTACCCCAAGGTCCAGGTGGTGCTGCACCAGGGCACGCCGGCCGACATCGCCCGCATGCTGCGAGACGACGTGGCCGACATCGGCGTGGCCACCGAAGTGCTCTCCGATGCACCCGACCTCGTCAGCCTGCCCTGCTACGAGTGGCAGCATGTGGTCGTGATGCCCGCCCGACATCCGCTCGCGCAGTCCGAGCGACCCACGCTGGAACAACTCGCGCAATATCCGCTGGTCACCTATCACCCGACATTCAGCGGCCGAACGCGGGTGGACGCGGCATTCGCACGCGCAAGGCTGGAACCCACCATCGCCCTGGAAGCCATCGACGCGGATGTCATCAAGACCTATGTCCGGGTGGGCATGGGGCTGGGCGTGGTGTCGGAGATGGCGGTGCACGACGAGCCCGCAGGCGGCGACCTGGTCTGGCGCTCGGTGGGGCACCTGTTCGGATTCAACACCTCGCGCGTCGCGTTCAAGCGCGGCGCCTACCTGCGCCAGTTCGTCTACGCCTTCGCCGAGATGCTCTCCGATCGGCTGACGCGCCCGCTCATCGAGCGCGCCATGGCCGGCACGCCTGACGACTACGAGCTCTGACTTCACGTTGCCATCGCTCCCATGACCTCGACCCTCGCCCACACCCCGCAGCCACCCAGCCGCCTGCCGCAGGTCGGCACCACCATCTTCACCGTGATGTCAGCCCTGGCTGCCGAGCATGGCGCGGTGAACCTCGGCCAGGGCTTCCCGGATTTCGATGGCGATCCCCGGCTGATCGACGCCGTCGCGCAAGCCATGCGCGAGGGCCTGAACCAGTACCCGCCGATGGTGGGGGTGCCCCATCTGCGCGACGCGATTTCGGCAAAGCTCGCGGCCCTCTATGGCCGCCGCTACGACCCCGCCACCGAAATCACGGTGACCGCCGGCGCCACCCAGGGCATTCTCACGGCCGTGCTGTCGGTGGTGGGGCCTGGCGATGAGGTGATCGTGCTGGAGCCCTGCTACGACAGCTATGTGCCCAACATCCAGCTGGCCGGCGGCACACCGGTACGAGTGGCCCTGAAGGCCGGCACCTTCCGTCCGGATTTCGATGCCATCTCGGCCGCCATCACGCCACGCACCCGGGCCATCATCACCAACTCGCCACACAACCCGAGCGCCACGATCTGGCGTGCTGCCGACCTGCAAGCCCTGGCCGACCTGCTTCGGGGGACCGAGATCGTGCTGATCTCCGACGAGGTCTACGAGCACATGGTCTACGACGGCGAGGCGCATGCCAGCGTCTGCGCCCATGAAGCGCTGGCGGCGCGGGCCTTCGTGATCTCGAGCTTCGGCAAGACCTACCATGTCACCGGCTGGAAGATCGGCCATGTCGTGGCTCCGGCCAGCCTGATGGCCGAATTCCGCAAGGTGCACCAGTTCAACGTCTTCACCGTGAACACGCCGATGCAGCATGGCCTGGCACGCTACATGAGCGACCCGGTTCCGTACTACTCGCTGCCGGCGTTCTACCAGCGCAAGCGCGATCTGTTCCGCAACGGCCTGGCCGGCACGCGGTTCCGCCTGCTGCCCAGCGAAGGCAGCTACTTCCAGTGCGTGGACTACAGCGCGATCAGCAGCCTGCCTGAGGTCGATTTCTGCCGCTGGCTCACCACCGAGATCGGCGTCGCGGCCATTCCGCTTTCGGCGTTCTACGAGGACCAGCGCAACCAGGGCCTGGCACGCTTTTGCTTTGCCAAGAAGGATGAAACCCTGACCTCGGCGCTCGACCGGCTGGCCAGGCTGTGAACAGGGCCGGATGGCGGGTACGCCCCGACAGGGGCGCCCAGGCGTTCCCTGTCAGTTCAAGACTGCCGACGGTCCGGCGGCCCCCAGGGATCTGAGGCCGACGGGGCGCGCGCGGGCCGCGGCGCATTTGTCGCTGCGCCAGCGCTGCCGGCACCGTCGAGGTCGGTGAAGGCCCCCGGACGGGTCACCCCATCGTCGAAGACCCCGAACGCACTCAGGTTCAGGTCGAGGTCCGGGTTGGACTCGACAGGGCCGCCGCCTCGCACCAGGGGGCGGGTGTCGTCCATCGCCTGCGACCGCGTGGTGGTCTTGGCAACCGCGGCCTTGGAAGCTGCGCCGTGCTTCGACGCATCCAGCGGCAACAACAGGTCGACCGGCGCCGTCGGTGCGCCATGGTTGTCCAACAGGTCGCGTGCCAACGAATACAACAACAGCACTTCGCGGTAGGCCGGCAGATCGAACATCTGGCCGTCGTCCTTGCGGAACAACAGGGCCTCGAGTTCTGCCATGGCATCCAATGGACGCGGCCATGCGGCCTGGAGCGTGGCGATCACCTCGGGATATTCGGCAAGCAGCCTGCCATGCTGCAGATCGGCGCTCCACTCTGGTGCATAGGCGTTGAAGCGCAGATTGAATCGTGCCCTGGTGCGCTCGTAATTGTCGGTCTCGCCACGTCGGCGATAGATCTCGAGCAGCTTGAGATAGGGCAGCGGACTGATGCCGCCGGTGTTTCGGATGTGGCCGACCAGCAGGTCGATGGCCGCGTCGTCTTGACCGAGCACGACAAAGAACTCAGCCTGCTGCTCGAGGTCGATCAGTTCCTCGACACTGACGGGCCTCGGCGGAGTGGAGGTTTGCCATCCGATGTCGTGCCGCGGCAACGGTGCCATGGGCACGTGCGGTGTCGACAGCGCCATGGGTGCGGTCTCGGCCATGCCGACCGCGGCCCCTGGCCCGAAGTCAGAAAGCTCAGGCGGCTGGGGCCGCGGCGCCGCATCCGAAAGCGGGCCCATCGGGCCCCGAGGGTCCACAGCCGCGTCGGCGTGCGTTGCCGAACTGGCCTGGGACTGCGCCTCATCCCACCAACGACTGCGAATGCGGCGCCGCTCCACCTGCAGTCGCCACGTCAACCAGGCGATGCCGGCCAATGCCAGCAGCAAGAGCGCGAACATCCAGCGCGCGGCGCCCGACCCCCCTTCGCCAGCGGACATGCGGTTGCGCAGTTGCTGGATCTCGGTGCGTTGAGCGCGGCCCTCGGCCAGCAATTTCTCGACCTGCGCTTCGAGCACCTGCGTTCGAGCTTCCGCGGCCGACGCCGCGGCCTGTGCGGCGCTGGCCGCCTGGCCGAACGACGCGACGGCACTGGCCGCTGCCTGCAAGGCGGCCGCCGCGCCCGCATCGGGCGCAACCACTGTCGGCTCCAGCGACAACCTCGACCGACCTCGAGGCTCGGCGGCTTGATCAGGCAGCCGCACCACGGGCTCCTTGGCGGCACGAGACACCTTGCCAGTTGGCTTTGCGACGGTCTGTGCACGCGGCGGCGCCTGGCGTCCCCCCGAGGCACGCGGAGCATCCTGCCCAGAGGCCGCGGCCAGACGCTCGCGTGGGGCCGCGGCCTCGCTCGCACGGGCAGCGGCTGTTGTCGCAGCACTCGGGCGCCCGCCCTCGTCCACCGGTTCGGCCACCCCCGGGGCAGCCATCAGCGCCGGTGGATCGGCGAACACCGTGAAGCGTCGTGACAGCCGCAGCCCGCATCCGATGTTGAGCTGCACCGCGACCACCGGCTCGTCGACGCTGGTCAGCGTGGCCACGCGCAGCACCCTGTCGCGTGGCTGCGCTCCCGGCTCGATGGCCAGGCGTACGTTGTACGGGGGGACTCGGCGGTCACCCACCAGCACTTCCACCGCGACGCAGTCAGGCTCGATCACGTCGCCGTCATCGAGTTGCAACGGCAGCGGCAGATTGAGCGGGCTGCCCATCGCGACGCTGGACGGCAGAGCGCCGAACCCCGCCGCGTGTGACGCTGGAGAACCTGCCATCGATCCCAGCAGCAACGCCAGAGTCAGGGGCGAGACGCGCATTCGACGAGGTCGGATCAGTAAAAAGGGGAGTGGCCGCGGAGCTTGCTTCGGGTCACTCTAGCACGAAGCGTTACGTTCATCGGCACCAGAGGTGCGACGTTTTCAGCGCTGAGCCCTGAACCCGCACCGTGCTCGCCTGAGTGAGAATGACGGCTTTCGCGATTCGGCACTGTCGCTGCCGGGACAAGGCATGAATACCCCCGTTCTTACAATCGAAGAGCGCAATCACATCGAGTCCGGGGCGTGGTTCTCCAAGCTTTCGCTGACCCTTCGTCAAGCCATCCTGTCGAGAGCCCATGTCCGTCGCCTTCCCGACGGCGCGCCGCTGGCCTCGCGCGGCATGCCGGCCGAAGAGTGGTGCGGCGTGGCCAAGGGCGCGGTGCGGGTCTCGCTGGTCTCCTTGTCCGGAAAGCAGGTGACGCTCACCTACTGCGAGCCGGGCACCTGGTTCGGCGACATCGCCCTGTTCGACGGCCTGCCCCGCACCCACGATGCCGATGCGCATGGAGACACCACGCTCCTGGCGGTGCGCAAGCCCGACTTCAAGGAACTGCTGTCGCAGCACACCGAGCTTTACGAAGCCCTGCTGCGGCTGAACTGCCGACGCCTTCGGCTGATGTTCAACCAGTTCGAGGATCTCAACACCCGACCGCTGGCTGCCCGCCTGGCCAAGCAGATCCTCCTGCTGGCCAAGAGCTACGGTGTCGAGCAGGGCGACGAGATCCGCATCGGATTGCAACTGGCCCAGGAAGACCTGGCGCAACTGCTGGGCGCCTCGCGTCAGCGGGTCAACCAGGAACTCAAGGGCTTCGAGCGCGAGGGTGCGGTGCGGGTCGAGCCCACACGGCTGGTGGTGCTGTCGCGAGACAAGCTGATGGCTCTGTCCGAACGCTGAACCCACCGTCGGCGTCGCGCCTCGGCCAGCCCGTTTCCGCTGGCTTCGAGATCGTGCCTGTCACTCACTGAATCTGACGGAGCCTGCCCTGCATGGAGCACTTCACCGGCACCACCGCCATGTCGGCACAGCATGCATTCGACGCGTCCGCGCTCGAGGCCTGGCTGGCCACCCACCTGCCGGACTTCACAGGTCCCTTGACCGTCGAGCAATTCAAGGGCGGGCAGTCGAACCCGACCTACCGGCTCTCGACGCCTGGGCGCCGCTACGTGATGCGGAGCAAGCCGGGCCCTGTGGCAAAGCTGTTGCCGTCGGCACATGCCGTGGAACGCGAATTTCGCGTCATGGGCGCACTGGCCCTCACCGGCGTGCCGGTGCCGACCATGCACGTGTTGTGCGAGGACGAGTCGGTGATCGGCCGGGCCTTCTACCTCATGGAGTGCGTCGAGGGACGGGTCCTCTGGGATCAGGCCCTCCCGGGCATGGACCGGGGCCAGCGCGCAGAGATCTATGACGAAATGAATCGGGTGATCGCCGCGCTTCACAGCGTGGATCCGCGGGCCGTCGGGCTCGAGGATTTCGGAAGGCCCGGCAACTACTTCTCGCGGCAGATCGGTCGCTGGACAAAGCAGTACCAGGCCTCCATCACTGAGCCCATCCCCGAGATGGATCGCCTGATCGACTGGCTGCCTGGGCATCTGCCGGACAGCGCGCGTGATGAATCCCAGGTCAGTGTGGTGCACGGCGACTATCGGCTGGACAACCTGATCTTCCACCCCACAGAGGCGCGGATCGTCGCAGTGCTCGACTGGGAACTCTCGACGCTGGGGCACCCGCTGGCCGACTTCAGCTATCACGCAATGGCCTGGCACATTCCCCCAGGCATGTTCCGGGGCATCGGCGGGCTCGATCTGCCCGCACTGGGTATCCCGAGCGAGCGCGAGTACGTGTCGCTGTACTGCCGGCGCGCCGACCGCGGCGACCCCGACCAGTTGCTCCACGACTGGGACTTCTATCTGGCCTACAACCTGTTCCGCCTGGCGGCCATCGCACAGGGCATCGCCAAGCGGGTGGTCGACGGCACGGCGTCCAGCGCCCAGGCACGGGCCACGGGCGCGGCGACGCGGCCGCTGGCCGAACTGGCCTGGAAGTTCGCTCAGAACGCACGCTAGGCACGCGCTCGTCCCTCTTGCCCTCTTCAATCCTCCAGAAAGGCCTCTCCATGGACTTCGGCTTCTCACCGCGCATGCAGGAATTGCAGGCACGCGTCTCGACGTTCATGGACGAGCACGTCTATCCGAACGAGCGCCGCTATGCCCAGGATCTGGCTGCCAACACCGAGGCCGGGCGGCGCTGGAGCCCTCTGCCGGTGATCGAGGAACTCAAGGCCAAGGCCAAGTCTGCCGGCCTGTGGAACCTGTTTCTGCCGGAGAGCGAGTTCGGGGCCGGACTGACCAACCTCGAGTACGCCCCGCTGGCCGAGTTGATGGGGCGCGTGCTCTGGTCGAGCGAAGTCTTCAACTGCTCGGCGCCCGACACCGGCAACATGGAGGTGCTGGTGCGCTACGGCAGTGCCGAGCAGAAGGCCCAATGGCTGCTGCCCCTTCTCGAAGGTCGCATCCGCTCGGGATTCGCGATGACCGAGCCTGCAGTGGCATCGTCGGACGCCACCAACATCGAGGCCCGCATCGAGCGGCAGGGCGACGAGTACGTGATCAATGGCCGCAAATGGTGGACCTCGGGTGCCGGCGATCCGCGCTGCAAGATCCTCATCTTCATGGGCAAGACCGATCCGCAGGCGCCGCGGCATTCGCAGCAGTCGATGATCCTCGTGCCGATGGACACCCCAGGGGTGAGACTGGTGCGCAACCTACCCGTGTTCGGCTACGACGACGCGCCACATGGCCACATGGAGGTCGACTTCGTCGATGTGCGTGTGCCGGCTTCGAACATCCTGCTGGGCGAAGGGCGCGGCTTCGAGATCGCCCAGGGACGCCTGGGGCCCGGGCGCATCCACCACTGCATGCGCGTCATCGGCATGGCCGAGCGGGCGCTGGAGTTCATGTGCCGACGAGCCCTGTCGCGCACCGCCTTCGGCCGCACCGTCGCCCAGCAGACGGTCACCCAGGAGCGCATCGCCGAGGCCCGCTGCCTGATCGACCAGGCGCGCCTGCTCACGCTCAAGGCCGCCTGGATGATGGATGTGGCGGGCAACAAGGCCGCCAAGGCCGAGATCGCGATGATCAAGGTGGTGGCGCCGAACATGGCGCTGCGGGTGATCGACTGGGCCATGCAGGTGCACGGTGGGGCGGGCGTGAGTGAGGATTTCCCGCTGGCCTTCTACTACGCCCAGGTGCGTACGCTGCGGTTTGCCGACGGCCCGGACGAGGTGCACCGCAACGCCATTGCCAAGCTCGAACTCGGCAAGTACGCCCCGGCCACGCCAAGGGGATGACGACGATCAGTCGTCTTCGGCAGAGAGCGCCGATTTCGGCCACGCCGCCGGCTGGGTGGTGAACCCGCCGTCGGCGCTGGATTGCCACTCCTGGCTGAGCCGCATGGCCTCCGACTGGGCGCGCTCGAAGATCGTCAGCCACATCGCCAGTCGTCGCGACTCGACGTCGGCCATCGCCGTGCGCAGGGTCAGGCGGCCCCTGGCCAGCGCCAGCACCATGGGCTGCGAGTCATCGACCAGTTCGAGCGAGGCAAACAAGGCATCGTTCAAGGACCCGCCCAGCCACTGGTGGGCCCAGTCCTTCAGGCTCGCCAACGCGGCGTAGCGGTCGCGCAGCCGGCCCAGATCGGCGCTGGCGAGCTTGGTGTACATGACCAGCCAGCGCATCTCGGGCGGGGTCTCGGCATCCAGCCGGGTCTGCACGTCCTCGACATACTGCTCGAACACGCGCTTCTCCATCAGCGCCATCAGCTCGCGGGTGAGCACCAGTGCAGTCAGGTCCTTCGGCGTGCCCACCTCACCGATGATGCGCAACTCGGGGCCCGTGATGTAGTCGCGCTGCGACGGTCCCCACTCGATGCGCCACGCCGGATGCGCGATGTCCCGCTCGAGCCAGCAGCCCTCGCCATCGTGAACGACATGAAAGCGGCAGCGGTGCTCGTCGGCCCAGGTCCTCAGGGGGGACAGGTCGAGTGGCCTGGGGCCTCTTCGCAACAGACGCCGCAAGGACTCGAGCATGGTCTAAAGTGAGGTCGATGAACGGCGAACACGAGGCATCCGCGATGATCGAAGTGTATTCCTGGCCCACCCCCAACGGCCACAAGGTGCACATCATGCTCGAAGAGTGTGGCCTGCCCTATCGGGTGCATGCGGTGGACATCGGTGCCGGCGAGCAGTTTGCCCCGGAATTCCTGGCCATCAGCCCGAACAACAAGATCCCGGCGATCACCGACCCCGAGGGCCCCGATGGCGAGCCGATCAGCCTGTTCGAGTCGGGCGCGATCCTGCTGTACTTGGCCGGCAAGACCGGCCAGTTCCTGCCGGCCGGCACGTCTGCCAGGTACGAGATGCTGCAATGGCTGATGTTCCAGATGGGGGGTGTCGGCCCGATGCTGGGCCAGGCGCACCACTTTCGGATCTACGCGCCCGAGAAGATCCCGTACGCGATCGACCGGTACACCAACGAGGCCAAGCGGCTGTATGCCGTCATGAACCGGCGGCTGGCGCGCTCCCGATACCTGGGCGGCGCGGAATACTCGATCGCCGACATGGCCGTGTTTCCATGGCTGCGATCGTGGAAGAACCAGGGCATCGACTGGGACGACTACCCGCACCTCAAGGGCTGGTTCGACGAAATCGCGGCCCGACCGGCCGTCGTCAGGGCGGTCGAAGTGCTGGCAGACCGCCGACGGCCCGTCACCGATGACAAGGCCAGGGAGGTACTTTTCGGCAAGACGCAGTACCTGAAGCGGTGAGGCAGGCCTCAAGGCCACGGCGGCGACTCCGATAGCAGTTGCATGAAAGCACGCCTCATCTCCCGCCGCGCCGCCCTGCTTTCGCTGGGCGCCCTGAGTCCTTTGGCCCGCGCCGCCGACCCGGCCGCGGTGTACCGGTTTTCGCCGGTCAACCAGTACGGCATCAACCTGACCGCCGCCTACTGGAACCCGCTGATCGCCCATGTCTCCGAGAAGACCGGCCTGAAGCTCGAGCTGAAGATCGGCCGAACCTCCGCCGACACCACGGCCTATGTGCTGGCCCAGGAGGTCGAGATCATCTTCTCGAACCACCTGTTCAGCCCCGAGCGAGAGCAACTCGGATGGAAGGTCTTCGGGCGCCGCCTCACGCCCGCGGTGCATGGTCAGATCATCGTGCCGGACGATTCGCCGATCAAGGATCTCGCGGCGCTCGAAGGCAAGGAAGTGGCCTTCCCGGGCCCCGAGGCGCTGGTGGCCTACAAGTTCCCGTACGCCCAGCTGCTGGCACGCAAGGTGAACGTCAAGGTGGTGTTCGGTGGCAATCAAGATGGAGCCCTGGCCCAGCTGTACAGCGGCAAGGTGTCGGCGGTGGGCGGGAACTCGCAACTTCTCGAAGGCTATGCGCGACGCGAGGGCAAGAAGTATCGAGTGCTGTGGAGCTCGGAGCCGCTGCACGATCTGGCGCTGATGGCCGCCTCGAAGGTGCCCGAGGCCCATGTCAAGGCACTCGCCAAGGCCTTTGCCACGATGCACCAGGATCCCCGTGGCAAGGACATCCTTCACCAGGCCTCGGTCCAGGTGGGGCTCACCTCCGATGCCTACTTCATCACCTCGGATGGCCAGGAGTACTCTGCCTATCGCAAGTTCTACCAGACGGCCCCGGCCAGCCTGCGCTGAACACCGCGTGATGACACTGCCGGCGCGCCGCAAGTCGAACCGGATCGGGTGAGCATGCTCGGATCGCTGTTGCGACAACTGCTGCCGCGCTCGCTGGGTGGCCGCCTGTATGCGCTGTACGCCGGCACGCTGCTGCTGTTCGTCGGCGCGGGCCTGTCGGTGTTCTACAAGTACCAGTTCGCGGCGGAGATCGAGGCGGCGCAATTGCGGGCCGAGTCGCTGATCGCGGTGGTGGCGCCGACGGTCTCCGACAGCGTCGTCATCGGTGACTACGACACGGTGCGCCGGACGCTGGAGCGCGCCATCCACCACAGCTCCTTCGAATCGGCGCTGTACATCGATCTCAAGGGCGGAAGGGTCGAGGCGAGACGGACACAGCCGGTGGCGACGCCGCCACCCTTGTGGCTGACCCGGATCGTCGAAGAGCGCCTGTACGACACCAACCAGACCATCGTGGTCGGCGGGCGCGACTACGGCATCCTGCGCCTGCACTTCGCGCCAGACCACATTGCCGGGGCCCTTTGGCAGCAGGCCCGGCTGGCGATGACGCTGGCAGGCATCAGCCTGGCAGGTGGCCTGGTGATGATCCGCCTGCTGCTGGTTCGATGGCTCAAGCACCTGGATCGCCTCGACTCGCACGAAGAGCAGATCCGCAGCGGTGTGCTCGACGCGCGCACGCTGATGAGCGACGACGCCCCGCTCGAGTTTCGACGGACCTTCGAGGTGCTGAACCGTACCGCTGCCAGCCTGCAGGCCCAGCGGGAGGAAGCGGTGGTCACCCTCGCGGCCATTGCCGACGCAGTCCTGACAGCCGATGCAGCGGGCCGCGTGATCCTGGCCAACCCGGCCGCCGAAACCCTGTTCGCCCAACCCGCCACCGCACTCATCGGCCAGCGCCTGGAGGCCCTGCTGCCGACCCTGTTCGAGAACCAGCCGCCCTTGCAGCCCTGGTCTGGTCGCCGCATGCAACTGCACCTGCACGATGGCACGCCGCATGTGGTCAACACCACCCTGTCGCTGGTGGCGGGGCCCGAGGGCCAGCCGGTCGGCCAGGTGCTGGCGATGGGCGACGTGACCGCTGCGCACGAGCTGGACCAACGACTGCGCGCCGAGCTGGCAGCCCGGCAGAATGCGCTGGCCGCCCTGCGCGTCGTGCTGCTCGGCCTGCGCGGGGCCCCCGGCCCCACCAGCGGCCCCGACGAGGATGACCTCGAGGTCGTGACGCAACTGATCTCGGATCTGGTGCGCGAGCGCGAGTCCACGCTGCGCGAGCTGGACCAGCAGAAGTTTGCGCTTGACCAGCATGCCGTGGTCAGCGTCACCGATCTGCAGGGTCGCATCCTCTATGCCAACGATCGCTTCTGCGAGATCAGCGGCTACGCGCGCGCCGAATTGATCGGGCAGACGCATCGGGTGGTGGCATCGGGCATGAACAGCCCCACTCTTTACCGCGACATGTGGAGCACCATCCAGCAGGGTCAGGTCTGGCAAGGTGAACTCTGCAATCGCAGCAAGAACGGCTCGCTGCGATGGTTCAGCTCCACCCTGGTGCCGCTGCTCGACGCCGATGATCGCCCCCACCGCTACATCAGCATCTGCACCGACATCACCGAACGCCGGGCCGCCCAGGCGCGCGTGCAGGAGCACAGCGAGCAGCTCGATGCGATCTTCAACCTCAGCCCGGACGGCTTCGTGTCCTTCGACAGCCAGGGCCACGTCAACTATGTGAGCCCCGCGTTCCAGCGGCTGACCGGCATCGACGAGCACGACATCCTCGGTGCCAGCGACGAGGCCGTGGCACACCGCATCGATGCACAGTGCACGCCCACCGCCCGACTGCGCGACCTGCAGACGGGCGAGGCCCGCAAGATCGAAGTCCAATGGCCCGCGAAGCGGGTGCTGGTGGCCTCGGTGCAGGACAGCAGCGGCCAGCAGGTGTCCCGCGTGCTGCACCTGCGCGACGTGACGCACGAGACCGAGGTGGACCGCATGAAGAGCGAGTTCCTGTCCACGGCGGCCCACGAGTTGCGCACGCCCATGGTCAGCATCTATGGCTTCACCGAACTGCTGCTCAGCCGACAGATGACGCCCGAGCGCCAGAAGGACCTGCTGAAGACCGTCTACCGGCAGTCCGAACTGATGATCTCGATCATCAACGAGCTGCTCGATCTGGCGCGCATCGAGGCCCGGAGGGGCCAGGACTTCGTGCTGGAACATCACGACCTGAATGCCCTGGTGCGCAACGTCTGCGACAGCTTCAAGGTGCCAACCGGGCGCCAGGCACCTGCGCTGGAGCTCGACGACGGCGTGGCGCTGGTCCATGCCGACCGGCAGAAGATGCAGCAGGCCCTGACCAACGTGCTGTCGAACGCCTACAAATATTCGCCGGAAGGCGGGCCCGTGACCATCCGCGTGAGGAGGGAGGCCGCGCCGCGAGGCGTTTGGCGGGTGGAGATCGAGGACCAGGGCATCGGCATGACGCCGGAGCAACTGGCCCGGGTCGGAGAGCGCTTCTATCGAGCCGACGCGTCCGGCGCGATCCCGGGCACGGGCCTCGGCGTGAGCATCGTGAAGGAGATCATGCAGTTGCACGGCGGCACGCTGCAGGTGCACAGCCAGCCGGGGCGGACCGTCGTGTCGCTGACGCTGCCAGTGGTCGCTCCCGCGGCCGCTCCTCGGGCCCTCGCCTCCTAGAATGCGTGAGCGTCTGCCCGTAGCTCAACTGGATAGAGCAGCTGCCTTCTAAGCAGCAGGTCGGGGGTTCGAGTCCCTCCGGGCAGGCCAGCGCGTTGCCAGGGTTGGACAGAAGTCATGCCGACAGGGCGTTTGCGCCTGCGACGCCGCGAATCTGGGTATATTGAAGCGGTCTTCACGCCCACGAGGAGCATCCGCTCATGGCAGCCACTGTTCGCCGTTCATTCATGCCGTGGCTGTACGCGGGATTGCTCAGCATGCTCGCTGCATGCGGAGGCGGTGGAGGCGGCAGCACGGGCGGTACCACGCCACCACCGCCCCCGCCGCCCACCACGGTCTGCACCGTGGTGGACAGCACCGGCGCCAGCATCAACTGCGATGACCCGTTCTGGGGCGGCCTGGGCGGAAACGACGGCTCGGGCACAGGCGGCGTCGACGGCACATCCGGCGATGGCGCGGCCATCGTCGGCGGGGCGGTCACGCTCACCGACATCAACGGCAAGACGGCTACCGCGGTCACCGACAGCCAGGGCTACTACCGCATCAATGCCACAGCCTATGCGCCGCCGTTCGTGGTCAAGGTCACCAAGCCCGATGGCTCGCTGACCCACCACGCATTCGTGAAGGAACGAAAGCTCGGCGTCTTCACCACGATCAATGTCACCGGCCTGACCGACAAGCTGGCCTCCGACCTGGCCGTGGCCAACGGCAAGTCGGGCGCCAGGGACCTGACCCCGGCCATGGTGGCCGCCACGCCAACGGCCACCATCGACACGATCCGCGCCCAGTTGAACGCCGCCATCAAGGCGCAGCTCGAAGCAGCCAAGCTCGACGCCGCCACCTTCAATCCGGTCTCGATGTTCTTCCGGCCCAACCTGACCGGCCACGATCTCGTGCTCGAGACGGTGGCGGTGTATCTCGATGGCGGCGGCGCCACCCAGATCGCCGGCAAGTCTCAATCCGCCTGCACGACGCCAAGGCTCTGGATCGTCTCGGGCAACCAATGCGAACCCACGACGACCCCCGGGCTGATTGCCAGCGGGGCCAGCCTGAAGCTGGTCGACTCGTCCGGCGCGCTGATCGGCACTGCGGAATTCTCGTGCAACAACGGCACGCTCTCCCCGGTCGGCACGCCCACCTGCGACAAGCCGCCAGAGCCGGCGGCCTGCACCTCGGTGCCCAGCTCGTGGACGACTGGCGGCAACACCTGCGCCCCCGACACACCGGTGAGCCGCCTCGAATCGGGCGCCACGCTGACACTCACCGACTCTCAGGGCCCGGCCACCGGCTCGGTGTCGCTGTCATGCAGCAACGGCACGCTCACCACCACCGCCAGCACGTGCATCACGCCCAGGCCCTGCGAGGCGCCGCAGACCACCTGGACGGTGGCAGGCCAGACCTGTCAGGCCGAGGAGGTTCCGGGCCAGCTGGCCTCAGGCGGCACCTTCACGCTCACCGATCGAACCGGCGTGGTGCAGGGTGACATCACCTACAGCTGCAACAACGGCCAGCTCACCGGTTCGGCGGCCTCGTGCGCGCCGCTGGCCGGATCCTGCGCGGCGCCCGCGGCCGCCTGGTCGCTGGGCGGTCAGACCTGCACGGCCGATGTCGCGCCCACCGAGATTCCCAACGGCAAGACCTTGTCGATGGTCGACTCGATCGGGCCGTCGGTCGGAAATGTCACCTGGGCCTGTAACAACGGCACGCTGTCGCCTGTCAGCATCGCCTACTGTGCACCCCAGCAGCAGGCGTCCTGCCCTGCGCCCTCTGCGTTCTGGCAGGTCAATGGTGCTCAATGCACTGCGGATGCCGCGCCCGGAACGGTCGAGTCAGGCAAGTCCATCACACTGACCGATACCTCCCAGCCGGTGACGGGCAGCGCCACCTACACCTGCGAGAACGGCTCGCTGGCCCTCAGCGGGCCGCCTTCGTGCAAGGTCGTCGAGCCCCTTCCGTGCGACACCGCGGTGCTGCGCACCAGCGGCTGGACGGTCGATGGCGCCACCTGCACCGCAGATTCCGCACCCGACAGCATCTCGTCGGGCGCCACCATCGCCGTCAATGACACGCTGGCACCCACCACGGGCAATCGCACCGTCCAGTGCACCAATGGCAAGCTCAGCGATGTCGGCACCGCCACCTGCAAGCTGACCACCCAGCAGTCGTGCAATGCGTCCGGGCCCACCTGGAGCGTTGGTGGCAACACCTGCCAGGCCGACGCGCCTGTGTGCATCGCCCTGGTCGGGGTCAATTGCAGCAACTCGGTGGTCATCGCGTCGGGGTCGTTCACCACCTGGTTTGACACCAGCGGCACCCAGCAGGGGCAGATGACACAGTCCTGCACCAACGGCGTGTTGGCCACCACGGCACTCAGCTGCAATGCCGTCACGCCCCGGCTCCTGACCCGGGCTGCCGCGGGCTTCACCTCGAGCTACGCGATCGACTCCAACGGAGGCCTGTGGTCATGGGGAACGGGCGCGCTGGGTGATGCGCGAACGGGCGGCAGTTCGACGCCGGCACAGATCGGCAGCGGCTATGTCTCGATCGCCGCCGGCCAGTCGCATGCGGTCGGACTGAAGTCCGACGGCACCGTGTGGACATGGGGCAGCAATTCCAGCGGACAGCTCGGCGATGGCACCCAGACCGCCCGGACCACTCCGCGCGCGATCGGCGGTGGGTTCATCGCCGTGGCCAGTGGCCAGTTCCATTCGTTTGCCATCAAGTCCGACGGCAGCCTCTATGCATGGGGAGACAACTCCTCGGGCCAGCTCGGCGACGGCACCACCACCACCCGACTGCTGCCCACCTTCATCGGCACCGGCTTCACATCGGTTGCCGGAGGTGACTTCCACTCCGTTGGCGTGAAGTCAGGCGGAACGTTGTGGGCCTGGGGGTTGAACAACAACGGTGCCCTGGGCCAGGGCAAGGTCTCCACCGTCCAGCGAACCCCCATGCAGATCGACATCGCACCGGGCTTTGCCACGGTCAGTGCCGGCGCAGGCTTCTCGATGGGCGTCAAGACCGACGGCACCTTGTACGGCTGGGGCTCCAACCAGTACGGTCAACTGGGTGACGGCACCAGCACGGCACAGCTGACGCCGAAGCTGATCACCAGCTTGGTCTCCAGCGTGGCCGCGGGCTACAACCACACCCTCTTGGTCAAGACGGACGGCAGCCTGTGGGCCACCGGCCTCAACGCGCAGGGCCAGTTGGGAGACGGAGGCAATACCAGCTCGCCGTCCTTCAAGCGGGTGGGCGTCGGATACACGCTCGCCGTGCCGTCCTATGCGCACAGCCTCACCATCCGCAGCGACAGTTCGATGTGGTCGTGGGGGTCCAATGCCGCAGGCCAGTTGGGTGACGGCACCAAGGTCGACCACTGGTCCCCGATCAGGGTGACCTTTCCCGCCCAGTGATTGACCCATGCAACTCGCCGTCCTCGCATCAGACGCACACGCACTGCCTGGCAGTGCACGGGGGGCGTCGATGCCCGCCAGCCGGCGACCTCTCCTGCGCCGGCCCTTGATCACCGGGTGGCAGACGCTGCGGGTATCCCTCGCCTGGCGTGCCGCCTGGCTGGCGCTGGTCGGTCTGTTGCTGGCCCTTCCGCTGAGGGCCGAACGCATCGCGCTGGTCATCGGCAACTCGGCCTATGCCTCGTCGGCGTTGCCCAATCCGGTCAACGATGCACGAGCGGTCGCCGATCTGTTGCAGCGCGCGGGCTTCCAGGTGTCGGCGCGTTATGACACGCGTCGCACCGAGTTGCTCCAGACGGTGTCGCAATTTGGTCAGCGACTGCGCGATCCGAAGATCAAGCTCGCGGTCTTCTATTACGCCGGACACGGCCTGCAACTGGACTGGCGAAACTTCCTGGTGCCGGTCGATGCCGCCGTGCGCACCGCGGCCGATGTGCAACGACAGACGGTGGATGTCAGCGAACTGATCCGCTACATGAACGAGGCCCGTGGACGCAGCTTCGTGGCCATCCTCGATGCGTGTCGCGACGATCCGTTCCTCGGCGCATTTCGCCCCCCCGCCAAGGGCCTCAGCCCGTTCGATGCCCCGTCGGGCAGCCTGCTGGCCTACTCCACCGCCCCCGGCAAGGTGGCACTGGATGGCCGCGGCAGCAACAGCCTCTACACCGCCCACCTGGTGAAGGAACTGGCGCGCACCGACGCCTCGCTGGAGGAGGCCTTCCGCCGGGTTCGTCTCAATGTGCGCATCGAGTCCAAGGGCCGCCAGATCCCCTGGGAGAGCACCTCCCTCGAAGAGGAGGTGGTGCTCTTCCCCCGCGCACGGACCAAGGCCACCGACGC
>Ga0268298_10002513_pt1 | contig 19991 bp, 26 predicted proteins | sample WWTPWeurt_MetaG_FD_194462 | JGI IMG/M metagenome (GOLD analysis project Ga0268298, IMG submission 194462) | Activated sludge microbial communities from WWTP in Nijmegen, Gelderland, Netherland - WWTP Weurt | ecosystem: Engineered > WWTP > Aerobic digester > Activated sludge | place...
GGGCAGGATGCAGCAGATCTTCTTGGCGCCGGAGTTGTCGGCGACGGTGAGCATGGTTCCCATCTGGATCATTGGAGCTCCTTACTCGCCGGCCTTCTGGACGATCTCGAGGACGGCCCAGCGCTTGCGCTTGGAAAGGGGGCGGGTCTCCACGATTTTGACCACATCGCCGATGGAGCAGGCGTTGGTCTCGTCGTGGGCCATGAACTTGGCGGTCTGCTTGACGGTGCGGTGGTAGAGCGGGTGCTGGAACTTGCGCTCCACCTTCACCACCACGGTCTTGTCGGCCTTGTTGGAGACCACAATGCCGTTACGGGTCATTTTGTTTTCGAGGCTCATGGGATCTCCTAGGCCAGCTTGGTAGCCAGGGCGGTTTTGACACGGGCGAGCTCACGGCGAGTCTTGCGGATCTCGGCGGTGTTCTCGACCTGGCCCACGGCGTGCTGGAAGCGGAGGGTGAAGCGCTTGGCGGCCAGTTCGGCTTCCAGCTGCGCGAGTTCCTCGACGCTCTTGCCGGTCAAATCGGAAAAGGGATTCTTCTTGGTCATGGCTCTCACTCCTCCGGCGGCGTGCGGGTGATGAACTCGGACGCCACGGACAGCTTCATCTGGGCCAGGCGCAGTGCCTCGCGCGCGATTTCCTCGGTCACGCCCTCCATCTCGAAGAGGATGCGACCCGGGCGAATCACCGCCACCCAGCCGTCCGGAGCCCCCTTGCCGGAGCCCATGCGGGTTTCCGCGGGCTTCGAGGTGGTGGGACGATCGGGGAAGATGCGGATCCAGATCTTGCCGCCGCGCTTGATGTGGCGGGTCATGGCGATACGGGCGGCTTCGATCTCACGATTCGTGAGCCAGCAGTGTTCCATCGCCTTGAGGCCGAAATCGCCGAAGGCGAGATCGTTGCCACGGGTGGCGACACCGCGGGTGCGGCCCTTCTGAACTTTGCGGTTTTTGACCTTCTTGGGCATCAGCATGGATTCACCTCAGCGCTTCACGGTCTCGGCGACCAGGTCACCCAGGTTCACCCAGACCTTAATGCCGATGATCCCGTAGGTCGTGTGGGCTTCGGCAAAACCGTAGTCAACGCCCGCGCGGATGGTCTGCAGGGGCATCTGGCCGGAGAGGTAGTCCTCGGTCCGGGCGATCTCAGCGCCGTTCAGGCGGCCGGAGACCTTGATCTTGAAACCCTTGGCGCCGAAGCGGATCGCGGCCTCCTCCGCCTTGCGCATGGCGCGGCGGAAGGCGATGCGGCGCTCGAGCTGCTGGGCGACGCCCTCGGCCACAAGCTGGGCATCAACCTCAGGCTTCTTGATCTCCTGGATGTCCACGGACACCGGGCGATTCAGGCGCTTCTGGAGGTCTTCGCGGAGCTTGTCGATCTCGGCGCCCTTGCGGCCAATGACGATGCCTGGCCGGGCTGTGTAGATGCGCACGGTCACCTTGTCGGCAGCGCGCTCGATGTCGATCTTCGAGATCATCGCGTTCAGGCTGTGCAGCTGCTTCTTCAGTTCGCGGCGGAGCTTGATGTCCTCATGAAGCAGGAGGGCGTAATCCCGCTTGGAGAACCACTTGCTGTGCCAGTTCTTCTGGTAGATGAGACGGAACCCGTACGGGTGGACCTTCTGACCCATGACTACTCCTCCCCGGCCGCGGACGCGAGCTGGATGGTGATGTGGCAGGTGCGCTTCTGAACCCGATAGGCACGACCCATGGGCGCAGGGCGGACGCGCTTCATGCGGAAGCCTTCGTCCACGAACGCGGTCTGCACCAGAAGCTGGTCCGGATTGACAGAGGGATTCTTGTCGATGGCGTTGGCCACGGCAGAATCGAGCAGCTTGCGGATGGGGGCGGCGGCGTACTTCTTGGCCTGCTGAAGCACCCACTGGGCCTCGCCGACATGCTTGCCGCGGATGAGGTCCACCACGAGGCGGGCCTTCTGGGCCGAGCCGCGCAGGTGGCGAACGGTGGCGGTGGAAACGATATCAGCCATCGTTATTTCCCCTTCGCCTTGGTGTCGGCCTTGCCAGCGTGACCCTTGAACGTGCGGGTCAGGGCGAACTCGCCCAGCTTGTGGCCGACCATGTTTTCGGTGACATACACAGGAATGAACTTGTTGCCGTTGTGCACGGCGAGGGTCAGTCCGATCATCTGCGGAACGACCGTCGACCGACGTGACCAGGTCTTGATCACGCGCTTGTCGTTGGACGCCGAGGCGACTTCCACCTTCTTTTGGAGGTGGGCGTCAATGAACGGACCTTTTTTCAGGGATCGTGCCATTGTCGTGTCTCCTAGTTGATCCGCTTGACGATGAACTTGTCCGTGCGACGGTTGCCACGGGTCTTGTATCCACGAGTCGGCTGGCCCCAGGGCGTCACGGGGTGACGACCACCGGATGTGCGGCCCTCGCCGCCACCGTGCGGGTGGTCGACGGGGTTCATGACCACGCCACGGACGGTCGGGCGGATGCCCTTCCAGCGGGTGCGACCAGCCTTGCCAATCTGGATGTTCTCGTGCTGCAGGTTGCCGACGGTGCCGATGGTCGCGTAGCACTCGAGATGGATCTTACGGATCTCACCCGAGGGCATACGGAGCTGGGCGTAGTCGTCTTCCTTGGCCACGAGCTGGGCGAAGGTACCAGCGGCACGGGCGATCTGGCCACCCTTGCCGGGCTTCATCTCGATGTTGTGGACGGTGTTGCCAACCGGGATGTTCCGGAGGGGGAGGGCGTTGCCCACCAGGATGTCGGCGTTCTTGCCGGCCACCACGGTACGGCCCACTTCCAGGCCGTCAGGGGCCAGGATGTAGCGCTTCTCGCCGTCGGCGTAAACCAGCAGGGCGATGCGGGCAGTGCGGTTGGGGTCGTACTCGATGGTCGCGACCTTGGCGGGGACTTCCAGCTTGTTGCGCTTGAAGTCGATGATGCGGTACTGGCGCTTGTGGCCACCGCCGATGTGGCGGGTGGTGATCCGGCCGGTGTTGGAGCGGCCTCCAGTTCGGTTTCTCTTGGCCATCAGGGAACGCTCAGGCGTATCCGTGGTGATTTCCTCGAAACCGGACTTGGACATGCCGCGCTGACCGGGGGTCGTGGGCTTGAGCTGCTTGATGCTCATGGTTGTCCTCTTGCCTCAGGGTTGAAAGTGGCGGGCGATAGTGGGCAAAGCTTTTCCGTCCGCCGGAGAGAGTCGGATTCGCCTTACTCGGACGCGGGAGCGCCCTCGGCGAGTTCGACATAGGCCTTCTTGCGGGGATTGGAGGTCCCGACAAAGCGGCCCAGGCGCTTGGTCCGGCTGGGGATCCGCACGGTGCGGATGGCCTTCACCTTGGACTGGAGCAGGAGCTCCACAGCTTCCTTGATCTGGTGCTTGGTGGCCCAGGTGGCCACCTCGAACACCTGGATGTTCTTTTCGCGCAGGATCTGGCCCTTCTCGGTGAGCAGGGGCTTGCGGATCACGTCAAAGATCTTGGTCATGGCTTCACCACCTCTTGGAGGGCCAGGACGGCTTCCTTGGAGAAGATCACCTGGTCGTACTTGAGGAGCTCGTAGACGTTGACGCCCAGGCTCTCGACGGTCTGCAGCTGCGGGTTGTTGCCGGCGGCCAGCGTGAGCTTCTCACTGGCCTCGGTGCCGACCAGGAGGGCGGAACCGGTGACGCCGAGCTTGCCGAGGGTCTGGATCAGCGACTTGGTCTTGTGGGAGGCGACATCCCAGTTCTCGACCACCAGGATCTGGCCGCTGGCCAGCTTGGCGGAGAGCGCGTTGCGAAGGGCGGCGCGGCGGGCCTTCTTGGGGAAGGCGTAGTCGTAGGAACGGGGGTGCGGACCATGGGTGGTGCCGCCGCCCTTCCACAGCGGGCTGCGGATGGAGCCCACGCGGGCGCGGCCGGTGCCCTTCTGCTTCCAGAGCTTCTTGCCGGAGCCGCTGACTTCCCACTTGTCCTTGGTCTTGGCGGTGCCGGAGCGCCGCTTGGCCAGGAAGTGGCGGACCGCTTCCCAGATCAGGTGCTGGTTCAGGTCTTCGAGCTTGAACACTTCGGGCAGCAGGTCAACGGTACCCGCGGGCTTGTTCTCGAGGTTGACGACGGGGTGCTGGAACGCTGCCATCCTAGGCCTCCTGCTTGATGACGATGTACCCACCCTTGGGGCCGGGAACGGCACCCTTGATGAGCAGCAGGTTGTTCTCGACATCCACCTTCGCGATTTCCAGGTTGCGCACGGTCACCTGGGCATCGCCCATGTGGCCGGGCATGCGCACGCCGGGGAACACGCGGCTCGGGTAGCTGGACTGGCCGATGGAGCCGGGCGCGCGGTGGAACATGGAGCCATGGGTCGCGCGACCGCCGGCGAAGTGGTGCCGCTTGATGACGCCGGCGAACCCCTTGCCCTTGCTGATGCCGGTGACGTTGACCTTGGTCTTCGCCTCAAAGGCGCTGGCCAGGACGCTGTCGCCAGCCTTGGACTCGTCCGTCGCGTCGACTTTGATCTCGCGGAGCACGCGGACCGGAGCGACACCCTGCTTCTCGCAGTGGCCCTTCTCGGCCTTGGAGGCGCGCTTGCCGCCGTTGGGATCCACGAAGCCAATCTGGATGGCCTCGTAGCCGTCCTTGGCGGAGGTCTTGCGAAGCACGACCACGCAGGGACCGGCCTGGATGACCGTCACGGGGACGATCTGGCCCTGCTCATTGAAGATCTGGGTCATACCCAGCTTCTTTCCGATGATTCCTTTGGACATGTTTTCTCCCCCTCTACCGGTTGCCCTGACGGCTGAAGACCTTGATCTCCACGTCGACGCCAGCGGGCAGGTCCAGGCGCATGAGGGTGTCCACGGTGTTCTGGGTCGGGTTCAGGATGTCGAGGAGCCGCTTGTGCGTGCGGATCTCGAACTGGTCCCGGCTTTTCTTGTCCACGTGGGGGGAACGGTTGACGGTGTACTTGTTCGTCCGGGTGGGGAGGGGAATGGGTCCCGCCACCGAGGCGCCCGTACGCTTGGCGGTGTCCACGATCTCGCGGGTGCTCTGGTCGAGCAGACGGTGGTCGAAGGCACGCAAACGGATGCGGATGTTGTCTTTCATGCTCACTCCATTGGGACGGTGACCGTCCATAGACGTGGGGCGCTGACCGCCCATGTAAATCCGTCCCAACGACAGGGACAGGGCTGATCAGCATAACAAAAGCCGCTGGAAAATCAACGGCTATTTGAGAGAACGCACGACCCCCCGGAGGGAGAAGCGGTGGATCAGGAGGCCCGGCAACCTTGCGGTTCGAAGGATGGCCTCACCCCGGAAGGGGCTGGAACAGCGGGTAAAACTGTGAATCGAATTCTGTAATTACTTGGCACCCTTGATTTTGGCCACGATCTCTTCGGCCACGTTTCGAGGTGCTTCTTCGTAGTGCGAGAACTGCATGGTGTAGTTGCCGCGGCCCTGGGTCATGCCACGGAGGGTGGTCGAGTAGGCGAACATCTCGGCCAGGGGCACTTTGGCGGTGACCACCTTGACGCCGGCCCGGTCTTCCATGTTCTCGATGCGACCCCGGCGGCTGTTCAGGTTGCCGATGACATCGCCCATGTAGTCCTCGGGGACCACGACCTCGACGGCCATGATGGGCTCGAGGATCACGGGGGAGGCCTTCTCGCAGCCATTCTTGAAGCCCATGGACCCGGCGATCTTGAACGCCATCTCGTTGGAGTCCACATCGTGGTAGCTGCCGTCGTAGATGGTGATCTTGATGTCGACGCAGGGGTAGCCCGCGAGGACGCCGGACTGCATGGCCTCCTGGATGCCCTGATCGATGGGCTTGATGTATTCCTTGGGAATGACGCCGCCCTTGATGTCGTTGATGAACTCGTAGCCCTTGCCGGCCTCGTTGGGTTCGACATACATCTTCACGTGGCCGTACTGGCCGCGGCCGCCGGACTGACGGACGAACTTGCCTTCGGCGTCCACGCGCTTCCGGATGGTCTCGCGGTAGGCCACCATGGGCTTGCCCACGTTGGCTTCCACCTTGAACTCCCGCATCATGCGGTCGACGATGATCTCGAGGTGCAGCTCGCCCATGCCGGCGATGATGGTCTGGTTGGTCTCGGGGTCAGACTTCACCTTGAAGGTGGGGTCCTCCTGCGCCAGGCGGCTCAGGGCCACGCCCATCTTTTCCTGGTCGGCCTTCGTCTTGGGCTCGATGGCCACCTGGATCACGGGATCCGGGAAGTCCATGCTCTCGAGGATCACGGGGTGGTTCTCGTCGCAGATGGTCTGGCCGGTGAGGACTTCCTTCAGGCCCACGGCAGCGGCGATGTCGCCGGTCCGGACTTCCTCGATGTCCTCGCGCTTGTTGGCGTGCATCTGCAGCAGGCGGCCGATGCGCTCACGGCGGCCCTTTGCGGCGTTGTAGACGCCGGAACCCGCGGAGAGGACGCCGGAATAGACGCGGATGAAGGCCAGCGAACCCACGAAGGGGTCGGCCATGATCTTGAAGATGAGGGCCGAGAACGGCTCCTTGTCCTCTGCCTTGCGCTCGACCTCATTGCCGTCTGAATCAACGCCCTTGATGGCGGCGATGTCCAGGGGTGAAGGCATGTAGCTCACGACGGCGTCGAGCATGGGCTGCACGCCCTTGTTCTTGAAGGCGGAGCCGCACATCATCGGCGTGAAAGTGAGGTTGATGCAGCCGGTGCGGATGCCCGTGCGAATCTCGTCCTCGGTCAGCTCTTCGCCGCCGAGATACTTGTCCATGAGCGCATCGTTGGTCTCGGCGACCATCTCGATCATCTTCTCGCGCCATTCCTTGGCGGTCTCCACGAGATCCGCGGGAATCTCACCGTAGATGACCTTGAAGCCCTTGTCGCCCTCGTCGAAGGTCAGGCCCTTCATCATGACGAGATCGACGATGCCCTTGAAATCCTCTTCGGCGCCGATGGGGATCTGGATGGGCATGGGACGCGCCTTCAGGCGGGTCTTCATCATCTCGACCACGCGGAAGAAGTCGGCTCCGGGGCGGTCCATCTTGTTCACGAAGGCCATGCGGGGCACGCCGTACTTGTCGGCTTGGCGCCACACGGTCTCGGACTGGGGCTCGACGCCGCCCACCGCGCAGAACACGGCGCAGGCGCCGTCCAGCACGCGCAGGGAGCGCTCGACCTCGGCTGTGAAGTCCACGTGGCCAGGGGTGTCGATGATGTTGATGCGGTGCTCGATGCCCTTCAGCTGGCCCGTCTGGGCGGTCCAGGCGGCGGTGATGGCGGCGGAGGTGATGGTGATGCCCCGCTCCTGCTCCTGCACCATCCAGTCGGTCGTCGCAGCGCCTTCATGCACCTCGCCGATCTTGTGGATCTTGCCTGTGTAGAAGAGGATGCGCTCCGTCGTGGTGGTCTTGCCGGCATCGATGTGCGCCATGATGCCGATGTTCCGGTAGCGCTCGAGGGGGGTCTGACGGGCCACAGCGGCCTCCTGAAAGGATCAAAACGGAATCGGAGTCGGGACTGCTTCAAAGACCTTCGCGGAAGGAGCCGCCCAGGAGGCGGCTCCTTCCGGTCAGATGGGCTGCTACCAGCGGAAGTGCGCGAAGGCCTTGTTGGCCTCGGCCATCTTGTGGACGTCGTCCTTCTTCTTGATGGCGGCGCCACGGAAGTTCATGGCGTCCAGGATCTCGCCGGCCAGCTTGTCGCGCATGGTGCGCTCGCCGCGGGAGGCAGAGTAGGTCTTCAGCCAGCGCATGGCCAGGGACTGGCGACGGTTCTGGGGAACCTCCACGGGCACCTGGTAGGTGGCGCCGCCCACGCGGCGGGATTTGACTTCCACCGAGGGCTTGATGTTGTTGAGGGCCTTCTGGAAGGCCTCCAGCGCCTCTTCTCCGGACTTCTTGGCGACGATCTCGAGTGCGCCGTAGAGGATGCGCTCGGCGGTGGCCTTCTTGCCGCGCTCCATGAGGATGTTCACGAACTTGGAGACGGTGAGGCTGTTGTAGACGGGATCCGGGAGGATCTCACGCTTGGCGGGTGCATTGCGACGAGCCATGGTCTACCTCCCTACTTCTTCTTGGCCGGCGCGGCGCCAGCCTTGGGGCGCTTGGCGCCATACTTGGAACGGGACTGATTGCGACCGGCGACGCCGGTGGCGTCGAGGGTGCCGCGCACCACGTGGTAGCGCACGCCCGGCAGATCCTTCACGCGGCCGCCGCGGATGAGCACGATGCTGTGCTCCTGCAGGTTGTGGCCCACGCCCGGGATGTAGGTCGTGCACTCGATGCCGTTGGTGAGGCGCACACGGGCCACCTTGCGAAGCGCGGAGTTCGGCTTCTTGGGGGTGGTGGTGAACACGCGGGTGCACACGCCGCGCTTCTGCGGGCAGGCGTCGAGCGCGGGGCTCTTGGTCTTGTTGATGAACGTCTTCCGCCCAAAGCGGATCAGCTGATTGATGGTAGGCACACCATCCTCCTAGGAAGGCACCGGTGGATCCGGGCCTGGGCCCGAGAGGTTCGCCGGGCACGCCGGAGAACGTCGGACGGATGAAATCCTGCGCCGACCCACAGGGCCGGAACCATCTAGGCTATCGGAAAGCCCCTGAAAGTCAACGCATCAAGTGTGGATTGAGGCGGACATCACCCAGCCAGGGGACAGCCGCAACCTCCGGCCGCACAGCCATGGGCAGGCTTGGTGGCCTCGGTCTTGGCCGCAGGGGCGGCTGGTTCCGAGGCCGCGCCCTTGTACCAGCCGGCCCCCGCGAGCGCGAAGGCGGCCACGGACAGCTGGCGCTTCATCCCGTCCTGGGCACCGCAACTGGGGCAGCCGTGCGAGGTCAGAGCCGAGAGGCTTTCCAGCTTCTCTTCGGGCTGACCACAAGCTTCGCAACGGTATTCGTAGAGGGGCATGGCAGACTTCTCCCGGGAATCGTCCCCGAACCGATGATTTTATCCAGGTCCTTTGATGCCGTCACTGCCCCGTTTCTTCCAGACCCCCGAAGCCTTCCTTGAGGCGGTGCCCCGGCCGGTGACCCTCTGTTTCACCAACGGCTGCTTCGACCTCATCCATCCGGGCCACGTGCAGTACCTCGCCGATGCCCGGGCCTTGGGCGATTTCCTGGTGGTGGGCCTCAACAGTGACGCTTCAGTGGCCCGGCTTAAAGGATCTTCCCGGCCCCTCCAGGACGAGGCGGCCCGCGCCGCCATCCTGCTGGGACTGCGCAGTGTGGACGCCGTGGTGCGTTTCGACGAGGACACGCCGCTGGAGCTTATCCGCGCCCTTCAGCCCGACGTCCTGGTGAAGGGTGGCGACTACACCCCGGAGACCGTGGTGGGACGGGACGTCGTTGAAGGCAGGGGCGGCCGTCTGGTCCTCATCCCCTTCCTGTCGGGCCACAGCACCTCGAAGATCGAAGCTCGGATCAAGTCAGGACGGGGCATCACCCTGGAATAGCAAACGGGCCGCGGAAGCGGCCCGTTCTGTGTGGGTGCGGAGGACTAGAGCAGGGGGGACAGCAGCTGCCAGTACTTCGGCAGAGGCCAGAGGTCGGCGTCGCAGGCATCTTCGAGGGCATCGAGCACCTCCCGGAGGGCGTGCTTGGACTCGTTGACCTCTGTGCCGAAGGCCTCTGTCCGGGCGTGCAGATCCTCGAGCGCCTCGGCCTTGGCCAAAGCAACCTTCATGGCGGCAAGCCGGGCCTGGGCCTCGCCCGCCAGGGTGGCCTGGGTCTGCAGCGCTGCCTTGAGTGTTTCGGGCACCGAGATGCCGGCGGCGGCCAGCTTGCCCAGGCTGTCGGCCCGGGCGCCCAGGTCGGCGGTCACAGAGGGCAGGATCTGGGTCTCGGCCATCTGGCGCAGGACCTGGGTCTCAATGGCGATGACCTTCTGATACTCCTCGTGGCGGATGTGGAGCCGGGATTCCTGCTCGCCTTCAGAAAGAATGCCGGGCTTAGCGAGCACCGCCTGGACGGCGGGCTCCTCCCAGATGTGGAGCGCAGCCACGGTGTCCTTGGCGTGGGGCAGACCGCGGCGCTCAGCTTCTGCCTTCCACTCTTCGGAGTAGCCATTCCCCTCGAAGCGGATGGCCTTGGTCTCGATGATCGCCTGCCGCACGACGGCCAGGACCGCCGCCTTATGCTCCTTGCCAGCCTTGAGCTCGGCTTCCAGCTTGGCATTCAGGCCGTCCAGGGCCTCGGCCACGGCGGCGTTGATCACCGTCAGGGGCAGGGCGATGGGCTGACTGGAGCCCACTGCGCGGAACTCGAACTTGTTGCCCGTAAAGGCGAAGGGGCTCGTCCGATTGCGGTCCGTGGCGTCCTTCTCGATGCGGGGCAGGTTGCCAATGCCGAGATCGATGATTTTCTGGCTGGAGGCATCCGCCGCAGCGCCCTTCTCAATGGCATCCAGGATGTGGTTCAGCTGGGCGCCCAGGAAGGCCGACATGATGGCCGGGGGCGCCTCGTTGGCACCGAGCCGGTGGTCGTTGCCCGCGAAGGCGATGGAGGCCCGCAGCAGGCCGCCATGGGTGTGGATGGCCTTCAGAGTGGCGCTGAGGAAGTAGAGGAACTGCAGGTTCTCCTCAGGCGTCGTGCCGGGCTCCAACAGGTTGTGGCCCTCGTCTGTGGCGATGCTCCAGTTCACGTGCTTGCCGCTGCCGTTGACACCTGCAAAGGGCTTCTCGTGCAGCAGGATGGCCAAGTTGTGGCGCTCGCCCACGGCCTTCAGGATCTCCATCAGCAGCTGGTTGTGGTCGCTGGCCAGGTTCGCCGCCTCGTAGATGGGGGCGATCTCGAACTGGTTGGGGGCCACCTCGTTGTGGCGGGTCTTGGCAGGAATGCCCAGCTTGAAGCACTCCAGCTCCACATCCTGCATGAAGCCAAGGACGCGCTCCTTGATGCTGCCGAAGTAGTGGTCCTCAAGCTCCTGGCCCTTGGGGGGCCGGGCGCCTTGGAGGGTCCGGTTGGCGAACATCAGGTCCGGGCGCTGCCGGGCCAGGTCGAGATCGACCGCGAAGTATTCCTGCTCGGGGCCGCACTGGGCCACCACGGATTCTGCGTTCACGCCGAAGTGGCTGAGGGCCTTCTTGGCCGCCACGGAGACCACGCCCATGGAGCGGAGAAGGGGCACCTTGTGGTCCAGCGCCTCGCCGTGATACCCCACGAAGGCGGTCGGGATGCAGAGGGTCTTGCCCAGGGGGCCTTCCATGATAAAGGCCGGGCTGGCAGGGTCCCAGGCCGTGTAGCCGCGGGCCTCGAAGGTGGCGCGCAGGCCACCGCTGGGGAAGGAGCTGGCGTCGGGCTCGCCCTGAATAAGCTGGCTGCCGCTGAAGCGCTCGATGACCACGCCAGGTTCGTCCCAGGTGATGAAGGCGTCATGCTTCTCGGCGGTGGCGCCGGTCATGGGCAGGAACCAATGGGTGAAGTGGGTGCACCCCTGCTCCAGGGCCCACTCCTTCATGGCGAGCGCCACGCTCTTGGCCACTTCGGGAGATAGGGCCTCGCCGCGCTTCAGCGCCTGGCGGTAGGCCTTGTAGACGTCCTTCTGCAGCCGTTCGCGCATGGTGCGCTCGCTGAACGTATTGCAGCCGAAGTACTGGCTGATCTTTATCTGATCCAGCCGTGAGATGCTGGAAGTGTCTGGCGCCTGCGCCTTGGCCATGTGTGCCCCCCTGGAATGGTGATTAGGCATGAATCCAAATAGACCGGGTCCGATGTCCGCCCAACCGGGGCGGCCATCGGATTCCCATATCCACCTGGACCCTGCGATCCACTCCCAGAATAACGGAAACCCTCCTGTGGCAACAGGGTGTGATGCATGTGAACGGGCACTGGCACTTCTCAGCAACCTCCAACAGCTTCAGCTGAACCTCTCGCGCAGCCCGGCCCTGGCCCTGGAGCGGGCAGCCTTCATGGAAATCTTCAATCATCCGGATCCCGGGCTCCGAATCCGTCGGTTTCTCGACAAGGGATAGAATCAGGACATGGATCTGACCGCCCCCTACGTCCCCGACCTCGAGAGCATCCCCGCCGGCATCGACCTGGTGTCCGAGATCCGGCGCCTCAAGGCCGAGCGCAAGGCGGTGCTCTTGGCCCACTACTACCAGGAGCCCGAGATCCAGGATCTGGCTGATTTCGTGGGCGACAGCCTCCAGTTGAGTCAACAGGCCGCCAAGGCCGATGCCGACGTCATCGCCTTCTGCGGCGTCCACTTCATGGCCGAGACCGCCAAGATCCTCAACCCCACGAAGACCGTGGTGATTCCGGACATGGACGCAGGCTGCAGCCTGGCCGACCGCTGTCCCGCCGACTACTTCGAGCAGTGGCTGACGCAATACCCGGATCACGACGTGGTGAGCTACATCAACTGCTCCGCCGGCGTGAAGGCCCTCAGCACCGTCATCTGCACCAGCAGCAACGCCGTGCGGGTGGTAGAGAGCCTCCCCAGGGACCGCAAGCTCGTGTTCGCGCCGGACCGCCACCTGGGCAAGTGGGTCATGAAGCAGACGGGCCGGGACATGGTGCTTTTCCCGGGCTTCTGCATCGTCCACGAGCAGTTCACAGCCAAGCGCTTGGCGGCCCTCAAGGCCCAGCATCCCGATGCCAAGCTCATCGCCCATCCCGAGTGCGACGCCACAGTGAGCCAGCTTGCGGACTTCGTGGGCTCCACGGCGGCGCTGCTCAACTACGTGGCCAAGGACAGCGCCCAGGCCTTCATCGTCGCCACGGAGGCGGGCATCCTCCACCAGATGCACCAGCGGCGGCCCGAGGCCACGCTGATCCCAGCCCCGGCCGACAGCGGCTGCAACTGCAGCCTCTGCCCCTACATGAAGCTGAACAGCCTGGAGAAGCTCTATCTCTGCCTGCGGGATCTGAAACCCGAGATCCTCCTGGACGAGTCCCTGAGGCGCCGCGCCCTCCAGCCCCTGGAACGGATGCTGGCCCTGGGCTGATCGCCTGTCGACGCCCGCAGTCCAGGCGGTAACCTGAGGAGAACCTTCGCCCCGGGCCACCATGTATCGCCATCGAACCTCCCGCTACCGCGTCCTACATCCCGGCATGGGCCCGTCACGTTGGCAGCGGCTCCAGCAGCGCAGCGGCATCGTGCTGCTGGTCCTCGCGGGCCTCGCCACGGCTGCGATGCTGATCATGGCCCCCCGGCTCGACCGCCTGGATCAGCTGGACAAGGGGCGGAACGCCTTCATGGAGTCCCACTGGGTGGACTTTGAGTTGGTCGAGCGGCACTGGAAGACCCTGCCTATCCTCCAGGCCGTCCGAACCGGCGATGAAGCTGACGTCCGGCGATTCCTGGCCGATCAGCCACTCACCGTGGCGCTGTTGGACCGCTTTGATGGCCGCCGCCTCTGGACCCGCCAGGGCGACCACCTGGTCGAGCCCCGGAATCCCACCCTGGCCCAGCGGTACCTGGGCTGGTTCTCCCATGCGGAGATGGCCCAGCGCTTTGAATGGAACCCCCCCAAGGGGCAGGACCCCGACTTTGGAAAGATCGCCACGGTGGTCCTCCTCTCGGACCGCTGGCTGGTGGTCAAGCGATGGCGACCGGGATCGCCCGAGGTCGAGCTTGCGCTGGGCAAGGCCCTGGCTCCCAACCGGGCGCTCCGGATGGGCCTCGTTCAGGAGGCTGACCTGGAACGGTTCGATTTGAAGCTGGAGCCCTGGGGCGCCGAGCCCAACCTCCAGGTGGATGCGGAGCGGCTCTCCACCCTCCCGCTGGGCAGCGCCACCAAGACCAACGCCTTCGGGGATGGGTGGATGCTCGCCGGCGTGGGCTTCGACCAGCAGCAGGCGACCTTCCGGAAGCACTTGCGGCGGCGCTACTGGCTGACCTCCGGCGTGTCGGCCCTGGTCGGCACGGCCATCCTCCTGGGGCTCTGGCTCCGGCACCGCAGTCGGCGCAAGGCGGTTCTCGACGCGGACCGGCTCGCCTCCATGACCCACAGCCTCAAGACGCCCCTGGCCATCCTCAAATTCCGCTGCGACTCCCTGCGGCTGGGCCGGCTCAGCGCGGATCGCGCGGACGAGGAACTCCTGAAGATCGGGGAGGAGGTGGATCACCTGACTACCATCATCGAAAGCGGTCTCCGCGTGATCCGGGGTGGGGGGCCCTCCAGCCCCCGCGATCAGGCGACCCGGGATTGGTTCGTTGAAGTTGCCGACGACCTCAGGCCCGCCTTCGAACTGGAGGAACGGCAACTGGACCTGAACCTGACCGAGGAAGCCGGCCATGCTCCCCTGCCCTCCCTGCGGGCGGCCCTGCTCACCCTCCTGGAAAACGCCCTCGGCCACGGCCGGGGCCGCGTGAGCCTACAGACCTGGCGCAACCGACGGCGCTTCTGCATCCAGATTAGTGACGAAGGCGAAGGGCTCGAGCCCCACCAGCTGAAGGCCCTCGGCAAGCCCTTCCAGCGGCTGCGCGAGCAAGGCAAGGAGGGGTTTCAGCGGGAGGGCCAGGGCCTCGGCCTGAGCCTGCTCATCCAGGTGGCCGAACAGGAGGGCTGGGGCCTCACCTTCTCCTCGGCACCCGGAGAGGGCTTCACCGCCCTGCTTGAGGTGCCCGCCGCGTGATACACGGCCGGAATTGCCGTTTGATCTAGATTTTTCAGTGATTGATTACGGAAGCTTAGGAAATAGTACGAATTTCCGCCTTGTCATTCCCAACGAAGGTCGCCATGGTGAACCAACCGGTCCTTGAGCGAGATTCCGTGACCCACATCCTCGTGGTGGAGGATGAACCATCCCTCTGCCAACTCCTCGTGAACAACCTGAGCTTTGAAGGCTATTCCGTGGAGTCGGCCGGGGATGGTGTGCCTGCCCTCGCGGCCCATGCCGCCCACCGGGCGGACCTGATCGTCCTGGACCTGATGCTGCCACAGATGGACGGGTTCGAAGTACTCCGCACCCTCCGGGAGGGCAAGGATGATGTGCCTGTTCTGATGCTGACGGCCCGGGGCGAGGAGGCGGACCGTGTGCAGGGGCTGAGCCTCGGTGCGGATGACTACCTGGTGAAGCCCTTCTCGGTGCTGGAGCTGATGGCCCGGGTCAAGGCCATACTCCGCCGGACCCGCCCCGTGGATCGCCCCCCGCTGCTGCGCTCGGGACCGTTCAGGTTCGACCTTCCCCGCCTCGAGGCAAGGCGCGATGGTCGGCTGCTGGACCTGACCCCCCGGGAGTTCCGTCTGCTGGAGATCCTCATCACCCACCCGGGCCGCACCCACAGCCGGAAGGAGCTGCTGCAGCTGGCCTGGGAGCAGGATGCCCGGCCCAGTGCCCGCACGGTGGATGTCCACATCGCCAACCTTCGCCGGAAGCTAGGCGAGGAGCAGGGCTCACCCTGGATCACCACCGTGGGCGGGGAAGGCTACCGCTGGATCACCCAGGTGGAATCCGAGTCCGCCTAGGGGGGCCATTGGCCTCGAATGCGTGATCCAGGCCAGAATGGGGCATGACGCCCTGGAACCCTCACAGCTGGCAGCGCTACCCGGCCCAACAGCAGCCGACCTATGGTGATCCCTCTGAGCTGGAGGGGATCCTGGCCCGCCTGCGCCGGATGCCACCGCTCGTGGTGCCCGAAGAGGTGGACCGGCTCCGCGGCCTTCTGGCGGAAGCCGCCGCCGGGCGTCGTTTCCTGCTCCAGGGCGGGGACTGCGCTGAGCAGTTCAAGGACTGCACGCCGGAGTCCATCGAAGGCAAGCTGCGGGTGCTGCTCCAGATGTCCGTGGCCCTCACCCATGGGGGGCGCAAGCCCGTCGTCCGGGTGGGCCGCATCGCCGGCCAGTTCGCCAAGCCACGCAGCAGGCCCACGGAGCTGGTCGAGGGTCGCGAGCTGCCCAGCTACCGCGGTGACCTCGTCAACGGCCTGGACGCGGACCCCGTCGCCCGACGTCCTGATCCCGGGCGCATGCTCCAAGCCTACTTTCACGCCTCCGCCACGCTGAACCACCTCCGGGCCCTCACCGCCGGGGGCTTTGCGGACCTCCACCACCCCGAGCGCTGGGAACTGCCGGGCGGCACCGGCGAGGTGCCCGCCTACCGCCGCACCCTCGACCAGGTGCGCGAGTCGTTGGACTTCCTCGAGGCCCTGGGTGGCGTCCAGCGGGACGTGCTCGAGCGCATCGATTTCTTCACCAGCCACGAGGCCCTGCTGCTGCCCTACGAGGAGGCCCTCACCCGCTGGATCCAGGAAGACGGCAGCTACTACAACCTGGGGGCGCACACACTCTGGGTGGGGGAACGCACCCGCCAACTGGACGGCGCCCACCTCGAGTACCTCCGGGGCATCCGCAACCCCATCGGCGTGAAGGTGGGCCCCAGCGCCACCCCGGAGCACCTGGTGGCACTGCTGGCCCAGCTCGATCCGGATCGGGAACCCGGCCGCATCACACTCATCTCCCGCTTCGGAGCCACCAGGATCCAGACCGCCCTGCCCCCGTTGCTGAAGGCCGTGCAAGCCACGGACCACCCCGTGCTCTGGAGCTGCGACCCCATGCACGGCAACGGCACCGAGAGCGCCACGGGGCTCAAGACCCGGGAGTTCAGCGCCATCCTCTCCGAGCTGCGCCAGGCCTTCGAGCTCCACCGCGCCCACGGTTCCCACCTGGGCGGCGTCCACATCGAGCTCACCGGCGAGGCCGTCACTGAGTGCACCGGCGGCACCGAGGGCCTCGCGGAAGCGGACCTCGCCAAGGCCTACGAAACCGGCTGCGATCCCCGGCTCAATGGCACCCAGAGCCTCGAGATGGCCTTCCTGATTGCGGAGATGATGCGGGGCTGAGGCAGCTCCACCCGAACCATGTGGGGACTACTGCACGGTGGGATGGACGCCCTCGGGCCCCAGCCGCAGCACCAGCTGGTCGAACCCGGCGCTGAGGCGCACTTCCGCCCCACCGACGAGTTCGGAAAAGGGCTTCAACCTCGGCGGCGGAAGTAGCATCACTTCGCCCGCCCGCAAGAGAGGAAGCTCGAGACCTTCCCAGGCCTTCAAGGGGGCCGTCCGGCGGGCGGCGCCCACCTTCAGCTCCAGCTGTCCCGTGGGCCACTCATCCGTCAACCAGGCGCCCAGCACGGCGCCTCCAGCCTCTTCCAGGGCGAGGCAGTAGCCGGCCATGCCGCCTCCGGCCAGACCCAGGGCGGCCAGGCCGGGCTGTGGTGGGGCCGAGAGCTCAGCTCCGGGTCCCCGGAGGGCCAGGCGATCCAGCCAGCGTCCATCCAGGCGCCGCAGCGCTGTCGGCCGGGGCAGGCAGGGCAGCAACTCCACGGCCTCCGGCAACGGAGCCAGGGTGGCCGGCAGAGTAGCCCGCCGATCCCATTTCTCCGCGTAGGCCCAGGTCTGGCGGGCCCGGGCCAGGGCCCTGGGTCCGCCTTCCAGTAGGCGGCGGAGGCTGGCAGGCACCAGTGCCTCGGCCAGACGCTCGGGTTCCCCTTCGCCCAGCTTCCGCAGGCGCATCACTTCGATGCGGTTGAGGTCCGCCAGCCGGCCTGAGGCGAGGCGCGCGACCAGGGCTCGGCGCTCGCCAGGTCCCTCGCTCCAGACGGCGGTCCCCAGCAGCATCGGCATCAGGCCTGGGCCTCGAGCCACTCCCGGGTGGCATCGACGAGGGGTCTGGGCCGGTTGGTGGTGAAGTCGAGCATGACCTGGATGGTCTTGCCTTCGGCGAAGAGTTCACCGCCGAGCCCCCGGGTGATCCGGTAGCTCAGCTCGAAGGAGCTGTTGCCCACCTTGGTGCAGTGCAGTTCCACCCGCACGTCGTCGCCCAGGAGGATCGGCATCCTGTAGTCCACTTCGGCGCGGGCGATGAGGAAGCCCTCCTCCTGGAACTTCCGCGCCCCCAGGAAGCTCCGCCACCACTGGAACCGGGCCTGCTCCATGTAGCTCACCACCACGGCATTGTTCACGTGCCCCATGGCGTCCAGATCGCTGAACCGCACCTCGATGGGATGGGAAAAGGCCATGGCGACTCCTCGGTTCCAACATACCCGCATCCCGTGGCATCCTGCGCCCATGGCTGCGCCCCTCCTCCTCGCCTACGACCCCGCCTGCACCCTCTGCTGCCGCATGGCCCTGTGGCTGGCCCGCCGGGACCGCCGGGGCCTGCTCCTCATCCTCCCGGTGCGCGACCCCGAGCTGCTGATCCTCGGGCCCGAACTCGGCGGCAAGCCGGTGGAGAAGGAGATCCACGGCCTGGATCTGGTCACCCGGGAGGTCTGGGCCGGGGCGGACCTGCTGCGGCCCATCGCCCGCCGTCTGCCGGGCTGGCAGTGGGCGGCCCCGGTACTGGCCCTCCCGGGGCTTCCGAAGCTGCTGAACCGCATCTACCTCCGCTGGGCCGCCTGGCGCTTCCGGCGCACAGGCCGCCAACCCTTCGCGTAGCCTGGAGGCATGACCTCCGAACCTCAATCCTCCTGGCAGCCCGACCGCAGCTGGGCCGATCCCCTCATCGCCCTTCTGGCGCTGTTGGCGCTGCTGGCCGCGGGTTTCACCCTCCGTGCCCGGGAGCAGGGCGCCCGCCGTCCGGCGGAGCGGGCGAGCCTCCAGGCCCGGATGCTAGAGGTGGCCTTGGTCGGCCCCCAGGCCTTCCTGGGACGCCCGGTGGCAGCGAAGGAATGGACCAAGGCGGAGACCCAGCTGAAGGAGCCCTGGGACCGGGCCCTCCTGGTTGTGCTCCGGGCCGAGCTGGGCGAAGCACAGCCCCCCTCGCCGAGCCTGGATGAGGTGGGCGCGGCGCGGCTGGGGCCCGCCTCTGGACGCATCCGCCGAGCCTACCTTGCAGCCTATGCCGGGGGTCCCATGCCCACTCCCGGGGAACGCCGCGACCTTCACCACCGCCTGGGGAACGGCTACGCCGCCGACCTGCTGGAGGCCCGCTTCCTGGACCGCGAGGGAGGAGGCGAGGCCCTGCGGACCCGGGCCCGGGCGGCCCTGATGACCCGCCTGGCCGGGCTGGGCCTCCTTGGCCTGGGGGTCATGACGCTGGCGGCGACCGGGCTCGCGGTCGGGATCTACTTGGTGGTGACCAGAGACAAGCATGTCGTCCCCAGCCTGCCCGCCTGGTCGCTCTCCGGGCGCGCCTGCGCCCTAATTCTGCTGGCCTGGTTCCTGGCTTTCTTTCTCTCGGGAAATCTGGCCTTGCTACTGCTCCAGCCCTGGCCGGGACTGCGGTGGCTGGCCCTGCCCCTCGGCTACCTGCTCCATGCCGGCTTCGGAATCCAGCTCCTCTGCCTCGCCGAAGGGCTCACCCTTGGCGAGTTATGGGGCCGCGTCGCCCCGGGCCGGGCTGGCCGGGACCTCGCCTGGGGCGGGGCCTTCCTGGCCCTGGCGGTGCTGCTCGTCATCTTCGTGGCTCTGGTCTCGAACCTGATCCTGAGGCCTGAGCAGAGCCCCCAGCGGGACCTGCAGGACGTGCTGCGCAGCCTCTCGGGTTGGGGGCCGAATCTGGCGATGTTCCTGACCGTGGCGGGCGTGGCACCCTTCTTTGAGGAGCTGCTCTTTCGGGGGTTCCTGCTGCCCGTGCTGGCGCGGAAACAGCGGCTGGCGGCGGCGCTCGTCCTCTCCGCCCTACTCTTCGCGGCCATCCACCTCCAGCCTGCGGGGCTGCCCGTCCTCGCCACCCTGGGGCTGGTGATGGGTCTGGCCATGCGGCACACCGGCAGCCTGCGAACCCCGATCCTGGTCCACGCCTGCTGGAACGGGAGTCTGTTCGTCCTCATGCGGGCTTTCGCTTAGGGATGCTGGCTAGCCCGTGACATGGACTCGCGAGAGGGCCGGCGAGAGCCACCAGAACAGCTGTAGCAGCACAAAGACGAACACCACCCACTTGAGGATCGTGACCCAATCGGTGCCATCGGGACTGGGTTCCGTGGAGCTTTTCCGGGAAGCCAGGAAGGTCTCGACCGGATCCTCCGCCAAGGTGATCTTCATGGGCTGGCTCTGGTGCAGGCGGGAGTCGGTGGCCTGGGGACCGCTGTCCTCCCCTGGTCCCTGGGAAAGCCCGGCGGGAAGGCGGAACCGCGCCGTGGACACGCTGCT